>Ga0209797_10001303_pt1 | contig 12485 bp, 10 predicted proteins | sample DOMMetBare3Fresh_2_FD_187472 | JGI IMG/M metagenome (GOLD analysis project Ga0209797, IMG submission 187472) | Wetland sediment microbial communities from St. Louis River estuary, USA, under dissolved organic matter induced mercury methylation -... | ecosystem: Environmental > Aquatic >...
AGCGGCGTCGCATCGGTGAGCCCGCGGGCGCCGTGCACCTGGATCGCCCGGTCGATCACGTCGTTGAGGGCTTTCGCCGCGTAGAACTTGAGCAGCGACACCTCGACCCGCGCCTCCGAGCCCTCGTCGATCTTGCGGGCGGCGTCCATCGTCAGGAGCCGGCACGCCTGGATCTCGGCGGCAGAGTCGGCGATCCAGTTCTGCACCGTCTGCTTGTCCGCGAGCGGGCCGCCGAACGCCTCCCGCTCGAGCGCGTAGTCGCACATCAGGTCGAACGCCCGCTGCATCTGCCCGAGCCACCGCATCACGTGGTGGATACGGCCCGGGCCGAGGCGCTTCTGGGCGATCCTGAACGCCTCGCCGCGCTCGCCCAGCGTGTGGTCGACAGGGACGCGGGCACCCGTGTAGCGCACCTCGCAATGCGTGTTCCAGGCTCGGCCTGTATGCCCCAGCACCCTGATCGGGCCGAGGACCTCCATCCCGGGGGTGTCGGCAGGGACGATGATCATCGTCCCGCGCCGGTGGCTCTCGGCCTCCGGGTCGCTGATCGCAAAGACGATCGCGAACGCCGCGCCGTCCGCGCCGCTCGAGAACCACTTGTGACCGTCGATCACCCACTCGTCACCGTCGCGCACGGCCCGGGTCCGCAGCGTCGTCGGGTCGGAGCCCGCGACGTCCGGCTCGGTCATCGAGAAGAAGGAGCGTGCACGGCCCGCCACGAGCGGCTCGAGGAAGCGCTCCCGCTGCTCCGGCGTCCCGTACATGTGCAGGATCTCGGCGTTGCCGGCATCGGGAGCCTGGCAGCCGAAGACGAGCTGCGCCCAGTACGAGCGGCCGATCTCCTCGTTCATGCATGCGTAGTAGAGGAACCCGTCGCCGGTGCCGCCCGCCTCGGGCGGCATGTGGGGGGCCCAGAGCCCGGTCTCGCGCGCCTTCTCCTGCAGGGAGGCGACGAGCTCCTGGGCAGCGTCGTCCTCGCGGTCGAGCATGCCCTCGTTGGGGAAGACGTGCTTGTCCATGAAGGCCCGGTAGTGCGCTCGCCTTTCCAGGTACGCGGGTGGGAAGAGGGCGGCGCTCACGCCGAGTAGGATCGCGGGATGCGCCTCGGGTTGCAACTCGGCTACGACGACCCGCTCGGCGGGGTCGCCCTCGCGCAGGAGGCGGACCGGCTCGGCTTCCACTCGGTGTGGACGTCCGAGGCCTACGGGACGGACGCCGTGACGCCGATGGCGTGGATCGCCGCCACGACCGAGCGGATCGCCGTCGGCAGCGCGATCATGCAGATGCCGGCACGCACGCCCGCCGCGACGGCCACGACGGTGGCCACGCTCGACATCCTCTCCGGGGGACGCGTCCTGCTCGGGCTCGGGACGTCGGGCCCCCAGGTCGCGGAGGGCTGGCACGGCCAACCGTGGGGAAAGCCGCTCGTGCGAACACGGGAGTACGTCGAGATCGTCCGTGCCGTCCTCCGCCGCGACGCGCCGGTCGAGCACCACGGCCCCCACTACGACGTCCCGTACAGCGGCCCGGACGCCACCGGGCTGGGGAAGCCGCTGAAGCTGATCGTGCACCCGCTGCGGGCCGACGTGCCGATCTACCTGGCCGCGATCGGGCCGAAGAACGTCGCGCTCGCCGCCGAGATCGCGGACGGCTGGCTGCCGATCTTCTTCTCGCCGGAGCGGCTCGGCGAGGTGCACGGCCCGTCGCTCGCCGAGGGCTTCGCGGCCCGGGGCGGACGCCCCGACGGCTGGGATCTGGCGCCGCTCGTGCCGGTCGTGGTGGACGACGACGTGCAGGCGTGCCGCGACATGCTCAAGCCGATGCTCGCGCTCTACGTCGGCGGCATGGGCGCGCGCGGGCAGAACTTCTACACGAGGCTCGCCCAGCGCTACGGCTTCGAGGCCGAGGCTGCGACGATCCAGGATCTCTACCTGGAGGGCAAGAAGGGTGAAGCCGCGATGGCGGTGCCGGACGCGCTGGTCGACGAGATCGCGCTGGTCGGCGACCGGGGGCGCATCGCCGACCGGATCGAGGCATGGCGGGCCGCGGGCGTGACGACACTCGTGCTGCAGGCCCGACAGCCCGAGGCCCTGCAGCTGCTGGCGGAGCTCATCCTTTGATCGAGGCGCTCGAGCAGGCGCTCGGAACCCGCGTCGAGCGCGCCGTCAAGCTGGCGGGGGGCGCGTCGAAGGAAGCGTGGGCGGTCGACACAGCGGACGGCCGCGAGCTGCTGGTGCGGCGTGCGGGCGGCGGCGTCATCCACCTCGACACGCTCTCGCTGCGAGACGAGTTCGACGTGCTCGTGGCTGCGCGCGAGGCGGGCGTGCGCGTGCCCGAGCCGCTGGCGTACCTGGGTGAGCTCGACGGCCGCGAGGCGTTCGTGATGGAGCGCGTCCACGGCGAGACGATCGGACGGCGGATCGTGAAGGAGCCTCCCCCCGCGCTCGGCCTGGAGATGGCGACGGAGCTCGCGAAGATCCACTCGATCCCGCTCGAGCGGCTTCCTGCCCTCCCCCGTACCGACCTGTGGGAGCGCCTCTACGCCGAGCTCGACACCGTCGACGAGCCGCACCCGGCGATCGAGCTGGGAATCGCCTGGTGCCGCGAGCGCATCCCGCTCGCGCGGCCGCCCGTCGTCGGGCACGGCGACTTCCGCATCGGCAACCTGATGGTCGACGCCCGGGGCCTCGTCGCGGTGCTGGACTGGGAGTTCGCCCACGTCGCCGACCCGGCGGAGGACCTCGCCTGGCCGCTGATCCGCGCCTGGCGCTTCGGCGAGGACGGCCGGCGCCTCGGCGGCGTCGCGGACGTGGAACCGTATCTGGAGCGCTATGTCGAGCTGACCGGACGGCAGATCCCCCTCGAGGAGCTGTACGCGTGGGAGGTGCTCGGCAACTGCAAGTGGGCGATCGGCTCGCTCACGCAGGCCCGCCGCCACCTGCGCGGCGAGGAGCGCAGCGTGGAGCTCGCGATCCTCGGGCGCCTGGCCGCGGAAAAGGAGTACGAGCTGCTCCACCTGATCGAGCACGCGGCGTGAGCGAGCACCCCCACGACCGCCCCACGGCGGCCGAGCTGGCCGTCGCGGTGCACGAGTTCCTCGAGCACGAGATCCTCCCCGTCGTCGACGACCACCGCCTCCGCTTCCGCACGCTGGTGGCGATGAACGCCCTCACGATCGTCGCGCGCGAGGTGCCGGAGGCCCCGGAGCGCGACTGGGCGGCGGCCCGGCGCATCAGGGCCGGCGACATCCGCGAGGGCGACGTGGCCGCTCTCAAGGCGGACGTCGAGGCGAAGCTGCGGGTGGCGAACCCGAAGTACCTCGACCGCTACCGCTGAGCCGTGCGCCGCCGCCTGTACTTGATGCGCCACGGTGCGGTCGCCTACTTCGACGGCGCCGGGCGGCCCGTGCCGCCCGACGGCGTGCCGCTCACGGAGGAAGGCCGGGCCCAGGCCCAGGCGGCACGCGACCTGCTCGCGGGGATCGCGTTCGACCGGGTGGTCGCGAGCGGCCTGCCGCGCACGATGGAGACCGCGGCGATCGTGGCGCCGGGTCACGCCGTCGAGGCCTGGCCGGAGCTGCAGGAGATCCGCGGCGACCGGCTTTCGTCCATCCCGGCAGGAGAGCTCGAAGACGCATTCGTGCACGCCTTCCGCGGAGTCGTGCCGAACGAGAAGCGCTTCCTCGGCGGCGAGACGATCGGCGAGCTGTTCGACCGGGTGCTGCCGGCGCTCGACCGGCTGCTCGCCGACGGCAGCTGGGACACGGCCCTGCTCGTCCTCCACGGGGCCGTGAACCGGGCGGTGCTCTCGTACGCGCTCACCGGTGAGCGGATGTTCCTCGGCCACTTCGAGCAGGCGCCGGGATGCGTCAACGTGCTCGACGTCGGTGACGAGTGGGTCGTGCGCGCGGTCAACGTGGCCGCCACCGACCTCGCCCACCGCACCACGCGACGGACGACGATGGAGGGCTACTGGCAGCAGTACCGGGAGGGGGCCGAGTATCAGGGGGCCGGCCCGAAGGCCGGCCCCCCACACGGGTCAGAGCCGGACTAGGAACACGCGAGCTGCGACACGGGCTGGAAGGTGCCGTCCGTGAACTTCACGATCTGCTCGCAGCGGATGGGGAACTGGTTCGTAGGCCCTGTCTTCTGCAGGTTCCCGGGCAGCAGGAAGGGGTTGGCCTGGTTCCACGACCGGAACGCCTTCATGATCCCGGCGCGCGTCGGGTTCGGGCCGGCCTTCTCGAGCAGCTGCACGAAGGCATGGGCGACCGCGACGCCGTAGAGGTTGAGGGCGTTGTTCTGCACCGCCGGATCAGAGCCGTTCGGGTAGTACTTCGTCATCACCTGGCGGTAGAGCTTCATGCCGGCGTCGTTCGCCCATTTCGGGTTCGCCGGGTCCTTCGCGTACTGCACCGTGAACGTGTTGTTGACGAGCGCTCCGGCGCCGGATTTCTGCGCGAGCGTGAGGAACGTGTCCGTGCCCGACACGGAGTTGGTGTAGATCGCGCTCGGGGCCCAGCCGAGCGCCTTCGCGATCACGTACGACTGGATCGTGAACTTCGGCGTCGCCAGGATCACGAAGATCGTGGCGCCCGTGGCGCGGAGCTTCGCCACCTGTGACTTCACGTCCGGGGCGGTGACCTCGTAGGCCTCCTTGCCCACGATGTTCGACGTCTTCGCGCCGAGGCCGGCCTCGAGGCCGCGGAGGTAGTCCTTGCCGTAGTCGTCGTTCTGGTAGAGAACGGCGATCTTGTCATTCGGGCTGTTGCGGGCGATCGCCTGACCGTAGACCTTGCCTTCGAGCTCGTAATCGGGCTGCCAGGCGGTCGTCCACGGGAACTGCTTCCAGTCTCGCCCCCAGGTCGTGGCGCCGGTTGCGTTCAGGAGCTGTGGCACCTTCTTGGAGTTGAGGTACGGCCTGATCGCGAGGTTGACCTCGGTGCCGAGCGACCCGACGATCGCGAACACCTTGTTCTGCTCGACGAGCTGCCGCGTCAGCTGCACGCTGTTCGCGGGGTTGTAGCCGTCGTCGAGGTAGTTGAAGAGGATCTGGCGGCCGAGCACGCCGCGCTTGCCGTCGGCGCCCTTGCGCGCGTTGATGTAGGAGAAGTACGCCTTCATGGCGACCGGGATGGGGGCGTAGCCCGAGGCGGGCCCGGTCAGCGGGAACGTGCCGCCGATCGAGACGAGCTTCGGTGTGATGCCCGTCTCGGCCGTTGCCGTCGACGCCGTGAACCCGAGCGCAGCGACGAGCACGAGCATGGTGAGCATGACCCTGCGCATAGAAACTCCTTCAGGGAAGGAAACAGCTTGACGGGGCGACCCTAAACCTGCTCTTGCCCAGACGCCAGTCCCGTGCGTTAGTTAGCGCTCCTGGACGGCCGCGGGGTCAGCCGAGACCAATCTCGCCGGCGAGCCGCTCGGCCTCGTCGAGCTCGTCGGAGAGCGCCTCGATGCCAGAGGCCCAGATGGCGGGGTCGGTCAGGTCGAGCCCGACGATGCCGGCGAGCTCCTCGGGCGACTTCGAGCCGCCGGCGCGCAGCAGCTGCAGATACGGCTCGACGAGAGCCTCGCCTTCCAGCTCGTACGCACGGAAGATCGAGAGGGCGAACAGGTAGCCGTACGCGTACGCGTAGACGTAGCCGGGAACGCCGGCGAAGTGATTGACGTAGCTCCACCAGTTCGCGTAGCCGTCCGTGTCGACCGAGTCGCCGAACAGCTGCGTCTGGCACTCGAGCCAGAGCTCGGCGAAGCGCTCCGACGACACCTCGCCGGTGCCGCGGCGCTCGGTGTGGACGGCGTGCTCGAACCGGTTCATCGCGATCTGGCGGAACACGGTCGCGATCGCGTCCTCGATCCGGCCGGTGAGCAGGTCGAGCTTGCGGCGCGGGTCGTCCTCGGCGGCCAGGAGCCGCTTGAAGGTGAGCGCCTCGCCGAACACCGACGCGGTCTCCGCCGTGGTCAGCGGTGTGGACGCGTTGAACAGCCCGAGCGGCTGCGCCATCACGCCGTGGAGGCCGTGCCCGAGCTCGTGGGCGAGGGTGAGCACGGAGCGGCGGTCGCCCGTGTAGTTCATCAGCACGTACGGGTGGACGCCGGGGACGGTCGTGGCGCAGAACGCGCCCGTGCGCTTGTCGTCCCGGATCGGGCCGTCGATCCAGTTCCTCGCGAAGAAGGTGTCGACCACCTCGCCCGCCTCGTCCGAGAAGTCGGCGTAAGCGCCGACGACGACCGCCCGCGCCTCGTCCCACGTCAGCTTCGTCGCGGACTCCGCGACAGGCGCCATACGGTCGTAGTGGGCGAGGCAGTCGAGCCCGAGCAGGCGGGCCTTGAGCCGGTAGTAGCGCTGGGGCACGTCGTACCGCGACGTCGTGGCGTCGACGAGGGCCTGGACGGCGTCGTCCGTCGTCTCGTTCGCGAGGTTGCGCGAGCTGATCCAGGTCGGGTAGCGGCGGAGGCGGTCGTCGATCGACTTGTCGACCAGGATGGTGTTGAACACGTAGGTGCGCGTGCGGAGCCCGGGCTCGAGCGCCGCGCTGACGGCGGCCGCCGCCTCGGCCCGCTTGTCGCGGTCGGCCGAGTAGAGGCGCGCCATGGCGGTCTCGAGCGACACCTCCTCGCCGTCCAGGTCGACGCGCAGGGCGCCGAGCAGCTCCTCGTAGAGGCGCGACCAGGCGGACGAGCCCGACACGGTCTTCTCGGTGAGAATGCGCTCCTCCGGCTCGCTCAGGAGATGCGGCCGGTACTTCCGCAGGCCGTGCAGGAAGTGGCGCCAGTGGTCGAGCTCACTGCTCTCGAGCAGCGCGTCGGCCGCGTCGTCCTCGACCGCGGCCCACTCGAGCGCGAAGAAGAGGAGCTGCGTCTCGAGCGCGGCGGCCTGCTCCTGCAGCCGGGCGACGAGCGCGCCGCGCGACGGATCGGCCATGTTGGTGGCGAAGTTCAGGTGCGCGTAGGTGAGCGGGCGATCCATCACCGACTCGATGCGCTCGCGCTCGACGATCGCCTCGGCCAGGGCGGCAGCGTCGAGCGAGGCGACCTTGCCGTGGTAGCGCTCGCGGAACGCAGTCGTGGCGCGGTCCGCCTCTTCGACGTCTTCGTCCAGGCGCGGGTCGTCAGCGCTCTCGTAGAGGTCGGTGAGGTCCCACGCGACCTCCTCTGCCCCGGTCAGCTCGGTCGTTGCCATGCGCGGGAGCCTACCGAGAGCGGCGGCGCCCCTGCGACGCCTCCTCACACGGCGGCAGGGTCGGTCACGGGTGCCCTGCAGGCGAAGCGCTCGCACGCGTAGACGGCGGGCTTGCCCTCGACGAGCCCCTTCCCCGCCAGCAGAGGCACGCCCTCGGCGGGGCCGACGGCCACGACCGTGCGCGGGGCAAAGGGCGCCAGTGCGGCGCGGGCGACCTCGCTCCCCACGGGCCCGACGATCGCGAGCTCGGCGGGTGCGGCGAGCCAGAGGTCGAGCGCGCAGAGCGCCCAGCCGAAGGCACCGGGGGCGCGGGCGAGCGCCGGCTCCACGAGCCGCAGCACACCCACGGCACGGCTTTCGAGCTCGTCGTCCCCCCAGATGCGCCCGAGCCGGAGGAGCACGTGCGCAAGCATCGAGTTGCCGGAGGGAAGCGGGTTGTCGTCGAGGCCCTTGGTGCGGGCCACGAGCTCCTCTCCCCCCTTCGGCGCCAGGAAGAAGCCGCCGAGCTCGTCGTCGGCGAAGAGCTCGATCGCGAGCAGCGCGAGCCGTCGCGCGTCGTGCAGCCAGCGCACCTCTCCGGTCGCGACATGGAGCTCGAGCAGCCCGTGGGCCACGTTCGCGTAGTCGTCGAGGAACGCCTCGCCGCCGGCGCGGCCGGCGCGCCAGGAGCGCGACAGCCTGCCGTCCTCCCGCGACAGCGGCCCGAGCAGGAACCCCGCGACGCCGCGCGCCGCCTCGAGCCAGTCGTCACGGGCGAGGCGGCGCGCCGCCTCCGCGAGCGCCGCCAGGGCGAGGCCGTTCCACGACGCGAGCGCCTTGTCGTCGAGTGCCGGCTGTACCCGCTCCGCGCGCCGGGCCAGCAGGCGCGCCCGCAACTCCGGGTCGAGCTCGCCGCGCACGATCGAGCGGCCGTGCTCGAACGGGAGCAGGAGGGCCGGCGGGATACCGTCGGCTTCCGTCCAGGTATAGGTCAGCCCCTCCACGCCGTCGGTGTCGGCGTCCTGCGCCGAGGCGAGCCCGCCGCCGTCGAGCGTCAGCTCGCGGAGGACGTAGTCCAGCGTCTCCTCGACCACCTGCCGGTAGCGCGCGCTGCCGGTCACGACCCACGCGTGCAGGTACGTGGAGGCAAGGAGCGCGTTGTCGTAGAGCATCTTCTCGAAGTGCGGCACGAGCCAGCGGTCGTCGACCGAGTAGCGGTGGAAGCCGCCCCCCACGAGGTCGTACATGCCGCCGGCGGCCATGCCGTCGAGCGTCGAGGTCACCATCGTGATCGCGTCGCGACCGGGGCGCCGGAGCAGGAACTCGAGCGTCGAGGCGGGCGGGAACTTGGGTGCGCGGCCGAAGCCGCCGTACGCCGGCTCGAACGTGCGCGCGATGCCGCGCTCGGCGTCGGCGAGCAGGCGCTCCGTGAGCGGCTCCGTCGACGGCTGGATGCGTGCCGAGCTGCTCACCGCCTCGACGAGCCGGCGTGCCTGCGCGGCGATGTCGTCGCGCCGCTCCCGCCATGCCTCGGCGACCGCGAGCAGCACCTGCGTGAACGAAGGCAGCCCGTGCCGTGGCTCCGGCGGGAAGTACGTGCCCGCGTAGAACGGCTGTCCCTCCGGTGTGAGGAAGACCGTCATCGGCCAGCCTCCCTGGCCGGTCATCGCGACGGTGGCGTCCATGTAGAGCGCGTCGACGTCGGGCCGCTCCTCACGGTCGACCTTGACGTTGACGAAGTGCTCGTTCATCACGGCGGCCGTGGCGGCGCTCTCGAACGACTCGTGCGCCATCACGTGACACCAGTGGCAGGCGCTGTAGCCGACGGAGAGCAGGATCGGCCGATCCTCGGCCCGGGCGCGCCCGAGCGCCTCCTCGCCCCACGGGTGCCAGTCGACCGGGTTGTCGGCGTGCTGGAGCAGGTAGGGACTGGTCTCGGCGCCGAGGCGGTTCACGCGAACACCGTACGCACCCCGCGCAACTCGGTGCGCAGCAGCGCCCGGGCGCGCGACGAGTCGAGCGAGCAGTCGAGCGGCCGGCCCGGCGGGGCCGGCGCGCGGCGCACGGGACGGCCCGCGACGAGCTCCGCGAGGTCGGCCCGCGAGAGGGCGTCCGCTCCAGCCACGTGCAGCGGCCCGGAGACGTCGAGGGGCACCAGCTCGAGCAGCGCTGCTGCGAGGTCGCCGACCTGAATGGGAGAGCGGATCTCGTCGGCGAAGAACGTCATCGTGGGATCGAGCGCCGCCTGCTCGTGCTTCGACGGCGATTGGCCCGGCCCGCCCACGAGCAGGGACGTCCGCACGATCAGTCCCTGCGGGTGCGCGGCGGCGACCCGCGCCTCGGCCTCGGCCTTGGCGCGGCCGTAGTCGGTGCACGGGCTGAGGGCGTCTTCCTCCACGTACGGGGAGCCCTTGCGGCCGTCGAAGACGACGTCGGTGGAGACGTGGATCAGCCGCGCGGCGATGGCCCATGCCGCCCGGGCGACGTTGTCCGAGCCGCCGACGACGATCGCGCGAGCCGTGTCACCGTCCTGCCGGTAGGCGGTGTGGACGACGACGTCCGGACGGAGGCGCTCGAACAGTGCCGCCACGGAGCGACGGTCGCTGATCTCGACACGCTCGCCGGTCGCGCCCGGCGCGAGACGCAGGAGCTCCGCCCCGAGGAACCCTGTCGCACCGGTGACGTGGATGCGCATGGCCGGCGAGGGCGCTACGAACCGCTGTCGATCTCGGTGCCGGCCGGGTCTGGCTCGAGCCGCCGGGCGCTCCGGCGGCGATCGCGCAGCCACCGTGCGAGCTCGACGAGCCCGGCGACGCCGACCGCGACGGCAAACGCGAGCAGCAGGCCCTTCCAGGGCGCCTCCTCGAACTGCTTGCCGCCCACGTAGCCGAGCAGCGCCGCATAGCTTCCCCAGATCGAGCCGGCGATCACGTCGGCGACGATGAACCGCCGCCACGGCATCGCGTGCACGTACCCGGAGGAGAACGTGACTGCCGTGCGGCCGCCGGGGATGAAGCGGGCCACGATGATCAGGTAGAAGCCTCTCGTCTCGAGCTGCCGCTCGGCCCATTCGAACGCGTGCCGGCTCTTGTCGCCCTTGAACACGCGCTTGACCGTGTGCTCGCCCAGCCAGCTGCCGAGGCCGTACGAGATGTTGTCGCCGAGGATGGCGCCGAGGCTCGCGCAGGCGATCACGAGCGCGAGGTTCATGTCCCCCGACGACGAGACGACCCCGGCGGTGATTACGACGGTCTCGCTGGGGACGAGCGGGAAAAACGCGTCGAGCATGGAGACGGCGAAGACGACGGGGTAGCTCCACCACTCGCCGGACACCCACTGCACGAACTGGTCGAAGAGCGCGAGGACGATCACGGCCACATCCTCGCAGACGACAGGCCTCCGGCCGGATGTCCGAGCGGGACGGGGACGGAACCGGCGATGATGGGGGCAATGGCCCACCAGCCCCTCGCCGGCGTGCGTGTGCTCGACGTGACCACCTCGATCGCCGGCCCCTACTGCGCGCAGATCCTGTCGGCACTGGGCGCGGACGTCGTCAAGGTGGAGCGGCCGGACACGGGCGACGACGGGCGGGCCTGGGGCCCTCCGTTCTGGGACGGCGAGGGGACGATGTTCCTCTCGGCGAACGCCGGCAAGCGCTCACTCGCGATCTCGCTGCGCGACGAGCGCGGCCGTGAGGCGCTGTTGCGCCTCGCGGACGGGGCCGACGTGTTCCTGCAGAGCCTCCGCCCCGGCCTCGCCGACGCGCTCGGGCTCGGCGCGGAGGCGGTCCGGAGCCGGAACCCGCGACTGGTCTACTGCTCGGTGGGCGCGTACGGGCACGTGGGGCCGCTCGCCCGCGAGCCGGGGTACGACGCCCTCATGCAGGCGGCCGGGGGGCTGATCTCGATGACGGGCGAGCCGGGCCGGCCCGGCGTGCGCGTGGGGTCGTCCCTGATCGACCAGGGCACCGGCACCTGGGCGGCGCTCGGCGTCCTCGCGGCACTGATCGAGCGCGGGCGCACCGGCGAGGGGTCGGTGGTGGACGTCTCGCTGTACGAGACGGCGCTCGGCTACATCGGCTACCACCTGGCCGGCTACCTGGCGGACGGCACGGTCCCGCACGGCCAGGGAACACGGTTCCCCATGGTGGCCCCCTACCAGGTGTTCCCGACCCGTGACGGAGAGCTGATGATCGCGGGCGGCAACGACCGCCTGTTCGCCGCCATCTGCGACGTCCTCGGCCTGCCCGAGCTCGTCGACGACCCGCGCTTCGCGACCAACCCCGAGCGGGTGCGCAATCGCGACGTGCTGTGCGAGCTGCTCCAGGTGCCGCTCGGGCACCAGGACACCGCTCACTGGCACGAGCGGCTGACGGCCGCCGGCGTCCCTGCGGCTCCCGTCGCCGACGTGGCGGATGTCGTGCAGGCGCCGCAGACCGAGGCGCTCGCGTTCCTGCAGCCGCTCGACCACCCGACCATTCACGACCTGCGGCTTCCCGCTGTGCCGATCTCCTTCGACCGTGTGCGTGTGACGCATCGCAGCGCGCCCCCGTCGGTGGGGCAGCACACGTCGACGATCCTGCGTGAGGCCGGCTACGACGACGACGAGATCGCGGCTCTGGCCGCGGAAGGAGTGATCCGAACATGAGTCACGTGTCCGCTTCGTTCAGCGCCACCATTCGCGTGAGACTGTCCGATGCCCCGGGGTCGTTCGCCCGTCTCGCCGAGGCAATCGGCGATGCCGGCGGCTCGCTGGGGGCGATCGACCTCGTGCGTGTCGAGAAGGGCACCAAGGTGCGCGACGTGACGGTCGACGCCTCCGACACGGACCATCTCGAGCGCATCGTCCAGAGCGTCAAGGCGATCGAGGGAGTCGAGGTCGAGCGGGTCTCCGACCGCACGTTCCTGATGCACCTGGGCGGCAAGATCGAGATGCGCTCCAAGGTGCCCGTCAAGACCCGGGACGACCTCTCGATGGCGTACACGCCGGGCGTGGCCCGGATCTGCCAGGCGATCGCGGGGGAGCGCGATCTCGCCTGGAACCTGACGATCAAGCAGAACACGGTTGCCGTCGTCTCCGACGGCACCGCGGTGCTCGGGCTCGGCGACATCGGGCCCGAGGCCGCCATGCCGGTGATGGAGGGCAAGGCGCTCCTGTTCAAGGAGTTCGGCGGCGTGGACTCGTGGCCGATCTGCCTGGACACGAAGGACACCGACGAGATCGTCGCGATCGTGAAGGCGATCGCCCCCGGTTTTGGCGGCATCAACCTCGAGGACATCTCGGCTCCGCGCTGCTTCGAGATCGAGCAGCGGCTGCGCGCC
>Ga0209797_10001305_pt1 | contig 12469 bp, 10 predicted proteins | sample DOMMetBare3Fresh_2_FD_187472 | JGI IMG/M metagenome (GOLD analysis project Ga0209797, IMG submission 187472) | Wetland sediment microbial communities from St. Louis River estuary, USA, under dissolved organic matter induced mercury methylation -... | ecosystem: Environmental > Aquatic >...
GCCTTCGCCAACGCCTCCAAGGCGGCGGACCTCGACTACCTCAAGGCGAGGTACCTGGTCGATGCCGCCCGGGCGTACCGCGAAGGGGGCAAAACACAGGAGGCCCTCGCGGCCTACCGGGAGATCATCCAGAAGTACCCCAAGACCTCGAGCATGACCGAGGCCCAGGTGCGGCTGGCGGAGCTGACCGACGGGAAGATGTAGGCAGGCGCTGCTCAGGGTCGATTCCCACGGGGCCACCTTCGGGTGGCCTCAATGCGTTGTGGGTCGGCTGAGTTCGAACTCGGTTATAAGAGACGTATAAGATATGTTATGTTAAGTCAGTGAGGGGACGACTGTGGAGAACTGTGGATTTCTGTCCCACGAAGCTTCGTAACTCATTGAATATATGTGGGATACAACGGGACCCAGCGGCTACCCAGAACTACGCTTCCAACACCGCCCGGAACACGAGCTTCCCCTGGCCTCCCAGCCAGACATCGGACGCCCTGGAGCCGTCCACAACCGCCCGAACCAGGAGTTCCTGGCCTCCCCTACTCCTGAACCGCAGCGGCAACTCGGCCTCCCCTCGGCCGGCGAGCGCCACCCCCGCCGCTACCGTCCCGGTCCCGCAGGCCAAGGTCTCCCCTTCGACGCCGCGTTCGTAGGTTCGGATGAGCCACGGTCCGGCCGGAGACCCTGGAGCCGCCACGTAGTTCACGTTCGCGCCACCGGGGCCAAGCCGGCGATCGAAACGAAGTGCTCGGCCGCGGCCAAGCAGGTCGATCGCCTCGATGTCGTCCACCCGAACCACCAGGTGAGGCACTCCCACCGTCGCACACGCCATCCACCGCTCGCCGGACCCCAGCCCGAGCCCCGCTGGGGCCTGCGTCAGGTCGAAGTCCGGGAGCCGGATCTCGGCCTGGTCACCGTCCACAGGACAGCGCGCCCGCACTACCCCTGCATCCGTCAGCAGGCGGAGCTCGCCGGCCGGGGTGAGGTCCAGGTAGACCGAGAGACGGGTGCTGCACAGCGCGGCGTTGCCGCACATGGCTGCCCGCGACCCGTCGGAGTTCCAGAACGCCATCCTGACGGCGCCCTGGCCCTCGGGGGTCAGGATGACGAGTCCATCGGCGCCGACGCCGTTGCGGCGATCACAGAGCTGGACGATCCGCTCGGCAGGCCAGTCGGTGGGGGTGGTGGAGCGGCCGTCGAGGAACACGAAGTCGTTTCCCGAGCCCGTCATCTTGTAGACGAGGGTCTCCTTCACAGGCGCCCCGCCAGCGACTGCAACCGCAGCCACCAGACCATCCAAACCGCCTCCCGGACGATCCGCTTGTTCATCTTGCTCTGGCCCTCGAAGCGATCGGTGAAGACGATCGGGATCTCCACCAGCCGGAATCCCTTCTTCCACGCTCGGAAGCTCATCTCGATCTGGAAGGAGTATCCGTTGGAGCGAACCCGATCGAGGTCAATGGACTCGAGCACCTGCCGGCGAAAGCACTTGAAGCCGCCGGTCGAGTCGGTGAGCGGCAGCCCGGTCACCCGTCGAGCGTACTCGTTGGCCCCGACCGAGAGCAGCAATCGGGCGATCGGCCAATTGATGACGTTCACGCCCGAATGGTAGCGGGACCCGATGACCAGATCCGCGTTCTCGGCCGCGTGCAGGAACTCCGGCAGGAACTTGGGATCGTGACTGAAGTCCGCATCCATCTCGAAGATGAGGTCGTACCCGCGGTCGAGCGCCCACCGGAAGCCGGCGAGATACGCCTTGCCGAGTCCCGCCTTCCCCGGGCGGTGCAGTACGTGAATGCGAGGCTCCGCGGCGGCCATCTCGTCGGCCAGCGCCCCGGTGCCGTCCGGGGAATTGTCGTCCACCACCAGCACCTCGAGCCGCGGATCTTGCTGCAGGATCTGCGGAACGATGAGCGGAAGGTTCATCCGCTCGTCGTAGGTTGGGACGACGACGAGCGCCCGCTCAGCCATGCGCTGTACTCCGCCGCCGGGACCAGTACGGCGCCGCGAGCAGCGCCAGCGCGACCAGCCCCGCCGCCAACGTCACCAGCTTGCCACGAGCATAAGCGGAGGAGGCAAATTGCAGGGTGACCTCGCGCGCGCCCGGAGGCAACACGACGCTCAGCAGGGCGTGATCGGCCCGTCGCACCGCGGTAGGCCTACCGTCGATCGCGGCATGCCAGTCGGGATACCAGGTTTCGCCGATGAGCAGGTAGGCCGGCTTGGTGGCCGCGCCCTCGAGCGTCACGCGCATACGTCCGGGAGCCCATTCCGCGAGCGTGGCGTGGACCGGCACCGCCTCCGGAAGCTGCCCGCCCCGGATCGGCTCCGGCGTCAGGCCAGCAGCGGTATCGGGATAGAGCGCGATCGCATCGTAGGGGAACCGCGGATCGATCACGGTCGGGACCACCTGGTCCTCGGGAAGCTTGGCGGCGCCCGGGACCACGCGAACGTAGGCCGGGACCGTGTCCCGCTCGAGCAGCACCGCGGGCGAGCCCGGTGTGGTCGTCACCGGGCCGAGCACCCGGTGGTATCCCGCCACCACCTGCGCCTCCGGCACCAGCAGAAAGCGCACGCTCAGGAGATCCATCAGAGCCGGGTTCCCGGCGAATCGCCACCGCCCCTTCCCGCCGAGCAACTCATCGTAGAAGCGAACCTCGTTGCCGTGATAGCCGAGCATCGTCTGAACATCGTGGGCCATCAGGTAGGAGCCCTGATAGACCCCCGCGTCGAGCACGCGGAACGGCTTCCGTTCCGAGCGCAGGCGACTGGTCACGGCATCGTCGCGGTACACCTCCGCGGCCGGCTCACGGAAGGCGAAGAACCGGCGGTCGATGCTCCACAGGTCGCCGACCACGACCACGGTCAGCACCGCGGCCGCGAGCCTCCCGGCTACCCGGCCGCTCCAGACCGCCCAGAGCGCCGCCGCGCCCACCAGCACGACGACCAACAGGCGGGCGGCTCCCAGCGTCAGCGCTGGAGCGTTGGCGGCCACCCTCGGGGCTTGGTCCGTGCCAGCCAGCGTGACGGCCACCGCCTGGAGCACGCCGGTGACGCCGAGGAAGGCGAGGGCTCCCACCACGGCCAGCGGCACGACCAGCGAGCGGAGCGGCACTTCCCGACGCAGCAGCCGGTCGGTCCCGAAGCCGGCGAACGCGGCAACGGGAAGCGCCACCAGAAAGAAGGCCATGCCCGGCGCGCGGACTTTCTTCATCATCGGCATCACTTCGTACCACAACCGGTAGAACGGTGTATGGCCCCCGAACGAGATGAGAAGGAAGAGCACCGCGATGATGCCGAGCGCCTGGACGAGGCGCCGGCGGTTGCGGTCACCCAGTCCAATGGTGGCAAGCACCACCACCACGGCGCCGAGGTACTCCGTGTGCAACTTGAAGAAGTTGCGACCCCAGTATCCATCGAGGACCCCGTTGAACTGGGGGAGAACGGCGGTGACGAGCTCCTCCGGCGGCATCGAGAACAGCGTGGCGTACTCCCAGCCGCCACTCGGTCCGCCGGTGCCCCGAGGCGAGTAGGGAATGTACTGGAGGAACGGGAGCACCTGGATGGCCGCGATGCCGAGTCCGAGCAGCACCGCGCCGCAGACCAGCGCCAGCTCGCTCGGCCAGCGGATCCCGGCGGGTCGCGCCGGGTCAAAGAAGATGAGATAAAGAGTCCAGAGCCCTCCCGCCACCAGGAGGTAGTACGTCATCTGGTAGTGCGGGCTCAGCATACAGAGCCCTACCGTGAGGGCGAGCAGCCCGTAGCCCCACGGCCGCCGGTCGCGGATGGCGCGGAGCAGCGCGAGCAGCGCCAGCGGCGCGAGTGCCGACACATAGAGCTTGCCGTCGTGACCCGGTCGCACCAGCGAGGCGACGATGCCCGAGAGCTCGTACGCCAGGCCGCCGACCAGCGCGCCGGTCCAGCTCGCGTGCAGCGCGCGGAGCAGCGCGTACATGCAGATGCCCGCGAGCACGATGTGGGCGAAGAAGCCGAGGTTCATCGCCGTGTCGATGGGCAAGACCCAGCGCAGCCAGGCGGTCGGGTAGAAGATGTCGCCGTGCTGCGCGGCGATGTAGGGCATCCCGCCGAAGAGATAGGGATTCCACTCGGGGATCCGGCCGGTAGCGCGGAACATCTCCGCGCCGAAGCGGCGGAAGCCATAGCCGGCGACGTACTGGTCGTCGCCGAGCAGCCACTGCCCGGCCAGCATCGGCCAGCAGAGTGTCAGTGCCGCGAGCAGGAAGACACCGGTGGCCAGCAGCGCCGAGTGGCGCGGCTCGAACGGCGCGGCCGAAGCGGACTCAGGGTGCGACACGCGCGCTCTCCTGCGAGAGGACCAGGAACGGGACGGCAGCCCCGAACTCGGTGATGGTGAGCAGCACGCGCGAGGCGAGCGCGAGTGCCGTGGCGGCGCCGATCCCCAGCGGACCCTGCAGCATGAGAATGAACAACCCTTCTCGCACGCCCAGACCGCCGGGCGCGAACAGCGCCAGAAACCCGGCCAGATACGACGCGGTGAACACGGCGACGGCGAGCGCGGGTCGGAGGCCAGCGGCAGGCAGCAGCCCCCGGGCGAGGAGCCAGAGCGCCAGGCCGTATCCGACCCAGGCAACGAGATTCGCGGCGATTCCGAACCCGATACTGCTCGCTGGAGGGGTGCCGTCACTCCCGGTGCTTGCTCCCGCGAGCCGAAGCAGGTGTCGGAGAAACGGCGGCCAGAGGAGCAGCCCGATGCTCGCCGCCGCACCGGCGACGAGCACCGCGAGCGCGACACCGGAGCCGGGATGCGCCACCTCAATTGCGGCGCGTCCGGTGAGCCCGGCCACCGCCGCACCCGTTCCGATGGCGAGCACCTGCAGCACCACGGCGGATCCGGTGGCGGCCCAGGGGGCAATCCCGGCTCGCTGTGCCATCAGCGCCATCCCCGCGACGGCCCAGACCTTTCCGGGGAGGTACTTCCCGAGGCTCGACACCGTCCAGATGCGGGCGCTGGTCCAGCCGTCGATCGGCTGGCCCCACCCCGCCAGCATCGTGCGCCAGGCGACGATCAGCAGTGCATACATCAGCCACACCACCAGCGCGCTCAGCGCCAGCCAGCCCGGCGCTACGTGCCACTCGAGCGGCTGCGACCGGAGCTGCTCCCAGTTCCGGACCAGGCTGCGCGCGGCGAACGCCACGATGGCCAGTCCGGCCAGGCCCTGCAGCGCGCGAATCCAGAAACTACGCACCGAGCGCCTCACGATACCATCCCTCGCACAGCTCGGCCACGTGTTCCGGGGAGAGCCGCGCGCGCCACGACTCGCCCACCAGGCGCGCCAGCTCAAGCCGGTGGGGATCCTGCAGCAGGTCCAGCGTCGCGTCGCTCAGCGCCTCCGCCGACGGCAGCGTCAGGCGGCCGGCGCCGCTCTCGGGCACGACGTCGAGGAGGCCGCCCCCGTCCCAGCACGCCACCACCGGCACCCCCGCCATCAGCGCTTCCGCCGCCGCGAGGCCGAACCCTTCGCCCTGGGCGGGAAAGAGCATGACGTCCGCCCGCGCGAGGAAGCGGGCGACCTCGCCCGGCGGGACGGCGCCGACGAACCGCACGAACGGCGTGATGCCGAGCCGCTCGACCTGGCGTTCGAGGCTGGCCCGGTCTGGGCCGTCGCCGACGACGGTGAGCGGGAGGTCATGGCCGCACGACGCCAGGAACGCCGTGGCCTCGATAGCGAGGTGGATCCGCTTCTGCGCGGTCAGGCGCGAAACGACCACCATTCCACCCCCACCCGTGGTCCACGGCCATTCGCTCGTGTCCACCGGCATCGGGTGGACGTGGGCCGCGGCGACATGGCGCCCGGTGGCGTTCTGCACCCACCCTGCCAGCTCGCGTGAGACGGCGGTGACGATGCGCGCCCGCGCGAACACCGGTCGCGCGAGGCGCCGGGCCAGCCGTGAGCGGCGAAGCAGCGCGGCGTCGCTGCCGTGCACGGTGACGACGAGGGGGGCTTCGGGCGGCGCGGCCATCCCGGCCGGCACCCACCAGTGGGCGTGCACCAGGTCCGCGCCCGACGCCATTTCCTCCTTCGCCGCGCGCCGCAATGCGCGCCACAGCCCGCCGAGGGCGTGCCAGCCAGCGGGCGCCCGCAGAGCCGACGTCATCGTCCCTCGGTAGGCGAGCGTCTCCAGCCGGGCCGGCGCGTATCGCACCCGGCGGACCCAAACGCCGTCTGCCTCGCCTTCACCCCCCTGCCCCACGTCGCTGGGCGCCACGACCCGCACCTCGACGCCGCGCCGGACCAGTGCCGCGGCGAGGGTGCCGAGGAAGGAGCCCGAGAGGTCCCCGGGCCATCGCGGATAGTTGTGGGTCAGGAATGCGACCCGCACGGATCAGTCCCGCAGGTCGGGCTTGTCCAGTCGGTCGAGCGCACGGGCGACCGCCCGCGTCTCCTCCTGCAGACCCGCGACCATCTCGCCGACCAGCCCGAAGCCGAAGAGCACGAAGCCGCTGATGACCATCGTCTCGACGAGATTGAGGAGAGGCCGGAAGCCGATGCCGTAGCCGATGCGGAGCACCAGCGCGATGATGCCCGCGAGCAGGCCGATCACGAACAGCGTCGCGCCCGCGATGCCGAAGAAGAGCATCGGCTTCCGCCCGAAGCGGATCTGGAACCAAACGCTCAGCAGATCGAACAGGCCGACGGGGATGCGCCGCCATCCAAACTTCGACACCCCTGCGCGCCGCGGGTAGAGCGGAACGGGCAGCGAGTCGAGCTGGAACCCGTCCGCCGCGGCGATCACAACCATGTACCGGTGCCAGTCGGGCCGGAGGGGCACACCCTGCATCACCTCGCGGCGGTATGCCTTGACGGCGTTCAAGTCGGTGACCCGGACGCCGAACAGCCAGCGGCAGAGGCTGTTGTAGATGCCGCTGACGAAGGCCTTCTCGTACTTCCCCTGCTTGGTCCCGGTGACGATGTCCGCCCGCCCCTCAAGAATGGGCGCCACCAGGCGGGGAATGTCTTCCGGGAGGTACTGGAGATCGGCCGGGTAGAACACGAAGATGTCGCCGCGAGCGACCTCGCCGGCGGAGCGGAGCGCGTCCGCGATACCGCGCTGCCGCCGGTGGGTGACCACGCGCAGGAAGGGGTACGCACCCGCGAGCTCGCGCAGCACGCGCGCGCTCTCGTCGCGCGAGCCGTCGTTGACGACCACCACCTCAAAGGAGAACCCCGCCGGCGCGAGCGCATCCGCGCAGAGCCGGAGAAATTCGGGGAGGTTGGCCGCCTCGTCCTTCGCCGGGACGAGGACGCTGACGTCCAGCGTCTCGGCGAGGGCCAGAGTCATACCCGCTTCCGCATGCGCGCGGGCAGGATCCCCAGCTGGTCCCGGTACTTGGCGACTGTGCGGCGGGCGATCTGGATCCCCTGCTCCTGGAAGAGATGCACGATCTGCTGGTCGGTGAGCGGCTTCGCGCTGTTCTCCTCCCCCACCATCTTCTGGAGCTTGGCACGGATGGAGCGGGCGCTGGCGTCCTCGCCCGAGGCGGTGGTGAGGGCGCTCGAGAAGAAGAACTTGAGCGGGAGCACGCCACGGGGAGTCTGCACGTACTTCTCGTTGGTCACCCGGCTGACCGTTGACTCGTGCATGTTGATGACCTCGGCCACCTCGCGCAACGTGAGGGGCCGGAGGAACTCGATCCCCTTCTCGAAGAAGTCGCGCTGCCGGTCAACGATGAAGTTCATGACCTTGAGCATCGTCTGCCGGCGTTGCTCGATCGCCTGGATCATCCAGTTCGCGCTGTTCATCTTCGAGGCGATGAACTCCCGGTTCTCGGGGGTCATCTTCTTCTTGTCCCGCGCGATCTCCTGATACGAGCGGCTGAGCCGGAGGCGGGGCATGCCGGTGTCGTTGAGGAACACCTGGTACCGGCCGCCGATCTTCTCGACGATCAGGTCGGGAATGATGTAGCCGTCGCTCTGGCTGGCGTGCTTGAGCCCGGGTTTGGGATCGAGCCGCGCGAGCTCGTCCGCCGCCGTTTGCACCGCCGCCGGCTCGACGCCGAACCGCTTGGCCAGATCATTCCACCGATGGGCGATGAGATCCGGGAAGGCGTCGCGCACCAGCCGGTAGGTGAGGGACTCGGTATCGGCCTGCTCGCCCAGCTGGATAAGGAGGCACTCCCGCAGGTCCCGCGCGCCGACGCCGGGCGGGTCCAGCCGCTGGATGATGGCGAGCATCTCCTCGGCCTCGGCGGGGGTGTAGAAGGAGGTCGAGGAGGCAGCGGATGGTGCGGTTGCTCCGGAACCGGCGCCTGACGCGCTCGGGACTTCGCCCTCCTCGCCCTCCTCGCCCTCCTCGCCGTCTTCGGATACATGCCCCGCCACCAGCTGATTGACGCTCCCGAGGATCTCCTCCAGCGAGGCCGCGAGGTAGCCCTCCTCATTGATGTTGCCGAGGAACTCCTCGGCGAGGAGGAGCTGGCGGGGAGTGAGGGTCATCATGTGGAGCTGCTCGCGCAGGTAGTCGATCAGGTCCTTGGTCTCGACCGTGACCGGCTCGGTGTACTCGAGCTGCTCGTACTGCTCGCGGGTGCCGCCCACCTCGAAGCCGTTGAGGAGGATCTCCTCCCAGTCCATCTCCTCCTCTTTCTCCTTCTGCTCCTTCTCCTGCTCGGCGTCCTTCTGCTCGGGGGCCTCGTCCTCCGGCTCCAGCAGTTCCAGGAACGGGTTGGCGAGCAGCTCCTGCTTGAGGTGCTGCTGCAGATCCATCATGGGCATGTACAACATGTCCATGGCCTGGTAGAGCCGCGGATTGACCCGCAGCTCCTGTCGCATGCTGGTGTGTTGGGAGAGCCCCGTTCTCATGCCACCGACTCCAGACGGGCGCGGAGACGCGCGGTGAGGGTGGGGCCCAGATACAGCTGCGCCACCCGGTCGTCGTACACGAGCTCACTCACCTTTCCGGCGGCCTGCACTCGACCCTCGAACATGATGTACGCCCGGTCGACGATATCAAGCGTCTGCTCGACGTTGTGATCGGTGATGAGCACGCCGATCCCGCGGTGCCGGAGGCCGGCGACGATCGTCTGGATGTCATGCACCGCGATGGGATCGACTCCCGCGAACGGCTCGTCGAGCAGCATGAACTTGGGGTCGGTCACCAGCGCTCGCGTGATCTCGAGCCGCCGCCGCTCGCCGCCGCTCAGGCTGTAGGCGCGGCTCCGGCGGAGGTGCTTGATCGACAACTCGTCGAGCATCCGGTCCAGCTGCCGCTGGCGCTCCTCGCGGCCCAAGTCCCGTGTCTCCAGAATCGCCAGAATATTTTCCTCGACGGTCATCTTGCGGAAGACCGACGGCTCCTGCGCCAGGTAGCCGATCCCCGCCCGGGCCCGCTCGTACATGGGGGCGCGGGTCAGATCGTGCCCGTCGAGCCTGACCTGCCCGGCGTCCGGGCGGATCAGCCCCGTTATAAGGTAGAAGGTCGTGGTCTTTCCCGCGCCGTTCGGACCGAGGAGCCCCACGATCTCGCCCTGCTCGACCCGGACGCTCACCTGATTCACGACCCGGCGGCCCTTGAAGCTCTTGGCGAGCTGTATCCCCTCGAGCACGCTCGTCGAGGTCCGCGTCGGCGTGGGCGGCTTCGACCGCTGCGCCGCCCGTCGCGCGGCGACGAGCAGCGCGTCGTAGATCACCTGCCGGTCCTCGAGGCCGGTGCCCCACCAGGCCACGCGCGGCTGCACCGGATCCCAGCCGCTGGCGAGCGTGTCCAGGATCCACCCCTCGACGGCAAGCCGTGGCAACACGGACCGGCCGAGGTGGTCCCGGATCTCGTCGCCGGTGATCTCCTGCTCCTTGGCGTTCCCGGTCGTCTGGTAGCAGGCGACGTGCGCCTCGCGGTAGCCCATCAGGAGATCGGCGAACGACACCAGGTCCGTCGGCCCGGCGGCGCGCGTGATGGCCGCCAGCGCGATCGCGACGGACGGATCGCGGTCGCCGAGCGCGGCGATCCACTCGGGCGCGGTCATCGGCGGGTACCCCTCGACTTCACGGTATCGGCAGGCGCGGCGGTGGTGTCCCCGGCGGCCTCCAGCTGGATGCCGTCCACCTTGCCCCGGATATCCACGCGCTCGACGCCACCGGCCGCTGGGTCCTTCATCACGATCGTGATAACCTCGCCCCGGGCATAATTGATCGATGGCCGCTCGGGCGCCTTGGCGTTGCGATCGAGATGGTAGGACTGCGCCGCGGACCTGGCCTCGATGCGGCTGAGCACCGCGCGCTTCTTGCCCGACGAATCCACCGACGCGAACCGGGCGATCACGGTGTCACCCCGCATCCAGTCCCGCTCCTTGGTGGCCGAGTCCACCGTGGCGCCCAGCCACGCCTGGCCGAAACCGCGCACCTCCCGGAGGAGCTGCCCGGGAGAGTCGAGCGCGAGCGAGTCGGCGCGCATCGCGTAGGAGGGCGAGACCGCGTACGGCCGCGTCCCCTTCCCCCACGCCCGGGTGCGCTCGAGCTTCCGGTCCTTGAGATCGAGGGCGATCGTGTCCGCCACGAGGTCCCAGTCGCGGTTGAGCGCGTGGCCCTGGCCCTTGGCCACGACCTTGCTGAGCTCCCGTTTCTCAAGCGCCATGTCGATGCGCTTGCCGCTCAGCCGGAAGCTGTCGGTGCCCAGCCCGCGAAGGAGCGGGTCGCCGCCCAACAGCGTGCCGTCGCTGCCCATGCCGGTGTCGAGCCGCATCGAGTCGGAGCGGGCGGCGAAATCGCTGCGGTCGATCGTGACCTTGCCCCCGGCCCAGATCCGATCGTTGCCCTTGAAGCGCACGCGGTCGGCGACGATCAGGTACGGCTCGGGGCGCCGCCCGGCGCTGTCCGCTTCGAAGTACCGGATCTTCGGTCGGCCAACCGCGTACATCTCGAGCGTATCACGCACGCCCTTCACGACCCGGTAGTAGTCGAGCGACGGCCCGGTGAGTGTCGAGCCGGTCTTCAGATTCTTGGTGTCCACTTCCCCGCGGGCCTCCCATCGCTCGCCGCTCTTGTAATAGGTCCCGAAGTCGGCGTCCATCGAGAGCGTGGAATCACGATACTTCACGTTGCCGATGAACTGCACGACGTTGCCACCATAGGCTGCGACGCTGTCGCTCTGCATGGAGATCTGCATGCCGCGGCAGCTGAGCCGGACGTTCCCGCCGGCGTAGTAGTTCGTTCCCGTCGGCGTCTCGTTGACCGCACCCTGGCGATCCACGTTGTCGATCTGGAAGATGCACCGCTGGGACGGGGCCGCGGCGGCGGGCTTGGGCTTCGGCTTGGGCGGCGTGACCTGGGCGCCGAGCGTCCCGCCGACCGCCAGCACCAGAACGACGGCAATCCCGAGCGAAGCGGCCGTCACTGTTGCTCCTGCCCCGGCAGCAGCAAGCCGTCGCCAGCGACGCCCCGAGGGCGGTCGGTCACCACGTTCTTGAAGTCCGGGTCGGACCGAAAGCTGTTGCCCTCCAGATGCTCGGTGTCCCGGTCGAAGCTGAAATGCCGGTTGGTCGATATCGTGTTGGTCGCGTTGTCGTACTTGAGCGTCTCGGTCTGAAGCCGCCGCCCATCGGGGGCGACGACGAGCACCGAGCCGTTGGCCTCCATCGAGCCGTCCTGCCAGCGATACGTCCCGGTCTTTGCGGTCAGGGTGGATCCCTCCTCGCCGCGGACGTCGAAGAACACGACGCGGATGCGTTTGAGCTGCGTAACCTGCGTGTTCTCGTAGAAGAACGCCGTATCCGCCTCCACCCGGCTGCGCCGAATGCCGTCGCTCGTCACGTAGTGCGAGAACCCTTCGAGAATCTGGTCCGCGCTGTCGCTGGCCACTACGGTCGTGGTTGGCTTTGCCCCGGTCTCCTCGCAGGCCGCGACGGACAGGATGAAGAGGAGGGAGAGCGCGGAGCGGAAGAGCTCGTTCCCCCGCCCTCGTACCGCGTGTGAACTCACCGCTGTGTCGTCTCCGTCATCTCCTCCGCCCGCTCCCTCATCTAGACCGCCCCCGCCCGCATGAGGTCATGCAGGTGCACCGCTCCAACCACAGTCCCGTCGCCGTCGACCACGGGGAGCGCGATGACCCCATGGCGCTCCATCGTGCCGACGGCGGCGGCGGCCAGCTCCTCGGGAGCCGCAGTACGCGGCGTGCGCGTCATCACACCGCCAACCGGACGGTCGAGGAAGCCGGGATCCCGCTCGGCCAGGCGAGTGAGGTCGCCGGTGGTCAGCACCCCGGCCAGCCGGCCATCGTCTACAACCATGGCGAGTCCCCGGTCGTGCGCCAGGCTCACGACCGCGTGGCGCATGGTGGCGTCCGGACCGAGCACGCGGCCCGGACGGACCATCACGTCGCGCACCCTGAGGAACAGCCTCCGGCCGAGCGACCCGCCGGGGTGGAGGGCCGCGAAATCCTCCCGGCGGAAGCCCTTCACCTCGAGCAGGGCGACCGCAAGCGCGTCGCCGAGCGCGAGGGC
>Ga0209797_10001307_pt1 | contig 12461 bp, 7 predicted proteins | sample DOMMetBare3Fresh_2_FD_187472 | JGI IMG/M metagenome (GOLD analysis project Ga0209797, IMG submission 187472) | Wetland sediment microbial communities from St. Louis River estuary, USA, under dissolved organic matter induced mercury methylation -... | ecosystem: Environmental > Aquatic >...
GGAGGAGACGATCCGGGGCGTGCCGGTGGCCGGCACGCCCGACGAGGCGCGCAGCGCCGTCCGGCGTCACCATGCCCACGCCATCCTGCTCACCGCCTGGTCCGAGGTCGGCGAGGAGGACCTGCGGCGGTTGTCCTGGGAGATCGAGGGCACCGGCATCCAGCTGTTCGTGGCCCCGCGGCTGACCGAGGTGGCCGTCCCCCGGCTGCACCTGCAGACGATCGGTGGGGTCCCGCTGCTGCACGTCGACGAGCCGGAGTTCACCGGTCTGCGCCGGGTGGCGAAGGGCCTGCTGGACCTGACCCTGACCCTGATCGCGCTCACCGTCTTCGCCCCGCTGATGGCCGTGATCGCCGCGGCCATCAAGCTCGACTCGCCCGGACCGGTCTTCTTCCGCCAACAGCGGATCGGCAAGCAGGGCAAGCCGTTCCCGATGACCAAGTTCCGCAGCATGTACGCCGACGCCGAGGCACGGCTGGCGCAGCTCAGCCACCTGAACGAGCTCGGCGGCGGTCCGATGTTCAAGATGAAGGACGACCCCCGGGTGACCCGGGTCGGTAGCCTCCTGCGCCGGTTCTCCCTGGACGAGCTGCCCCAGCTGTTCGACGTCCTGCGTCGCGACATGTCCGTAGTCGGGCCGCGTCCGCCGCTGCCGCGCGAGGTCGCCGAGTACGAACAGCACGTGCACCGTCGGCTGCTGGTCAAGCCCGGGATCACCGGGCTCTGGCAGGTCTCCGGTCGCTCCGACCTGAGCTGGGAGGAGACCGTGCGGCTCGACCTGCGCTATGTCGAGAACTGGTCGCTCGGGTTCGACCTGTCGATCATCGCGCGTACGGTGGTCGCCGTCCTCGCCCGACGCGGTGCCTACTGATCCTCCGTCCGCGCCGGAACGCCGACAGGACTAGCCTGAACACCGTGCTCAGAGTCGGGCTCACGGGCGGCGTCGGGGCCGGCAAGTCCACGGTCGCCACGCGACTGGACACGCTCGGGGCGATCGTCGTCGACGCCGACCGGCTCGCCCGCGCCGTGCTGTCCCCCGGCAGCCCTGCGGTGGCCGAGGTGCGCGCGGCCTTCGGGGACGGGGTGTTCGATGCCTCGGGGGTGATCGACCGCACGGCGCTGGCCACGGTGGTGTTCGCCGACCCGCAGGCCAGGCAGCGGCTGGAGGAGATCACCCACCCCCGGATCGCTGCGGCGACGGCCGAGCGGTTCGCCGAGGATCGGCGCGACGCGGCCACGATCGGGGTGCACGACGTCCCGCTCCTGGTCGAGAAACACATGGAGTACCAGTACCACCTCGTGGTCGTGGTCCACGCCGAGGTGGAGGAGCGGATCCGCCGCCTGGTCAGCGACCGGCGGATGACCGTGTCGGATGCGCGAGCCCGGATCGCCGCCCAGGCGGACGACCGTGCCCGCCGCTCCGCCGCGGACATCTGGTTGGACAACACCCGGGGCAGCGCCGACCTGCTCGAGTCGGTCGACCAGGCCTGGCGGCACCGGCTGAGCCCGTTTGCGATGAACCTGGCGATGGGACGTCCCGCCGACGGTGAGGGGGGGGCACCGGACGACGCAGGGCGCGCCCGCCTGGCGGGCCGATTGCGGTACGCGCTGGCCGGGCTGCCGCAGGCCCGGGTCGATGTCGAGGAGCGCGACAGCGGGGGGAGGGCGCGGTTCGAGGTCGGCGTCGGGCGGGACGACGCGGCGGCCGCGGACTTCGCGATCCGCTCGGCCGGGTACGCCCCGGCCGGGACCCGAGGGGGCGTGCCGACCTATCTGACCTGCGATCCCGGCTGGCCGGGGACCACGGTGCGCCTGGTCATGATCCCCGCCTGAGCCTCACCTCAACCCCACGTCCCGGTCCAGGAGTCGTGACTGTCGGGGGTGCCGCCTACCGTTGAGGTCATGCGTCCCACGACCGACCTGCAGCGCACCGTCGCCCCGTTCCGCGTCGTGTCCGATTTCGAGCCGAGCGGTGACCAGCCGGAGGCCATCGCCGAGCTGGCCCGGCGCGTCCAGGCCGGCGAGAAGGACATCGTGCTGCTCGGCGCGACGGGGACCGGCAAGTCGGCGACGACCGCCTGGTTGATCGAGAAGGTGCAGCGGCCGACCCTCGTGATGGCGCCGAACAAGACCCTGGCCGCCCAGCTGGCCAACGAGTTCCGTGAGTTGCTGCCGCACAACGCGGTCGAGTACTTCGTCTCGTACTACGACTACTACCAGCCCGAGGCGTACGTCCCGCAGACCGACACCTACATCGAGAAGGACTCCTCGATCAACGAGGAGGTCGAGCGCCTGCGGCACTCGGCGACCAACTCGCTGCTCACCCGTCGTGACGTCATTGTGGTGGCGTCCGTCTCGTGCATCTACGGCCTGGGCACCCCGCAGGAGTACGTCGACCGGATGGTCCGGCTCCGGGTGGGGCAGGAGGTCGAGCGGGACGACCTGCTGCGCAGGTTCGTCCAGATGCAGTACACGCGCAACGACCTGGCGTTCACCCGCGGGACCTTCCGGGTGCGCGGCGACACGGTCGAGATCATCCCGGTCTACGAGGAGCTCGCGGTGCGGGTCGAGCTGTTCGGCGACGAGATCGACCGGATCTACACCTTGCACCCGATGACCGGTGACGTGGTCCACGAGGAGCAGGAGATGTACGTGTTCCCGGCGACCCACTACGTCGCCGGACCGGAACGCATGGAGCGCGCGCTGGCCGGGATCGAGCTGGAGCTGGCCGATCGGCTCGAGGGTCTGCAGCGCCAGGGCAAGCTGCTGGAGGCCCAGCGGCTGCGGCTGCGCACCGACCACGACATCGAGATGATGCGCCAGGTCGGCTCCTGTGCCGGGATCGAGAACTACTCCCGTCACATCGACGGCCGCGGCCCGGGCAGCGCCCCCAACACCCTGCTCGACTACTTCCCCGAGGATTTCCTGCTCGTCATCGACGAGTCGCACGTGACCGTGCCCCAGATCGGCGCGATGTACGAGGGCGACATGTCCCGCAAGCGGACCTTGGTCGACCACGGGTTCCGGCTGCCCAGCGCGATGGACAACCGGCCGTTGAAGTGGGAGGAGTTCCTCGACCGGATCGGCCAGACGGTGTACCTGTCGGCCACCCCGGGTGACTACGAGCTGGCGCGCGGCCGCGGGGTGGTGGAACAGATCATCCGCCCGACCGGCCTGGTCGACCCCAAGGTCGTGGTGAAGCGGACCAAGGGGCAGATCGACGACCTGCTCGGCCAGATCCGCGAGCGCGCCGCGCGCGACGAACGCGTGCTGGTGACCACGCTGACCAAGAAGATGGCCGAGGACCTCACCGACTACCTGCTCGAGCAGGGGGTACGGGTGCGGTACCTGCACTCGGAGGTCGACACCCTGCGTCGGGTGGAGTTGCTGCGTGAGTTGCGCCAGGGTGAGTTCGACGTGCTGGTCGGGATCAACCTGCTGCGTGAGGGCCTGGACCTGCCGGAGGTGTCGCTGGTCAGCATCCTGGACGCCGACAAGGAGGGCTTCCTGCGTTCGTCCAAGTCGCTGATCCAGACCATCGGCCGGGCCGCGCGCAACGTCTCCGGCGAGGTCCACATGTACGCCGACACGATCACCCCCTCGATGGAGCAGGCGATCGACGAGACCAACCGGCGCCGCGAGAAGCAGGTCGCCTACAACGCCGAGCGCGGCGTCGACCCGGCCCCGCTCCGCAAGCGGATCGCGGACATCACCGACCTGATCGCGCGTGAGGAGGAGGACACGGCGCAGCTGCTCGGTGGTGGGCGCCAGCGCAGTCGGGGCAAGGCTCCCCTCCCGGGCATGGGGGCGGGGCGGGGCACCGGAGCCGGGGCGCATGCCGCGGAGTTGCGCAACCTGCCGGCGGTCGACCTGGCCGATCTGATCCAGCAGCTCACCGACCAGATGAAGGCCGCTGCGGCCGAGCTCCATTTCGAGTTGGCCGCCCGGCTGCGGGACGAGATCTCCGAACTGAAGAAGGAGCTGCGCGGGATGCGCGCGGCAGGCGTCTGAGGCCCGAACGGGGCCCGGAGGTATCCGGGAAGGAAACGGTTACCATCGAGGGAACCGATCGACGGAGGGCTTCGTGCAACTGCCGACCTGGTTCGCGACCGCGACGTTCGCGGTACTGGGCCTGCTCTTGCTGCTCGATCTGGTGGTCGTGGCACGCCACGCCCGGGTGCCGTCGTTGCGCGAGTGCACGGCCTGGGTGGCCTTCTACGTCGGTATGGCGCTCGCCTTCGCGGCCATCCTGGCCGTCGTGGCGGGCAGCGAGCCGGCCGGGCAGTTCGTCGCCGGCTGGTTGACCGAATACAGCCTGTCGGTCGACAACCTGTTCGTTTTCGTCGTGATCATGAGCCGGTTCTCGGTCCCGCGCCACCATCAGCAGGAGGTGCTGATGGTGGGGATCATCCTGTCGCTGATCCTGCGCGGCGGGTTCATCCTGCTGGGCGCAGCGGCGATCGAGCGGTTCAGCTGGGTCTTCTACCTCTTCGGCGCGTTCCTGATCTACACCGCGATCCATCTTGCCCGGCAGGGGGAGACCGACGAGGGCGACTTCGAGGAGAACGCGCTGATCCGCCAGGCTCGCCGCGTGCTGCCGATCGCTCCCACCTACGAAGGGCGCAGGCTGCTGATCCGATTCGGTGGCACGCGGGCGTTGACCCCGATGGTGCTCGTGTTCACCGCGATCGCCACCACCGACCTGCTGTTCGCCCTGGACTCCATCCCGGCCATCTTCGGGCTGACCCAGGACCCGTTCATCGTCTACACCGCGACGATCTTCGCCCTGATGGGCCTGCGTCAGTTGTACTTCCTGCTCGGCGGCCTGCTGGACCGTCTGGTCTACCTGTCCCTAGGGCTCGCCATTGTGCTCGGCTTCATCGGCGTCAAGTTGGTGCTCGAGGCCCTGCACCTGAACGAGGTCGGCTGGATCAACGCCGGCGAGCCGGTCTCGTGGGCGCCGCAGATCCCGATCTGGGTCTCGCTGTCAGTGATCGTCGGCGTGTTGGCGATCACGACGGTGGCCAGCCTGTGGCGCAGCACCCAGCGTGAGCATGCCGAGTCGCACAACCCGGTCGCGCGCCGTTCCTGAGTAACCTCGGGCCCGCACGGCCCGCGCGGGGGAGGACCCTCTCCACCGTTGGGGAGCTCACCAGCCGCGGGCCAACCAGGACGGGATCGACCCTCGCTCGGCGCCGAGCGTGGTGTCGTCGCCGTGTCCCGGGTACACCCACGTGTCGTCCGGCAACACGTCGAACACGCGCTGCTCGAGGTCGGTCATCAGGCTGGTGAAGTGCTCGGGCTCGCCGGTCTTCCCGGGCCCGCCGGGGAACAGGCTGTCCCCGGTGAACAGGTGATGGCTGCCGTCGCGTGAGGTGAGCAGGAGTGCGATGGAGCCGGGTGTGTGGCCACGCAGCGCGATCACCTCGAGCCGCAGGTCGCCGACCGTGACCACGTCCCCGTTCTCCAGCAACCGGTCCGGGTGCCGGGGCAGCGCCTCGGCATCGTCCACGCCGGCCAGCGTGACGGTGCCCATCTCCTCGGCCAGGGCAGCCAGGGCGCGGTGGTGGTCCCAATGCCGATGGGTGGTGACCAGCTGGCCCAAGCCGCGGCCGCCGTACGACTCACCCTCGCCGATCAGCGCGAGCAGCCGGCTCGGGGAGTCGGCGGCGTCCACCAGGAGTTGGTCACCGGTCCGGCGACAGGTGATCAGGTAGGCGTTGTTGTCCTGATCGGACACGCTCGCCTTGATGATCACCACGTCGTCCAGGACCCGGACCGCACTGGGCCCGAAGGGCCGCACGGCACCCGTGTACATCATCCGCGCTCTCCGTTTCCGGTGGCCTGCCTGCCCTGGGCACAGCCTTGCAGGTCACAGGTCGGCCAGCATCTGTGCCTGCCCACCTCGCCGCACGCGGCAGGACACCTGAGCGGGTACACCGGCCTCATGAGCATCGCGCACAGTACGTGGATGAGTCGTTGCTGGCCGGCTGACCCCTCGCCCCACCCGCAGCTCACCCGCCCGAACGGTGTGCGCCACCTGCACGGATACGGCATTGTCGGTGGCCCCACCTAGCATGAGGAATCGTGACCGACCCTCTCTCCGGCCGTCTCGTCGTCCGTGGCGCGCGTGAGCACAACCTGAAGGACGTCTCGCTCGACCTGCCCCGGGACGCACTGATCGTCTTCACCGGGTTGTCCGGGTCGGGCAAGTCCTCGCTCGCCTTCGACACGATCTTCGCCGAGGGGCAGCGCCGGTACGTCGAGTCGCTGTCCGCCTACGCGCGCCAGTTCCTCGGCCAGATGGACAAGCCGGACGTCGATTTCATCGAGGGTCTCTCGCCGGCCGTCTCGATCGACCAGAAGTCGACCAACCGCAACCCGCGCTCCACGGTCGGCACGATCACCGAGGTGTACGACTACCTCCGCCTGCTCTGGGCGCGCGCGGGCCGTCCGCACTGTCCCACCTGCGGGGAGCCGATCCAGCGGCAGACCCCGCAGCAGATCGTCGACCGGTTGCTCGAGCTGCCCGACGGCACCCGGTTCCAGGTGCTCGCCCCGGTGGTCCGTGACCGCAAGGGCGAGTACGCAGACCTGTTCCGTGAGCTGCAGACCAAGGGGTTCGCCCGGGCCCGGGTGGACGGCGAGGTGGTCTCGCTGTCGGAGCCGCCGCAGCTGGAGAAGAAGCTCAAGCACACCATCGACGTGGTGATCGACCGGTTGGTGGCGAAGGCCTCCGCCAAACGCCGATTGACCGACTCGGTGGAGACCGCGCTCGGCCTGGCCGGTGGGGTGCTGACCGTGGATCTGGTCGACGAGCCGGAGGACTCCCCGGAGCGGGAGCGCCGGTTCAGCGAGAAGATGGCCTGCCCCAACGAGCACCAACTGAGCTCGTTCGAGGTCGAACCGCGCACCTTCTCGTTCAACAATCCCTACGGCGCCTGCACCGAGTGCACCGGAATCGGGACCAAGCTCGAGGTCGACCCCGACCTGATCGTGCCGGACGAGGACCTGACCCTTGCCGAGGGCGCCATCGCTCCCTGGACCCAGGGCAGTGCCGACTACTTCCTGCGCCTGATGAAGGCCCTGGGGGAGGACCTCGGCTTCTCCATCGACACCCCGTGGCGGGCCCTGCCGCAGCGGGCCAAGCAGGCCCTGCTGCACGGCAAGAACCACACCGTGCACGTCCGTTTCCGCAACCGCTACGGCCGGGAACGCTCCTACTCCACCGGGTTCGAGGGAGCGGTGGCGTTCGTCCAGCGTCGGCACGCCGAGACCGAGTCGGACTGGAGCCGGGAGCGGTACGAGGGATTCATGCGCGAGATCCCCTGCCCGGCCTGCCAGGGGGCGCGATTGAAGCCCGAATCGCTCGCGGTCCTCGTCGGCGGGCGGTCGATCTCTCAGGTGTGTGCCCTGCCGATCCGGGAGGCCGCGCAGTTCCTCGCCGACGTCGACCTGACCGCGCGGGAGCGGCAGATCGCCGACCGGGTGCTCAAGGAGATCCACGCCCGGCTGGGCTTCCTGCTCGACGTCGGGCTCGACTACCTCTCGCTGGACCGGGCCGCCGGCACGCTGTCCGGTGGTGAGGCCCAACGGATCCGGCTGGCCACCCAGATCGGGTCCGGTCTGGTCGGCGTGCTGTACGTGCTGGACGAGCCGAGCATCGGGCTGCACCAGCGGGACAACCGGCGACTGATCGAGACCCTGACCCGGCTGCGTGACCTGGGCAACACCCTGATCGTGGTCGAGCACGACGAGGACACCATCAGGGCCAGCAACTGGGCGGTCGACATCGGGCCCGGGGCGGGCGAGCACGGTGGGCAGGTGGTCCATTCGGGTCCGGTCGAGGATCTCCTGGCGCACCCCGACTCGATCACCGGCCAGTACCTCTCGGGTCGGCGCGAGATCGCCGTCCCGATGGTCCGTCGGCCGGTGGACCGCTCCCGTCGGGTGACCGTCCTCGGCGCGCGCGAGCACAACCTCGCCGGGATCGACGTCTCCTTCCCGCTCGGGTGTTTCGTCGCGGTCACCGGGGTCAGCGGGTCGGGCAAGTCCACCCTGGTCAACGACATCCTCTACACAGTGCTGGCGAACAAGCTGAACGGAGCCCGACAGGTGCCCGGGAGGCACAAGAACGTCACCGGGCTGGAGCACCTGGACAAGGTGGTCCACGTCGACCAGAGCCCGATCGGTCGGACGCCGCGGTCGAACCCCGCGACCTACACCGGCGTGTTCGACCACATCCGCAAGCTGTTCGCCGCCACCACGGAGGCGAAGGTGCGCGGCTACCAACCGGGCCGGTTCTCGTTCAACGTCAAGGGCGGCCGCTGCGAGGCATGCTCCGGCGACGGCACGATCAAGATCGAGATGAACTTCCTGCCCGACGTGTACGTCCCGTGCGAGGTCTGCCACGGTGCCCGGTACAACCGCGAGACGCTCGAGGTGCACTTCAAGGGCAAGACCATCGCCGACGTGCTGGACATGCCGATCGAGGAGGCCAGCATGTTCTTCGCCGCGGTCCCGGCGATCGCCCGGCACATGACCACCCTGGTCCAGGTCGGGCTGGGCTACGTCCGGCTCGGGCAGCCCGCCCCGACCCTCTCCGGCGGCGAGGCGCAACGGGTCAAGCTGGCGAGTGAGTTGCAGAAGCGCTCGACCGGGCGCACCGTCTATGTGCTGGACGAGCCGACCACAGGTCTGCACTTCGAGGACATCCGCAAGCTCCTCGGCGTCCTGCAGGGCTTGGTGGACAAGGGGAACACGGTGATCGTGATCGAGCACAACCTCGACGTGATCAAGAGCGCCGACTGGATCGTCGACCTCGGTCCCGAGGGCGGCTCCGGCGGTGGCCGGGTGATCGCCGAGGGCACGCCGGAACAGGTGGTCACCAACGAGGCGAGCCACACGGGTCGGTTCCTGGCGCCGGTCCTGGCGGGTCGCGGGACGGACGGCCGGGTGAAGGCGACGTCATCGCGCGGCGCCTCGAACGACTCGTCCCGCAGCACCACCCTGGCCGCGGCGCCCCGTCCGCGGCGGGCCCGCGCCAAGGCCTGACCCGAGGTGGCCGACCCGTCGACCTATCGTCCACGGACCGGGGAGATCCCCGAGGCGCCCGGTGTCTACCGGTTCCGGGACGAGCACGGACGCGTCATCTACGTGGGGAAGGCGAAGAGTCTGCGCCAACGGCTCACCTCCTACTTCGCCGACCCCGCGCACCTGCATCCGCGCACCCAGTCGATGGTGTTCACCGCGGCCTCGGTCGAGTGGACCGTCGTCGGCACCGAGGTCGAGGCGCTCCAGCTGGAGTATTCGTGGATCAAGGAATTCGATCCGCGGTTCAACATCCGCTACCGCGACGACAAGTCCTACCCCTACCTCGCGGTCACCATGGGGGAGGAGTTCCCCCGGGTCCAGGTGCTGCGCGGTGCCAAGCGCAAGGGCACCCGGTACTTCGGGCCGTACGCCCACGCCTGGGCGATCCGCGAGACCGTCGACCTGCTGCTGCGGGTCTTTCCGGTGCGCACCTGCAGCAACGGGGTGTTCGTCCGGGCCGGGCAGGTGGGTCGCCCGTGCCTGCTCGGCTACATCGGGAAGTGCTCGGCGCCGTGCGTGGGGCAGATCGACGCGGACGCCCACCGCGTGTTGGCAGAGGACTTCTGCGACTTCATGTCCGGTCAGACCCAGCGCCACCTGCGTCGGCTCGAACAGCGGATGCGCGAGGCGGCCACCGAGCTCGACTTCGAACGCGCGGCGCGGTTGCGGGACGACGCCGCAGCGTTGCGCCGGGCGCTCGAACGCAGCGCCGTCGTGCTCTCCGACGGGACCGACGCCGACGTGTTCGCCCTGGCCGAGGACGATCTCGAGGCGGCCGTCCAGGTCTTCCACGTGCGTGACGGACGGGTCCGTGGTCAACGCGGGTGGGTGGTCGAGAAGGTCGAGGACGTCACCACCGCCGACCTGGTCGAGCACCTGCTGCAGCAGGTCTACGGCGACAGCGACGCCGAGGCAGACACCACCGGTGCGGCCCAGGCCGTGCCCCGCGAGGTGCTGGTGCCGATCGAACCGGCTCGCGCGGAACAGGTCGAGCAGTGGCTGAGCGGCGTGCGCGGCAGCCGGGTGCGGATCCGGGTGCCCCAACGCGGCGACAAGCGCGCCCTGCTGCAGACGGTGGAACGCAACGCCACCGCCGCGCTCACCCTGCACAAGACGCGCCGGGCCGGCGACCTCACCACCCGCAGCGTCGCGTTGCAGGAGATCCAACAGGCACTCGACCTGCTCGAGGCGCCGCTGCGGATCGAGTGCTACGACGTCTCGACCATCTCCGGTCAGCATGTCGTCGCCTCGATGGTGGTGTTCGAGGACGGTCTGCCGCGCAAGGCCGAGTACCGCCGGTTCACCATCCGCGACGCCACCGACGACGTCAGCTCGATCCATGAGGTGATCACCCGCCGGTTCCGGCGCTACCTCGACGACCGTGACCGGGCCGAGCAGAGCCCGCCGGAAGAGGCCGAACGCCGCCGGTTCGCCTACCCGCCCAACCTGGTGGTGGTCGACGGGGGCCAGCCCCAGGTCGCCGCGGCAGCGCGCGCCCTCACCGAGCTCGGGATCGACGACGTCGTTCTGTGCGGGTTGGCCAAGCGGCTCGAGGAGGTCTGGTTGCCGGAACACGACCTGCCGGTGGTGCTGCCGCGCAGCAGCCAGGGCCTGTACCTGCTGCAACGCGTTCGGGACGAGGCGCACCGGTTCGCGATCGCCCATCACCGCCAACGCCGGAGCAAGGCGATGACGGCCAGCGAGCTGGACGCCGTCCCGGGCCTGGGGCCGGTGCGCAGGAAGGCTCTGCTCGACGCCTTCGGGTCGGTGAAGAGCCTGCGACAGGCCGAGGTCGGCCAGATCGCCGCGGTGCCGGGAATCGGTCCCGGCGTGGCAGCATCGGTCGCAGCGGCGCTCGGCTCCCAGGCGGAGGCGGGCGAATCGGCGGCCGCGGCCTTCGACACGGCAACGGGAGAGATCCTCGAGTGACCCAGACACCCTCGACCGGCGCGGAGCTGCTCGTCATCACCGGCATGTCGGGGGCCGGCCGGTCCACGGCCGGGAAGGTGCTGGAGGACCTCGGCTGGTACCTGGTCGACAACCTGCCGCCCGCGCTGATCTCCTCCCTGATCGACCTGGTCCGCCAGTCCGCCCCCGAGGTCGCCCACCTGGCGGTGGCGGTCGACGTCCGCGGGCGGTCCTTCTTCTCCGCGCTGACCACGGCGCTGGCCGAGCTCGGCGAGCGGGGGATCGGCAACCGGGTGCTCTTCCTCGACGCGGACGACGAGGCGCTGGTCCGCCGCTTCGAGTCGGTCCGCCGTCCGCACCCGCTGCAGGGAGAAGGCCGGCTGCTGGACGGGATCCAGCGCGAGCGCACCTTGCTGGCCGAGCTGCGCGGGCGCGCCGACACCGTCATCGACACCTCCCACCTGAACGTCCACCAGCTCTCGGCCAAGGTCGCCCAGGCGTTCGGCGAGGCCGGCGGGCCCCGGTTGCGCCTGACAGTGATGTCGTTCGGGTTCAAATACGGGCTGCCACTGGACGCCGACCACGTCGCCGACGTCCGCTTCTTGCCGAACCCGTTCTGGATCCCCGAGCTGCGTCCGCGCACCGGACTGGACGAGCCGGTCCGGGACTACGTGCTGGGCCAGGACGGCGCCAAGCAGTTCCTCGACGCCTACGTCACGGCGCTCCGACCGGTGCTCGCCGGTTACGTGCGGGAGAACAAGCGCTACGCCACGATCGCGATCGGCTGTACCGGGGGCAAGCACCGCTCGGTCGCGATGAGCGAGGCTCTGGCCAGGATGCTCGGCGACGACGGGGTGCGCGCGACGACCGTTCATCGTGATCTCGGCCGAGAATGAGCGCGGACGAGTAGCGATGAGCCCGTACGAACCCGGCATGGGGATGGCGCCGGCGGGCCGTGGCGGGCCGGGTGCGGTCGTCGCCCTCGGCGGAGGTCACGGGTTGTCCGCCTCGCTGCAGGCCTTGCGCCACCTGACCGACCGGCTCACCGCCGTGGTCACGGTCGCCGACGACGGCGGGTCGTCCGGCCGGCTGCGTCGCGAGTTCGGCGTGCTGCCGCCCGGCGACCTGCGGATGGCGTTGTCGGCGCTGTGCGACGACAGCGACTGGGGCCGGTTGTGGCGAGACGTCCTGCAACACCGTTTCCACAGCACCGGCCCGATGGACAACCACTCCCTGGGCAACCTGCTGATCGTGGCGCTCTGGCAGAAGCTCGGGGATCCGGTCGCCGGGCTGGACTGGGTCGGCCGGCTGCTCGGCGCCCGCGGCCGGGTGCTGCCGATGGCTGCGGTCCCGATCGAGATCGAGGCGTCCGTGCGGGGACTCGATCCCGCCGATCCCGAGTCGGTCCGCACCGTGCGCGGCCAGGTGGCGGTGGCCAAGACCCCCGGAGACGTGATGGA
>Ga0209797_10001309_pt1 | contig 12456 bp, 11 predicted proteins | sample DOMMetBare3Fresh_2_FD_187472 | JGI IMG/M metagenome (GOLD analysis project Ga0209797, IMG submission 187472) | Wetland sediment microbial communities from St. Louis River estuary, USA, under dissolved organic matter induced mercury methylation -... | ecosystem: Environmental > Aquatic >...
ATGGCCCATGGTAAGTACAAGCGCCGCATGGGGATATCGATGGCTGAGAGCCTCGTAGATTGCTGCCGGTTCGATTTCCCCGGTCAGACTGCGTGCCTCAAGCTCATTCACTATAAGAATATCAACTAGCTCAAGAGGATAGCTTAGAACTTCTGGAGTCATAGGCGCTGGATTAAAAGCGACAGTCAGGCCCTGTGCTTTTGCTGATTTAATTATCTGTGGCACAGCGTTCACCTCGTTTTGAACGAGAAGAAGGTCATCCGGTCCAAAATCTGCAATGATGCGCTGTACATCTGCTTCGCTCATCAGTTGGTTTGCGCCGCCAACGATCACGATGGAGTTTTCACCCTTCGCATTCACCTGAATGATGGCGTGTCCGCTAGTGCCGTTGATTGTTTCCACAAATCGCGTGTCCACGCCCTTGTCTTCCATCAAGGTCTTCAACCAGGTATCGGCAGCACCCACTTTGCCGACGTGATAAACACAGGCGCCGGCCTGGGCGAGAGCGATGGACTGATTCAGACCCTTACCCCCGGCAAATCGTTGATAGTCCTGACAGCTGACAGTTTCCCCAGGCCGCACGAAGTGCTCGACAGTATAGACATGGTCAACGTTGATCGAACCGAAATTCAATACTCTTTTCATCGCTATTCAACTCACACGTTATTTTCTTTTCAAAAAAGCTATAGTTCTTAATTTTTTACCGCGAAGAGCAAAAATAAAAGACTCAACTTTGTGTTATCCACTGATCAGAGCTGGTATCGGACATGGCTCAAAGATAAGCTGACTGTTTCTTGTTGCCGAGTCTATTCTTTGATAAAAATCAAATCCCAAACACCGTGGCCTAAACGCAGTCCGCGTTGCTCAAATTTGGTTAAGGGGCGATACTCTGGACATTGGCAATAGTCATGGGTGGGACTGGTATTTCTTAAATCCGGGTATTCCGACAAAACCGCCAACATGGTTTCGGCATAATTTTTCCAATCGGTTGCGGCATGAAAATAACCGCCGGGCGTTAATTTTTTTACTAATAGGTCAACAAAACCGGGTCGAACTATGCGTCTTTTATGATGTTTCTTTTTTGGCCAGGGATCGGGAAAGAACAGATGCACACCCGCCAAACTATTATCGGTTATTTTATGTTCCATAATGTCGAGGGCATCATGACAATAAACCCTGACGTTATTAAGACCTTGCTGATTCAGCAGCATCAGCAAATGTCCAACGCCAGGCTTATGGACTTCAATGCCAATATAATCTTTATCAGGATTAGCGGCCGCCATTTTTGCCAGACTTTCGCCATTACCAAAACCTATTTCAACAAACAGGGGCGCGTTGCGCCCGAAAACCAGTGAAAAATCATAATCCGCGTTAGGATCCAGGCAATACTTATCCCAATAATTATCCAGCGCCAGTTGCTGGCCAGGCGTAAGACGACCCTGTCGGCGAATAAAACTGCGGATTCTTTGCGGTAGTATATGTTCAGGAGAGGTCATAAGGAGGATTTGCACGGGTACAGGGGTAGGTTACAAACCCAATGTTGCCAACTTAAGAACACATGCGCCTTCCCCCTTAGGGAGAAGGACTGTTCACATTTAAGTCAACAGCAAAGTTCCAACTCCGCACCTAATATAATTAAAAAAATAACCCGTTGATGGGCGATGATGCTGAAGCAAAACGTTTTCTGGGCATGCGCCCGGCTAGAAACGCTTCCCTGCCTGCTTCAATACCTTTGCGCATCGCCGAAGCCATGAGTATCGGGTTTTTAGCTTCGGCAATTGCGGTATTCATCAAGACCCCGGCGCAACCTAACTCCATGGCAATGGCGGCATCGGATGCAGTGCCTACGCCCGCATCCACTAAAATGGGTACGTTGGCATTTTCGACAATGGTCAGGATATTATAAGGATTTCGGATGCCTAAACCTGAGCCGATTGGCGCGGCCAAAGGCATAACGGCCACGCAACCTATGTCTTCAAGCCTTTTGGCGGCAATCGGGTCATCATTGGTATAAACCATGACATCAAAGCCTTCTTTAACCAATAATTCAGCTGCTATGTAGGTTTCAGCGACATCAGGAAACAGCGTAAGCTGATCGGCTAACACTTCCAGTTTAACCAGGTTGTGGCCGCCAAGTAATTCCCTGCCTAAACGGCAGGTTCTCACGGCATCTTCGGCCGTATAACAACCCGCCGTATTAGGCAGAATCGTATATTTATCAGGCGAAATTACATCCAGCAAGTTAGGTTCGCCCGGATTTTGGCCAATATTGGTGCGTCGAATTGCCACAGTTACAATTTGGGCGCCGCTTGCTTCTATTGCCAGACGAGTTTCTTCCATATCCTTATATTTACCGGTGCCGACCAGTAATCGCGAATGGTAAGTAACCCCGGCAAGTACAAATGAATCATCCTGGCCGCCGCCAATGGCATGAACGATTTCCAGGCGATCTTCAGGCTGCAACACATGATTATCGTATTGCTGAAAGGGCAATATTTCCTTATTCAATTCAATAGCGATTTTTTTTCCGGTCAAGCCCATGTTTGCGAGCACATCGGCAACGTGGGTGTCTTCCGCAACTTCACGCGTTTCACCATTAACATAAACAATCATGCGGTTAAGCTCCTGTTAGCGTTTACTTTTCTTCGTTTTTGCACAGCCCTAGCAAGATTCCGCAATAGTGGGGCTGTATCATCCCAGGACAAACAGGCATCCGTAATGCTTTGCCCGTAAGTCAACTCTTGTCCTTCAATAACATTTTGACTGCCTCCCTTGAGATGGCTTTCTATCATCACGCCCATAATCCGATGGTCGCCATTGGCTATTTGTGCGCCTACATCCTCACCAACAATCAGTTGCCGTTGGCATTGCTTTAAACTATTGGCATGACTAAAATCAATCATGATATTGGGTCTTAAGTCCGCTTTTATCAGGTCGTTTGCAACTTGATCAACACTAACGGCATCGTAATTTGGACGGCCATTGCCGCCTCTTAAGATGATATGCACATCTTCATTGCCGGTGGTTGAGAAGATGGCTGAATGCCCTGCTTTAGTGAGTGATAAAAAATGGTGGGGACTCATCGCTGCCCTTATGGCGTCAATGGCTATTTTTATCGTGCCATCTGTTGAGTTTTTAAAACCGATAGGACACGATACTCCTGAAGCCAATTCACGGTGTCCCTGGCTTTCTGTGGTTCTGGCGCCAATCGCACCCCAGGCAACCAGATCGGATACGTATTGTGGGGAAATTAAATCCAGATATTCAGTAGCTGCAGGCATGCCGAGCAAATTCACGTCCAGCAATAACTTTCTGGCAGCGCGCAGACCTTTATTGATATTGAAACTGGAATCAAGATCAGGGTCATTAATCAAGCCTTTCCAGCCGACTGTCGTGCGTGGCTTCTCAAAATAAACTCGCATTACAATCACCAGATCGTCTTTTAGTTCATCTTTAATCACTTTCAAAAGACCGGCATACTCTAAAGCGGCTTTTGGGTCATGAATAGAACAAGGCCCAACGACAACCAATAGTTTGTCATCCTGACCGGTTAAGATACTATGAATCTCTGCCCTGGCCTTAAGAGTAGTTTGTGCCGCCATATCGCTGATCGGTATTTCATCGTGAACCTGAGCAGGCGGAATGACTTCCTTAGTCGCACAAATTCTCAAGTCATCAGTGTTATATTTTGTTTGCATGCTAGCTACCAAGCTGTTGCTTTCATAAAATTGGCGTTAAATTTTATCATTTTAACTGTTTTCACCGCCTTCTTGTTTAGTTTTTGCTTTGCTATGTCTTTTTAAGCTTCAAAAAGCTATAGCTGAAATCGACATCAGGGTCATCAGTTATATCTTCTCGCGACACCTCAAGCCAATCAGTCAAATCAATGTCAGGGAAAAATGCATCGCCTTCAAATGCCTTATTGATAATCGTGAGATAAATCGAATCGGCAAGCGGAAGTATCGCTTCATAAACATCGGAACCGCCAATAACAAAAACCTCTTCAGTGCTTTCGCACCCCTTTTTCAGCGCTGTATTAAGATCATTAAAAACTAAACATCCGTCTTGCCGATATTCCAGGTTTCTGCTGATAATAATAGTAATACGACCGGGTAATGGTCTGCCTATTGACTCGTAAGTTTTTCTGCCCATTAAAATAGGCGACCCCATCGTGATTTTTTTAAACTTTTTTAGATCAGCTGGCAAATGCCAAGGCATTTTATTATTCAGGCCAATAACCCGATTACTCGCCATAGCGACGATAAGTGATATTTTCATTTTCTTAGAAGGGGTGTTTTAATATTCTATAATGATTAATTACATTATCATCATACTATGAAAAAAATTCTGGTTGTATTTACTGGCGGAACTATTGGTTCAACACTGTCTGAAGGAACAATCAATACGTCCAGCGCGGCCCCTTTCAAATTGTTGCAGCAGTTTCAGCAGAATTACCAAAATTATCAACAACTCCATTTCAACACTATCCAGCCAATACAGATTTTAAGTGAGGACCTTGCGCCTTGTGTCTGGGAAACGATGATTGCGGCTATTGAAGCGCAGCAACCCGATCAGTATGATGGCATTATCATTACTCATGGCACCGACACGTTAGCCTATACTGCAGCCGCATTAAGCTTTTATTTCAATGCAATCAGAATACCCGTGCTTCTGGTTTCCAGTGATTACCCTTTGGATGATCCCAGAGCGAACGGACTTGATAACTTTATTTGTGCGGTTGAATTTATATTGCAACAGCGCCAGGCTGGTGTTTTTGTTCCCTATCGCAATCAGCAGCATACACTTCAAGTACATAAGGGATCCCGTTTGACCTGCTCTTTACAGTTAAGTGGAAATTTTTCCAGTGTTCAGGGTAACAGTTTTATGCAGTTTGAAAACCAGCGGTTTTCGCTATTGAATCCAGCCACGAAACCAATCATTAGCAGGGAGGGTCAGGGCGAGGAAGCGCGAATAAATATCGCCCACCTGAAAGCCAATTTTTCCAAACAAATTTTAATGATAAAACCCTATCCCGGATTGAATTATGACCACTTTAATCTTGAAAATGTTGAAGCTGTTTTGCATGATTTATATCATTCCGGCACCGCGTGCGCATCGACTCAATGGGGCGAAATCTACTCGTTACTTGAATTTATAAAACGTTCCGGAGAACAAAATATTAAGGTTTATCTGGCGCCGGCGATTAAATCTCCTAATGCTTACCAAAGTACGCGGGCATTAATAGAGCAGGGTGCTGAAATGATCTGGAACATGTCAATAGAAGCCGCCTACGTAAAACTGATGCTGGCTTATGGAAATTATAATGATGAGCAGCAAAGAATGGAATTTATTGAAAGGGATATTGCCGGGGAACATGTTTAAAGTAATCGGCAGCACATCGTGTTCTTGTGGTCGATAAAAGTTAACTGCAACTATTAGTCAGATCGCCAATTTTGAGGTCTTATGAATGCGATAGTAATAACTTGAACTATGGCAGGATGTGACGACGATAGGAGGCGCACCAAGCTTCCTATATTTTTTGCGCATATCGCACCTCAGCACACACTTCTCTGGATAAGCTTTTCCCATTAACTGTCTCCCTAAATTGATGCCATGAAACACCCGGAATTCCCCCTAGCCGACGAATTAATTTATCTTAACCATGCCGCCGTAGCGCCCTGGCCTAAAAGAACCAGCGCGGCGGTGAGCAAGTTTGCAGAACAAAATACCCGTTACGGCTCACATTTTTATCTCGACTGGCTGAAAAAGGAAGCTGAACTGCGCACACAATTGCAGGCTTTATTAAATGCCCCCTCCCCTGATGATATTGCGCTGGTTAAAAACACCTCGGAAGCATTGTCCTTTGTCGCCTTCGGTTTGACATGGCAAGCTGGCGACAATATTGTCTCCAGCAATGAGGAATTCCCCTCCAACAGACTGCCCTGGCAATCACTGGCTAGTCAGGGTGTGGAATTTCGTCAGGCAGATATGAACAGCGCCGATACGCCTGAGGATGCATTATTTGCGTTAGTTGACAACAAAACGCGGTTAGTTACCATCAGCTCCATTCAATTTGCCTCGGGGCTGCGAATGGACCTGGAAAAGATCGGCGAATTCTGCAGGCGGCGCGGCATTTTATTTTGCATTGATGCCATCCAGAGTCTGGGCGCAGTGCAGTTTGATGTACAGGCTTGTCAGGCGGATTTCGTCATGGCCGATGGTCACAAGTGGATGTTCGGCCCTGAAGGTTTGGGCGTTTTTTACACCACGCCAGAGGCCAGAGACAAGCTAAAGCTGACCCAGTACGGCTGGCACATGATGAAAGACACTCATAATTATGAAAATAAACCGTGGCAAATTCATCCCACTGCCCGCCGTTTTGAGTGCGGCAGTCCCAATATGCTGGGCATCCATGCTTTTTCCGCCAGTTTATCTTTGTTGCTGGAAACGGGCATGGCCGCAGTTGAAGCGCTGGTTATTGAAAAGTCAGACTATTTAAAAGATGCCATTGATAAAAACGAACGCACACAATTATTGTCGAAGCGGCAAAGCCGTTTAAAATCCGGACTTGTTGTCTTTAAGCACCGGACGGTTTCCAATGAGGCGTTATACAGCTATTTGCAGGGAAACGGCGTCGTTTGCGCCTTGCGTGGCGGTGGCATAAGATTTTCGCCGCATTTTTATAATACGTTTGAAGAAATTGACCGGGCGCTTGAGTTGGTAGCGTCGTTGTAGATAATTGGTTAGCCAGGAGGAGAGGAAACGGAAGAGCCGTTGTTGACGCGCGATGAATATATCTCAACAAGCCCGTCATCCTCTCTGCGCAGGGCGGCAGTTTAATTTAATTGAAAATATTCAAGCAAAATAATCGGTAGCGCCAAACCAATCAACCTTATTTTGACTTCCAGGCGTGGGCTTTACAATAACCAACTCGTCAAGGACATATTCCAGTCCATAAAAATTGCCATTATCAAAAGCCTGATTCATGGGGGCGACAATATCACTATGAGTGCCGGAACTTTGATTAACCATTTTTTACCTTCCTGTTTCGCTAACTGATTTACGGAATTAAGTGTTGTACAGATAAATCACTTTCCATTAGAAGCAATAATTTCTGTTATCCATGTCTAAAATACGCTTTGTTCGCTGAACAGAAGCTGAAGGAGTAGCGGGATGGCGTTATAAAAGAGACAGGCTTTAGTTTGTAGCTCGTTTCGCGACATGAATACATGGATGCAGAAGGTGGAGCAACGCAGGAGCAGTCGCCGATAAAACCACCTATCAACTCACACCATAAAAAACAACCGGTTATAATAATGCTTCGAAAAAGTTTTAGCGAGAGTCAGGCCAAGTCTTCGATTTTGGCGGATTGCCTAATGGCGAATCCGCCTTACAGCTTTAAGGTAATTGGATAGCTCGTGGATTTTCGCGACACGATCGGGTGCGGGGGGTAAAACGCCAAAGCAGGCGCTTTAGGCTTCGTATAGCCGAATTGCCGTTCAAGCTGCCGATCAAAATGAGATCAAAAACATTCGGTATAAAAAGACTGATTGAAAAAGTTTTATGGGGACAGGTTAACGCTTGGATTATGGCGGATTGCCTAACGGAAAATCCACCTTACAGCTTTAACCCAAAGTTGAACCGTTCCAGCTCCAGAATTCAGCCGGGCAGTTGCTGAATACGATATAAATCCTCTCGGCTGTCACTGTCAAAAAGTACCCGTTAACAGCCTGCTTATCGAAGCGGACAGCGTCTTTTCTTGCGTAGCGCTTAAGCCGATACTTTTACATTCCAGATAAGCCAGCGGCTGATTGCTGCCGCCGAATAAAATAGTGTTTCCGCCAATCAGTACCACCATCACATAGCGTTCCGGTTTGCCGGTCTCTTTGGCGAGTAGTCGTGAAAGTTCGCTAAGCAGTTGTTCGGATTGGCTTTGATTGATAGTAACGAGATGCTGAGTTTTAATAAAGTCATGATGTGTTCCTAAAAAACAAAGCCAAGATAAAGGAGGTAAGACTCGACAATTTCCTGCATTGAATTACGTGGCAATCAACTTTAAAGCAGTCATGATCAACACAGCAACAGCCATATAACCGGAGAATAACCTGGAGAGTCCATTAACATTTGAATTTGTCAATGCAGCGTGTTACTGCCTATATTTCGAATGATGAATGAAAGGTTTTTCAAAAAAATGGTAAAAAATCGCTGAAATCAAAATAGTACCCATAATGATCGCTAACACGCTGTAAAGACTATTGGTTAAATGCAAATAGTTGACTGCTTTTTCTACTACTTGATACATTCTTGCATGCAGTAAATAAATAGAATATGAGATAGTGCCCAGAAACATACCTAATTTTAAAGGTAAGGAAAACACCAGGCATTTACTTTCGACCCCATTCCGTAAATACGGCTCAATAGGAGCAAGACTCCATAAAATCATGGCTGATAATAACGCAAATCCAAACCAGTCTGAGCCAAACCCTGCCATTAAGTCAGCTTTAATTTTATTTTCAAAAGCACTGTGAATCACCCAGGTTGTCAGTGTAAAAACAATTAATACAGAAATAAGAGTGCTGATATGTTTTGAAAAAATTGTTAGGGATATGCCGTTTTTTAGCAGGAAATACAACGCAATACCAATTGAAAATAATGGCCAATATCCCAAAAAAAGCCCGCTAAAAAACCCGCTTCTTTCGCCTGGAAGTATCGAGGGGAAATACATGGCTACAAATCCAAGAAAAGTGACTATGGCTAGTGTTTTTTTCCAATAGGTCTTTGTAAGTAAGCTAAAAAACATGACCAAATAAAACTGGAATTCTATCGCCAAGGTCCAATAAACCGGATTTACACCTCTAAAAAGAACGTGTAAGTCTTCCTGTCCCGTACCATAAAAAACACGCGCTAAGCTTGCTATTTGTAGCCAATCCTTAACCCCATAAGATTCCCAGTCGCGATCAGGCCAAGCGAGATGTCCAGTCCTGAGGAACGAAATTGACTCCAGTAGATAAGGCGTGAGCACTGTAATTATGAGCGCCGCCCAGAATGGTGGATAAATCCTGAAAAATCTTTTTTTTAGAAAACTTAATTGGCCGACACCATGATGAGACGCCTTGTCTGCAGAAGATGTGATGCAATATCCGGAGATAACAAAAAAAACCGCTACCCCATAAAAGCCGACATTCTTGGCTAGAACAGCGACATTAGGGCAACAGGCAGTAAAATGACCCTTAATATGAAACAAAAAAACAGCCAAAGCTGCCATCCACCTCGCCAAATCGATTGTTATACTCAACACCCCAAGATTGCCCCCATGACTTTTTTACCAAGCTCAACGCACCGTCGTATGTAATCGAAATCGCTTCAATTGATCCACTTAAACGTCCTTTGAATAATCAGGATAAGCACGAAAAGCAAATTCGCACTTTAATTACCAGACTATTCACATCCATTGATTATGACGAGTTTCGCGCATCATGTATACAGCAACCAAGCTGATAGCCGCAGCCAATGAAACATAGCCGCCGACCCAGGCCAGTCCTCCCTCGGTAACCAGCCGTTGCGCAATATAGGGCGCAAACGAAGCACCGAGTATACCGCCTAAATTGTAGGCAGTTCCCGCGCCGGTATAGCGCAGCTCGGAGGGAAACAGCTCGGGCAGCAAGGCGCCCATCGGTGCGAAGGTGGCGCCCATTAGCAATAGCTCCAAGGACAGGAAAACGGTGATTATCAAGGGTGAGCCGCTCTCCAGCATGGGCTTTAAGGCGAAACCGGACAGGAATGCGGCGCTACCAGCGACAAGCAAAACGTGTCGCCTTCCGAATCGATCGCCTGCCCACGCGGATAGTGGCGTGGCTGCGGCCATAAAGAGTACCGCCACGCACAACATGCCAAGAAACTGCTGACGTGGGATTAGTAAAGTGGTGATGCCATAGCTAAGGGAAAACACCGTTGTAATATAGAACAACGCATAGCACACGACCATCGCCAGCGCGCCCAGAACCAACGGGGCAAGATGAGACTTAAGTATTTCCTTGAGTGGCACGCCAACCTGTTGGTGTTGCTGTAGCACTTTGGCAAATACCGGGGTTTCGGTCAAGGCCAGCCGTACATACAAACCGATTATGACCAGAACCGAACTGGCAAGAAACGGCAGCCGCCAGCCCCAGTCTTTAAATTCTTGTTCACTCAGAAAATGGGCAAGCAGCAGAAAGCTTCCAGTCGCTAACAGAAATCCCACGGGCGGTCCCAACTGCGGAAACATGCCGTACCAGCCGCGCTTTCCGGCCGGTGCGTTTTCGGTTGCAAGCAGCGCGGCCCCTCCCCATTCGCCGCCCAGGCCTATGCCCTGGCCAAAACGCAACAGACACAGCAAGGCGGGGGCCCATGCGCCGATAGCATCATAGCCTGGCAGCAAGCCGATCAATGTGGTGGAGATACCCATGACCAGCAGCGATGCAACCAAGGTTGTTTTGCGCCCGATGCGGTCGCCAAAATGGCCGAACAGCGTCGCGCCCAAAGGCCGGGCGAGAAAAGCCACGGCAAAAGTGAGAAAGGCACTGAGCGCTTGAGTTTTAGGGTTGCTATCGGGGAAAAATACCGGGCCGATAACCAAGGCCGCCGCCATGCCGTAGATATAAAAATCGTAGAACTCGATAGCGGTGCCAATAAAACTGGCCAAGGCGATACGCGTAACGGAAGGGACGAGGATGGGTTTGAGCAATGTGATTCCTGGTGCTGTATGTTTTGGATGAAATAATGAATAATTTGAAAAATGGAGTAATTTAACCATAGACTTTGAATCGTTACACAACAATAATTGGCACTAATTGAAGAGATCCAGCGCCTTGTGAAGTATGTATAAATGGATTTACCTCAAAGAAAAACCAAGACAGTCAACTTAACGATTTGTGCTCTTCGTGCTTTTATGTCTTAAGTTGATAACGATGGAATAACGAAAAATCCCCGTCATCCGTTACTTAATGGAGCCAATTATGAATAAACAAAAATATATCGACCTTGTTCGCGTAGAACCCGGAAAAAAAATTCATCTTAAGGACTATGATACCGGATGGGCTCAGACCGAGGAGTTTAAGGATCTGGACAAGGATGAATCAAAGGAACACGCCAATGCTATTCTGGAACAGAATCTGGCGAATTTGACTCAAATGCAGCAATTGCTTTACGCGGATGATCGTTACTCCTTGTTAATCGTTTTTCAAGCGATGGACGCAGCAGGCAAAGACAGTACGATCAAACACGTCATGTCCGGCATCAACCCGCAGGGGTGTCAGGTTTTCAGTTTCAAGAAACCCTCAATTGAAGAATTGGATCACAACTTTCTCTGGCGCTTTATGAAAAGCTTGCCAGAAAGAGGCCGAATCGGTATCTTCAATCGTTCTTACTACGAAGATGTACTTGTGGTTAAAGTCCATCCTGAACTTATCCAGAATTTGCCTGATGGTAAAAGGGGCAAGTCTTTCTGGGAGTGCCGCTATGAAGATATTAACGCCTTTGAACGTCATCTGGAGCGTAACGGTATGGTGATCCTGAAGTTTTTCCTGAATGTCTCGAAAAAAACGCAAAAAAAACGCTTCATGGAACGGTTAGAGCGCCCAGAGAAGAATTGGAAATTTTCGGTTGCCGATCTTGCTGAACGAGACCGCTGGGATGACTACATGGATGCCTATGAAGACGCGATTAATGCCACCAGCACTGAATGGGCACCCTGGCACATTGTTCCTGCTGACAACAAATGGGTGACGCATGCCATAGTTGCCGACATTATCACTTCGAGCCTGCGTGCCCTCGATCTCAAGTTTCCTGAAATAACGGAAACGCAGCTCAAGTTGCTGGCCGAAGCGCGTAAAACCCTTGAAGACGAATGATAACAAGTTGTTATAGGCAGGGGAGTTATAGACCACCAGGGTTCTGAAGTCATTCGTTGTTAATCCGGAAAAAAGAAAACCCAAAGAGACGCAAAGGACACGGAGCTTCAGTATGTTATAATATTAACTATTTGAATCTCCGCTTTCTGCGGTGAACTGCAATTTATTGGATTCATACGATTGTCACAATTTCTACGGACAATCCAGCATCCATGCACTGTTTACATCTAGTTTTCAACTATCAATTTTGTTTAATTCCATCAAACCCTGACGATAACTGCCTAATGACAACACCTGATCAATCGACAATTCAAACCCCGGTTTCTCCCTTAAGCGAGGATGAGCTACACAGGATTAACGCCTATTGGCGCGCCTGTAATTACCTGGCGGCCGGTATGATTTATCTGCGGGACAACCCATTACTAAAGGAACCGCTAAAGCCCGAACATATCAAGAACCGGCTATTAGGACACTGGGGATCAAGCCCAGGTCTTAGCTTTGCCTATATCCATATCAACCGGCTCATTAACAAATACGGCCTTGATGCCATTTTTCTCGCAGGTCCCGG
>Ga0209797_10001310_pt1 | contig 12439 bp, 7 predicted proteins | sample DOMMetBare3Fresh_2_FD_187472 | JGI IMG/M metagenome (GOLD analysis project Ga0209797, IMG submission 187472) | Wetland sediment microbial communities from St. Louis River estuary, USA, under dissolved organic matter induced mercury methylation -... | ecosystem: Environmental > Aquatic >...
CCGGCCGCCGTGCGGCAGCGCATGTGCTCCTCAATAACGCCCGCCGTGTATTGTACCGGCATATCCCAGCCGCCAAAATCCACCATCTTGCCGCCAAGCGCGCGATGAACAGCGTTCAGGGGAGTTTTTTTCAATTCAGTTTCTGACATTAATTAGAAGTGTAAATTAGAGGTTTTGGCCGCACAAGGCGCGAGCAGGTAAAATCGCTAGTTTTTAGCTTTTTTAATATCGGCAGGGAGTTTTGCAACCGATTGAATGATCTGATCGCACTTGTCGAGAGAGTCGAGGATCGAGCCTTTCTCGGCATTGTCGATCGTTTTGTCAAGCTCGGTTGTAAGGACGGGTCGGTAACGTTCGGCGGCTCTTGCCAGACTTCGCACAGCCTTCGGAAACAATTCGGTGAAGCCTTTGGGCTTTTTCTCGTTCGGATCGATCACAAAAGAATCGGGGCGCTCCGAAAGGTTGTCGATGTCGTCGATCGCTTTTTGCAGAATGCGCTTTATGTCGTAGAGCAAGTCAAACCTCGTGCCCTTTGGAACCTCGCCCCATTTTTCTGACTCTTTTGTTGATATCTTTGGGCCGTTAACGTCTAGCTTCAGCGCGGCGAATCGCCTGTCTATGGCAAATGTTAAGATGTCGATCCGCTGGTCGATCTGCTGAGCTTCGCGGATCAATTCAACTTCTTCCGGAGTGAAATAATCGCGCTGGGCACAAACCGGCGAAGCAAGAAAAAGCATAGGAAGGCCGATTAAAAGAGCGAAAATGATGGCGGCTTTCATAAGGTAAATTATTAGTCCGGTTTTCTTTCCGGCAACACGGTATCTGCAAATAATGGCTCGATCGCCTTGGAGCGGGCATCTCGTACATACTTGAGCAGTTTGTTCAAATAACCTTCGTAGCGTAGCGGAAGGTCTCGTCGGATCGCCTCGATTCGCGGAGCAAATCCGCGAAGTCCGATCTCGATCCGCTTAAAATTATCAAGAACCTTGCCACTGCCGACGTCACGTTCTTGCAAATACCCGAGGCTATTGTCCATCAGGCCGTGGAAGCCACCAAGTTCGCGGAACATACCGTCGAAGTCGCCAGTCGAATTTAAGCGTTCCGCTTCGGTAAGTCGGGCGCCCATTAGGGTCAACGCTATTTTTGTTCGTTCCTTTAACCCGGACTGGGAATCGAGGCTCGACCGCTCATTCTTCGATAAAGTTTTTAATGGTGGCGGCGCGGCGTCCGGCGTATCGTCCTGAGCGTTAGCAGTGAATTGTGAAAACTGAAAAGTTAAGAGCGAAAGATAGACAACGAAGCGGACCAACCGGGTTGCGCTGCTTATGACCTCAAAACCTTTCACTTTTAACTTTTTACCATTCACTTACTTTTTTCCTTTACCGTCCTTAACCAGCTTTTGCAGAACCGGCAACCGCAAGTTTACCTTATCTATGTCGAGTTTGTTCTCAAGCGGATCGGCGAGCCGCAAATATTGCTGGTAATTTGCCAGGGCGTCCAGATACTCGCCCAATTGATCAAAAATGATCCCGAGAAATAAATACGCGCCCGCAGTTTTGGGCTGGGCGTTTGTAAGCCAGAGGAACTCAGCCTTTGCCTCCGGGTATCGTTTCAGTTGAAATAGCGCGGTTGCAAGGTTGGCATGAGCGGTCCAATTGTCAGGCGCTTTTTCGATTATCCTTCTCAACAGACTAACAGATGCCTCGAACTGCTTGGCCTGAACGAGCGCCGCTCCGTAGCCAACAGCGTGCCTTACGTTGTTCGGTTCGACCTCATTTGCCCTTCGACAATAATCCAGAGCCTTCGCCGGGTCGGTCGTTCTGTACAGCGTGCACAGACGCCCGAGCAAGAGGCTATTTTTGGGATCGGACTCAAGCTGCTTCGCGAGTTCGACCGGATCCTGAGAACTTTCCGCGACGAGTTGCTTTCGCAGATCGATGGCTTCGGTGCCGGGTGTTTTGATCGCATCCAGGAATTTGAGCGCGGCGTCAAGATTCCCTTCGGCGGCCGCAATGGCTGCCCTGAGCGCATTGAGTGAATCGGAATCCGGCGTAAGTGCCTCGATGTTTGCCACAATCTGCCTTGCCCGCGACATGTCGCCGTCTGAAAGTGCGAAATTCGCCGCCTGAAAAAGCGCCCAGCGGTATTTCGGATCGATCGCGAGGGCGGTTGCGATACTCGTTTTAGCCTCATTCCGCCTGCCGAGAGCCAGTTCGAGATCTGCTCTGGCGGACCAAAGCGAGGCTGTCGGATTAGCCTTTGACGTCAGTGCGGTGATCGCGGTCAACAACTGCTGCAGAACTTCCGGCGAAGAGTTTGACCTCCGTCGCAAATCTGAAAGCGCTACGATCGCCGGCGGATTTTGCGGTTCGATCTCACGGACCTTCGTCAAAATGCTTTCCGCCTCGGCCATTGAGCCACTTTTGAGCAAGAGGGAACCGAGACTCGTCATGGGAAGCGTCCAATCCGCACGAAGCTCAATCGCCCTTCGAAAAGACTTCTCCGCCTCAACTTCCTTTCCGAGCGCAAGCTCAGCAACGCCGCGTTGGTATTCGGCTTCTGGAAATTCCGGTAGGATCTTTAGAGCTTGATCGTAGAGTTTAATTGCACCGGCGAGATCGCCTTTTTCGTGGAGGTCCTGTGCCTGATTGAATACAGCCACCGCATCTATGGGGTCGTCGGTGTTTTGAGCAAAACTTGTCGTGTTGAGTAGAAATACAAAGATCCCGAGTATTATTGCCGACACAACGAATTGCGGGACTCGAACATAAATAGCAGGCGTTAAGAAATACATTGTTTTTACCGAGTCTTTAAATATTATCACTCGAGCTTTCTTGCGTCTATGTATTTGATTTCCCGCGATTCCCAAGTTTTCAGTCCGAAACATTTGCGTTGCGCCTTTTTGTTAAGTTAAGATTTTTACCTTGAACGCGAGACCAATATTATTTAAGCGTTTTCCTGCCGCAGAATGATCAAATCTTCAGAATCAAAGCCTCTCAAAACAGGTACTAGCGAAGTCAATCTGGCTCCGAAGTTTTAACTGTGTTGAGATGCGTCTAAATTGCATTCTGTTGGATAATTCATATTGAAGCTGCGGTTTAAATATATGAGGGGATAACGGGGAAAATTTAGTTTGGAGTTTTTTGAAGATGGCAAATCCTATCAAGATGGCAAATCCAATGGCCGATGAGATGCGGCGATTTCGTGGAAGCGACGAAAAGAATCCTTTCGAGGCGATGAGTGAACGCTTTGATCGAGCTGCAAAACTACTCGGTCTTGAAGATGATCTCTATGCCGTAATGCGCGTGCCAAGTCGCGAGTTAAAGGTCTATATTCCAGTTACGATGGATACGGGTCATATTCAGGTGTTTGAAGGCTTTAGGGTCCAGCACAATTTCGCACGCGGTCCCGCAAAGGGCGGCATCCGTTATGCTCCCGACGTTTCCCTCGATGAGGTAAAGGCACTTTCTGCATGGATGACGTGGAAGTGCGCGGTCGTAAATGTTCCGTTCGGCGGAGCAAAGGGCGGTATCATCTGCGATCCGCACCAGATGTCGCAAGGCGAATTAGAAAGGATGACCCGGCGATATACGGCCGAACTTATCGATTTCATCGGTCCCGAAAAAGACGTTCCGGCACCGGATATGAATACAGGTGAACAGACTATGGCATGGATCATGGACACATACTCTATGCATGCGCGCCATACCGTAACGTCCGTTGTCACCGGCAAGCCGGTCGCCCTCGGGGGATCCTTGGGCCGACGGGAGGCCACTGGGCGCGGGGTTCTTTTTACGGTAAACGAGGCGATCAAGAGATTTAATCTAACGCCGGAGCAAACGACGGTCGTGGTCCAGGGTTCTGGCAACGTTGGCGGGATCGGCGCCGAGCTAATGTACGAACAGGGTTATAAGGTCATTGCGATCTCAGATGTCGGCGGCGGTATTTGCAATCGAAATGGCCTGGATATTCCCAAAGTGCTCGAGTATCTCGCTACTAATAAGACGCTCGAGGGATTTCCGGATGCCGAAAAGGTTGACAACAAAGAATTGCTTGAGATCGAATGTGACGTCCTTGCCCCGTGTGCGACGGAAAATCAAATAACTTCGGAAAACGCCGACCGTATTAAATGCAAAATCCTTGCCGAGGGTGCAAATGGGCCGACCACACCCAAAGCCGACAAGATTCTGCATGACAAAGGTATTTTCGTGATCCCGGATATATTGGCGAATGCTGGTGGCGTTACTGTTTCGTATTTCGAATGGGTGCAAGACCGAATGGGATATTTTTGGTCTGAGGCGGAAGTTAACGAGCGGCTCGAGGACAAAATGGTAGCCAGCTTTAACGAACTTTGCCATTATGCAACAAAGCATGATGTGGACACCCGAACAGCCGCTTACATGCTTGCAATCGACCGCGTTGCTTACGATACGAGAATGCGGGGCATCTATGCATAAGCAGAGATGATATTTTGTGGATAATGCTTGATTTTAGCAGTAATGTGCGGTAAGGTCTTACCCGAGGAGATGTAAAGTTTTTAAAAGCATTTATTGACTTTGCGGCGTTACTCCGATATAAGTTTAGTGTAAGTATAGATTTATCGGTTTTATAGCCACGTGGAATTCCGTCTTTTTTGCTTTACAGGCTGGTTCCGATAGCGTGGAAAAAAATGTAGGAAATGTTTGAGAACGCTGAATTACTTCGGCCTCTCTTTTGTATTATGTATCGAATTGAAATTCAATTTCTATTTTCGGCGGAGGAATGTGATGAAACTCGCTAAAAAAGCGTACGTTGTTGCGCTTATATTGCTAACACTTGTGTTTGCGGCGTCAGCCCAACTGTCTGAGAAGGATGACAGGAACACTGCACCGACTGTTGGAACTGGCGGCCCTGTCGGCGGCCCAACCGGTCTTTTTACCGTATATGATGGCAAAACCTTGAGAAAAGGCGAATATACGCTCAGTATTGCCTATAGTAACTATGACCGCGATCCGGGTAATGTAGATATTACCTCGGTTCCCCTGAGTTTTCAGGTGGGCGTCTCAGATAGATTAGAGTTGTTTTTTACAACTGAAGGATGGCGCGGAATCAAAGTTAATTCGCCGCGTAACCTCTCGGGTTTCTATCTACCTAACTCGCAGGTGCTCATCGGCGGTGTTTTAAGGAGCCCCCCTGCGATTGTCTTAGCGCCTCAGGGGCCTGGAGCGAGCATTTACACTAACTCGGCCGTCTTTCGCCCAACAGGCATGCCTTTCGCAGCCTTTCCTTACACGGGAGCAAACGCGGGAACTTATGGATTGACCCCCCCGTTTTTCTCGGGCCCACAATTTGGATTTCCGGCGGCCACCAATGCGACATTAGGACCACCACGAGCAGGCGGCGCGGCCTCTTTGTTCCCCGGCGTAGGATCCCCATTTGGCAGCATTTTGCCGGGTATTGTGTTGTCAACGACAACGCTTCTTAATCCGGCTGGAAATCCGGCAGGTGAGGGTCCGGTTACTTTTACTGTGGCACCAACCTATATAGCTGACGCTCCATTTATCAATCGTCGGTACGGAACATCAGCATTTAATTCGATGGATTTCGGATTTAAATGGCGATTTAACGATCCTGACAGTGCTATTGGTTATGGCGTTATCGCGTCGTACCGTTGGTATCCGGATACTGCGAATAGCTTATCGGGCTTTAATATGATGCAGCGTGGTTCCGGCGGCGGGGGCAATAGAGGTGATATTGCTGTTACGTTGTTTGGTGACGCTCGGCTTGCAAAGTGGGCTAATCTTTCGGCCAACGTAGGTTATAACTATACGAGCGACGCTAAAGGTAAGTTTGGCGGCACGACTTTCGTACTTTTGGACCGCCCGGACGAACTCCAAGGGGCATTTGGCCTTGATTTCCCGGTTAACAAGTACTTTCAACCTATTTTGGAATTCCGGTCGATCCGCTATGTTGGCGGGCGAACACCTAATGCACTCGAACGTCATCCGATCGATGGTATAGCAGGCTTTAGGGTATATCCGAGACGTTGGTTTGGTTTCGGCGTTGCATACCGTTATAACTTTAATCAACAGGATGCGGACAGTTTTGATAGCAGTTCGAAAACGACGAGCGTTTTACTTCCATGTCGTCCGAACGTTCCTAACTGCGCACCTGTCACGATTACAAACACCTTTACAGGCGTTCCTCAAGGTTTTGTAACGTCAACTGATCCGCATGGCTATATTGGCCAGTTCTGGATCGGCCGTCGGGACAAGCGTGAGGGCGAAAAGACAAATGGCGTCGCGAATGTTGACTCGGTCACCCTTAGCGACTCGGTTATCACATTGCCTTGCCCTCCGGGAAAGAAATCCCGCTCGGGTGCTTGTAATGACAATAAGACTGTCGATGTTGCGACCAAGGCCTCCGATCCGGAAAACGATGTACTTACCTATAACTACACCGTATCGGGCGGTAAGATCTCTGGTACAGGCGCTAACGTTCAGTGGGATTTGAGCGGTGCCCAACCGGGAACTTATACGATCACGACCGGTGTTGACGATGGCTGCGGAGTTTGCGGCAAGACTGACACCAAAACGGTCAAGGTTGAGGAATGTCCGGATTGCGTAACGATCTGTGAATGTTCGCCAATCTCAGTTAGCGGCCCGTCGGGCGTAACTAATCCTGGCGATACCATGACGTTCACGGCTTCTGTCAGTGGCGACGTGACCTACAATTGGACCGTATCGGATGGTACGATCGAATCGGGTCAGGGTACGCCAAGCATTACGGTCCGTACCACATCTGGTATGGCTGGCAGCAATGTAACCGCGACTGTCACAGTTGGCGGACTCTGTGCGGAATGCCCGAATTCGGCTTCTGAAACTGCAGGTGTTGCTACTAGACCGACGCCAAATCAGGTTGACGAATTCGGTAAGGCTACGGATGACGACGTCAAGGCTCGGGTTGACGGCTTCTATACAACCTTGGGCAACAATCCGTCGGCACAGGGCTACATCATCAATTACGGATCGGCCACTGAGATCAGGAAGCGCAGAGCTCAGATCACGAAGGCGATCAATTTCCGTAAATATGATCCTAGCCGTGTGACATTCGTTGACGGTCCGGACAATGGAACTGGCGTAAATACGAAGTTCTATATTGTTCCGGCCGGAGCCGATAATCCGACTCCGTAAACGGCTATAGCTTTGCCGCCTGATAGGGTGGCAAACATACAATCAGCGGTTGGGACTACTGTAAAGAAGTTCCAGCCGCTTTTTCTTTTGCCAGTTTCCTTTTATTTGTGCCGTCGTTTGTGTAGAATAGTGGCTGTTTGATTTTGAAAGAAGGTAGTTGCTTTGTGTTCAGAGATTTTTTAGGTCAGATATTCGCAAACCCACGGTCACATTGTGTCATCTGAGTTATAGGCGGTTATGTTTATTCGGCGTTCCGCAAGAAATAGCTCCCTCAAACTAAATAGGTTTTAATAAATATGTTGCATATAAAGAAAATAGAAAAGGCATCTATCGCGATGATTTTCACCACCGTCATCTTTCTTTTTTTGGTTTCTAACGTAATTGCCGGTGGTGCGGATGTTGTTGCAACCGCAGGTAGCTATAGTGATTGGCAGGTTGTCGGGCCCAGCGGTGGCGACGTTCGCGTGGTGGCGATAGATCCCAAAGATAAAAATCGTCTTTATGTAAGCACACTCGACGGCCAGATCCATACGTCAGCTGACGGGGGCCGGTCTTGGCGCCTACTCGTCAATTTAAACAAACCGGAGCTCATACTTGACCAGTTATTTGTTGATTCGCGCGACTCGCGGATCATTTATACCTCTGGGCACAGACACAAGGCTCCGGGCGGATTTTTCAGATCAACCGACGGCGGAGCTACATGGAAGGAAGCCGGGGAGCTGAAGAACGAGTCGGTCCATTCGATGACTCAGTCCGCTTTTGATCCGGATATCTTGCTTGTCGGAACGACCCACGGCGTTTGGATCTCTCGGAATTCAGGTGGCGACTGGGCAAAGATCTCTTCCTCGACCATGCCTGTTAACGTGGATTCGCTTGCGATTGATCCGCGGTCCTCGAGCACGATGTACGCCGGGACTTGGTGGCGGGCATATAAAACGACAGATTCCGGCAAAAATTGGCGGCTTATTAAGGACGGAATGATTGACGATTCGGATGTTTTTGCGGTGACTCTTAATCCGCGGAATCCAGAGCATGTCATCGCTTCAGCCTGCAGTGGTATTTACGAATCGCAAAACGGCGGAGAAAGGTGGTCGAAGATACAGGGAATTCCGTCGCAATCCCGTCGAACCCGCGACATCCTTCAGCACCCGACCATTCCCGGCACTGTGTATGCAGCGACTACCGAAGGGTTTTGGATGACGTCGAATGGCGGCAAGACCTGGTCGCTCACCACGCAACGGAATCTTGAGATCAATTCGATTGCCGTTCACCCTGACGAGCCAAATCGCGTTTTTATAGGTACAAATAATTACGGCGTAATGGTATCTAACGACGGCGGGCGGAATTTTGTCCAAACCAATGACAGTTTCACGAGTCGCTTTACATATTCTGTTACGCCGGATATTCAACAGCCAGGCCGACTCTATGCGGCGACGCATAACACAGCCACGGGTGGCGGATTTTTCTTTATCAGTAATGATGAGGGCCGAACCTGGCAGCAAGCCAAGAATCTCGATGTGAGCCGTGTTCGGACATTTGTGGTCCGGCAGGAGCCCTCAAACCCCAACAAGATGTTCCTTGGAACGAATATTGGGATTTTCCGGTCGTTGGACCGCGGCAATTCGTGGACGCAGCTTGTATCGCCGAAACCAGTTAAGCCGGTAAGAAAGCCCGCAGCTAAAAAAACTGTAAGGAAAACAGCCTCTGTTACCGCACAGTTTGTGCCGCCGCTCGCATCGTCGAGTGGAACCGCACCTAAACTTCTTCCTGCCCTTGCTGAAAAGGTAAAGGTCCTAGAATTCTTGCCGAATGGCAAGGGAGGGCTTTTAGCCGGTACTGACAAAGGCCTTTATCGAAACGAGGATGCTGTAAGGGGCTGGGAGAAGATCCCGTTCGGCGCCGGTTTAAACGATAATGTTTTCGCGATACACGTGTCTGCCGCGAGGCCGGAAACGATTTGGGTCGGAACGGCCACGTCAGGTGTTTTGGTATCCCACGACAATGGCAAAACCTGGGCGAAGGCTGGGGGTGCCGTGGACGATATTCCTATTAGTTCGATAATGTCGGATCCAAAACGCCCCGATTATATTTATGTCGGGACGATCCAGACGTTTTATCTCAGCCGTGATGGCGGCCAGACGTGGACACGTCGTGGTGGCAATCTCTCACTTGGAAATTTCACGAGTATTTTGATCAATCCAAATAATACGGACGAGATACTGCTCTCTAGTTCGCTTGAGAGTGATGGCGGCGTCTATATTTCGACCGATGCAGGGAACAAATGGAAACGGATTGATACCAAAGAAATGAAACTGCCGAGCAGGCGGGTATGGTCAATGGCGTTCGACCCGCAGGATCCGGATCGGATCTTTGCGGCTACGCATTCGTCGGGCGTTTATAAGATCGAACGGTCCGCTAGAACGGCGAAGGGTCTGTAAGCGGATCGACAGAATTGCGTTCGAATTGTGGGCGGCCTTTCAAACGGCCGCCTCTTTTTGTTTGTAGTTTGGAACTTCTCCTTTCGAACTCTATAATTTGAAAAAGACAGGAGCTAACATTTTGAAGGAAGAGATAGCCCGTGAGACCCGGTACGGAAACGCTAATATGCGAATTGCGAGCTTACCGTTTTCCGAAATTCCATCTCAGTCGCAGCTCTTCACTGCGTATCAACGTGATCCTGTTTCACTTCGAAAGTTTTATCCTAACGCAGTTTCGTCTCCCGGACAGATCGCGTCGTTTGTTCCGACTGTTTTGGCAAAGTACTGCACCGATAGAAGCAAATTGTGCGATGCACTGTTTGAGATAAATACAAGATCTGGAGCGAGCGAAGGCACGTTCAAAAACATAGAGTTATTGCGAGGGCCAGACACAGTCGCCGTCGTCACTGGACAGCAAGCAGGACTTTTCACCGGACCCATCTACACGATTTACAAAGCGCTGACAGCCATCAAGATGGCGGAGATGTTGAATCGCGAAGGTTGTAAAACCGTACCGGTGTTTTGGGTTGCGACTGAGGACCACGATTTCGATGAAGTCTCAAAGACTTACATTGTCGATAAGCACGGTGGCCTCTATGAATCGAAAACCAAACCGGCGAATTACCACGAAAACTCTCCGGTCGGTTACGTCAAGTTGGACGAATCCATCTGTGAGGTTGTAAATAATCTCGTAGATGCTCTGTCTCCGACCGAGTTCACGGCTGAGATGCGCAAGATTCTGGATAGTACCTGGAAGACCGGCGAATTGTTCGGCGATGCATTTAGCAAATTACTAACACAACTGTTGAAGGATTACGGTCTGATCATCGTTGACCCTTTAGATACTGCCTTAAAACAGCTTGCTGCCCCTTTGTACGTCGAGGCAGTAAATCGATCCGCAGAAATCGTCGATGCTCTCCGAACGCGTAGCAAGGAACTCGAGGCCGAAGGTCATTCGGCCCAGGTCCTGACTGGCGAGGATTATTTCCCTCTCTTTTGGCATGCAGACAATAACACTCGCAATGCACTGAGAAAGACTGAAAACGGTACGATAAATGCGAAAGGGGGTTCGCGGGAATTTACAATTGACGAGCTCGCCTCGATTGCAGCGACCGAGCCGGAAAGGTTTAGCCCGAGTGTCGTACTCCGTTCTGTCGTGCAGGATTACATACTGCCAACCGCCTGTTATGTCGGCGGCGGCGCCGAGATCGCCTATTTTGCTCAGAACGCCGAGGTGTATCGGGTTTTGAACCGGCCGGTTACACCTATATTGCATCGGCAGAGTTTTACGTTCGTCGAATCTAAGCACGCTAAGACAATGGCGAAGTACGAACTCAATTTGATCAAGCTGTTTGATGGTTATGATGGTTTGTTGCCCCAGATCGTCGAAAAATATCTCAACGCCGGGTCGGCAAAAGTATTTGCCAGAGCTGAAGAAAATATTAACATCGAGCTAAACCGGCTTGATCAGGACGTGTCTAAAATCGACGTCACTCTGGCCGAGAACCTTGCTAATCGTCGGCGAAAGATCTTGTATCATATCGCGGCTCTGCGTAATAAGTTTTACAAAGTGCAAATTCGCAAGGATGCGGATATTAGACGACAGCTCGAAGAGATGTTGACTGTTTTACTTCCGAATGGAAATCTGCAAGAGAGATCGATCAACATTACTTATTTCCTAAATCGTCACGGCCCAAGTTTCGTCGATTGGATCTATGACGCCATCGACCTCGAAGATAGATGCCATCGGATAGTAAAGTTATGATCATGGATTCAAAGGTTAATGAACGGCTCAATATATGACTAACGCGGCGTCGAACAAAATCAAGATCCTGCCGGATATTCTGGCCAATCAGATCGCGGCTGGCGAGGTTGTCGAGCGTCCGGCGTCTGTCGTAAAAGAGCTTGTCGAAAACTCGATCGACGCTGGCGGGAAACGTCTCCAGATCGACATCGAACTTGGCGGGCGCAGGTTGATGCGAATCAGCGATGATGGCGAAGGGATGAGCCGTGACGACGCGATCCTGGCCTTTGAGCGGCACGCAACTTCTAAGATAAGAACCGCGGACGATCTGGCCCGAATCGGCACATTGGGCTTTCGTGGCGAGGCTCTGGCGTCTGTCGCCTCTGTCGCAAAAGTTGAGTTGATAACAAAGACACAGTCCGACGCGTCGGCGACACGGGTCATGATCGAGGGCGGACGATTGCTCGACGTCAAGGACGCGGCCCGTGATACCGGAACGACAATCTCTGTCCGGGATCTGTTTTTCAACACGCCCGCGCGGCGAAAGTTTATGCGGAGCGAGGCGACCGAAAACTATCACCTGACGAGCATTGTCACGCACTATGCGCTCGCCCACCCGGAGATCGCGTTCACGATGACGAACAATGGCCGCGAGGTTCTAAGGGTATCGCCGGCGAAAGATTTGCGCGAACGCGCGTTTCAGATCTTTGGCGGTGATTTGGTTGAGAGTCTGCTAACGGTCGATGGCGGCCGCGAATACGTTGCTCGGATTACGGGCTTTGTTTCTGCCCCTCGTGAGCGACGCACCACACGCGACTCTCAGTACTTCTTTGTCAATAAGCGATTCGTTCGGGACAAGACGATATCGGCGGGCGTGACCGAGGGCTATCGCTCGGTGCTCCCGCACGGCGTCTATCCGGTAGCATTTCTTTTCATTGAGATGCCGCTTGAGGAGATAGATGTTAACGTCCATCCCGCTAAGACCGAAGTACGTTTTCGCCGCGGCGAAGCTGTGAAAGACGTGATCGCTGAGGCTGTCCGTGCGA
>Ga0209797_10001315_pt1 | contig 12428 bp, 12 predicted proteins | sample DOMMetBare3Fresh_2_FD_187472 | JGI IMG/M metagenome (GOLD analysis project Ga0209797, IMG submission 187472) | Wetland sediment microbial communities from St. Louis River estuary, USA, under dissolved organic matter induced mercury methylation -... | ecosystem: Environmental > Aquatic >...
CCGCCTATCTGACGCTGGTGATGCCGCTCCGCCTGGTGGACTGATGCCTCCTCGGCGGACCTCGGGACGGACCGTCCACGTCATCGGCGTCCCGATGGACCTGGGATCCGGCAGGCGCGGTGTGGACATGGGCCCGTCGGCGATCCGCATCGCAGGGCTCAACGACTGCCTCCGCGAGCTCGGGCATACCGTGGTTGACCACGGCGACCTCGAGATCCGCAACATGGAGCAGCTGCGGGTCGGCGAACTCCGGGCCCGCTATCTCACCGAGATCACCGCCGCCAACCGCCTGCTGGCCCAGAAGGTCGAGAAGGTGATGGCCCGGGGCCACTTCCCGCTGGTGTTAGGCGGCGATCACTCGATCGCGGTCGGTACCGTCTCCGGTGTGGCGAGCTGGGCGCGCCGCAAGGGGAAGCGGGTGGGGCTGCTCTGGGTCGATGCCCACAGTGACATCAACACCCCGAAGACCTCGCCCTCGGGCAACGTGCACGGCATGCCCCTGGCCGCGCTGCTGGGCCTCGGACCCACGGCGCTCGGCGCCATCGGCGGACGGTTCCGGAAGATCGAACCCGGCAACGTCGCGATGGTGGGCATCCGCAGCGTGGACGAAGGCGAGCGCGAGCATCTGCGCCGCCTCGGTGTCCACGTCTACACGATGGCGGATATCGACCGGCACGGCATCCATATCGTCATGGAGAAGGCGATCGAGAACGTCACCCACGACACCGACCTGGTGCATGTGAGCTTCGATCTCGATGCCGTCGACCCGAGCCTGGCCCCGGGGGTGGGCACGCCAGTGAAGGGCGGGCTGGACTGGCGCGAGGCGCAGCTCGTCATGGAATCGCTGCACGCCGCCGGCGTGATGACGTCGCTCGAAATCGTCGAAGTCAACCCGATTCTCGATGACCGGAACCGTTCCGCCGAGTTCGCCGTCGAGCTGGTGCAGTCCGCCTTCGGCAAGAAGATCCTCTAGCTTCACGGTCGTGCCACGTCGGGGCGCCGTCCTCACCACATTCCCGGATCAGCGATGGACCTCCAGAACAACCCATCACCACTCGTGCGTCGTCTCGTCGGGCTCGCGATCGCGGCCGGCGGCGTGTACATGACCCGCCTGGCATGGGTCCAGGCCGCCCGCGATGGCTCGTTTTCATCGTTAGGCGGCTTCGGTGGCCCGGCGTTCGCCGCGCTCGGCCTCGGCCTGGTGCTCTTCAAGGGCTACCGCCAGGAACGGCTGGAGCGGGGGGAGGACATCTCGAAGCTCCAGGGCTTCTCGCTTCTGACCCCGCGATGGAAGGCGGTGCTGGCAGCCGCCCTGCTCGCCGGACTGGCCAACTTCGGCCTGCTTAGCGGCTGGTGGTGATGCGGATCGTGACCCACAGCCGACCGATGTCGCGCGGGCCGTGGCTGGTGGGAGCGGTCGCGTTCGTGGTTGTCGGACTCGGCGCGATCATGCAGCATGTGCCGCTCGCGGGCTGGCCGGCGCTGCTACTTGGAGGAGTGCTGCTCTTCGTCGCGACGCGACCGGAGGGAGGATCCGACGAGCGGATCGTACTGGATGACACCGGAGTCACCGACGTGACATTCGGGCTTGGCCCCATCCCCTGGGATCAGATCCTCCGCGCGGAGCTGAAGCCCCTGGTGCGGATGCAGGTGATCTCGCTCGAAGTCACCGACGCGGAGCGGTGGATCAAACAGCAGCCCGAGCACCTGGCCAGGTTCAGCGCGATGGCCAGGGAGTTGGGCGTCTCCCCGGTGATGCTGGCCATTTCGGGGATCGACATGGATCCCGCGGAACTGGTCAAGCGGATCAACGAGCGGGCACGAGGGATTGCCCGCTAGTCGCCAGTCATCCTCGTCCCGCCACGAATGCCGTGATCCTCCGAGCTACACCCGCGTCCCGCATGATCGCGTGGTGCCCCAGCCCTTCAGTTTCCACGAATTCGGACCCTGGCCATGAGGTCGCGATGGCCCTTCCCTCATTGAGAGGGATGTCCTTGTCGTCCCGGTCGTGGATGACCAGTGCCGGCGTGTGGAGGGTCCGCGCCAGATCGGCGATATGAAGGTCCTCGAAGCGCAGGCCGAGCCGCTTCTCGAGATTCGCCACCATGCGGTCCTGGGCCCCGCGCGGCAGGGCGATGAGCTTGGCAAAGCGATCGATGAACTCGGGCGGGGCGCCGAATGGGGCGATCAACGCCGCGCGCTCCAGCCGGAGGCCTCTGTGGAGTGCGACCGCGATTGCCGCACCCCCCAGCGAATGGCCCACCGCGGCGTGCAGCGGCCCTAGGAGCGTCGCAACCTCGAGCAGGGCCGCCGAGTACTCAGGCAGGCTGGTTCGCTTCCCTGGGGAGCGCCCATGGGCCGGCCCGTCGTACGCGACGACCCGAAATCCCGCTTCGACCAGCAGCGGACCGAGTACCCGGAATCGAGCCGCTCGGCTTCCCCAGCCATGCACCAGCAGCACGGTGGGGCCCGCTCCCCATTCCCACGCCGCGAGGGTGCCGGTGGAGATCGGTAGCTCGAGTGGCTTCCCGGTCGCCAGGAACTCCTGCTCGCGCGGCCGGATCCGGGCTCGTGGGGGACGGCAGAAGACTTCCTCTGCCCAGACCGCCGCCTGCGCCGGTGCCACGCGACCCATGGTCCGGAACGCGGTCCGGATGCCGAGGAGGGTCAGCCGCTGTCTCATGGTGAGCTTTCGCCGGGGATCGGCGACGGTGGCTGCTCTGGCTCCGGGGCCGGCGTCAGCGAGTCGAGGACCTCGGTGGGCGCCAGGGAGTCGGCGCCGGTCGGCGTCTCATCCGGTGTGTCCGGCGGTTCCTCGGCCTTGGGGACCTCGACCTGTTCGCCGCGCATGCGCCGCAGGATCAGGCTCTGGCGCCAGCGCATGCGGCCCGGTCGGTACCCCGGGTTGGAGCGGCGCGGGAACGGGAGAGTGCCCGCGAGTGCAGCCGCCTGGTCACGAGTAAGGCTCCGGGCGGCGCGCTTGAAGTAGAGCTGGCTGGCCGCTTCGGCGCCCCAGACGCCGTCGCCCAGCTCGACGATGTTGAGGTAGAGCTCCATGATGCGCCGCTTGCCGAGCGCATGCTCGAGGCGCCATGCGGTCACCGCTTCCTTCACCTTGCGGAGCGGATTGCGGGAGGGGGAGAGGTACAGATTCTTGGCGAGCTGCTGGGTGATGGTGCTGGCGCCCCGCAGCTTGTCGCGTCGGCTCCATGCGTTAGGCAGCACGGCGTACAGCGCGGCGCGGTCGCGCGGGTCATCCCAGGAAAAGTCCGGCCGCCGATAGCCCAGGGCCTGGGCCATCGCGAGGTAGTCGATCCCGTGATGGGTGAGGAACTTCTGATCCTCGCCGATCATGACCCCCTCCGCCATGGCGGGTGCGATCGAATCGAGCGGGACCGGCCGATAGAGCCGGCCGGAGCGGCTCGCCGGGCTGGTGTCGGGGCGCGCGGCCATGAATGCGGTCTGCCGTGGCCAGTGGGTCCGGTACCAGGACGGCGGCGGCCAGACGGCGAAGAGCCAGAGGACGAACAGGCCCGCCGCGAGGCCGAGCAGGTGCAGCACTCGCCGCATGGCAGCCGCTATCGGAGGAGGGTCATCCGGAGGAGGGACGATTCATGGGCCGGCACGCTCTGGCCGATCGACGGGAGTTGCACGACCAGGTCGGTGTTCCGGTTGCCGACGACGTCGATCACCCGGCCATCGGCCGCGAGCCGATAGGTCAGGGAATCGGTCCCGGTGGCCTGCACGGTCATGGCCTGATTGAACTGGGTGCCCTCGCCGCTCGCCCGGCGCATGCGTACCGTCGCGATCTCGAGCAGGTTCCCGCTGGTGAGCGTGGTGGCGGCCACGCTCGAGGTCAGCGCGGTCTCGTTGGCCTCGAAGGCGCTGACCCGCGTGGGTCGGGTGGTGGAGTCGGTCCACGACTCGCCCGGATGCGCGCCTGTGGCGGGGAGTACGGGGAAGAGGAGATGAACCTGGTCGCGGATCTGATCTCCGACCAGCGATCCGCGGCCCGTGCTGACGGTCGTGAGATGCCCGCTCGGAATCCGGAGCGCGGTCCACCGCAATCCGCGGGCGCTGTCGAGTGAGGCGGTGAAGCTGGTGAGACCGCTGTCCGCGACAAGGGAGTCGACCTGCGCCGTGATGCGGGTGCCGGTATCCGTGGCGATCCAGCTGATCGTGACGTAGGCGGTGCGGCCGAGCACCTGCATCTGGCCTTCACCGGTAGGCATGGTGGCAACGATGGAATCGCGGCGCACGAGCGCATAGCGCAGGAATCCGCCCCCCGACGTGGGGTAGCGAACCGTGGTGGCCCGGACGGGTTCGGCCCGTGCGGGATCCATTGTGGGGCGCGGAGCAGGGGCTGGTCCGCTCGGCCGGGCGGGCGGCGCACCCGATGCGCAGGCCGCGCCGAGCAGGAGGATCGCCGCCCGCCAGGAAGAGTTCACGTCGGTTACTTGAGCAGCGTCACGGTGCCTTCGGTCGTGATCTCCACCGGCAGCGGTTCCGGCGCGATGGCGGCCGTGATCGAGAGCGACTGCTTGCTGCTGTAGGTCGAGCCGAGCGAGTAGCCGTCGCTCCCGACCAGCCAGGTCGTGGTCCCGCTGCCGGTGCCCTCGAAGGACATCGAACCCTGCGGGCTTTCCTGAGTGCCGGAGATCGCGCTGCTCGAGGCCCCCGCCAGCTTGAGGACCTTGGCGCCGTTGTAGGTGTCGCCGGAGGTCAGGAAGTTGGTCACCGTGCGCACCATGACACCGCTATTGCCGGTATCGGTATCGGTCGTGTCGGTCCAGCTGCTGCCCTCACGGGCCCCGGCCTTGAGCGGCGGGAAGATCTCCTGGAGGATGCCTGCCACCGTGCCCGCGACCGGGTTCTCGCCGTCGAGCTTGAGATTCTTCATCCGGCCATTGGCCGGCCGGAAGCCGTGCCAGGTTGCGCCGGCAGCACTCTTGACCGCGTCGGGAGGTATCGGGGCACCTGGAGCGACCTGCAGCGAGTCGAGGACGATCGTGACCGCCTGGCCGCCTGCGCTGTCGCTCGTGGTGATGGTGACGAAGCCGGTCGAGGCGATCTCAACGCGCTGCTCGGACTGTCCCATCGCCGTCAGGTTCACGACCTGCAGCGTCTTCACGTCGATCTTGTAGCGCTTGAGACCGGGGGCCGCCGACGGCGACCAGGCGGTCAGGGTGCCGAGGCCGAGCGCCGCGACGATCCAGGAACGAGCTTTCATGACTTCCTCTGCAATGGGGAGGGATAGGGGCGGGGCTCAGGCGCCGGCGGTATGCAGATCGGTCTTGGTCTTGCCGAAGACCGCTACCAGTTCGACCTCATCGCTCGTGACCTTGAGCAGCTTCCACCCACGTTTGCGCATATCCTGGCGCCACGTGATCAGTCGGTCCCAGTCCTTAGCGCTCGTGCGGAACACGCGAAGGTCGGCGACCTGTTCCCAGGACTCCGGGTACGGCTTGTTGTGGTCGTGCGGGCCTGGTGGTCGGGACATACCGCTCATCCTGCCTGATCCAAAACGTGGCCGCGTTCCCAATCCGGGAGGCGGGGAGGGGCCGGGGGAGTAAGGGCGGAGCTGTTGCTCCACCCTTGCTGCACCGGCCCCAGGCTGGACCGTAAGCCGAGTTCTGTTTGGTTGAGCCCCAAGGCATGCCTTGGGGCGGCAACCAGATGGTCATCTGTCTAGGACGGCCGTCGCCGGTCGCCTCGAGCAGCCTACCCGCGGCTGGGGTCGGCCAAGGCAAGCCTCGGCTTTCCCATGGGCGGTGCGGGTCGCACCTCGCCGCTTATTTGGCCTTGCTCCGACTGGGGGTTACAGTGCCACCGCTGTTACCAGCGGTGCGGTGGGCTCTTACCCCGCCGTTTCACCCTTACCCGCCTTGCGGCGGGCGGTCTGTTTTCTGTTGCCCTGTCCGTCGCCTCTCGGCGCCCAGGCGTTACCTGGCAGTCTACCCTGTGGAGCTCGGACTTTCCTCGAACCGGTTGCCCGGCTCGCGACCATCGCGTCCAGCCTGTAGGGGTAAGATAGCGCTGGGGAGTGGCGGGGGGAGGGGTAGCCCCTATCCCGGCGCCAGCCGGGCCAGCCGGGTCCGGACCCGGTCCACCAAGGGATCGAGGAGGGGGTCGGCGTCGTCCCACTGGGCCAGCGCCTGCTGGTACTCCTCCCGCGCGAGGTCCCGTTTCCCCTGATGCTCGTAGATCTCGCCGCGGAGCAGCCGGGCCTGTCCCGCCAGCAGCCAGCGGATATCGACGCCGCTCGCATAGAGGTGGTCGGTCTGAAAGACTTCGAGCGCCTGGAGTGCGCGGCGGTCGTCGCCGAGTTCACGCCAGGCATTGGCGGCGATCATCGACTTGTAGCCCCGCCACTGGGGGCGGCCCTGGTACTTCTCGCCGGTCACGGAATCGGGCAGCAGCAGTTGCCGGCGGGCCTCGGTGGAGTCGCCCCGTTCGAGCGCCTCCAGGGCCAGCAACTCTGGCGGAATGGGGCCGCCATCGAGCGCCTGCAACTCGTTGAGTGGGGTCGGATCAGACCGGTTCTGCAGGTAGAGCCCAACTGCGGCGATCCAGCCGAAATTGACCACGCCGCCACGTGCGGCCTTGGGCGCGCGCCGGGCGCTGTCAGCGACCAGATCCCAGATGGGGCGCAGCTTGGACGCCGGCGCGCCGAGCACGGTGTAGAGATGGCTCTGCCAGAGGTGTCCGAGCAGGGATCGCTGGCCGATGCGCTGGGAGCCCGGGGCCGCCGGATTCCACGCCGCGCTGATCTCCGCGTACAGGTCGAGGCTCCTGCTGGCGACGTCCACCTTGCCGAGGTAGCCGGCCGCATTCGCGCCGTTGCTGACCGCCGCCAGGGCATCCAGCGTCGAGAGCCGGCCGCCGTCGAAGGCGCTGGCCCTGGTGGAATCGAGCGTCCGTGCCACCGTCCGCACCGCCTCTTTCAGATCCCGCTGCTCGGTGAGGACCTGCGCGCGGACGAAGGGGAGGTCGGCGCGCCACGAGCCCTGCGGCGCCTGGGTCAGGCGGTCCACCTCGCGGAGCGCGGCATCGAACTGCCTCGCGGTCGCCAGCGCGAAGACGAGCGCATTCTGCGCGTGCACGTTCTCCGGCTGGTTGGCGAGCCAGGCGCGGGCGCTCGCGATCCCCTCGTCGCGTGCCCGGCGCACCGCCAGCGCGAGCTGGGTCGAGTCCAGGGCCGTCTGGGTCTCGCCACTCCGGGTCACGACCAGCGAGTCGCCCGCCAGCAGGGCCATGAAGGGATGGTCCTCGGCCGCCTGACGATAGATGAACGCCAGGTGCTCGAAGGCGAGGTAGTAGTCGGCGTCGAGGGTAATGGCCCGCTTGAAGGCGCGGAGCGATGCGGTCATCAGCGCCGGGTCGGTGCGGGCCTTCGGGTCGTGGAAGTCGACGTCGCCGAGGCCGTACCAGGCATCCGCGTCGGTGGAATCCCGCGCGAGCAGCGCCTGATAGCCGGCGCGGCCTTTGACGAAATCGCCTTCGAGGAAGTTGCGGTAGGCGCCGATCATCGCGCGGTCGTGTTCCGGCAGTCGTCCCGCGAACTGGGTGGCGCGGTGGATCGCGTCGAGTCCGGCCGGGTCGAACTGGCCGGCAATCCAGCCCCGGGTCAGCGACAGCTTGTAGTACGCGAGCCCGAAGGTCGAATCCAGCTGCACCGCCCGGCGGAGCGACCGTTCCGCCGCAGCGAGGTTCCAGCCGTTCAGATCGTCGATGCCCTGCAGATAGGCGCGATAGGCCTCGAGCGACGCCGTGGTCGAATGGGCGAGATCGGTGGTGAGGCCGGTCGGCGCCCCGGAGAGATTCAGCAACTGCGCGGCCAGCTGGTCGAACAGCGGCCGGACGTCCTCTCCCGGCTTCCCCGCCACCTGCGCCACGTCGAGCCGGGTGCCGCTGGCGACGTCGTACAGCCGGGCGACGAGCTGCAGCGAATCACCGGCCCTGGTATAGTCGCCTGACACAACTGTCCACACTCCGGCATCGCGCGCCAGCGTCCGCGCCATGGCCAGCCCGATGGGCTGGCGGACATCCAGGTTCCGCCGCTCCAGCAGGTCGTGCAGGCGCTCGTGGTCCACCACTGCCAGGTCGGTCCACTGCGAGAGATTGAGCGCCAGCATGCTCACGCTGCCGTCGCGCATCCAGTCCACCGCGGGGTCCTGGCGCAGGTTGTCGAACGGCAGGACCAGAATGGAGTGCCGCGGATTGACGCCCGAGGGTGGCCCGGCCGAACGCAGGTTCAGGAAAAGCGCGATCGCCGCGACCACCACCACAGCCGTCGCCAGGGCGAGCCGGCCTCGCCGCCTCGGCGCGGTGGAGGGCGGAATCGGGGACTCGCCCAGAAGTGCGCGGCGCAACTCCGCCCCGGTCTGCCAGCGCGCCGCGGGATCCTTCTCGAGCGCGCGCGCGATTGCATGCGCCAGGGCAGGTGGCGCGTCCGGCCGCAGTCCCTCGACCGGCGCCGCCTGTTCGGAAAGATGCTTCGAGGCTACCGCGGCCGCGGTTTCCGCGCGGAAGGGCGGCCGCCCGGCGGTCATTTCGTAGGCGACGACCCCCAGCGCATACAGGTCGCTCCTCGCATCGACCGCGTCACCGGCGGCCTGCTCCGGGCTCATGTAGGTCGGCGTGCCGACTGCTACGCCCGCCGCGGTGCGGGCACTGTCGGTCTCCCCGGCCATCACCCGCGCAATCCCGAAATCCGCGAGCATCGCCCGGCCGCTCGCCGCATCGAGCAGGATGTTCTCCGGTTTCACGTCGCGGTGGACCAGACCGGCCCGGCCTGCGGCGTCGAGCGCATCGGCGAGATCCGCGACGATCGCTGCGACAGCTTCCACCGGCAGCTTCCCCTCCCGGAGCAGCCGCTGGCGCAGGCTCTCCCCTGCCACGTAATCCATCACGTAGTAGACCAGCCCGGTGGCTTCACCGGCGCTGTGTACCGCCACGATCCCGGGGTGTCGCAACCGGGCGATCATCCGTGCTTCGGCGAGGAATCGCTGAGTGATTGCGCTGTGCACCGCCAGGTCAGGGTGCACGACTTTCACTGCGACCGGCCGGTCGAGCGTGGTGTCGCGCGCGAGGAAGACCACGCCCATCCCCCCGTGCCCGAGCTCCCGCTCGAGACGGTAATGGCTTCCCAGCGCCGCCTGCAGGCGGGCCATGAGATCGGATGGCGCGGTCACAGTGTGCAAGCTAGGTCGGGGATAGAAAGTCGGCCAACGGGCTGCTCACATGGACGTCCTGCATCCTCTTGAGACGCACGGGGGGCCGTGGAGGTTGCAACCTGCGCCCTGCCTCGCTTGACCGGGGGTTGAGGCCTCCGGGTTACCGTGCCTGCAACTCCTCCGACGAGGCCTCCTCTGCACCCCGTTTCCACTGCCCCGCCGGTGATCGCTGCGGTACTCCGCCCCGATGAACGGACCCGGGTGGATGCCGCCGGGACCGGGTGGTTTTCGGTGGTCCATCGGGACAGCATCCCGGACGCGATTCGCGCCGTCCGGGAGCGGCCGGTCGATGCCATTCTCCTCTCGGTGCATCAATGCCCCGAGCCGCAGCTCGATCTGCTGAACAACCTCGTTCGCGGCTTCCCCGGGATTCCGACCGTCGCTCTGGTCAGCCGTCACGACCCCCAGGGATCCGAGGCGCTGCTCCACCTCGGCGCGAGCGGCGTGCGCCAGGTCATCGATGTCACCGGTCCCGAGGGCTGGCACCGGCTGCGCCAGGTGCTCGGCCAGCCCGTGAGCCGCGACGTGGCGCGCCTGCAGGGCCCGGTCCTCGCCGCGCTCGGCGAGGTCCCGCCAGATACTCGCCTCTTCTTTGAGGCCCTGATCCGGCTCGCGCCCGAAGTCCCGACCTCGCGGCAGCTCGCCGATCGGCTGGGCATCCGCGGCACTACGCTCATGTCGCGCTTCGCGCGCGCGGGGCTGCCATCGCCCAAGAGCTATCTCGCGGCGGTGCGCCTGGTCCACGCCACCCTGCTCTTCGAACGACCCGGGTACACCGTGGCCGACGTGGCCTACCGGCTGGACTACTCCTCGCCCCAGAGCTTCGGCCGGCACGTCCGCGCGCTCCTCGGGATCACCAGCTCGGAGCTTCGCCGCCGGTTCACCTTTGCCGTCGCCGTCGAGCGGTTTGTCACGCTGATGGTGGAACCCTATCGCGAGGTCTGGGCTGGTTTCCGCCCCCTGGCACGGCGGGAGATGTAGCGGGAAACAACATGGGCGGCCTCTGGGGCCGCCCATCGCATCGAGCCGGCAGGGACGACCCCGCGGGTCGCCCTCAGGATTTCAGGCCCAGTCTGGTCGCCGTCGTCAGGGCGACCACCTTCCATCCCGCGGCCTCGAGTGTACCGCGGCCTCCCTCTTCCCGATCTACCACCGCGAGGACGCCGAGCACCTCGCCCCCTTCGGCGCGGATCGCCTCGATGGCTTTGAGCGCCGAGCCGCCGGTGGTGATGACGTCCTCCACCACCACGACTCTGTCGCCTGCGCTGAAGTTGCCTTCGACCCGGCGGCCGGTGCCGTGGGCCTTCGCTTCCTTGCGGACGCTGAAGGCATCCACGATCGGTGCGGCGGTCACGCTGGCCCCGGCGATCGCGTAGGCCACGGGGTCGGCGCCCATTGTCAGGCCGCCTACCGAGCGTGGGCTCCAGCCCAGCTCGCGCATCGCCGCGAGCCCCAGCCGGCCGATCAGCGCGATGCCTTCGGCCGACATCGTGGTCAGCCGGCAGTCGATGTAGTAGGTCGAGGTCCGGCCGGAGGCGAGGACGAAGTGGCCGCGCTTGACCGACCGCTCGAGGACGAGGCGGTCCAAGGCGGCGAGGTCCGGCTGGTTCATTTCCCGAACAGGCTCTTGAGGAAACCCTTCTTTTCCCCACCATCGCGGAGTGCGGTGCAAAGACGGGCGGTGAACTCGTCCACCGTCTTGCTTCGCTTGGTCAGCTCCCGTTCCAGGCCGGCGCTGATGGCCTCCTCGACCGCCACCGGGAACTTGAGTCCCTTCACCGCCTGATTGAGCGGAATGGGGGCCTGGGTCAGCAGCTGCTGGAAGAGCTCGCGCGGCGACCGGCCGCTGTACGGCAGGGCGCCCGTGAGCAGGTAGTAGGCGATCGTGGCGAGGCTGTAGACGTCGGCCTGCTCGTTCACCAGCTCGCCGGAGAGCGCCTCCGGGGCGACATATTGCAGGGTGCCCACGAAGAACCCGGTCCGGGTCAGCCGCTCCTCCGGCTTGAGGTCGGCGTCCCGGGCGATGCCGAAGTCCAGCAGCACCGCCCGCTGAGTCTCGGGATTGTACTGGATGTTGGCGGGCTTCAGATCGCGGTGGATGATGCCCCCCGCATGGGCGGCCGTGAGGGCCGCGCCGATCTGCTCGATGATGGACGCGACCAGCGTGGGCGCAAGTCGGCCTGACCGGATCGCAAACTTCTCGAGGGCCTCGCCGTCCACCCACTCCATGGCGAGGTAGTACAGGTCGTCGGTCTGCCCGTACTCGTAGGTCTTGACGATGTTGGGATGGCTGATGCGTTCGCCGAATTCGGCCTCACGCAGGAAGCGCTTGATCGCCACCGGATCCTGCGCCAGACGGGCGCGGAGGACCTTCAGGGCGACCGCGCCGCGCTGGGGATGCGTGGCCTTGTAGACAGTGGCCGTGCCGCCCTCGCCGACGTGCTGTTCCAGGTGGTAGCCGGCCACCGTCCGGCCGAGGAGGCTGTCTTGGCTCATGGGGTGTAAGGAAGCTAGTCCGCGCCCGAAGCGCGAGCAAGCAGTCGCGCTTGACGGTGTTCGTTCACGGCCACTAAGCTAGGTCATGATGCTCCGACCCCTGTCTTCCGGCGTACTCGCCGTCGCAGTGCTCCTCACTGGTTGCGGCTCCTGGGGCCGGGCCGGCGGTCAACCATCGCCCCGCCAGAGCGAGACTCTCACTCAGATCCTCGACCTCAACTCCGTCTACAAGCGGCTTGGCCGGCTCACGGCCGGCGACCCGCTCCCCTTCATCGCCGACGTCGGCTTCTTCGGGGGTCCCGTCGATTCGACCATCGCGGTGGTCGGGGTCTCACTCGAGAATCGCCACTTCGGCTTCCAGCGTGAAGGCGATGCCTTCGTGGCACGCTACCGGGTGGACCTCTCGGCGCAGCCGATCGGAGGCGGCCGAACCGTGCAGTCCGGCAAGGAGCAGCTGGTCCGGGTAGGGAGCTTCGCCGAGACCCAGCGGAGCGACGAGAGCATCCTGTACCAGGATGGACTCACGCTCGCTCCCGGCAGCTGGCGCCTGACGCTGCAGATCACCGATCGCACCGGGGCCAAGACCGGCCGGGCGGAGGGGACGTACGTGGTGCCGGCGTTCGGTCCCGGCACCGTCTCCCCTCCCCGCCTCGTCTACCAGGCCAAGGCCCGCGCGGTCCGCGGAGCGCCGGTCGC
>Ga0209797_10001316_pt1 | contig 12423 bp, 12 predicted proteins | sample DOMMetBare3Fresh_2_FD_187472 | JGI IMG/M metagenome (GOLD analysis project Ga0209797, IMG submission 187472) | Wetland sediment microbial communities from St. Louis River estuary, USA, under dissolved organic matter induced mercury methylation -... | ecosystem: Environmental > Aquatic >...
CTTCTCGTCGGTAATGATGGACGGCAGCCTGGAGGCCGACGGCAAATCGATCGCCAGCTACGACTACAACGTCGACGTGACGAAGAAAGTGGTCGAGATGGCGCACAAGCTCGGCGTCACCGTCGAGGGTGAACTGGGCTGCCTCGGTTCGCTCGAGACCATGCGCGGCGACAAGGAAGACGGCCACGGCACCGAATCGACGATGACCCGCGAGCAACTGCTGACCGACCCGGAGCAGGCTGCCGATTTCGTCAAGCGCACCCAGCTCGATGCGCTGGCCATCGCCATCGGCACCAGCCACGGCGCCTACAAGTTCACCCGCAAGCCCACCGGCGACATCCTGGCCATCGACCGCATCAAGGCCATCCACCGCCGCATCCCGAACACGCACCTGGTGATGCACGGCTCATCGAGCGTGCCGCAGGATCTGCTGGCCACCATCCGCCAGTACGGTGGCGACATGAAGGAAACCTACGGCGTGCCGGTCGAGGAGATTCAAGAGGCCATCAAGCACGGCGTGCGCAAGATCAACATCGACACCGACGTGCGTCTGGCGATGACGGCAGCGATCCGCAAGTACCTGTTCGAGAACCCGAGCAAGTTCGACCCGCGCGATTACCTCAAGCCCGCCCGCGAGGCGGCCCGGCAGATCTGCCTGCAGCGCTACCGTCAGTTCGGCTGCGAAGGCCAGGCCGCCAAGATCAAGCCGCAGACGTTGACGGCGGTGGCCCAGCGCTACGCCAGCGGCGCTTTGGCGCAAACCGTGGTGTAAGCGTGGTCTGATGCCGGCGCTGCTGCATTCGACGCTGCATTCCCTGCCGCTGTTGGCCCGCGGCAAGGTGCGCGACAACTATGCAGTGGGTGACGACCGCCTGCTGATGGTCGCCAGCGACCGCCTGTCGGCGTTCGACGTGGTGATGGGCGAGCCGATCCCCGGCAAGGGCGAGTTGCTCACGCGCATGGCGCTGTTCTGGTTTGCGCGTCTGGGTCATATCGTGCCCCACCACCTGACCGGTGAGGATCCGGAAAGCGTCGTGGCACTCGACGAACGGGCGCAGGTGCGCGGTCGCGCGATGCTGGTCAAGCGCCTGCAGCCGCTGCCAGTGGAAGCCGTGGTGCGCGGGTATCTGGCCGGCAGCGGCTGGAAGGAGTACCAGGCCAGTGGCCAGGTGTGTGGCGTGCCGCTACCGTCCGGGTTGAAGAACGCATCCAAGTTACCCGGGCCGATCTTCACCCCGGCTACCAAGGCCGAGATGGGCGAGCACGACGAGAACATCCCGTTCGAGCGCATGGCACAGATGATCGGTGCCGACCTTGCCGACCGCGTGCGCGCCGTGTCGATCCGCCTGTACCGCGAGGCGGCCGAGTTCGCGCTTGCCAAGGGCATCATCATCGCCGACACCAAGTTCGAGTTCGGCCTCGACGCCGCGGGCACCTTGACGCTGATGGACGAGGTGCTGACGCCCGACTCGTCTCGCTACTGGCCACTGGAAAGCTACCAGGCTGCCGTCGACCGCGGCGACAACCCGCCGAGCTACGACAAACAGTTCGTGCGCGACTGGCTGGAGGGTGCGCGCGTGAACGGCGCGCCGTGGAACAAGCGCGCCCCGGCGCCGGCGCTGCCGGCCGAGGTCATCGAGAAGACCGCCGCCAAGTACCGTGAGGCCCTCACGCGTTTGACGGCTTGACATGGCTCGCTCGCGCCTGATGGCCAAGCTGGACGCCGCCATCGCGGCGGCCGCCAACCCGATCGAAGCCAATTGCCTGCGCGCCGAGCGCGCCGGACTGCTGGCGCGCCAGGGCCAGCTCGAGGCCGCCAGGACGCAGATCGACGAACTCAACGCCCAGCTGGCCTGGCAACCCAACCTGCCCTTGCGCGCGTGGCTGGCATTGGCAGACGGCCTGCACGTCCATTACAGCGCGCTCGACCGCGGCGCGCAAACGAGCATCGAGCAGGCCTACATGCTGGCGCAGGCTACGGAAAGCCTCACGCGGCTGCATGCCCTGGCAGCGGCCTGGCTGGCCAACCTGGCGTTCGTCGATGACGACACGCTGCGCATGGCCGCGTTGCTGCGCGAGGCATTCGCCACAGCCGGCCCCGGGCACCACGGTGCGCGCGCCCGCGCGGCACTGGTGGCCGGCTGCGCCTACCACTTCGCGGCCGACAGTGCGCGCGCACAACCCTGGTACGAAGCGTCGCGCCGCCACGCGATTGCAGAAGGTGACGAAACCCACCTCTCGGCGCTGATGCACAACCAGGCCGCGCTACGCGCCAGCCGGGCGCGTCTGGCGCTGCTGTTCGACGACGATCACGGCGATGCTGCACATGCCGATGCGGTGGTCCATGCCCTGATGGGCGCCGAGTCGATCGGCCATTACGACGCCGGCGTCGGCACCGCGTCACTCGGATCACTGGTGCCGATGCTGCGTGCGCAGGTGCTGACCGCACAGGGCCAGTGGTCCGCTGCGCTGGCGCTGTTCGACAACCACTTCGAGGCTGCGTTGGCCGACGGCCTGGCGCGCCAGGCGCCCTGCCTGCTGGCCGACCGCGCCTGGTGCGAATGGAACGCCGGTCAGCCCAGGAAGGCGCAGGTCCTTGCTGCGGCCGCGCAGCAGGCGCTGAGCCTGCCCTGCGACATCGACGATCGTGCGATGGCGACGGCCCGGTTGGCGCAGGTGTACGCCGCGCTGGGCGACGCGGGTGCGGCACAGCGCCATCGCGAGGCGTCGCAGGCGCACTACGCCGCGCACCGCTCGCAGCAGCAGCGAATCGTGGTCTTGCTCGATGACGCGCTGGCCGGGACGGATCCCGCTCAGGTCTAAGGCCTGTTCAAGCGACGGTCGGCATCTGTCGTCCGTCGCTTGAACAGGTCCTGGTTCGCGCCGCCGGTACGGAGTTGCCCCAATGCCTCGGGGCGGGCGCAGCACCACACTGCAGGCCTCGTCGATCGATCGACTGCCTTTTGAAGGGACTTGCCATGAAGTTGGCCACTGCCGTTCTTGTCGCCACCATCACTTCGCTGGCCGCCACTGGCGCAGCGTTGGCGCAGGACAACAAGCTGCGCCTGCTGACCTGGGCCGATTACGCGCCCAAGGAGGTGGTCGAGCAGTTCACCAAGGAGACGGGCATCGCCGTCGAGCTCACGCTGTCCAACAATGAGGAGATGATCTCCAAGTTGCGCGCCACGGGCGGTGCCGGCTTCGATCTGGCCCAGCCGTCGCAAGATCGCATCACCGGGCCGCAGCAGGAGTTCGGCATCTACAAGCCGATGGACCTGTCCAAGTTGAAGAACGAGTTGTTCATCCCCTCGATGCTCGAGGCGACGAAGAAGAACACCACGCTGGCCGGCAAGGTCTATGGCCTGCCGCACATCTGGGGCACCGACGGCCTGGTGGTCAACACCAAGCTGGCCAAGATGGTCGACTACCCCGACCTGTGCAAGCCCGAATTCAAGGGCAAGACCGCCGTGCGCCTGAAGCGCCCGACGCTGCTGGCCTTTGCCTTTGCAGCCGGCAAGGATCCGTTTGCGCTGTACGGCGACGCGAAGGCCTACACCGCACTGATGGAGGAGACCGGCAAGCAGCTCGCCGCCTGCAAGGGCAACCTGAAGTTCTTCTGGGACAACAAGGACCAACTGCTCAACGGCATGCGCACGGGCGAGATCGTCGGCGCGATGATGTGGGACACCGGCGGCTGGAAGCTCAACAAGGACAACGCCGAGATCCAGTTCATCGCCCCCAAGGCCGGTGCGCTCGGCTGGATCGACACCTTCGCGATTCCCGCCAAGGGACGCAACGACGCCGCCGCGTATGCCTGGATCAACTTCAACATGCGGCCCGAGATCGCCGCCAAGGTGGCCGCGTCCGCGGGCAACTTCACGGCCGCCAAGGGCGCCGACCAGTTGATGGACGCCAAGCTCAAGTCGCAGTTCGCGGCCAGCTTCCCTGAGGCGGAGTTGAAGAACATCAAGTGGTACCCGGCGGTGCCTGCGGGCATCGAGGAAATCGAGGGCCGAGTACTGGATCGCGTGAAAGCGGCGAATTGACGGCCCCAAGCTCACTGCGTTCGCGGGCCCCGAGGGACGCTCAACCGGCCTGGGAACGGCCCGGCGCCGGTTGAGGTGACGCCGGACCTCCAGGTCGAGCGCGTCGTCAAGCGCTTCGGCGGCCACACCGCCGTCCAGGCGCTGTCATTCGAGGTCGCGCGCGGCAGTTTCTTCTCGATCCTCGGCCCTTCGGGCTGCGGCAAGACCACGCTGCTGCGCATGGTCGCCGGCTTCACTGCCCCCGACGAAGGCGAGATCGTCATCGGAGGGCGCTCGATGCGCGGGGTGGCGCCCAACCGCCGGCCGGTGAACATGGTGTTCCAGCACCTGGCGCTGTTCCCGATGATGTCGGTGGGCGAGAACGTGGCCTACGGCCTGACGCAACGCGGCGTGGCACGTGCCGAGATCACCCGCCGCGTCGGCCAGATGCTCGAGCGTGTCGGCCTGGGCGGTGCGCAGGCCAAGCGGGTCGACCAGCTCTCGGGCGGGCAGAAGCAGCGGGTGGCGATCGCACGCAGCCTGGTTCTGGAGCCGACGCTGCTGCTGCTCGACGAGCCGCTCGGTGCGCTCGACCTGAAGCTGCGCGAGCACATGAAGGTCGAGTTGAAGCAACTGCAGGCAGCCTTCGGCACGACCTTCGTCTACATCACCCACGACCAATCCGAGGCGCTGGTGCTGTCCGACCGTGTCGCGGTGATGAACCACGGTCGCTTCGAGCAGGTCGGCTCGCCGCAGGCGCTGTACTACGAACCGCAAACGCCTTTCGTGGCCGGCTTCGTGGGCGCCAACAACCGTTTTGCCGGCCGCGTCACCGCGGCCGCTACCGAGCGCGTCACGCTGACCAGCGACAGCGGACTGGTGCTGCATGCGCGGCCTTCGGGACCGCTCGCGGTCGGCGACGCGGCCGAAGCCTTCATACGGCCCGAGGTGGCCGGGCTGGCGCGTGACGAGGCCGAATTGCCGGCCGACCAGCCGCGCTACCGCGGCACCGTCGAGAGCCTGCTCTTCGACGGCGCCAATTCGGCAGTCCTGCTGCGTGAAGCCATCAGTCGCATCGAGATCCGCATTGCGCTGCCGCAGACTGGCCGCTTTGCCGACCTGCGGGTGGGTGAGGAAGTCGCCTTCGGCTTCGACCCGCAGCGCGCGGTGTGCTTCGCCTCGGCGCCGCCATGATCGCCGAGTCGCACCGCGGGACGATGCAGGCGCGGCTGCTGCTGTTGCTGCTGCTGGCGCCGGCACTGCTGTGGCTGGTCGGGCTGATCGTGCTGCCGCATGTCGAGCTGGCGTTGCTGTCGCTGCGCGTGCGCGTGGCGCCCCGGGTCTACGAGCTCAGCCTGCGCCAGTTCGGCACCTTCTTCGAGGAGCCGCTGTACTGGCACACGTTCGTGCGCACCGCGGTGATGTCGATCGTGGCCACCGCCTGTACGTTGCTGCTGGCCTTTCCGATCGCCTGGACCATTGCCAAGCTGGTGCGCGGCCGCCGCCGCGCGCTGCTGTTCATGCTGTGCATGATCCCGTTCTGGGTCAGCGAGACGGTACGCACCTTGGGCTGGACGATCCTGCTGCGCGAGTCGGGCGTGCTGCCGGCGTTGCTGGTCCAGGCCGGATTGGCGCCGGTGCCGCCCGAGCTGCTGTACCACGACGCGACGATCCTGGTCGGTCTGGTCTACACCTCGCTGCTGTTCATGGTCGTGCCGCTGATCGGGGCGCTCGAGTCGCTGGACGATTCGCTGATCGAGGCCGCCTACAACCTGGGCGGCAGTGGGCCGTCGATCCTGCGCCGCATCGTGATCCCGCACGCCGCGCCGGGCATCGTCGCGGGCTGCATCGTGGTCTTCATGCTCACGCTGGGCAACTACCTCACCCCCACGCTGCTCGGCGGCAAGAACTCGCTGTGGTTCACCGAACAGATCTACACCCAGTTCATCACCCGATTCAATTGGGAGCAAGGCGCGGCATTCGGTTTTCTGCTGTTGGCGCTTTCGACGCTGATCGTCTGGCTGGGGCTGCGGGCGAGCGGTCAGCGCTTCGGCGACGTGATGAGACGCCCGTGATTGCGTCGTTGCCGCGTCCGCCCTGGTTGCGCGCCGTCACCGCGCTTTACGCCACGCTGTTCTTCGCGTTCCTGTTCCTGCCGCTGCTCGTGGTGGCGGTGTTCGCGTTCAATGACGCACCGTATCCGGCGCCGCCGTGGCGTGGATTCACGCTCGAGTGGTTCACGGCGCACGGCCGCATGGGCCGCGTCGGCCTGTTCGCCGATGCCGAACTGTTGGGCAGTCTCTGGACCAGTGTGGTCGTGGCGGCCTGGGTGACGCTGCTGTCGGTGGTCGTCGGCACGGTCAATGCGTTCGTGCTCGAACGCACGGCGTTCCGCGGCAAGGCCGCGCTGTCGTTGCTGATGCTGGCGCCGCTGGTGATTCCTGGCGTGATCCTGGGCATTTCGATCCTCGCCTTTGCCAGCCGAGTGGCACAACTGGCCGACGATCTGCTCGGCCTCGAACTGGCCTACCTGCGCCCCGGCCTGCCGCTGGTGGTGCTGGGGCAGTTCTCCTACATCGTCTCGATCGCCACGCTGACGATTGCCGCACGCCTGAAGCGTTTCGACGCCACGCTGGAAGAAGCTGCGTTCAACCTCGGCGCATCGCGCATCGCGGTGTTCACCACCATCGTGCTGCCGTACCTGCGCCCGGCCTTGATCGGTGCTGCGGCGATCTCGTTCCTGATGTCGTTCGAGAACTTCAACACCACGCTGATGCTGGTCGGCTCGGACCCGCCGCTGACGGTGATGATGTACGGCCGCATGCGCGAAGGCGCCAGCCCGGTGCTGAATGCGGTGAGCCTGTTCCTGATGCTGGCTTCGGCCCTGCTCGCGACGATGCTGATGCGTCCGGGCGAGCCATCGGAGCGGCGGTAGGAACCGCGCCGCGGCAGCGCGCGGCTGCCGCATGCGCCCGTTGTCGCTCAGAACAGCGCCATGCTCAGCTTGCGCCGGTATTGGTCCAGCACCGGATCGCTGGCGGCCGCGAGTCCGGCCTTGCCGGTGATCTCGAGCGCGCCCTTGGCCGGCTCGGCCGCAGACGGCTTGGCTGCCGCCTTGCTCATCAGTGTCAGGATCGCCACGTAGGTCTTGCGCGCGGCCTCCTGGTTCCAGGCCTTGTCGCGCATCACGATTTCGAGCAACTCGTCCATCGCCTGCGTGAAGCGGCCGGCGGCGAAGTGCGTCTGCGCCAGCTCGAAGCGGGCCTCGAAGTCGCGCTTGTTGGCGGCGAGTGCGCTGTTCAGCGCGTCGCCACTGCGCGCCGTCGCGGCGGCGCGGTGCGCGGCCAGCCAGCGGCCGAGCGCGTCGATGCGCGGGTCGGTCAATGCCTTGCTGGCCACCGGCGCGAAGGCCTGCTCGGCCTGGGCGGACTGGCCTTGTTCGAGCAGCAGCTTCACATAGTCGTAGCGTGCCGTCTCGTTGGCCGGGTCGATCGCCACCGCCTGTTGCAGCTTGGCCAGGGCCGACGCGGGGTCGCCCTCGGCGATCAGCGCCTCGGCCTCGTCGAGTTCGGCCTCGGCTTCGAGTTCTCCGGTGCTGGGCACATGCTTGTCGAGGAAGGCTCGCACTTGCGCTTCAGGCAGAGCGCCGACGAAACCATCCACCGGCTGGCCACCGGCGAACATCACGCAGAACGGGATCGAGCGCACACCGAAGGCCTGGCTCAGCTGGGCGGCAATTTCCGGCTGGTCGTCACTGTTCAGTTTGGCCAGCTTGAAGCGTCCAGCGTAGGCCACCTCGAGTTTTTCCAGCACCGGGCCGAGCGTCTTGCATGGCCCGCACCACGGCGCCCAGATGTCGAGCAGCACCGGCTGCTGCAGCGACGCGTTGATGAGGTCGGCCTCGAAATTGGCGATCGTGATGTCGTTCATGTGAATTTGAGCCCCCAAGCCCACGCTGTTCGCGGCCCCCCGCGGGGGGCGGTCGATGTCCTTCGGGCAGCCGAGCGGACATCTCGACATATTGGTGCGCCGCCTACAATTCAAGGCTTCCCGCAGCACGAACCCGGAGCGAGCCCTTGACGGAGCCCCATCCCCTGGTCGGCGTGGTCATGGGTTCGGCCAGCGATTGGCAGACCCTGCAGCACGCGGCCACCATTCTCGCCGAGTTCGGCATTGCCCATGAATGCCGCGTCGTCTCGGCGCACCGCATGCCCGATGACCTGTTCGCTTACGCCGAGCAGGCGCGCGGCCGCGGCCTGGCCGCGATCATCGCCGGCGCCGGCGGCGCGGCGCACCTGCCCGGCATGCTGGCCGCCAAGACGACCGTGCCCGTGCTCGGCGTGCCGGTGGCCAGCAAGCACCTGAACGGCGTCGATTCGCTGCACTCGATCGTGCAGATGCCCAAGGGCGTGCCAGTGGCCACCTTCGCCATTGGCGACGCGGGCGCGGCCAACGCCGCGCTGTTCGCGGTGGCGATGCTGGCGCGCGACGATGCAGCCTTGCTCGCCAAGCTGGAGGCCTACCGCAGCCGCCAGACCGAGGCCGCGCGCGCCATGACCGCTGAACTCAAGTGAAACCGATCCTTCCCGGCACGCTGGGTGCCGACGGCCGCCCGACCACCCTGGGCGTGATGGGCGGCGGCCAGCTCGGCCGCATGTTCGTGCAGGCGGCGCAATCGATGGGCTACCTCACGGCCGTGCTCGATCCCGACCCGACCAGCCCCGCAGGACTCGTCGCGCACTACCACATCGAGGCCGACTACCTCGGCGAGCCCGGGCTGGCGCAACTGATGCAGCGCAGCTCGGCGATCACCACCGAGTTCGAGAACGTGCCGGCGATGGCGCTGTACACGCTGGGCGCGCACCGGCCGGTGGCGCCTTCGGCCGAGAGCGTGGCGGTGTGCCAGGACCGTGCGGTCGAGAAAGAGCACTTCATCGCCAGCGGCGTGCCCTGCGCACCGTTCGCATCGATCGAGAGTGCGGAGCAACTCGCCGCCGTGCCGGCGTCGCTGCTGCCGGGCATCATGAAAACCGCGCGCCTGGGCTACGACGGCAAGGGCCAGGTGCGCGTACCCGACCGTGCCGCGCTCGCTGCCGCCTGGGACGCACTCGAACGCGTGCCCTGCGTGCTTGAACAGTGCCTGCCGCTGGCCCGCGAGATCAGCGTCATCGTGGCGCGCCATGCCGACGGCACCTGCGTGCACCTGCCGGTGCAGCAGAACCTGCACCGCGACGGCATCCTGGCGGTAACCCAGGTGCCCGCGCCCGATGTCACGCCAGCGATTCAGCAACAGGCCATCGCCGCGGCCACGCAGCTCGCCGCGGACATGCAGTACATCGGGGTGCTCTGCGTCGAGTTCTTCATCCTCGAAGACGGCTCGCTGGTGGCCAATGAAATGGCGCCGCGGCCGCACAACTCCGGCCACTACAGCATCGATGCCTGCGACGTGTCGCAGTTCGAGTTGCAGGTGCGTTGCCTGGCGGGCCTGCCGCTGGTGGCGCCGCGCCTGCATTCGCCAGCTGTGATGCTCAACCTGCTCGGCGACCTGTGGTTCGACGAAGCCGGGCGCGAGCGCGTGCCGCGCTGGGCCGAGGTACTGGCGCTGCCTGGTCTGCACCTGCACCTCTATGGCAAGGCCAGCGCGCGCCGCGGCCGCAAGATGGGCCACCTGACGGTTGCCGCGGCCGATGCCGCGGCCGCCCGAACGGGGGCGCTGACAGCGGCCTCGCTGCTCGGCATCGAAGCTTTCTAAGAAGTGATGACGCCCCCTGGCTCGCTGTGTTCGCGACCCCCGAGGGGTGTTCACGCCGCTTGCGGCGGCCCGGCGCTGGCCTGATGCTCCTCAACGGCACCGACCCGCAGGCTGTCGAGCAGGCCGCCGATCGGTTGGCCGCCGGCGAACTGGTGGCGTTCCCGACCGAGACCGTGTACGGCCTCGGTGCCCGTGCCGATGACGACGCGGCAGTGGCCAAGGTCTTCGCCGCCAAGGGCCGCCCGACCGATCACCCGCTGATCGTGCACGTCAGCGACGTGGCCCAGGCGCGCCGCTTCGCCGCCGACTGGCCGCCGCTGGCCGAGCGGCTGGCGGCGGCGTTCTGGCCCGGGCCGCTGACGCTGATCGTGCCGCGCACCCCGGGCCTGGCGGCCGCGGCGGCTGGCGGCCAGGACACGATCGGCCTGCGTTGCCCTGCGCACCCGCTGGCGCACGCGCTGCTGGTGGCCGCCGCGCGGCGCGGCGTGCAGGGCATCGCGGCACCCAGCGCCAATCGCTTCGGCCGCATCAGCCCGACCACCGCAGCGCATGTGCGAAACGAGTTTGGCGACGCGCTCACGGTGCTCGACGGCGGGCCGTGCGCCGTGGGTATCGAATCGGCGATCGTCGATTGCTCGCGCGGCACGCCCGTGCTGCTGCGCCCCGGCAGCCTGGCCCGCGATGCGCTGGCCGCCGCCGCCGGTGCACCACTGGCCGATCGCGACGCGCAGGCGCCGCGCGCCTCGGGTACGCTCGATGCCCATTACGCGCCGCGTGCCAGGCTGCGGCTGATGCCGGCAGCGGCCCTGCGCGATGCGCTTGGCCTGTGGGCCGATGCGCAGGCCGCCGCAGCGCCGGCCGCCCGCGCGACCCAAAGCGCACCCAGGCTGGCGGTATATTCGCGCACCGTGCGCCCGCCGGCGGCCGCTGGCCTGGTGGCGCGCACGATGCCCGACGCGCCGCGCGCGGCGGCCTACGAATTGTTTGCGGTGTTGCGTGAACTCGACGCGCTCGGCGTGGCACTGATATGGGTCGAGCACCCGCCTGCCAGCGCCGACTGGGACGGCGTGCGCGACCGCCTGCAACGCGCGGCGGCGGCCTGACCCGGCTGCCGCCGCAAGCCTATTTACCGTCTGTCTGATTTCGTTGGAGATTGCATGAGTTCCAAGTTTCTCGCCCGCCTTCGCGCCCCGCGCTGGTTGTGGGCCACGGCTGTGGCCGCCAGCGCGCTGCTGGCCTCGTGCGGCGGCGGCCAGATCACGCCCTTTGCGCCGACGCGCGTGCTGGCCTTCGGGGACGAGCTGAGCACCATCGAAGCCGACGGCAGCAAGTACAGCATCAATGCCTTCAAGCAGGTCACGGTCAATGGCGTGCTCACCGACGACCCGACCACGCTCGACTGCACGCGCAATCCGCTGTGGATCCAGACCGTGGCCACCAGCTTCGCACTGGCCTTCGACCGCTGCCTGGGCACGGCCACCGGGGCCAGCGGGCAGGTGCTGGCGCGCAACGGGCACAAGGTCGCCGACTTCGCGGCACAGATCGCTGCAGTGCAGGGCAATGTGCTGGGCGAGAAGGATCTGGCGCTGGTGATGTTCGGCATGAACGACATCCTCGAGCTGTACGCCAGCTACCCGGCCACCGGCCGCGACGCCTTGCTCGCCGAGGCCCGCGTGCGCGGTGCCGCGCTCGGCACACAGATCAACCAGCTGGCGCAGAGCGGCCCGGCGGTGGTGGTGCTGACCGTGCCCGACATCGGCCTGTCGCCGTTTGCACTGGCCGAGAACGTCAGCACCGGAGACGCCAAGCGCTCGGCGCTGATCTCCGAGTTGGTGGCGGTGTTCAACAACCGCATGAGCGTCGTGCTGATCAATGACGGCCGCCTGATCGGTCTGGCTTACGGCGACGTCGAAGTCCAGAACGAGGTCAAGTTTCCGGCCGCGTACAGCCTGACCAACGTGGTCGCCGCGGCGTGCAAACCCGATGCCGTGCTCCCAGCCTGCACCACGGCCACGCTGGTCGACACCGCCACCGCGAGCGGCTGGCTGTGGGCCGACAGCGTGCGCCTGTCGCCGGCTGCGCAGGCGCGCTTGGGTGTGTTGGCGCAGGCCCGCGCTCACGGCAACCCGTTCTAGGCAGGCGCGCCGACCTCCGGGTGGGTTAACCCCGTTCGGGTGCGAGTGACGGCGCCCGTATAGTGCTCGGCGCATAAGCGAACGCCCGTTCTATTTCTTGCGGCGCGAACCCCTCACTCCAATTCGCGTTAGAAAGAATAACAATATCGCCATGACTTCAGGAGCTTGTCATGGCCAGGATACCGAGCGGAGTGGAGCATCTGGAGGCGGCGCGAGAACTGCTGCGCACGGCCAAGACGGTTGAGCAAATGCGCCAGGCCCAGGCGGTGCTGCTGCCGCTGGAAGAAGTGGCTCCGCTTGTCTGAACAGCTTTCCCCGATTTATAAGTGGACTGCGGGCGGGTTGCGGACGGTGCAGAGTTGTCCACGGCGGCGGTCGGCGCTTGCGACGAACCGACCGACGCGGTGGGCAACTCGGGGCGCACCGGGACGTTCATCTTATGCGGCCTTTTTCATGGCCGGCAGGTTGGCGAAGTAGTGCTCGTCGGGTGTGACCTCATCCAGACTCGAAT
>Ga0209797_10001317_pt1 | contig 12422 bp, 13 predicted proteins | sample DOMMetBare3Fresh_2_FD_187472 | JGI IMG/M metagenome (GOLD analysis project Ga0209797, IMG submission 187472) | Wetland sediment microbial communities from St. Louis River estuary, USA, under dissolved organic matter induced mercury methylation -... | ecosystem: Environmental > Aquatic >...
TGGATATCGTCCCCGTAGATGGAGGCGACGTTGCGGTCGGTCACCACGTGGACGGTCCCGCCGGGATAAAAGCGGCAGATCCATTCCTGGAACAGGGAGTAGATCTCCCTGCCGAAGAAGATGTCGTAGGAACGGTCGCCAAGGACCACCGTCATCGTTTCAGGATTCAACCCGCCCGTCCCTCCGTCCGGTCGATCCAATCCGCCACCTGCCCGGCCACATCCTGCACCGTTCGCCCGTCGGTCCGCACCGTGACGTCGGCGGTGCGATACCCCGGCTCCCTGCGCGACAGCAACTCCCGCACCACCTCTTCCCGATCCCCCCCGCGAAGCAACGGACGCCCGAGGTCCCCGGCAAGCCGCTCGAGGAGAGTCTCCACCGCGGCTTCGAGATAAACCACGGGGGCGTACGAACGGAGGAGGGCCCGGTTCTCCTCGTCGGCGAACGCCCCGCCCCCCGTAGCGATCACGCACCCTTTCACCGAGAGAACATCGCGTAGGGCCGCTTTCTCCCGCGCGCGAAAGGCCGGCTCCCCCTCCCGGCCGAACAGGTCCCGGATCCGGCATCCGGCCGCCGACTCGATCCGCGCGTCCACGTCGACGAACGGCGCGCCGAACCGCCGCGCCAGTTCCCGGCCGACGGAACTTTTCCCCGACCCCATGAACCCGATCAGCACGACCCCCCGGAACGCCTCGACGCGCTTCATTCCCCGCAGATGCGCCGCAGGTAGCCGGAATAATTATAGAGGATATCCCGCATCGCATCCCCCCCGAATTTCTCGAGGAAGGCGTCGGCCAGGACGATCGCCACCATCGTCTCCGCGACCACGGACGCGGCGGGAACCGCGCAGACATCGCTGCGCTCGCGATGCGCTGTCGAGGCAAGGTAGCGGTCGATCGTGACGGTCCGGAGAGGGACCGACTGGGTCGGGATCGGCTTCATCGCGGCCCGGACGACCACGGGCTCCCCGTTGGTCATCCCCCCCTCCAGCCCCCCGGCGCGGTTCGTGTCCCGGTGGAACGGCAGCAGAAACTTCCCGAGGAACCGCGCCGCCGGGTTCCCGCCGGGGAATACCTCGTCGTGGACGTCGATCCCCGGCATCCCGGCGAGCCCCACCCCGCCGCCGACCTCCACCCCCTTGATGGCGGGGATGCACATCAGCGCCTGCCCGAGCCTGCCGTCCAGCCGTCGGTCCCATGCGACGTACGATCCAAGTCCCGGAGGAACCCCCGTGGCGATGACCTCGACGACCCCGCCGGCGGTGGTGCCGGCCTCCTTCACCCCGTCGATCCACCGCATGACCTCGGCTTCGATCGCAGGGTCCGCCATCCGAAGCGGACTCCCCTCGGCGCGCGCGGCCGCTTTGCTGTTCCCCTCGATCCCGGACGGCACCCGATACTTCCCGATCGACAGAACGTGGCCGACGATCCCGACCTCGAGATCGCGGAGGAGCGCCTTCGCCAGCGCGCCCGCCATGACCCGCGCGGCGGTCTCTCTGGCGCTGGCCCGCTCGAGGACGTTCCGGACATCTCCGTGCCCGTATTTCAGGATGCCGGGAAGGTCCGCGTGCCCGGGACGGGCGGTGTCGAGCTTCGGTATCCCCTCCCCCTCCCCGTCCTGGGCCATCTTCTCCCGCCAGTTGACCCAGTCGCGGTTGCGCAGGAGCATCGCGACGGGGCCTCCCATCGCCTTCCCGAAACGGACGCCCGAGAGGATCTCGACCTCGTCCTTCTCGATCTGCATCCGTTCTCCGCGGCCGTACCCCACCTGCCGCCGGGCCAACTCCCGGTTGATCTCCTCCGCGCGAACGGGGAGGCCCGCCGGGACCCCCTCGACGATCGTGACCAGGGCAGGGCCGTGGGTCTCTCCGGCGGTCCGGAACGAGAAGTGCGCGATGGCCTACCCCTCCACAATGAAAAAAGGCACCCGGACGGAACCGCCCGGGTGCCCCATGGTTGCCGCCCGGACCGGGATCAGGAAGCCTTGGCCTGGATCGGCTCCTGCTTCAGGATCCTCGGCGTGATGAAGATCAGCAACTCCCGGTTCTGGGTTGAGTTCCTGTCCGTCCGGAACAGAATCCCGAGGACGGGGATCTTCGAGAGCCATGGCAGCCCGGATGTGCTCTCGTTGCGCGTGATCTGCAGGATCCCGCCGATGACCGTCGTTTCGCCGTCACTGATCAGGACATCGGTCGTCGCCTTCTTCTTGTTGATCGAAGGGGTATTCGATCCGGGAGCGACATCGCCCTGGGAGTCGTTCTTCACATCGACCTTCATCGAAACCCTCCCGTCGGGCGTGATGTGCGGCGTCACCTTCAGGCTGAGGGTGGCGTCGATGAACTGCACGTTCGTTCCCGAGGCGGACACGGTGGAGTACGGGATCTGCGTTCCCTGTTCTATGGTTGCTTCCTTGTTGTCGGTCGTCACGATCTTCGGCGAAGAGATGATCTTCCCCTTGCCGGACGACTCGAGGGCGGTGAGCGAAAGGTCGAGGCGGAGGTTGTCCTTCAGGAACCCGAATGCGATCCCGCCGCCCGACCCCAGGCCGACCGCCGCCGGGAGGTTCACGGCATAGGTCGGGAGGGGGTTCGTTGCGGTGAAGGGATTGGTGGTCGCCGCATTGACCGCCGACCCGGGAACCGACGCACCGCTCGAATCCGTTACACCGGTCATCCCGTAATTTTTGTTTCCGCTGCCCGTCCGGTAGGCGCCGCCCCACTGGACGCCGAGTTCCCGGGTGAACGTGGTGTCCACTTCGACGATGCGCGCCTCGATCAGGACCTGCGGCGTCGCCGTGTCGAGCGTGGCGACCAGGGCCTTCATCTCGGCGATGTGCGCCGGAAGGTCGCGGATGATGAGCACGTTCGTCCGGTCGTCGCTGTCGAGTTTTCCGAACTTCGACCCGAGCGGCTTGATCTTGGCCAGCAGTTCCGAAGCCTTGCTGTAGCTGACCGGGATGGTGTCGAAGACCGCCTCCTGCGTCGCCTTGACCTCGGCGGCCCGGCTCAGCGCCTCCTGACGCGACTGCTCGACCTGCTTCTGCGCGTCGAACCGGTCCTGCTCCTCCTTCCGGAGGGAGGAAAGCGGCGCGATGCGGAGGACGTTCCCCTCCTGGGCCGCCCCGAGCGACTTCGAGCGGAGGACGATGTCGAGCGCCTGGTCCCACGGGACGTTGACCAAGCGGAGGGAGACCTTCCCCTTGACGTCGTCCGCCGTGATGATGTTCAGGTTGCTGACCTCGGCGATGATCCGGAAAACGTTGGTGAGGTCGGCATCCTTGAAGTCCATGGAGATCCGCTGGCCGTGGTATTTCCGGCCGACGTCGGAACTCCCGGTGAGGAATCCCCATGACTGCGAGCCCTCGAGGGTCGCCGGTTCCGCCTTCGCGTCCACGGGCTCCGGCTCCACGTCCGCCTTCGCCATCTGCGGGGCGCTCCCCGGCGCCGCGCGCGCGACAAGGTCGGCCTTCGCCGCGGTCGCGCCCTTCGGGAACGCCACCACGACCGAGCCGTCCCTCTTTTCCACGCTGAACATGGAACCCGGCGAGAACGCGACGGCGACCGTGACCCCCTTCTTGCCGCCGGAGGGCGTGATCGCCTTCACGGGGATGTCGAACTTTCTCGCGTCGATCCGTCGAAGCAGCCCCTTCTCCGCGGCGGCGCCCTGGAACACGAGCGTCACGCCTCCCGCCTTCTTCGAAACCTGGTACGGCGGGTCCCCCACCGTGGCAATTACGACGTTCGACGCGTCGGGCAGGTCTTCAAGGTCGATCCCGACGACGGCGCGACCCTTCACCGGGACCTTCCCGTCCTGGAGACGCTCGGTGCTGGCGACCTTCTCTTCCGTACCGCCCCCGACGGACAGGACGAGCGTGCCGTTCCCGGCAGTGACGATGAACGGCATCGGCCGGTCGCCCGGAGTCTCCACAACCATCCGCAACTTCCCGTCCTTGGAGGAGAGCTTTACCCCCTTCACCTGGGGGGTGTTCACCGGGATCTCGGAGGCCGCCGTCCCCTGGCCCACTCCCCAGAAGTCGACCACAATCCGGAACGGGTCGTTCAACTTGAAGGAGTTGTAGTTCTCGATCGCCCCGTCGACCGACGTCTGGATCGTCGTGTTGTAGGGCGACTTCGATACCGTCACCTCCCTGATCTTTGCGCCGGGAGCCCCCGCGGACTGCACGGCGCCCGGGCCGGCAGACTCCGCGGCGATCGCGACCGGCACGAGGATCGCGCAGGCGAGCGCCATCGCCGCCATCCCCTGAAGGACACGAGGCCAGACGACTCTGCCCGAGTTCCGTAACGGGGTCATCATTATTTTCCTCCTGCCGTGGTGAGCTGGATTCCGCTATCCTTCACGATCTTTTCTCCCCGGTTGCCGACGAACTCTTCCCTCACGAGAATCTCCTTCCCGGTGATCCGGCTGACGACGCCGCCGGAGCGGCCGATCCGCGTTCCCACCGTCACGGAGTACCCCTTCCCCTCGGCGTCCTCCACAAGGCCCCGCGCGCCCGTCTTCGTCCAGATGACGCCGACGAACTTCAACTCGCCCAGGTCGTACCGCTGCAGGGGCGGGAGCGCCGTCGTGTCGGTTCCCCCCTTCCTGCGCTCCTCGGCCTTGATGAACGACACGAACGGATCCCGTTTCCCGCGGGAGTCGTAGAGCGCGACCTGCTCGACCGTCCTCGCCGGCGCCTCCGCCGCCGGGGCGGCCGGGGCCTTCGCCTCGGGCTTCGGCGCCTGCCTCTTCACCACCGGCTGCGGCGCCGCGGGTTCCTTGGAGCAACCGAACCCGCCGGCGAAGAGGGTAATCGCGGCGAGAATCCCAACGGCCAGGGAGAAGTGTCGCACGGGAGCGGGCCTCATTTTTTCTTCCCCTGGTCCCCCGTCCCGGGAGCGGTTGCTGCCTGCTGCTCGAGGAAACGGTAGGTCGTGGCCGTGCAGTTGACGGTCACCAGGACGAGGTTGTCTCCGGACGGTTTTGGAGAGGAAAAGGTGATGTTCGAAAGGTTCACGATCCGGGGGTAGTGCGCCACCTTGTCGGTGAAGAGGGCGAAACTGTGATAGTCGCCGTTGACGGAGATCGACACGGGGATCTCGGCGTAAAAATCCTTCTTGATCTCGCCGGACGGGGCGAAACGAAGAAAGTCGAGCCCCGATTCCTTCCCGAGATCGGAAACGCTCTTCAGCAGGGAGGGGATCTCCGCCGAGTTCGGAAGCTGCTCGAGCAGGAGCGACAACTGGGCCTCGAGACGGCGAACCTCGTCCTGGAAGGAACGCAGGTTCCCGGCGATCGCCTGCTGCTCCCGGATCTTGCTCTGAAGGCCCGCCAGCTGGGTCTCCATCGCGCCGATCCGCTGGGACGCTTCCCGATAATACAGGTAATAGTACCCTGCGACGACGAGGCCGCAGAACAGGACGGCAAGCAGGACCTTTTGCCGGGGCGGCACCTTCGAAAGATCGCCAAGTTTTAGCGCCATTCCGTATCCTCTCCCGGTGATGGGGCGTTCAGTTGACCGTCTGGAACGTCAAGTTGAACTTCACGAGTTTTACGCCCGCCACCGTCGCCTGCTCGGCGGCCCCCAGCGCGACGTCGCGGAAGCGGCCGGTCTGCCCCAGGGCGGTCATGAAATTCGCGATCGTGTAGTTGTTCAAGGCGACGCCGGAAAGGGTGACCTTCTCGTCTTTCACGCTCAGCGTGTCGATCCAGCACTTCTCCGGGATCGCGGCCGACAGCGCCTCGAAGTGGCGGACGGGGCCGGTACGCCCCTTCTGGAGGTTGGAGATGATGTCCACCTTTTTCTGGAGCTCCGACTTCCGGGCCTTGAATTTCTCGACCTCGCCGATCTCTTTTTTCAGGCGCTCGATGTCGGCGTTGGCTTTCACGATGTCGGCGTTGAGTCTCGAGATCCTTCCCGAGACCGTGGTGTGGAAGTAGAGCGTGCCGGCCAGGACCACCAGCGGCAAGGCAATCCACACGGACCCGACGTTCAGTTCCCTGCGCTTCTTCCGTTTCCCCCGGACTAGGTTGATCCGGATCATCCGCGAGCCTCCAGGTTCCGCAGCGCGAGGCCGATCGACACCGTTGCGGAGGTGTTGAGTTGGGCAACCACGGACGGGTCGGCGGCCTTGTCGTCCACCGTCAACCCCTCGAACGGATCGAAGATCTCCACGTCAACCCCGATCTTTTCCGCCAGCATCTCCTTCAGGAACGCAGACCTGGACGCCCCGCCGGTCAGGTACACCTTCGTGACCAGGCGGTCCGGGTAGGTCGCGGAGAAGAAGTTGCAGGATCGCTGCGCCTCGGTGGCGAGAAGGCTGGAAACGACCTTCATGATCTCGGTGACCTTCTCCGAGCGCTCCCCGGGGTCCTTCTTTCCCGTCTTGTACTCTTCCGCCGTCTCGAAGCTGACGGCGACCTGCTTCTGGATCTCGGTGGTGTACATCCCTCCGCCCATGGGGACATCCCGCGTGAAGAGGGGGACTCCGGCGTGCAGGATGTTGATGTTCATGAACGACGCTCCGACGTTGACGACCATCGGCACCTGGTCGTCGGAGACCGGATGGGTGAGTTCGAAGGCGTTTCCCGCGGCCAATGAGTCGATGTCGACGATCCGGGGGAGGAGGCCGGCATCCTTCACGACGGACATGTAGTCGTTGATCAGGTCGGTTTTCGCCGCCACCAGGAGGACGTCCATCTTGGAAGGGTCGTCCTTCAGCGGACCGATCACCTGGAAGTCGATCTTGACGTCCTTGATGTCGAAGGGGATGTACTGCTCAACCTCCCACTGGATCGATTCCTCGAGCTCCTCGGCGGTCGTCGTGGGCAGCTGTACCTTCTTGATGATCACGGAGTGCCCGGAGAGGGAGATGGCGACCTCCTTCTCGCGGATCTTCAACTCCCGCAAGGCGGTCTTGATCCCCTCGACGACGGCGCCGTGGTCCATGATCGCCCCGTCGACGATCGCGTCGGCCGGAAGGGGGAAGACCCCGAACTTCCGGAGACGGTTCTCGGCGCCCACCACCTTGACGTGGGCCATCTTGACGGAACTCGACCCGATGTCCAGCCCAATGAGCTCTTTGCTGCCGAACAGCGCCATCGACGCCCCCGTGATCCCGCCGCTATCCCTTGCTGAACACCTTGTCCCGGTCGGACAGCTTCAAGCCCAGCGACAGGAGGATCTTGCGCTTCGTGTCCATGCGGCACGCCAGTCCTTTTTCCACCCGGTCGATCGTCAGGACCGAGATCTTCGCGCGCCGCGCCAGTTCCGCCTTGCTTAACAGGAGCCCTTCCCTTACCTTTCGGACGTTGTTGGGCTCGGCTTTAACATCTTCTTTTTCGGGGGTACCCACAGTATTCGGCTCCTCCGATTTCTTCCTGATCTTGGAACGCCATGCCCGTTCCGCCTCGCGTAACAGGTGCTCTTCCATTGCTTTTCGGACGTTGTCGGACTCAACTTTAACATTTTCTTTTCCGGGGATACCCACAGTTCGGCTCCCCCGACCTCTTCCCGTTTCGACGCCAAACGACACCATCCGTGAGAAAGTATAGTCTGCACATAGTAGGTGTCAAGATATGTTCAATTGACCCCTATTGAAGCATACTTATGCGATCTTATCCCTCGATCCCGAACTCCTTCGCCTTGTACAGGAGCGTCGGGTGGCTGATCCCGAGCAGTTCGGCCGCCTTGGGCCGGCTTCCCCCTGTCCGCTCCAGGGCGATCCGGATCAGCTGGCGCTCGAGCTCCCGCACTGCCGCCTTGAGGTCCGGCCGCTCCGGGGAGACGGGGACCCGGATTTCGAACGCCGGACCGGTCTCCCCCTCCCCAAGGGGCCCGCTTCCCTTCCACACCGCGAGCAACCCGGCGCGGGTAACCTCTTTACCGGTCGCAAGGAGTGCACATCGCTCCATCAAGTTGCGAAGCTCGCGGACGTTCCCCCGCCACTTGTGGGCGGTCATCGCCGCGAGAGCGTCCGGCGACAGGAGCATCTCTCGCTTCCCGTGCTTCCCGCAATAGTGGGACAGGAAGTGCTTCGCGAGGAGCGGAATATCGTCGCGGCGATCCCGCAGCGGAGGCACATGGATACGGATCACGTTGAGGCGATAGAAGAGGTCCTCGCGGAACCGTCCCCCGGCCACATCGCGCTCGAGGTCGCGCGCCGTCGCGGCCACCAGCCGCACGTTGACCTTCTTCGTCTCCGTGTCGCCGAGGCGGCGGATCTCCCCTTCCTGGAGAAAACGGAGCAGCTTCGTCTGCAGCGGCAGGGGGAGCTCTCCGATCTCGTCCAGAAAGAGCGTGCCGCCGCCGGCCTCCTCGATCAGGCCGGCCCGGTCGGATCTCGCCTCGGTGTAGGCTCCTCGACGGTGGCCGAAGAGCTCGCTCTCGAGAAGCGTTTCCGGGATCGCTCCGCAATTGACGGCGACGAACGGCTTCCCTTTCCTGCGCCCCCCGAAGTGGAGAAGGCGCGCGACCAACTCCTTCCCTGTGCCGCTCTCCCCGGTGACCAGCACCGTGGCGTCGTAATCCTTCACCTTGCCCGCGGTCCGGACCACCTCTTCCATCGGGCCGGAGGCATAGAGGATCTCCTCCGGGCGGGCGGTCTTCTCGATCTCGCTCCGCAGGAAGGCGTTCTCGGTCCGCAGCCGCTCCCGCTCCGCCGCCTTCCGAAGGGTGAGGAGGATCTCGTCGCTCATGAACGGCTTCGAAACGTAGTCGTAGGCGCCCAGCTTCATCGCCTCGATGGCGGTTTCCACGGTGCCGAACGCCGACATCATGATGACGGTCCCGGGGATCCCTCGCGCGGTGATCTCCCGCAGGAGGTCGAGTCCGCCCATCACGGGCATCCGCAGGTCGCACAGGAGGAAGTCGAACGACTGCGCGTCGAGGATCCCGAGCGCTTCCTTCCCGTCCCCCGCCTGCCGGACCTCGTACCCTTCCGCTGCCAGGATTCTCGCCAGCGCGTCCCGCAGCGGCGCCTCGTCGTCCACGATCAGGATCCGGTCAACCATGGCTTCTCTTTTCTCCCCCGCTCCCCGCCGCTCCGCGGGCCGATGGCAGGACCACCATGAAAGTCGCTCCAATCCCCTCCCCGCTCTCCGCGCGGATCTCCCCTCCCGCCCCCTCGACGATCGTCCGCGAAACGGAGAGGCCTAGCCCCGTCCCCTTGCCCGGCTCCTTGGTCGTGAAGAACGGGTCGAAGAGCAGCGGGAGATCGGCGGCCGGGATCCCGCACCCGGTATCGGTCACGGCAAGCGCGACACCCTCTCCCGTCCCGGCTCCGGCCGCGCGCAGCGGCAAGCCGTCCATCTCCGGCGGGTCCGTCGCCCGCCGGCGCAGTGGGGATCGTTGCCGGGGATTCCACTCCTCCATCACCCACGTCCGCACGGTAACCCTTCCGCGTCCCTTCATCGCGTCCACCGCGTTGATGACGAGGTTGAGCAGCACCTGGCGGAACCGGTCCTCGAGGATCGCCGCCCGGGGCGTTTCGCCAAGCTCCAACCGAAGCTCCACGTCGCGGAACAGGTTACGGTACGAGAGCATCTCGACCGTCTCGTGCACCACGGCGTTCACGTCCGTCGCCCCTTCCCTCCCATCGCCGGGAGACGCCACGGAGAGGAGCCCCCGGACGATGTTCTCGATCTTCTTCGTCTCCTCGACGGCCTTATCGAGGCACTCCTTCGACTCCGCGTCGCCCGGCCGATGCTTCAGCAGGTACTCCGCGTACCCGCGGATCGCCATCAGCGGGTTCCCCACCTCGTGGGCGACCCCGGCGGCGAGCCGCCCCACGGTCGCGAGCTTTTCGGACCGGAACGTCTCTTCCCCGGAGCGGCGCAGGCGTTCCTGCGCTTCCAGGATCCCCTCGACCATCCGGTTGAAGGAGGCGGCGAGCTGTCCCACCTCGTTCCCCTCGACGCCTTCGACGCGCAGCGAGTACTCCCCCGCCGCGACCTTCTCGGCGGCGGAAGCAAGCCTGCGGACGGGGGAGATCACGGTCCGGTCGAGAAAAACCCCACCGAAGAGGACGATGACGACGATGTCGATCGCGGCCAGCAGCAGGGTGACGTTCACAAAGGTCCCGACCTCGGCGGCGATCCCGGGGGAATGGAAGCGGACCCGGATGCCGCGGGGGACCGGCGAGGCGGCGGATGCCACGGGCGCGGAAAGCGGGCCGAACGGGAGGATCACGTCCACGGTGGGATATACCGGGAGGAACGGGAATGCCTTCTCCCCCACGGGGACGACCTTCGGGCGGCCCTCGGGCGGCGGTTCCTGCAGCAGAACGACCTCGTTGATGTAAGGGGAGAGGGAACCGGAGAACATCCCGACGGAGAGGTTCGGGGGCCCCGGGTGCTCCGCGATCTCCCTTTCCACCGCCCTCCGGACGACCCCCGCGACGGAGATGCCGGCCTCCACGTGGCGGCGCTGCAGGGTGACCTCGATCACCTTCAGCGCGAAGACGGCGAGGAGCGTAAGGGACGCGGTGGCCACCAGCGCAAGCTGCAGCACGACGCCGGCGCGGATCGAGAGCGGGCGTCTCAGCAGGCCCATGGGAAGAGAATCCGCGTTGACTCTGCGTTCACGGAGCATAGAATAACAAAAACGGGAGAGGGAGGCGAATTTGGGGGTGGTCGATAATCGTCGTCGCACGAGGATCGTGGATCGGCGGTTCCAGCTGGGGCTCGCCGTGCGACTCCTCCTGGTGCTCACGATCCTCTTCGCGGCGGGGCTCCTCCTCGCGTTCGCTCCGTCCTATTACATCCTCGCAACGACGAACGACCTGAAATCCCTCGAGCCCGCCGCTGCCGAGTTTCTCGTGCTCCACAAGCGCCTCTTGCCCGCGGCGCTCCTCTCCCTTGTGGGGATCTTCATTTATGCGATCCTCTTCAGCCACCGGATCGCGGGGCCGTTGTACCGGATCAACGCGGTACTCCGGGCGCTCATCGACGACCGGGATCCCCCCGTCGTGAAATTCCGCGACGACGACTACTTCCAGCCCACCGCCGGACTGCTGAAGGAGTTGTCGGAGAAGATGCGCGCCTCGCGGAGAACCGCGGAACCCCGCCCCGGCGACGATCCCCCGCCCAGCGGCGCGAAATGAGCATGTTCCGGAGGCTGTCCCGGCGTCTCGCCTCCCCACGTCCACAAAGAGGGCGTATCGGAGGCAGGTGCGGGTTCACGCTGATCGAGCTCATGGTCGTCCTCCTGCTCATCGGCATCCTGGCGGTCATGGCGATTTCCACCTATCGCATGATGATCAACAAGGCGCGGATGACGCAGGCGAAGACGGTGCTTGGCCACCTCAACAAGATGGAGGCCACCTACTTCAGCGACCACGACCGGTACACGGACAACGTCGTGCTGCTCGATTTCGACCCGGTGAAGTACCCCTACTACAATGTCTCGGTAGTCCTCGACAACGATGCGAGGAATTATCTGGGGATCGCAACGGGGGTCGGCCCCATGACGGGGGACTGGTGGACGATCACCAAAGACGGACAGCCGGTCCAGGCGGACAACTCCGTGTTCAGATGAGGATCCACCCCCAGAACCCTCCCCCGAGGTACCGCGCCCCGAGGGCCGCCACGCACAGGTAGGGCCCGAACGGGATCGCCGTCTTCAGCCCCTCCCCGCCTTTCCGCATCGACAGCATCCCACCAACCGCACCGAGGAGCGCGCCGAAGAAGATCGTGGCAAGCGTCCCGCGCCACCCCACGAACGCACCGATCATCGCCAGCAGCTTGATGTCGCCGCCTCCCATCCCCTCGGCCCCGCGGATCCTCTCGTACAGAAACGCAGTGGCGTAGAGGGTTCCGCCCCCCAGCAGCGCACCCGTGAAACTCCCCTTCCAATCCCCGCCGGGGAGAAAGGAAAGGAGGAGTCCCGCGGCGAGACCGCCGAGGGAGAGCTCGTCGGGGATGATCCGGTGGTCGATGTCGATGAAAGCGATCGGTATAAGGAGTGAGAAGAAGAGCAGGTCGCGAAACAGCGGAATTCCTGGACCGTACAGAAGAAAGATCGCGGCGAATCCGCTCGCGGTCAGCAGCTCCACCGCCGGGTACCGCCAGGAGATGGCCCCCCCGCACCCGGCGCATTTCCCCCCGAGGGCGATGAAACTGACGATGGGGATATTCTCCCACGCCCCGATCTGTCGACCGCAGTTCGGGCAGCGCGACCGGGGAGAGACGATCGACTCCCCGCGCGGAAGCCGGTGGATCACAACGTTCAGGAAAGATCCGATGCACGCGCCGACGAGGAACGCCGCCGAAACGGCGAGGATGACGACACCGCCCCCCCCCGAGATCATTTGAAATCTTTACGGGCGAAGAGGAAGCATGAGAGGCAGAGGACACAGGCCGCGTAACCGACGAGGTACCCCGCCGCCCACCCGAGGATGGAGAACGATTTCAGACCGCCGTACGTCA
>Ga0209797_10001319_pt1 | contig 12418 bp, 8 predicted proteins | sample DOMMetBare3Fresh_2_FD_187472 | JGI IMG/M metagenome (GOLD analysis project Ga0209797, IMG submission 187472) | Wetland sediment microbial communities from St. Louis River estuary, USA, under dissolved organic matter induced mercury methylation -... | ecosystem: Environmental > Aquatic >...
GTCCATGCCAGATAAATATTGGGCCGCTGGCGGTCAATCACCTGAACTTTTATTGCAGATGACACGGAAGTTGAAATTACATTCGGTACGATCTGCCGGGCAGTTGGCTGATAGGCATGCAATTCAACCTGGCTGCCTTTCTGATTCTGCTTTATCCCTGAAATAATTTCTTTTATTGCATTCGCCAGTTTATTAATCTGGTTACGATACATTGGTCGTAATGGATTCGCATGTTTCTCATCGTCCACCGGACGTAAAGGACGATTGACACCTTCTTCACGATAAATAAAATCAATCGATCTTAATCCGCCGGAAAGTTCTGACTCCAGCAATTTGACATCTTCGGTATCAATATCATGAATCCTTACAGGTATTACCCGTGAGGCTGTATTACCGTTTACGAGTTTAATATTACTCCCAATGCTGTCATTTTTTATTTCATCCTGAAAAATCCTGAATTCGTTCTTCCATACCGGGGAATTGATGTCACAATATGTTTGTGAGATGACAGGTATAAAAATCAGTGATTTGATTTTTTGAGCCGGCGATCCATCTTCGCGGTTGATTTCAGGGTTCTTGTCAAAAAAAATCGAAAGCCTGTCTTTTAATGTGGCGCTTAATTCCTGGTTAAGCTTTTCTACAAATTCTGAAATCCAACCATCATATTTGTTATCGTTATATCTGTAACTAATATGAATATCGTAATCATAATCCGGCATAATAGATGACCTAACTGGCCTTTGATTTATTGCCTCATTGGTTTCTTTTCCTGCTAAAAATATTTTGTAAACCCTAATAGGTTCTTTTACATTTTTGAGATTTTCTACCCTCACAAATTCTGATTTGATATCATTTTTATTGGCCAAATCCCGTTGAACAGATTCTGAAACAAAAATTCCAGCAGGCGGAGCTAATGCCTGCAGGCGGGAAGCAATATTGACTGCGTCTCCAAAAATGTCGTCATTCTCAAAAACCACTTCACCCAGGTGTATGCCAATACGCAGTTCAAAAGCTTTGGCATTGCAGCATGCTTCCTGTATTTTGATCGCTGCATATACGGCATTGCTTACAGAGGGAAAGCTTGCCATAACGCCATCACCAAGTTCTTTGATCCACCGGCCACCGAATTCTTCGATGATCGGTTTTTGTATTTCCCTGTTTTTGCGGAGAAGTTCAAAAGCTTTTTCTTCATTATTTCCCATCAAAGCAGTATATCCGACGATATCGGTAAACATGATGGCGGCAAGTTGACGGGATTGTAACATGTTTGAAAATTAAGTAAATATATTTAAATCAATCTAAATTTTATTTACACAAAATCAATGAAACATTGATTAAATATGAAAAAAAATATGCAGGCTGATATTGTGGCAGCTTTATAAAATAAATATAGAAAATAAGGGCATATTTAAAAAGATCGGGACGCTGGTAATACAGTAGTATTTCTATACTGACATATAGATTTCAAAATGAAAAATCAAGTTTTAAAAAACATTATCGATGTTTTTACAGCTCATTTTCCTATATTGAATCTCACTCAGATGTAATTTTCTGAGTTTTGATTTTTAAAAATTACAAAATCTTCAGGAGGTGAAATTTTTATCTTTGGTAATTCCACCATGCCCGATAAATGCTTTGTCAATAGAGAAAGTAAAGTTAAAAGTCGTGCATAAAAAACTTTAGCTGAAAACTTAATTATGTTTAACAAAAAAAATATAACTGCCATCATTCTTGCCGGGGGAAAAAGCACCCGGATGAAAACAGATAAGGGGTTGATATATTTTGGTAATAAAACTTTAATTGAACACGTTATTGAGTCAATCAAAAAAATGACAGACCGCATTATTATCATTACCACAAACCCTGCTTATGAAAAGTTTGGGTTCCCCTGTTTTCCAGATGTGTTTAAAGATAAAGGAGCTTTGGGAGGTATTTATTCCGGACTTATTCATTCCCACACACAAAAAAATCTTTTTGTGGGTTGCGATATGCCCTTTCTTTCCGAAAAACTTTTGAACTTTCTGGTTAATAATTGCGGCGAGGAAGATGTGTTACTTACAAACCATAGAGATAAAGCAGAACCTCTATGCTCTGTTTATGACAAAAATTGCATTACTCACATCAGGTCGTTGCTTGAGAAAAATCAGTTAAAGATCACGACAGCGATAGAAGGATTAAAAACCAGAGTAATTAGTTTTGATAACGAAGATTGGTTTGTTGGAAATGAGTTTACCAATATTAATTCTATTGAAGAGCTGAAAAATTATGAATCATAAAAATTAAAATTTAGTTGCTTGCCAAACAATAATAACGCCGACCTGGCCATTGCTCAAAGCGCTGCCATACGTCATATCAAAGAAATTGCTGCCAAATTAGGCATCTCTAACGATGACCTCGAGTACTACGGAAAGTATAAAGCAAAACTCCCATTGAAATTAATCGATGAGGAAAAAATTAAAAAAAGCAAACTTATCCTTGTTACCGCTTTAAGTCCCACCCCGGCTGGCGAAGGAAAAACAACTGTTTCAGTTGGTCTTGCAGACGGGTTAAATTTTATTGGCAAAAAAACAGTAGCGGTATTAAGAGAACCATCGCTGGGCCCGGTGTTTGGTATGAAAGGTGGCGCCGCAGGTGGTGGATATGCACAGGTGATCCCGATGGAAGATATCAACCTGCATTTTACCGGTGATTTTAATGCAGTTGAAAAAGCCAATAACCTGCTCGCTGCATTAATTGATAATAATATCCAAAGCAAGACCCGTAATCTGAATATTGATCCCCGCACAATAGCCTGGAAAAGGGTAATGGATATGAATGACCGTGCATTGAGAAATATAGTAATAGGGTTGGGCGGTGCAAATAATGGAGTTCCGAGGTCCGATGGTTTTAATATCACACCGGCATCAGAGGTGATGGCAATTTTATGTTTATCAAAAAACCTGGATGATTTAAAACAACGGCTTGGAAATATTTTAGTTGGTTTTACAAGAGATGGTCAACCTGTGTATGCAAGGCAACTTAATGCACAGGGAGCGATGGCCATATTATTGAAAGATGCAATTAAACCCAATCTTGTACAAACACTGGAAGGTAACCCTGCGATTTTACATGGAGGTCCATTTGCCAATATTGCGCAAGGCACAAATACTATCATAGCAACAAAAATGGGTTTGTCGTTTGCTGATTATGTAGTAACAGAAGCTGGTTTTGGCGCAGACCTTGGTGCAGAAAAATTTATGAATATTAAATGCAGTTATGCCGGCCTGAAACCTGATGCAATTGTTTTAATAGCAACTATCCGTGCCCTGCGTTATCATGGGGGCGCAAAAAAAGCAGAATTGAATACGCCGTGCCTTGAAAAAGTGAAGAAAGGATTTGAGAACCTGGAGAAACATATTGAAAACCTAAAAAAATTCGGAGTAACACCTGTTGTTACTATCAACCATTTTACGAGTGATTCGCAGGAAGAAATTGATTATATAATCAGTGAGGTTGCTAAACATGGTGTTAAAGCTGTTCCCTGCAAATGCTGGGCAGATGGTGGCAGCGGAACAGCTGAACTGGCAAATGCTGTGATTGAAAACATTGACAACGTAAGTAATAATTTCAAACCACTTTATGATTGGAGTCTCCCTGTTCAGGATAAAATAAAACTTATTGCCAAAGAAATATATGGAGCCGATGATGTGGAATATTCATCCAAAGCAAAAGAAGGTTTAAAAATGATCAAGGAGCTTGGCTTTGATAAGTTCCCGGTATGTATGGCCAAAACTCAAAAATCATTTTCTGACAATGAAACTAAGATCGGCCGGCCACGCAACTTTAATATAACAGTACGGGAATTCGAATTTGCCGCCGGGGCGGGTTTTGTAATTCCAATTCTTGGTGATATGATGCGAATGCCCGGATTGCCAACGACACCTGCCGCGGAAGGAATGGATATTGACAATAATGGTAAAATCAATGGTTTGTCATAGTTGGTTCGTTGGTAATATATTTCCCTTTGGCAGAGATATTGGTTAAATTTGAGAATGGAATCAAATTCAGTTGCAGCATTCCATATTATTAAAGTAACATCCCCTGTTAACGGAAACAATTCTTCCGCTTTCGGTGAAACTGAGGATTTACTCGCCGTTGAAGAACCGCTTGAAATAAGAGTTGTATATGGCGCTGAAAATAACAGGCAACAAAAAAATATTTCCGTCACCATGTGTACTCCCGGAAATGATAATGAACTCGCAACAGGTTTTCTTTTTACAGAAGGGATCATAACTCATAAAGAAGATATCAGGAATTGTTTTTCCGGAGGCGATAATATTATAGTAGCAGACTTGCAACCCGGAATTTCATTTGACCCTCAAAAACTGGAACGACATTTTTATACATCCTCCAGTTGTGGTGTTTGTGGCAAATCATCCATTGAGTCAGTAAAAAATAATATTAAGAATAAAGCTGCGATTGATAACATACAGGTAAATGCTTCAGTTATTAAAGCATTACCTGATTCATTACGAAAACATCAGGAAGTCTTTAAACATACAGGCGGGCTTCATGCATCGGCAGTATTTGATCTGGATGGAAAATTATTATTTACCCGTGAAGATGTGGGACGACATAATGCTTTGGATAAATTGATTGGGGCAGCACTCCAGTCCGGGCCGGTTCCGCTTGATCAACATATATTATTACTAAGCGGCCGTGCCAGTTTTGAATTGATCCAGAAAGCGGCAATGGCTGGAATAAAATTTGTGTGTGCTGTTGGAGCACCATCAAGTCTCGCTGTTGAAATGGCCAAAGAATGTGGCATAACTTTGATCGGCTTTTTACGTGATGGAAGATTTAATATTTATTCAGGTGAACAGCGGGTTGCAAAATAAATTTTTATGAAGATCAGGATAAAAGGAAATTCGATACGATATAGGCTAAACCAATCAGACATCTCAAGATTTGGAAAGAATGGATTTCTTGAAGAAGAAACTGAATTTTTAAACAGCCCGGCCTTTATCTATCGTTTAGAAAAAAGAACAGGTATCAGAGATCTTGAAGCATCTTTTTCCGGAAACAGGATTTGTATTTTTGTACCGGAAAATATTGCCGAAGAATGGACCACTACTGATACAGTTGGATTTGATAATACAATGAATATCGGTAATGGAAAAGAGTTATTCCTGCTAATTGAAAAAGATTTTGTTTGTATTGATCATTCATTAGAAGACCAAACTGATAATTATCCGAACCCAAATAAAAGCCTGCATGACGGTAGTCAGGTTTGCTGAAATAATACGGTTGCCATGTCTAAAAACTTAAGTGAACTTTCCGGCAAAAAAGGATTAAACGAAAATCTTTTCGAAGAACTGGGCATTGCTGCCCGGCCGAAGGGAAGTCCTTTAGTTGAAAGAATGGAAGAACTTGCGGAAGCGTTTGTGATGGGTAAAGCAAATGTATTTGGTTCAGCAAGTTTTTATGATTTTCTGAAACCAGAGAATAAGGGCAAAAAAATTTATACCTGTAATGGCAGTTCCTGCATGACAGCTGGTACACAATCTGTATTAAAAGAAAAACTACTTCAACATTACAAACCGGATGAAATCGGAGAAATGTGTTGCCTTGGACGATGTCATGAAAACAGTTCATTTCACATAAATGGAAAAAATTATTCAGGCAATGCTGTTGATGAAATTGAATTGATCAAAAAAAATAACTCCTCTGTTACTGATTCATATCATGTTGCTTCATACGGCACAGCAGTTTTAACTTCCGATTTCCCCGGAATAAAAGAATACTATTCTATATTAAAAGATTGCCTCAATAAATCCGTTGATCAATTACTCGATGAACTTAAAACATCAGGATTAAGAGGTCGTGGCGGCGCAGGATTTCCTATTGCTGTAAAACTGGAAGCTTGTAAAAAAGCTGACAGTAACCAAAAATTCATTGTGTGTAATGCAGATGAAGGAGATCCCGGGGCTTATAGCGACAGGTATTTATTGGAACAACAACCGCATAGCGTTCTTTTAGGAATGATGATTGCCGGTTATATCAGCGGCGCAGATACTGGAGTTGTTTATATCCGTGCTGAATATCCTGAATCAATAACAATAACACAGAACACAATTGATGAGTTGCAAAAACAAAACTTGCTTGGTGAAAATATTTTGCAATCTGGTTTTGATTTTAATTTTAAAGTTATCGGCGCACAAGGCGCCTACATCTGCGGCGAAGAAACTGCATTGCTTTCTTCCATTGAAGGTCAAAGACCTGAAGTAAGAGTTCGGCCACCCTACCCTGTTCAGCAAGGATTATTTAATAAACCGACTGTAGTAAATAATGTTGAGACACTTGCTTGTATTCCATACATCATGAAGAATGGTGGAAAACAATTCGCATCTATCGGTGTTGGTAAATCCACAGGAACAAAACTTGTTTCATTAGATGGATTCTTTCATCGCCCCGGGATTTATGAAGTTGATATGGGAACGCCTCTTTCTGTTGTAGTAAATGATCTCGGAGGTGGATTCCGTTCACCGGTAAAAGCTATGCATATCGGTGGTCCGCTGGGTGGATTGGTGCCTGTTCATAAAATAAATGAACTCACAGTTGATTTCGAATCATTTTCAAAAAATGGATTTCTGTTAGGACATGCTTCTGTCGTTTGTATTCCTGAAAATTTTCCTGTCATAAAATACCTGGAACATTTATTTAAATTTACTGCACATGAAAGTTGTGGTAAATGTTTTCCGTGCCGTCTGGGTTCAACAAGAGGATATGAAATGCTGAAGAAAGCACAGGAATCAGATTATAAAATTGACAGAACTTTGTTTGATGACCTGGTGGAAACATTAGAGATAGGTTCACTTTGTGCATTGGGTGGTGGTTTGCCATTGCCAGTTAAAAATGCATTACAGTATTTTGACAAAGAACTTTCATCTTATTTTAAAAAATCCTGATCATGGGAATAGTGTACAGAAAAGATGATAAACATACACAGGATGCCAAAGGCAAAACGGTAATTTTTGCTTCAGGCAACGGAAATCCCAAATCCGGTATTGCCTATATAAATAATGAGCCTTTTGAAATAAAAGAAAACGAAACCATCATTTCATTTATCCGTCGATATTTTGGAAAAGATGCAGTACCCACATTATGCGATGCACCTAATCTTGAGCCATTCGGTTCGTGCCGTGTATGCAGTGTAGATGTTGCATTGAGAGAAAATGGTCCGGCAAAAGCCCAGGCCGCCTGTCATACACCGGTGATGCCCGGTTCTTATATTTATCCCGATTCAGAAAGAATTCAAAAATTACGAAGGAATATTATTGAACTTGTGCTCACAGATCATCCGCTGGATTGCCTTACCTGCGAAGTAAATAATAATTGCGAATTACAAACTGTAGCTGCAAGAGTTGGTATCCGTGATGTTCGTTATCCGTCAGGGAAAAATCACCTCAATAGAAAAAAAGATCTGAGTCATCCATACATGACTTCTGATCTTTCCAAGTGCATCAATTGTTTCCGCTGCGTAAGAGCCTGTGATGAAGTGCAGGGACAATTTGTGCTGAGCATGGCTGGCCGTGGATTTGACAGCCATATCATCAAAGGCAGTGATGTAAGTTTTAATGAAAGCGATTGTGTAAGCTGTGGTGCCTGCGCACAGGCATGTCCTACATCTGCCATCAGTGATGTGTTTGAATCCAAGTCCATCGTTTTTGATAAAAAAGTCAGAACGGTTTGCACTTACTGTGGTGTTGGATGTAATCTTGATGTTGCTGTAAATACGGGAACTATCAAATCCATCCAGGCCCCTTACGATGCTGATGCAAACGGTGGCCATACTTGTTTGAAAGGCCGTTATGCATTTTCATTTTATAATCACCCTGACCGTTTACGTACACCATTGATAAAAAAGAATGGCGAATTTGTGGAAGCCACATGGGATGAAGCTTATGATTTTATTGTCAATAAACTCATTGAAATAAAAAATAACTATGGGCCTGATTTTATTGCAGGTATTTCATCAGCACGATGCACCAATGAAGAAAATTATCTGATGCAGAAATTTATCCGGGCAGTGATTGGTACCAATAATATTGACAGTTGTGCAAGGGTATGCCACTCTCCTACTGCTTTGGGTATGCAGCGAACATTCGGAACAGGAGCTGCCACCAATTCTGTCATTGACATGCAATACACCGATTGCATGATGGTGATTGGTGCCAATCCTACAGATGCACACCCTGTTACCGGTGCCAAAATTAAACAACAGGCAATAAAAGGGAAAACGCTGATCATTATTGACCCGAGAAAAATTGAACTTGAAAAATATGCAACTTATCATTTGCAGTTGCGACCCGGCACAAATGTGGCGCTGCTCAACATGATGCTGTATTATATCATCAAAGAAAATTTAGAAGATAAAGATTTCATTGCAGCAAGAACAGAAGGGTATGATGAGTTCAAACAAAATATTTTAAACCTGAACATTGATGAACAGGAAAAAGTAACTGGTGTTAATCGCAACCTGGTTCGTGAAGCAGCTATTGCATATGCATCGGCGCCGAATGCTATGTCCTTCCATGGCCTGGGTGTTACTGAACATTCATATGGCACATATGCGGTAATGTTGATTGCAGATTTAGCAATGATAACTGGTAATATTGGAAGACGAGGCGTTGGAGTTAATCCGCTCCGCGGACAAAACAATGTACAGGGCGCAGCCGACATGGGTTGTCAACCCTATCAGGGTGCCGGTTATTTAGATGTAACGAATCCTGAGATACACAAAATGTATGAAGAGTTCTATCATGCAAAATTGCCATTGCATGTTGGTTATAAAATTCCACAGATGTATGATGCTGCGCTCAAAAATAAACTAAAAGCTATCTGGGTGATCGGTGAAGACATGGCCCAAACAGATCCAAATACTCATCATGTTGTAGCAGCATTAAAAAATCTTGAGTTGTTTGTGGTGCAGGAATTATTCATGACAGAGACTGCAAAGCTTGCGACTGTAATTTTACCCGGCGCTTCTTTCCTGGAAAAAAGCGGAACATTTACTAATGGTGAAAGAAGAATACAAAGAGTGAATAAAGTAGTGGAACCCATTGAAGGAACAAAATGCGACGGACAAATTATTGTTGACATGATGAATCGCATGGGTTATGCTCAACAGGATTATGATCCGGATACACTGCTGGAAGAAATATCAAAAGTGGTTCCCTTCTTTGCAGGAGTAAAATGGAATGAGTTGGGCGATAACGGAAAGCAATGGCCTGTACTTAAAGACGGAACGGATACAGAAATATTGCACACCGAAAAATTTACAAGAGGAAAAGGAAAATTCATGTTCAATGCATTCAAAGAGTCGGAAGAAATAATACAATACGGAAAAGAATATCCTTATATCATCACCACCAACCGGGAGCTGGAGCATTATAATTGCGGAGCCATGACAAGACGGACAAGAAATGTTGATATCCTTACCGATGATGTATTACTCATCTCTGAAGAAGATGCCCGCAAACATTTGATCAATGATGGTGATATGGTTTGCGTGGAATCAGCAAGAGGTAAGGTGGATATCAAAGCAAAGATCACTGATGAAGTGAAGCCCGGCATACTTAGCAGCACTTTTCATTTCCCAGAGATCATGTTGAACAATATCACCTCAAGCATCAGCGACTCAGAAGCCATGTGCCCCGAATATAAAGTGGTGGCTTGCAGAATAAGGAAGAGCAAGGGAAAGTATAAGGTAAAAAATAATAATCTGGAATAAGTTGAAAGGTTTTAAAGGCATCATTGTCCTGAACCATAGGATTGATTTGCTATTTTACAAAAACCGGCACTGAAAAAATGTAAGACTTATTTCTTAAAGTAGCTTCAGACAATTGGGCGTTGCTGAAAATGCAAATCCCTGCAACTATTTGAATTGCAGGGATTCGAGTTGTACTGAAACTATTTTTGTAGCCCGTACGAGATTCGAACTCGTATCACCACCGTGAAAGGGTGGTGTCCTAGCCCTTAGACGAACGGGCCTCCTACGCTAAAACTTTGGAAGCGAATTACCTCTTTGTTTCAGGGGCGGCAAAGATAAGTTCCAACCACCTCACAGCAAAAACATTTTTGAAATAAAAAAGCCCCGCCTAAGGCGGGACTAAGTTCAAAACCGTCCTTCATGGATGAATTTTATCGCTTAACCAGGTCTGATTTCTTAAATATGCTGGCTACTGCTTTTTGGATTTCTTTATTTGTAAGATTCTTGTTATTCACTTCGCCTGTCGTCCATCCCTGCCAAACCGTTTTATCAGTTTTTGCATCGATCATTGTAACTGTAATTGTTCCTTCTTTAGTTACCTTTTCATACGATTCATAACCTAAAAATTGCGAAGGATAATAGATCGTTGCATAACGTCTTGTGTAAGGGTTATACACCAACCTGCTATAGGGTTGACTATAAACGGGCTCTCTTTGTTCTTTGCTTGACCTTTCCACCAGTACATCGTAATCAAGGATCACGTCGGGCTTACCTTTTGTCTCTCTCCAACCGATCTTTTCAAATTCCTTTGTTACAGCGTTGCGGATTTTTGATTCGATCAGATCACTTTGATTTTCCAGTTTACCATTTTCACCATGTAACCATGTAAATGTTTTATACTTACCGAAGTTTACGGTCTCGTCTTTTTCAATATGTGCGGAACTTGCACAGCCAGCAAGTAATCCAATGCTTAGTACCGCGACAATTGCTGTTTTCAAATTTATCATTTTCATAGTCTGAGGTTTTAATTAAAAAATTCTCATACTATAAACGCAATTTTTGGCCCCCGGTTTATTAAGGACTTGTGAAAAAAAGTAAAATGAAAAGAGAAAACTGTGAAAGTGTGTTGAAAAAATCAAGTCAACCCAATTTCAAAATGTAATTCGGGTATTTCAACGTCATCAAAACCCTTTCTTGTTAAACGGCTTTTGAAATCCTGCTGTACATTGTATTCCCCGTGAACAAGAAAAAGTTTTTTCACTTGCTTTGGGTTTTGGCAAGCAAGCCACTGGCTCAGATCTTCATAATCACCATGAGCACTCATGCTACGAATAGAAGCCACTTCAGCATTGACTTCGTGTTCAACGCCAAATATTCCAACTACTTTGGCGCCTGACAATAGTCTTCCACCAAGTGAGTTAGGTTCACAATATCCGGTAAGTAAAACTGTGTTGCGGCTGTTTTCGATGTTGTTGCTGATATGATGCTTCACTCTTCCGGCATCAGCCATACCACTAGCAGATATAATAACACAAGGTTCGTTGCGAAAGTTTAACAGTTTTGATTGCTCAACAGATTTAATATATTTTAAACCTTTAAAATTGAAAGGGTCATTATCTGATTGTAATACCCGTTGAATTCTTTTGTTAAAATATTCAGGATATTTTTTTACCAACTCTGTAGCCTCAATGCTTAACGGACTATCAACAAAGTAATCAACCTCCGGTAACCGGTTTTCCAATTCAAGTTGATTTAATGCATAAAGAATTTCCTGCGTTCTGCCCACACTAAAAGCTGGCATTATGAGTTTTCCTTTCTTAACAAGGCAAGCCTTATCTATCCATTGCAATAACTGGTCAGGCGTTGTTGTATGCTCATCATGCAGGCTGTTGCCATAAGTAGATTCAAGTAAAATGAAATCAGCTTGTGGGAAATCTTGCGGAGATTTTAAAATAACATCACGATAACGACCAACATCGCCGCTGAAAGTCAGTGTTCGCTCAACTCCATTCTCTTTTATTCTCACATGAACACATGCACTTCCAATAATATGCCCGGCATCAGTAAACATTGCCTGCACATCTTCCCCGTCAGTACCGGCACTGGCGGGCATTACATCAAACCAATTGTTATACTCAACAGTTACAAAATGTTCTTGAGCTTTCTTTGCATCTTCGATAGTGTACAATGGGGTTAAATATGGTTGACCGGCAGCAGCTCTTCTTTTGTTTTCGTATCTTATATCATCTTCCTGTATCTCTGCAGAATCTTCTAATAAAACTCCGGTAAGATCCTTTGTTGCAGGGGTACAAAAAATTTTCCCTTTGTATCCTTCTTTTGTAAGTTTTGGAATAAGTCCGCTGTGATCAATATGTGCATGAGAAAGGATCATAGCATCAATAGTCAACGGATCAAAACCAAATTGACGGTTGAGTGCATTTGTATCTTTTCCCATTCCCTGGAACATACCGCAATCAAGCAATAATTTTTTACCACTTTTTAAAGTAATCAAATGCTTGCTTCCTGTTACACATCTTGCTGCTCCGTGAAATGCTATTTTCATACCCCCTCCGCCCCCTGAAGGGGGAACTTTGTCGTTCCTCCCAGGAGATTTTTTTGTTTATTAATTTATTTCCCCGCATAGCCAGCTCATTCAGTTTTAGGTTA
>Ga0209797_10001320_pt1 | contig 12416 bp, 9 predicted proteins | sample DOMMetBare3Fresh_2_FD_187472 | JGI IMG/M metagenome (GOLD analysis project Ga0209797, IMG submission 187472) | Wetland sediment microbial communities from St. Louis River estuary, USA, under dissolved organic matter induced mercury methylation -... | ecosystem: Environmental > Aquatic >...
TGTACGCAGAGTCAGCATCATCAATATGTAATTAGCCTATCTTTGGCAGCCTGTTTAAAGAAATTAAAATTCTGAATGTATGAAGATTTTTTATTCGTGTTTTATTAGCCTGTTAGCAACAATGAATATAGTTGCACAAAATGTGGCAAAGAATGATCCTGATGCCAAAAAAATTCTTGATGAAGTAAGCGCTAAATTCAAAACCTACAAAACTGTAAAAGCAACTTTTACCTATAAAGTGGAAAATGCTTCCGGTAAGGTGCTTTCAACTAAAGCCGGCTCGGTGATGATGAAGGGCCAGAAATACAGGGTGACAATTGTAGGCCAGGAAATTTTTTGCGATGGGGTAAATGTATGGACCTATGATAAAGCATCAAAAGAGGTGACCATTACAAAATTTGATGGCGAAAGCACGACATTAACACCCCAGAAACTTTTTACTAATTTTTACGACCAGGATTTTTTATACAAACTGAATGGAGAAAAAAAGCAGGGCAAAAAAACCATCCAGGAAATAGAAATGACACCTACGGATAAAACAAAACCTTTTCATAAAGTATATATTTATGTAGATAAAGCTTCCAAGTCATTAAGCAGTACAAAGGTTTTGGAAAAAGCCGGCAGCAGGTATTCTTATACTGTAAATACACTTACACCCAATACTGCAATAGCTGACAACCTGTTTGTTTTTGATGCAAAGAAATATCCGGGAGTAGAGATTGTTGATTTACGATAATTGCAGAATGACGGTTTCTTATTGCCTTAGCCATTGCAAATTGCCAATGCAAATTCCCAATTCCCTTACACTTCACTTTCCCCAGCGAAAAGTTTTAATATCAAGCCCGGCTAAATCAAGCACCCTATCCACAACCGTGCCTGCAACTTCATCTATTGATTTTGGCTTGCTGTAAAATGATGGAGAAGCCGGACAAATAATTCCACCGGCAAGAGTTACTGTTTCCATATTGCGGATATGTATAAGATTGTAGGGGGTATCCCTAACCATACAAATCAGTTTTCTTCTTTCTTTTAAAACCACATCGGCAGCACGGCTAATTAAATCATTTGAAATGCCGGATGCAATGCGTCCAAGTGTGCCCATGGAACAGGGAGCAATAATCATTGTATTAAATTGTCCTGAACCCGATGCAAAAGGTGCCGAAAAATCTTTTGTAGTAAAATAAGGAACCGGGTAGTTTTCATAATCCTTATTTCCCAATTCAGTTTGCCAGACTTCTTTTGCATTATCACTCATCACAATTGCCAGCGCCTGCCATTGATCTTTTAATATTAAAAGTTTCTCAATAAGTAACCGGGAATAAATAGAGCCACTGGCACCGGTTATTGCTAAAACAATCTTATTCATAACCGAAAATATGATTTTAATAGACGCTTTAGGTCAACCCGATTTTCAGTCTGTATTTGTACTACAATTTTAATTTAATGGTTTACAATGCTTGACAGCCGTCAATAATTTGCAGTTACAACGCTAAAAAGACTTAAAATGACAAAAAAATTTGATTTGTTAAATAATTATTACCGAGATTAGTCCTGAATTTTCATAGGATAAGGTTTAATGGTTAATGGTTTTTGATTAGGGGCCCCCGATTTCTATCGGGGGTTCTACATTTTGGGATATTGGCTAAAATAAAAAAGGCTGCCAACTATTTGACAGCCTCTTTCCTCATTTTCTTTGACAGTTATTTATTTTTAGGTTTATCTATCATATACTCAAATCGCTTACCACTATACTCCGCCATATCTGGTATTGCCTCAGCTTTATAAGCTCCTGCATCCAGTTTTATTTTTGTTTCTTCAAAAGCTTTTAATGTTAATTCTATGTCTTGATCAGTATGAGCTGCAGATGGTATTAACCTGTATATAATATGCCCTTTTGGAATTACTGGATAAACTACAATGGATGCAAAAATTCCATAATTCTCCCGAAGATCCATTACCATGGCTGTTGCTTCTTCCACGCCGCCTTTCATATACACTGGCGTTACAGGAGAGTCAGTTTTGCCAATATCAAAACCTCTCTCTTTTAATCCGGACTGAAGTTTTTTTGCATTGCTCCACAATTTTTCTTTAAACTCAGGATGAGTTTTTAGAAGCTCCAAACGTTTTAGATTGCCAATCACTAATGGCATAGGTAAGCTTTTTGCAAAAATCTGCGAACGGATATTATATCTTATATAATCTATTATGTTTCTCGGGCCCGCTATAAATGCGCCGATTGAAGCCATTGATTTTGCAAACGTAGAAAAATACAAATCTATTTTATCCTGGCAGCCCTGTTCTTCACCTGCGCCGGCACCTGTTTTACCCAATGTGCCAAAGCCATGTGCATCATCTACCAGCAACCTGAATTCATATTTGTCTTTTAGTTCTGCTATTTCTTTTAACTTTCCCTGGTCACCGGCCATGCCAAATACTCCCTCAGTTATTAAAAGTATTCCGCCTGCACCCTGCTTTTCTATTAATGCTGTTGCTCTTTGCAATTGTTTTTCGCAATCATCAAGGTCATTGTGTTTATAAACATAGCGATGACCGGTATGCAATCTTAAACCATCAATAATACAGGCATGGCTTTCGTTATCATATACAATAATGTCATGCCTGCTACAAAGTGCATCAATCAGGCTAACCATACCCTGGTAGCCGTAGTTTAATAAGGCACAATCATCTTTTGCTACAAATTCTGCAAGTTCTCTTTCAAGTTGCTCATGTTGATCGCTGTTTCCACTCATCATGCGGGCACCCATGGGCAGGGCTAGTCCAAATTGAGCAGCACCTTCAGCATCTGCTTTACGTACTTCCGGATGGTTTGCCAAACCCAGGTAATTATTCAGGCTCCATACGATTACCTCTTTGCCCCGAAACTTCATACGGCTGCTAATTTCACCTTCTAATTTTGGAAATGCAAAATATCCATGTGCCCTTTCGCGGTGCTGGCCAATGGGCCCAAGGTTTTTCAACAACCTTTCAAAAATGTCTGCCATAATATTATAGTTGGTTAAAAAAATCCGTGTCGGTTCTGAAGCGGCAAAGGTAAGGCTTTGGCCTTAAAATTTATTTGAAAGCAGGTAGTGTCAAAGTTTGAAACTTTAATAAATATGTATCGGTGTATTGTCATAGTGAGCCCTGATTTATTGAGACTTCCCTCCAAATGAATCTAAGTGGAGGTATCTCATACTTTTCTACTGTTTGGGATACCTCGACTTTCTTCCTTTATAAAAAAAAATCTGAAATTTGCCGTCTCGGTATGACAAGACTCTATGGATTCGAAATGTAAAACTGAAATATTACCAGGATGTATCAAAAGAGTGATTGCTGGGCTAAATAAACTAAAATTCCACTTATAAAACCAGCCAATGCAAGCAGCGATATTTTTTTAAGGTACCAACCAAAACTAATTTTTTCAATACCCATAACTGCTACACCTGCGGCCGAACCGATAATGATCATACTACCACCTGAGCCGGTAGTAAATGCAAGAAACTCCCAGAAATTATGATCAGCCGGATAAGTACTGAGATCGTACATACCCTGTGATGCGGCAACCAATGGTACATTGTCAACTATAGAAGATAATACGCCGAGAGCTGTGCCAATAGAATAATCATTTTTGAATGTGGAATTTAAAAATGCAGCAGCATCTTTTAATAACCCAGAAGATTCAAGTGCGGCAACGGCTAATAAAATACCCAGGAAAAAAAGTATGCTGGGCGAATCAATTCTTCTTAATGCGTTTGTTACAGTAAGTTTATTTTTTGTCTCCTCATCTTTATTTGAATGAATGATGGTGGTGATTATCCATAATAAACCAAGGGCAAGCAGCATACCCATAAAAGGTGGCAGGTGAGTTACTGTTTTAAAAACCGGTACAAATAATAAAAGACCAATTCCGAATACCAGCATAATTTTTCCTTCCCGGTCTGCTTCTTTTTTTATAATGCCTGCAAGCGAAGAATCAAGAAATTTTCCTTTGAAACGAAAAGAAACAAGCAACAAAGGAATAACTGCGGCAGCTAATGAAGGGAGAAAAGTTTTGACTATAATATTTAATGCGGTTATCTGTCCCCCGATCCAAAGCATGGTAGTGGTTACATCTCCCAGCGGCGACCATGCGCCACCAGCGTTTGCTGCTATGACAATCATACCTGCAAACCAAAGCCTGTCTTCTTTTTCCGTCAGCAGTTTTGCGCTGAGTGATGACATAACAATAGCCGTGGTAAGATTATCAAGAATGGCGGAAAGAAAAAATGTGATGATGGTAATAATCACCAGCAGTTTTCTTTTACTTTTTGTTTTTATCCGGGTAGTGATTATTTCAAATCCATTATGAGAGTCAATAAGCTCAACTATCGTCATGGCGCCAAGCAGGAAAAAAAGAATGGAAGCAATTTCACCGAAATGATGGAGGAGTTCTTCTGTTATTCTGGAATGATCATCTCCGCTGATAATATAAACCGTCCAGCAAAGAACACCGGTAAGTAGGGCAGAGGCTGCTTTGTTCAACCGCAGTGGTTGTTCAAATGCTATAGCAGTATAACCGATTATGAAAATGGAAATGAGCAGTATTGAAATCATATTGCAATTTAAGCGATACAATTAGAATTGAGGTTCGCTTAATTAATTTAGCTTACCACCAATAGTGTAATTTTTATCATATTTCTTCAGACAATCTTTGCTTCTTCTATCGCTTTCAAAATATTGTTCAGGCCTTTTTGTAATTTTTCAGTGCTGTCCCAACTGTAACCAATCCGCATATACCGTGCGTCTTCTTCAAACCAATGCCCTCTACCAATATAAGTCGCATATTTATTGAGTAAAATGTTATGAAATTTATCTGTATCAACAATGATGTTATTTTTTATTCTTGGGAAACACACACAGCCGCCCTGTGGTTCTACCCATTCCAGAATATTCTGATGTACCATGAACTCTTTTAATATGGCAAAGTTTTTTAAAATTGTTTTCCGCACCGGGGCAAAAAATTCCTCTTTCTTTTTAAGATATTGAAACGCTATTTCTTCATCAACAACAGAGTTAGTAATACAAATCTGTTCTTTTGCCGCTAAAAACATTTCCATAAGCTGCTTGTTTTTTGATAGTATCCACCCGATGCGGATGCCAGGAAGCCCAAAAGATTTTGACATGGAGGAAACACTGATAACCTTGTCTGATAAAGTAGCTGCCACGGGTAATTTTTCATTAAAAGACATTTCCCGGTAAGTTTCATCAAATAACAACATGCAGTCTTTTTTTTCAATCAGTTGTATAATTGCTTTTAATTTTTCTTCGTTAATTAAAACACCGGTTGGGTTATGCGGATAAGTCAGACTCACCAATTTCGTTTGCTTAGTAATAAGATTATCCAGTTCATTTATATCAAGATCGAATGCATCTTCAAAACGTAGTTTCAGATAGGAAGAATTTGCTCCTATTGCTCTCGGCGTTTCAATATTGGTTGCATAATTTGTTTTTGCAATAACAACGTGATCGTTTTTATTCAGTAACGAGGTAGCAACAATAAATAAAGCCAAGGCAGCTCCTGAAGTAACCAATATATCATCTGCTGTTAATTTATTATCCCGGGCAATAAGCTCCCGCAATTCAATTTTTCCTTTATGGTCACCATAGAATAATAACACATCATTTATAGTAATGTCTAAATCGCTTAATTTCTGGTCAGTGAATGAACTTTCTGATAAGTTACAATCAATGTTTTCGTAACCAAAAGCTTCCGGCGCTTCTATTTCAATAGGCATTCTTTTGTAAAGCATATGTATTAAAATTTAACAGTGAGTTGCGCCGGTGGTGTTCAGTTTATATTGAGATCAAAAATAGTTCATCAGTCACCAAATTCAGCTTATGAAATTCTAGCTCATGAGCGGAAATTATTTTGAATCGGTTGTTGGAGTTTTGATACTTAAACCTGTTATATTTTATTATAGAACACCAACTACGTAAAAGGCGTGCTTCTTTCTTGAGTATACAACCAACAGCGGCAAAAAAAATTGTTTGTTTTTTACACAGTTCATGTTGGGAGTTCGTTTAGCGTATTGCAGTTCTTTTCCAATTCTTGTTAATTTCTTCTACAAACTTTACAGAATTTCCTTTAAAGTCAAACCATGTTGAATCCATTGTCAGTCCTTGTTTAGAATACATAAATCCCCATGAATTGTCAAGGAAGCCGTCAGCTGTAAAAAGGATTGTGTCACCTGACTTAATAAAGTCACGAAGTTTTGTGTCTTCCAATTTAATTCTTAGTGAAGAGACTATTTTGGCGTCAAGCTTTAATGAATCTTCAACTGCATATAAGAATTGGGCATCTTGGTCGCCTTCTGTGTCATTTAGTTTGATTGAAACGCCATTGAGACTTTTAAAATGTCGTGTGAAGTCATCCATTACATAGATGTCTTTTTGGTCAAGAATAAAGCTTGCCAATTCATTAAACTCTTTGTCTTGATATTTCAGTGCATGAGGTTCTGGATAAATGTCAACACAAGAATTGAGAAGAAGGTTAAGAAAAAATGTCAGCTGTATTTGTCTGTACATGAATGTTGATTAAATGACGCCCAATACTGTAATTTATCATATAAGATGCAACGAGCAAAAATATAAACTTCTTTCCAGAAGAGTCTCCTCCCGTCCTATATAACATTACTATTAAAAAGAATCTCAGGAGTGACTCGTCGAACAAAAGTCTATTCCTTCTATTATTCTGAAATTTCTCCTCGTACTTTCTTAGTTTGCACCCCAGATGAAAAAGGCTTTTTTTCAACTTCATGTCTCCGTCTTTCTTGCCGGCTTTACCGGTATACTTGGTTTATTAATTCATCTTAATGAAGGGTTGCTGGTTTGGTACCGTTTATTAATTACATCGGTTACCATGTGGATTTTATTTTCAATTACCGGTAAACTGCAGCGTATCGCTGTAAAAGATATTTTAAAACTTTCAGGTATTGGTTTTTTAGCAGCCATTCACTGGGTTGCATTTTATGGTTCTATTAAATATGCCAATGTATCCGTGGCACTGGTTTGTTTTTCTGCTGCCGGTTTTTTTACAGCGTTGCTGGAGCCTGTCTTACTGCGTACCCGCATCCGTTGGCTTGAAGTTTTCCTGGGCATGATGGTTATTGCAGGCATCTATATAATTTTTCATTTTGATCCAAAATATAAAACCGGCATTATCCTCGGTGTTATCTGTGCTATACTTATGGCCTTTGTCATGATCTTTATCCGGCAGTTTGTACAAAGAATAAATTCTGAAACATTGCTGACTTACCAGCTAAGTGGTGGCTTTATTTCATTGACTGCATTTATACCTTTGTATCTGCAAAAATTTCCAACAGATTATATTTTTCCCACACTGAAAGATTGGGCCTGGCTGTTGGTGCTTGCATGGTTTTGTTCAGTGTTGGCGTTTCAACTTTCTGCCAAGGCATTGAAAAAACTGAGTGCATTCACCGTTAATCTTTCTTTTAACCTGGAACCTGTCTATGGTATCTTGTTGGCCTTTGCCGTGTTTGGAGAAAACAGGGAACTCAGCTGGTCATTTTTTGCCGGCTTTGCATTGATAGCAGCATCCTTGCTTATTCATGTTATTATTTTACTCAGAAAAGAAAAACAAATTTCTTCTCATGCAACCGAGTAAGTATCATCAAAACATTATTGACTATTATCACAGCACGGAAAATGCGTATAAAGACAGTTGGGATCTTAACAACAGCCTCGCCATTCATTATGGTTATTGGGATGAACAGGTGAAAAATTTTCCCCAATCACTATTGCGTATGAATGAAGTGATGATGGATGCAGCGCAGATAAAATCAACTGATCATATTCTGGATGCAGGTTGTGGTATTGGTGGCAGCAGTATTTTTTTAGCGGAGAGGTTGGGTTGCAGAGTGACAGGAATCAGTTTAAGCGAAAAACAAATTCTTAAAGCCGGAGAACTTGCAAAGCAAAAAGGCGTGGGAGATAAAACGAATTTTGAAATCATGAATTACAGCGCCACCAGTTTTCCGGATAAAAGTTTTGATGTGGTATGGGGTTGTGAAAGTATTTGCTATGCAGACAGCAAGGAGCTTTTTATAAAAGAAGCCTATCGTTTATTAAAACCCGGCGGAAGGCTTGTAATAGCAGATGGATTTGTTACTGATTTTAAAAATAATGATGAGCCGGTTATCAGGCAATGGCTGGATGGCTGGCAGGTAAATTATCTTGAATCGCCTGAACGGCTTCAGCAATTTATGAGTACGGCAGGGTTTGAAAATATTTCTTACAGGGATATTTCAAAATTCACGGCTCATTCATCCCGGCGATTGTATAAATTTTATTTTTTGGCGAACATGTACCTGTTCTGGAAAACAATTAGTTTTTCTAACCGGGCAACTGAAATGCAGAAGAAAAATATTGCTGCATGCAAATTTCAGTATCATGGAATGAAAAAAGGTTTGTGGCAGTATGGGTTGATGGTTTGCAGAAAAGTTTAATCTTCGGGTAGATTTATTAACTGCTTTCATCGGAGTCTTGTCATTCCGAAACGGTGAATTTCGAACTCATACAATTACAGGAATTGGTAGTTGAGGAATCTCAGACTGTTACATCAGTTTGAGATTCCTCGCTGAAATTCTTTTGACCTGGAGATTCAGTATACCCGGCTCGGAAGGACAAGACTCCGGCGGGTTGGTGATCTTCTTCGTGTCTTCATGTTCTTTGTGTTTTTGTTTCTTCGTGTTCTTTGTGTCTTTGTGGGAAACAAATCCCCCCGCAATTATTTACTTTTTACTGGTTATCTTTATTTACAAACAAAGGGGGTTATGAAAAGATTTTCTCTATTTGTATCAACAATTTTATTCATTCAATTTTCTTTTGCTCAAAAAAAACCACTCGACCATACAGTATATGATGGCTGGCAAAGTATCGGAGAAAAAATGATCAGTAATGACGGCCGCTGGGTTGTTTATACTATTTGTCCGCAGGAAGGAGATACCACGCTGGTAATACAGCAATCGGATAATAAATACAAAAAAGAAATTGCAAGAGGTTTTGATGCAGTGATTACTGAAGATAACCGCTTTGTTATTTTTAAAATCAGGCCATTTCAGAAAGATTTGCGTGAGGCAAGAAATAAAAACCTGCCTGCCGGCAGGCAGGACAAGAAGTCTGAAGAGTTTCCTAAAGATTCCTTGGGCATTGTGGAGTCAGGAAAAGATTCGGTGATAAAATTTTCAAAAATAAGATCCTTTAAAACACCGGTGAAAGGATCTGGCTGGCTAAGTTACCTGGCGGAGAAAAGCAAGGATGCAGCAAACGGATCTGATGGAGGAGATCTTGTATTGAAAAATCTAACAACAAATGAAGAAAAAATATTCAACCTTGTTACCGAATATTATTTTGATAAAAAAGGAACAAAGCTGCTGATGGAAACAGGACGTAGTAGCAAAGATTCATTGAGAAAATCCTTTGTTTTACTTCATCATCTTATTTCCGGTAAAACTGATACGCTGAGCAGGGGAGCAAATGATTTTAAAAATTTTGTATTTGATGAGGAAGGGAATCAATTGGCTTACCTGGCAGAAAGAGATGCCGAGCCAAAGGCTCTGCAAAAATTTTATAAACTCTGGTATTATAAAGGGGGTATGGATAGCGCCATGCTGCTGGCTGATAAAAATTCAGTGGGTATGAAACTTCGAATGACAATAAGTGAAAATGGAACTTTGAGTTTTAGTAAAACTGGTAAACGGTTATTTTTTGGATCAGCACCGATTCAACCGCCAAAGGATACTACACTTGTAGAATCTGACCTGGTAAAAATAGACATATGGCATTATAATGATGATTACCTGCAAACACAGCAGCTGGTACAATTAAATACAGAACTGCGCCGGAATTATCTCTCAGTTTATGATTTGGAAAATAATTTTATCAAACAACTTGGCTCGCCGGAGATACCACAGGTATTGCAAACCAATGAAGGTGATGGTGACATTTTTGTTGGTGTAACGGATATGGGCAAAAGAAAAGAGAGCCAATGGCTGGGCACAACCAAAAAAGATATTTATGCCATCAATGTGAATGATGGCAGTAAAAAACTGGTGAAGCAAAATCTGCACGGACAGGTTTATCCATCATCAACCGGTAAATACATCATGTGGTATGACAGGCCGGCTAAAAATTATTTTGTATGGGACGGAGAAACTACAAGAAATATTACAGCAAAAATTAAAGTACCGTTGTGGAATGAACTGTATGATATGCCGGATGCACCGACTCCCTATGGAGTGATGGGCTGGGCTTACAAGGATACTTCAATATTTGTATATGACAGGTATGATATATGGGATATTGATCCATCTGGTAAAAAGGCGCCTGTAAATTTTCTGAATAAGCAATCGGGGAGAAAAAATAAAATATCAACCCGGTACGTAAGAACTGATCCTGAAGAAAAATTTATAGATACAAAAAGTTTATTGTTCAGAAGATTCAGTGAAGTAAGTAAAGAAAGTGCTTATGTGCCTTTTTCTCAAGGGCATTATTTTTATGATAATATGCAGAAATATTTGTTTGGAGCTCCTGCGAAAGCAAAGAATACAGATTGTTTTATTTATACAAAAGAAAATTTTCAGCAATCACCGGATCTTTTTATCGTAAGAGATACAATTTCAAATTTTGATTTTCCTCAAAAAGGAGCAATTGCTTTTTCACTTGGCGATCAAAAACTATCTTCTCTCAATCCTCAGCAAAAAGATTACAACTGGGGTACAGCAGAATTATTCAATTGGAAAACCGCAGCAGGTAAACCATCAGAAGGCATTTTATACAAACCTGAAAATTTTGATCCGAATAAAAAATACCCGGTTGTTATTTATTTCTATGAAAGACTTTCTGACAACCTGCATGAATATATTGAACCCGCCCCAACCCGTTCCGGAATTAACGCTACCTGGTTTGTAAGTAATGGGTATATCGTTTTTTTTCCAAACATCAGCTATAGTACCGGTCACCCGGGTAAAGATGCTTTTGATTATGTAGTGAGCGGGGCAAAAGCATTAGCTGCAAAATACAAATGGATAGATGCAAGCCGTATGGGATTGGAAGGTCATAGCTGGGGCGGATACCAGATTGCCTATATCATTACCAAAACAAATATGTTTAAAGCTGCATGGGCCGGGGCACCGGTGGTAAATATGACAAGTGCTTATGGTGGTATTCGCTATGGTACAGGTATTAGCCGCCAATGGCAATATGAAAAAACACAAAGCCGTATTGGGAAAAATTTGTGGGAAGCCTTGCCACAGTATATGGAGAACTCTCCATTATTTAGTTTGAATAAAGTCAACACACCGGTTGTAATTCTGCATAATGATAATGATGATGCCGTACCTTTTACACAAGGCATTGAAATGTTTACTGCATTAAGACGATTGAATAAAAAAGTGTGGATGGTAAGTTACAATGGCGAGCCGCATGGTGTAGTACAAAGAAAAAATCGTAAAGATCTTTCAATTCGCTTTGAACAATTCTTTGGCTGGCAACTAAAAGATGAAAAACCTGCAAAATGGCTGAGTGAAGGTGTGCCTGCGGTGAAGAAAGGAAAAGATTGGGGATTAGAAGTTGAATAGCAGCCCATCCTATCCCGATAACTATCGGGACCCAAGGGGAAGGACTTGCAAATGCACAAGGCTGAAAGTTGATAGTTGTCTTATTGTATAAGTGTTAGTGCAAAAGATGATATTTATTCGAAAGCTTAGCCTCCCTTTCCTTTGGAAAGGGAAAGAGGGTTAGGCCGCCTTCGAACTGATATACTTTACCAAACTTCTTTTTGCTATCGGTAAAAGCGTTTCTTCTACAGGAAGTGAAAGAGCAGCTTCAATGGAAAATACAGCAGGGTTTGGTAACTGGCTGCGGTATCGAATCAATTCTGATTTTATATTTTCAAATGTATTGACAAAACTTCTTGACCAGCTGTTGACATAAGTGCTTTTCATGCTCCGGTATTTTTCATCATGCTTTTCAAAAAAAGAAAGCCGGTAATGATACACCATGGTTTCTTTGTTGGCTGTAGTGTGTAAAAAGAAATAGCCCTCTTTATTATCAAGCGGAATAATGCCCACCGGGCAGATAGTTATTTTTTCTTCCACCAGTTCATAAATTTCCACGCCACTGTTGATGGTGCTCTTCATCGTGGATGCTGAGTAATTGATAATTTCTTCCAGTTCCTGCATCAGTTCATCATCCTGTATCATTTGCTCATACAATACCTGCAGTTTTTCCATTTGTATGCCGGTAAGTTTTTTTGGAAAATGTTCCTGCAGAAATTTTTTGTTTTCCCTGAATGCAACAAGATTATTGTAGTGAAAAATAATATCAGAGAGAAGCGGGTAGAGTTTGCTCTCGTGAAA
>Ga0209797_10001321_pt1 | contig 12413 bp, 13 predicted proteins | sample DOMMetBare3Fresh_2_FD_187472 | JGI IMG/M metagenome (GOLD analysis project Ga0209797, IMG submission 187472) | Wetland sediment microbial communities from St. Louis River estuary, USA, under dissolved organic matter induced mercury methylation -... | ecosystem: Environmental > Aquatic >...
ACTTCCTTGACCATCTGGGCGCCCATGTTCTGGAGCTTGTCCTTGAGCTCGATCTCCTTGGCCACCGAGACACCGTCCTTGGTGACGGTGGGGGCGCCGAAGCTGCGCTCCAAGACCACGTTACGGCCCTTGGGCCCCAGGGTCACCTTGACCGCGTTGGCCAGGATGTTCACGCCTTCGATCATGCGATGACGCGCGTCACCACCGAAGACAACGTCTTTTGCTGCCATGTCTTTATCTCCTTGAGTTCTTGGCGTTGCGACTTACTTCTTCTCGATCACGGCAAAGAGGTCTTCTTCGCGCATCACGAGCAACTCGTCGCCGTCGACCTTCACGGTCTGGCCGCTGTACTTGCCGAACAGCACGCGGTCACCGGCCTTCACGTTGGGCACCACGAAGTCGCCCTTGTCGTTGCGCTTGCCGGGGCCCACTGCCAGAACCTCGCCTTGATCAGGCTTCTCGGCGGCGTTGTCGGGGATCACGATGCCCGACGCCGTCTTGGTCTCGTTTTCGAGGCGCTTGACGATCACGCGATCGTGTAACGGACGCAGTTTCATGCTCAGTGCTCCTGGGTGGTCAGTAAGGATCAAACGAGGCAAACAATTAAGTGTGCGCTCATTCACATTCATTGTCGGCAAGGACTGCCAATCGTTAGCACTCCTTCGCATGGAGTGCTAGCAGGCACATTATAGGGACCCCCCGCGCGCTTTCAAGACGGGCACACGCCTGAAAGGGTCAGTGAGTCGAGTCCGAGGCCGGCTCGCCGCGCGGCGGCGGATCGGGCACCCGGTAGGCTTCGGTCGCCCACGCACCCAGGTCGATCAGATTGCAGCGCTCGCTGCAGAAAGGCCGCCACGGGTTCGTGGTGGCGAACAGGCTCGGGCCGCCGCAGCCTGGGCAGCGCACCGTGCGTGTCGCGGTCGGCTCGGCACTCATGCGCAGACGGCCAGCTCGAAGGCCTGGTCCTCGTTCGCTGGCCGCAGACGCCCTTCGGTGTCGGGGCGCATCATGCGGATCGAGATGATCAAGCGATGGCCGGAGATTTCCGGCACGAGGCCGAGCGCGGGGTCCAGCTTCACCCGCAACAGATGGAACACCTTGCCCTGCGGCAGGCTCTGCTGGAACTGCCCGCCCTGCGCCGTCACGCGTTGCGGCGTTCCGGCGTCGCGCAGCAGGCCCAAATGCACCTTGAGCGCCTCGGCCAGCGGCATCAGCGTGGCCACCCACTGCAACAGGTCGGCGCGGCGCTGCGCGGCGTCCTGCTGCTGCCATCCGAAGTAGGCCGGCAGGTCGAACTCGCAGGTGCCCGCGGGGATGCTGATGCGGCTTCGGATCGACATCAGGAAATCGTGCGTCGTCAGGGCATGGCCCGCCTTGCCCTGCAACGTGTGGAGCGATTGGAACGCGTGTTCGATGCGTGCCAGCACGGCGTCCAGCGCCTGATCGGACACGCCGGGGTTGCCGCGAAATGCGACGAGTTGCGTCTTGTGCCGCTCCAACTCCTTGAGCAGATCGCTCTTGACGTCGGCACGCGACGCCACATCGATCAGGTCGAACAGCGTGGCCAGCGCGAAGTGATGGTCGAGCGGCGTGACGCGCTCGATCAGCTGGCCCAGGCGGTCGAACAGGTGTTCGAGCCGCAGCATGGTGCGGATGCCTTCGTTGAGCGGGTATTCGTAGCGGACCATGCCGTGCGGGCATTCGCGCTGCGGTTGCGCGAACTGCCCTTCATTGTTCCACAGGCGTGCTCAGTGGCCGGTGCCGCACCACAGGCGCCACAGCGCCTCGACTTCCCGGTGCAAGGTGTCCAGCGAGATGCCCGCGTTGTGAACCACCGCATCGGCCACGGCACGCCGCGCCGGGCGCGGCAACTGGGCGGCGATTGCCTGAAAGGCGACATCGCGTGTCCAGCCCGCACGCATGCACACACGCTCGATCTGCGTGTCGGGGTCGCAATCGATCACCAGGACGCGATCGACGCGGCTGCGCCAGACCGACGACTCTGCCAGCAGCGGAACGTCGAACACGACGACCGCAGCCTTGGCCGACGCGGCCTCTTGCAGGGCCTGTGCGCCGATCATCGGGTGCAGCGCAGCCTCGAGCTTGCGGCGCAGGTCGGGGTTGCCGAAGACCAGGCGGCGCATCGCGTCGCGATCGAGCGCTCCGTCGCTCGTCGCGATGTCGTCGCCGAAGGCGCTGCGTATGACCGGCATTGCCGCGCCACCGGCGGACGTGAGCTGCCGCGAGATGGCATCGGTGTCGACGAGCGCCGCACCGAGCCGGACGAACGACGCGGCAACGGTGCTCTTGCCACTGCCGATGCCGCCCGTCAATCCGATGCGTGCGACCCCGGTCGCTGCCATCACAGGCGCCAGAATGATTGCAGTGTGTCGGCGAAGAACAGCGCGGCCAGGCCGCCACCGGCCAGGTAGGGGCCGAAAGGGATCGGCACCTCGCGCTTGTGGCCCTTGAACGCGACGAGCGCCAGGCCGACGACCGCGCCGACCGCCGATGACAGCAACACCACCGAGGGCAGTGCTTTCCAGCCCAGCAGCGCCCCGAGTCCGGCGAGCATCTTGAAGTCGCCCTCGGCCATCCCATGCACACCCCGCAAAAGGCGATACAGCGCGGAGACCGACCACAGCACCAGATACCCGGCCAGCAGGCCGATCACCGACTCGGCCAGCGGCACCTTGGTCCAGCCGGCGAGCGAGCCGACCAGGCCCAGGCCGATCAACGGAAACGTCAGGCTATCCGGAAGCAACGTGGTGTCCAGATCGATCAGGGCCATCGCGATCAACAGGGCGACGGCGGCACACCACAGCAGCGTGGAGGCCTGGGCGCCAAAGACGGCACTGCAGGCGGCGAACAGCGCCGCCGTGCCGCCCTCGATCACGGGATAACGCAAGGAGATCGGCGCGTTGCAGGCCGCACAGCGGCCACGCAGGCGCAGCCAACCGATGATCGGCAGGTTCTCGTGCCAGCGCACCGGGTGCCCACATGACGGGCAGCGAGACCCCGGGCGCGCCAGAGTCAGTGTCGCCAGACGCGACAAGGCATCCTGGATCGCGCGTGCGGCAGCGGCGAAGCTGTCCTTGGGCTGCGGCGTGTGCCCGAACACCGGTGTCCAGGCCAACGGATCGCCGAGTTGGAACTCGGCGGTCTCGCGCCACCACTCGCGCCACATGATCTGCGGCAGGCGATGGATCACGACGTTGAGGAAGCTCCCGACGCAAAGGCCCAGCACCGCCAGGCCCAGCGGCGACAGGAGGAACTCGCTCATTTCGCGCGGATCAGACGACCGCGCCGAGCTTGAAGATTGGCAGGTACATCGAGACCACGATGCCGCCAATCAGCACGCCCAGGATGACGATGATGAACGGCTCCATCAGGCTCGACAGGCCCTTGACCATCTCGTCGACCTCGTCCTCGTAGAACTCGGCGGCCTTGCCCAGCATGTGATCGAGCGAACCCGATTCCTCGCCGATCGAGGTCATCTGCAGCACCATCGTCGGGAACACACCGGTGTTCTGCATCGCCATCGTCAATGCAGTGCCGGTCGAAACTTCCTTCTGGATCTGCTCGGTCGCCTGCTGATAGACCGCGTTGCCCGATGCGCCGCCCACCGAATCGAGCGCCTCGACCAGCGGAACGCCGGCGCCGAACATCGTCGACAGCGTGCGCGTCCATCGTGCCAGCACGGCCTTGCGGACCAGGTCGCCGAACACCGGCATCCGCAGGAAAAGGCGGTCCATCGCCATCTGCATGCGCTCGGAGCGGCGCCATGACTGGACGAAGAAGTAGCTGCCGCCGATGAGGACGCCGAAGATGATGTACCAGTAGCTCACGAACTTCTCGGACATCCACATCACCGCGAGCGTCGGCGCAGGCAGGTCGGCTCCGAACGAGCTGAACACTTCCTTGAAAGCGGGAATCACGAACAACATGATGATCGTCAGCACGATGAAGGCCACCACCATCACCGCCGCCGGATAGATCAGCGCCGACTTGACCTTGTTCTTCAGCTGCAGCGTCTTTTCCTCGTAGATCGCGAGGCGTTCGAGCAGCTGTTCGAGGATACCGCCCTGCTCGCCAGCCTCGACCAGGTTGCAGTACAGCGCGTTGAACTGCATCGGGTGCTTGCGGAACGCCACCGACAGGCTGGTCCCGGTTTCGACGTCGGTGCGGATCTCGGTGAGCAGTTTGGTCAGGCGCGGATTGGTCGCGCCGCGCGCGACGATGTCGAAGGCCTGCAGCAGCGGCACGCCGGCCTTCATCATCGTCGCCAGCTGGCGCGTGAAGATGGCAATGTCCTTCTGCTTGATCGACGAGCCGCCGCGCATGCGGCGCTTCCTGACCTTGGTGACCAGAATGCCCTGGCGGCGCAGCGATGCGCTGACCTGGGCCTCGCCGCCCGAGCGCACCTCGCCGCGAACGACCTTGCCGTTCTTGTCCTTGCCTTCCCACTCGAAGACGAAATCTTTGATATCTCTTGCGGCTGCTGCAGTCGCCATGGAGCCTCCGGGGCCGGCTATTCGTTGAAGCGGAAACCAGACGTCGGTGTCATCGTTCGCTCGCTCATTCGTTCGTCACGCTGATCACTTCCTCGAGCGTCGTCGCACCAGTGCGCACCTTGGCCAGACCCGACTGGCGCAGATCGCGCACGCCTTCCTTCGCAGCCTGTTGCGCGAGATCCAGCGCTGAACCGTTGGCCAGGATTAGGCGCTGCACTTCCTCGGTGATCGGCATGACCTGGTAGATACCGACTCGGCCCTTGTATCCGTTGTTGCACGCCGAGCAGCCGACCGCCTTGTACGGCTTCCAGTTGCCATCGAGATCGGTGTCGGTGAAGCCGGCGCGCTTGAGCGCCTCGCGAGGGTACTCGACCGGAGTCTTGCAGGTCTCGCACAGGCGCCGTGCCAGACGCTGAGCCGTGATCAACAGCACGCTCGAGGCGATGTTGAAGGGCATCACGCCCATGTTCAACAGGCGCGTCAGCGTGGTCGGTGCATCGTTGGTGTGCAGCGTGCTCATCACCAGGTGCCCCGTCTGCGCAGCCTTGATTGCGATGTCGGCCGTTTCGAGGTCGCGGATCTCGCCGACCATGATGATGTCTGGGTCCTGGCGCAGAAACGCCTTCAGCGCCACTGCGAAGTTCAGCCCGGCCTTGTCGTTCACGTTGACCTGGTTGATGCCGGGCAGATTGATTTCCGCCGGGTCTTCCACGGTGGAGATGTTGACGCCGGGCTGATTCAGCAAATTCAGGCAGGTGTACAGCGACACCGTCTTGCCGGAGCCCGTGGGGCCGGTGACGAGGATCATGCCGTACGGCCGCTGGATCGCCTTCATCAGGCGTTCTTTCTCGATCTTCTCGTAGCCAAGCGCGTCGATGCCCAGCTTGGCCGATGACGGGTCCAGGATACGGATGACGATCTTCTCGCCGAACAGCGTGGGCAGTGTCGAGACGCGGAAGTCGATCGCGCGGTTGCCGAACTTCAGCTTCATCCGGCCGTCCTGGGGCACACGCTTCTCGGCGATGTCCAGCCGGCTGATGACCTTGATGCGCGAAGCAAGTTTGTCCTTGATCGCGATCGGCGGCTGGGTGATCTCACGCAATTCGCCATCGACGCGAAAGCGCACGCGGTAGTTGTACTCGTAGGGCTCGAAGTGGAGGTCGGACGCGCGGGCGTTGATCGCGTCGATCAGCATCTTCTGCAGAAACCGGACGACCGGGGCGTCTTCGACCTCGGCAACGGTCTCGGCGCTTTCCTGCTCGGTCGTGTCATCGGTGACATCGAAGTCGAAGTCACCTTCGGCCAGTGACTCGATCGCATCGCTCGCGGACGTGCCTGTCGCCGCCAACTGCCTGGCCAGCTTGTCGTACTCGACGATCACCCATTCGGGTGACAGTTGCGTGGCGAACTTGATCCGTTCAACCGCCTCCTGGTCCGTCGGGTCCGCGCCGCCGATGAACAGGCGATTGCCGCGCTTGCCCAGCACCACGACCTGGTACTGATTGACGAGCTTGCTGTCGATCACGTTGCGCGGCAAGCGCTCGGTGTCGACCGTCGACAGGTCGAGCAGCGGCAGCGCCAATGCGCCAGACAGGGTGTGTGCCAGATCGGCGGCGGACACGGAGCCCGCAGCGATCAGGGCCGATACGAAGCTGCTCTTGCGTTCTGCAGCCGACTTGACCAGCGCCTCGGCGCTCTTTGCATTGAGCTTGCCCGCATGCACGAGCACCCGGGCCACGCCCGACAGCGTGGATTGGGGGGTTTCGGCGAGCGTGTCCAACGTGGTCAATCTACCCTGCGCAATGCCGGAGGATCATCGCTGATCACCCCGGGGCTGTAAATCCGCGCTGCAGAGCAGGTCGGCAACAGTTCACGCGGCATGAGGACTCGCCTCGAACAGGCTGGTCGGGGTGAGAGGATTCGAACCTCCGGCCTCTACGTCCCGAACGTAGCGCTCTACCAGGCTAAGCTACACCCCGAAGGACCACGGCGCTCAAGACGAGCGATCGGCCGAACGAAAGCATAACTCTAACAGAGCGTCCCGATAGATCGACGCCGGCAGGACGTGCAGGCACTGGCGCGCCGCCGCTGCTTCGGCCCGCGCGACGCCCCGCGCAACCTCCAGGGCGCCGCTGCGCCGGACCACGGCGACAACGTCGTCCAGGCGTGCGATCTCGCCGTGTTCGATCGCATGCCGGATCAGCGCACGCTCGTCCGAATTGCCGCGCGCCATGGCCACCAACAGGGGCAAGGTCGGCTTGCCCTCCCGCAGGTCGTCACCGACGTTCTTGCCCAGGGCGTGCGTGTCACCGTCGTAGTCGAGCAGGTCGTCAACGAGCTGGAATGCGGTGCCCAGCGCACGGCCATAGCTGGCGCACGCGCCTTCCGTTTCGTCGGAGGCGCCGGCGAGGATCGCACCCAGGCGTGCGCTGGCTTCGAAGAGTTTGGCCGTCTTCGAACGGATGACACGCAGGTACTCGTCGACCGCCAAGTCGGGGTCATGCATGTTCATCAGTTGCAGCACTTCCCCCTCGGCGATCACGTTGGTCGCGTCGGCCAGCACATCCAGCACATGCAGGTTCTTGACCGACACCATCATCTGGAAGGCGCGCGAGTAGAGGAAATCGCCAACCAGCACGCTCGCTGCGTTGCCGAAGACTGCGTTGGATGTCTTGCGGCCGCGCCGCAGGGACGACTCATCGACGACATCGTCGTGCAGCAGAGTGGCCGTGTGGATGAACTCGACCGTGGCAGCCAGCGTGAACTGTTCTTCGCCGTCGAAGCCAAGCGCGTTGGCGACCAGAAGCACGAGGCGCGGACGGATTCGCTTTCCGCCGGCGCTTACGATGTACTGCGCGATCTGGTTGACCAGCGCCACATCCGAGCGCAGCCGCTGCGAGATGACCGTATCGACGCGCCCCATCAACGGGCCCACCGGGTCGGCCATCTCGGCGGCGGCGGGCCGAACGTCGGCTGTGGCAGGGGTCACGGTGCGGGCTGTTCGACGCGAATCGCTGGATTATAGGCAACGAGGGGTCGGACCAGCCGGTTGTGATAAACTTAAAGGTTCCTCTTTGCCGGAGTTGACGCCCGGGAAGAGGGCGGGAAGCAATGGCGCTGAAAGGGCAGATATGTACGCGGTCATCACAACCGGGGGCAAGCAATACAAGGTTGCCGCCGGCGAAAAGATCAAGATAGAACACATTGCTGCGGACGTGGGCCAGGAAATCGTGATCGATCAGGTGCTGGCCGTGGGACGCGGAACCGACCTGAAGGTCGGGTCGCCCCTGGTCGCAGGCGCGAGCGTCAAGGCCACGGTCCTGGCGCAGGGAAAGCACGACAAGGTGCGCATCTTCAAGCTGCGCCGCCGCAAGCACTACAAGAAGTCTCAGGGCCATCGGCAGACGTATACCGAGTTGCAGATCGACGCGGTTTCCGCGTGAGCGGCACTCCAGGCAAGAGGTAATTCGACATGGCACAGAAGAAGGGCGGCGGCTCCACGCGAAATGGCCGCGATTCGCAACCCAAAATGCTCGGCGTGAAGGCCTTCGGTGGCGAGCGGGTGTCCGCCGGCTCGATCATCGTGCGCCAGCGTGGCACCAAATTCCACGCCGGAACCAATGTCGGCATGGGCCGCGATCACACGCTGTTCGCGCTGATCGACGGGCAGGTTCAGTTCGCGGTCAAGGGCGCGCAGAACAACCAAACCGTGAGCGTGCAGCCGGCCTGAGGCCTGCGCCGCCTCATGCGCAAGCCCCGGACCCCCGGGGCTTTTTCGTTTCCAGTCCGGCCTACCATTGCTCCATGAAATTCGTTGACGAAGCCACCATCGACGTCGTCGCCGGCGACGGCGGCGCGGGCTGCGTCAGTTTCCGGCGCGAGAAGTTCATACCGTTCGGCGGCCCCAATGGCGGCGATGGCGGGCGAGGCGGCAGCGTCTATGCGGTTGCGGACGTCAACCTCAATACGCTGATCGATTACCGATATTCACGCCGGCACGAGGCCCGCAACGGCGAACCCGGACGCGGGTCAGACCAGTTCGGCGCCGCGGCAGACGACATCGTCCTGCGCATGCCGGTGGGCACCATCCTGACCGACCTCGACACCGGCATCGTGGTTGCCGAGCTAATGACGCCTGGCGAGAAGGTGCTCGTCTGCAAGGGCGGCGACGGCGGGTTTGGCAATCTGCACTTCAAGACCAGCACCAACCGTGCGCCACGGCAGAAGACACCTGGCTGGCCGGGCGAGAGCAGGCACTTGAAGCTCGAACTGCGCGTGCTGGCCGATGTCGGGCTGCTGGGCATGCCCAATGCCGGCAAGAGCACCCTGATCGCAGCGATCTCGAACGCCAGGCCGAAGATCGCCGACTATCCGTTCACCACGCTGTACCCCAACCTCGGCGTCGTTCGTGTCGGGCCCGAGAAGAGCTTCGTCGTCGCCGACCTGCCCGGCCTGATCGAAGGTGCAGCTGAAGGCGCGGGGCTCGGACACCAGTTCCTGCGCCACCTCCAGCGCACACGGTTGCTGCTGCACGTCGTCGACATCGCGCCGTTGGACGACAGCACCGACCCGGTCGCGCAGGTGCGCGCGCTGGCGGCCGAGCTGAAGAAGTACGACGCACACCTGGCGGCCAAGCCGCGCTGGCTCGTGCTCAACAAGATCGACATGGTTGCCGGGGCCGATCGCGTCCCGCGGGTGAAGGACTTCGTGCGGCGGCTTCGCTGGAAGGGCCCCGTGTTCGAGGTTTCCGCGCTGGCGCGAAAGGGGCTCGATCCCCTGATCCGGGCTGTTTACGAGCATGTCGCGGGTGCGCGCGAGCCGGTGTCCGCGCTGCACGACGAGCGCTTCGACGCATGAGCGCTGCCCCCGTGTTGCGCGACGCAAGACGCATCGTCGTCAAGGTCGGGTCGAGCCTGGTCACCGACGAAGGGCGCGGCCTGGATGCGGTCGCGATCGGCGACTGGTGCCAGCAGCTGGCCGCGCTTGCGCGCGAAGGCCGCGAACTCGTGGTGGTTTCCAGCGGAGCGATTGCCGAGGGCATGAAGCGACTGGGCTGGTCCACACGCCCGCAGCAGCTTCACGAGTTGCAGGCTGCCGCCGCGGTCGGCCAGATGGGCCTGGCGCAGATCTACGAGAGCCAACTCGCACGGCAGGGCCTGACCAGTGCGCAGGTGCTGCTCACGCACGCCGATCTGGCCGACCGCGAGCGCTATCTCAATGCGCGTTCGACGCTGCTGACGCTGCTGGCGATGAAGGTGCTGCCGGTCATCAACGAGAACGACACGGTCGTCAACGACGAGATCAAGTTCGGCGACAACGACACCCTCGGGGCCCTAGTGGCCAACCTCGTCGAAGCCGATGCGCTGGTGATCCTGACGGACCAGCGTGGCCTGTATTCGGCCGATCCGCGCAAGGATCCTGCTGCGCAACTGATCCAGCAAGCGCGTGCGGGCGACGAGGCGCTCGAGCGTATGGCCGGTGGCGCCGGTTCCGCGCTCGGACGCGGCGGCATGCTGACCAAGGTGCTGGCTGCCAAGCGCGCGGCCGGTGGTGGTGCGAGCACGGTGATTGCCTGGGGTCGTGAGCCCGACGTGCTGCTTCGCCTTGCACTGGGCGAATCGATCGGGACCACGTTGCACGCGGCGACGGCCAAGCTGGCTGCGCGCAAGCAATGGATGGCCGACCACCTCCAGCTGCGCGGGGCCGTGGCCGTCGACGCCGGCGCGGTTCAGAAGCTGCGTGCCGAGGGCAAGAGCCTGCTGCCGATCGGTGTGGTCGCGGTCGACGGCGAGTTCTCACGCGGCGACGTCATCGCGGTGCGGGCAGGCGACGGCCTCGAGATCGCACGCGGCCTGGCCAATTACTCCGCCGCCGAGACGCGCCTCATCGCGCGCAGGCCTTCGTCCCAGATCGCTACCACGCTCGGTTATGCCGCCGAGCCGGAGCTGATCCACCGCGACAACCTGGTGCTCGTGTAGCCAGCCGTCGCCTTGGGCGTCGCCGCGCAGCCGTCAATCCGGAGCTTCGGTGTTCGGCTTGACGCTGTCCGGAGGCGTGGCTTCATCGCGCCAAGGGCCACGCATGCCTCCGCGCAGATAACGGTTGTGATGCGCCGGCCGCGGCAGGTAGCGCGACAGCTCGGTCAACGCCATCTGGTAGACGCCACGTTTGAACTCGATCACCACGTCCAGCGGCACCCAATACTCGTTCCACCGCCACGCGTCGAACTCCGGATGGTCCGTGGCGCGCAGGTTCAGGTCGCTGTCGCGACCGACCAGGCGCAGCAGGAACCAGATCTGTTTCTGGCCGCGGTAATGCCCTCGCGCATCGCGCCGGATGTAGTGGTCGGGCACCTCGTAGCGCAGCCAGTCGCGCGTGCGCGCGAGGATCTGCACATGCTCCGGACGCAAGCCCACTTCCTCATGCAACTCGCGAAGCATCGCCTGCTCGGGCGACTCGCCGTGCTTGATGCCGCCCTGCGGGAACTGCCAGGAGTGGGTGCGAAGGCGCTTGCCCCAAAAAACCTGGTTGCGCGCGTTGAGCAGGATGATGCCGACGTTCGGCCTGAAGCCGTCACGGTCGAGCATAATCGGACCCCAATTCTTGAACTGATTTCATTTTGCACCGGCCCGGTGCGGCGCGCGATCACTCGGTTTCCCGCATCAGGGGCTTCGTCGGTGGGCGGCACGGGCTGGAAGTCCAGCCCATGAAAGCCTCGCAGTTCCTCATCTCCACGCTCAAGGAAGCGCCGGCCGACGCCGAGGTGGTGAGCCACCGGCTGATGGTGCGCGCTGGCATGATCAAGCGGCTGGGCGCGGGCATCTACAGCTACATGCCGATGGGCTTGCGCGTGATCCGCAAGGTCGAGGCGATCATCCGCGAGGAGATGAACCGCGCCGGCGCGGTCGAACTGCTGATGCCGGTGGTGCAACCGGCCGAGCTTTGGATGGAGTCGGGTCGCTTCCAGGCCTACGGGCCCGAACTGCTGCGCGTCAAGGACCGGCACGACCGCGACTTCGTGATCCAGCCCACCAGCGAAGAGGTCATCACCGACATCGCGCGCCAGGAACTGCGCAGCTACAAGCAACTGCCGCGCAACCTGTACCACATCCAGACCAAGTTCCGCGACGAGCGCAGGCCGCGCTTCGGCCTGATGCGCGGCCGCGAGTTCACGATGAAGGATGCGTACTCGTTCGACCGCGATCTGCCTTCCGCGCAGAAGAGCTATGACGCGATGTACAAGGCCTACTGCGCGATCTTCGACCGCTTCGGCCTGATGTACCGCGCCGTCGCGGCGGACACGGGCGCGATCGGCGGAGACGCGTCGCACGAGTTCCAGGTGATCGCCGACACCGGCGAGGACACGATCGTCTACTGCCCCGCGAGCGACTACGCCGCGAACATGGAGCTGGCCGAGGCCGTGCCGCTGCTTGCGTCGCGCGGCGCGCCTGGCGAGGCGATGAAGAAGACGCCGACGCCGGGGAAGAGCACGTGCGAGGAAGTTGCCGCGCTGCTGGGCATCCCGCTCGAACGCACCGTCAAATCGCTGGTGCTGGCCACCGACGAGAAGAGCGCCGACGGCGACATCGTGCGCACGCGGCTTTGGCTGCTGCTCGTGCGTGGCGATCACGGCTTGAACGAGGTCAAAGCCGGCAAGCTCGGCGGACTCAAAGGCGGCTGGCGTTTTGCCACCCTGTCGGAGATCGCCGAGCACTTCGGCACGCCGCCGGGCTACCTCGGACCCATCGATACGCGCAAATCGGTGACGGTAGTGGCCGATCGCACTGTTGCGGCAATGAGCGACTGGGTCTGTGGCGCCAACGAGGCCGACTTCCACCTCACCGGCGTGAACTGGGGCCGCGACCTGCCCGAGCCCGACGTGGTGGCCGATATCCGCAA
>Ga0209797_10001325_pt1 | contig 12403 bp, 17 predicted proteins | sample DOMMetBare3Fresh_2_FD_187472 | JGI IMG/M metagenome (GOLD analysis project Ga0209797, IMG submission 187472) | Wetland sediment microbial communities from St. Louis River estuary, USA, under dissolved organic matter induced mercury methylation -... | ecosystem: Environmental > Aquatic >...
CGCGTCCCGCTCGACCTTGGCCGAAAGGGTCGAGCGCTCGCCCCTGGCGTTGATGAACCCGAGCGGCACCTCGAGCATCGCCAGGACGACGACGGTGAGGGAGAGGTAGCTGATCAGGAGCCGGCGCGTCATGCGCGCAGGCGCAGCCCGACGCCGCGAACCGTCTCGATCAGCGTCGGGTCGCCGAGCTTCTTGCGCAGCGCGGCGACGTGCACGTCCACGGTCTTCGACGAGCCGTACCAGGTCGTATCCCAGACGTCCCGCAGGATCCGGTGCCGATCGACGACAACGCCTGGATCCGAGGCGAGGAGCGCGAGCAGGTCGAACTCCTTCACGGTCAGCTGCAGCTCGCGTCCGTCGAGGGTGGCGCGACGTGCCGGCACGTCGATCTCCAGCCCGCCTGCACGCAGCGTCTCGCGGGTCCCGGGCCGGGCGCCGGTCCTGCGCGCCACCGCGCGGATACGCGCGACGAGCTCCCGCAGGCCGTAGGGCTTGACCACGTAGTCGTCGGCGCCGAGCTCGAGGCCGACGACACGATCGATCTCCTCACCCTTGGCCGTGACCATGATGATCGGGACGTCCGAGCGGGAGCGCAGCTCACGGCAGACGGCGAACCCGTCGATGTCCGGCAGCCGGACATCGAGGAGGACGAGATCCACGGCGGGAGCTTCCAAGGCCTCCCCGCCGGTGGCGACGCGCGTGACGTCGAAGCCCTCGGCCCGAAGGCCCTCGACGAGCGGTTCTGCGATCGCGTCCTCATCCTCGACGACGAGCAGGTGCATACCGGGATCGTAGGGGGCGTCCGACCCGCCCGCTGCAGCAGGGCGGAATGCTGGCGAACTCCTTACCTGCGCCTGGCTCCCGTCTTGCCGTTCCCGGCCTACCTTCGGGGAGCAATCACGAACCGGAGGTCTCATCATGAACCGCACCCGCGCTCTCCTCGTTTCCCTCGCCGTCGGGCTGGCGGCGATCGCGGGCGTCTTCGCACTCGGGCATACGCTCACGCTGGGTCACCATGCGAGTGCCGCCACCGACAAACAGGTCGCACGGCGGACGGCCCAGCTCGACCGTTACGAAGCCTCGCTGCGGAAGGCGCTCAAGCAGAAGCCACCCGCCCTGCCCCCGCTGCCGGCGCCGAGCAAGGCCCCGGCAGCCGTGCAGAGCGCGGCCCCTGTCCAGACCGCGGCTCCCGTCCGCGTCATCTATCACCGCCCTCCGCCCATCGTCGTCGTCAAGCACCGCACCGGCGGGGAGCACGAGCAGGAGAACGAGCGGGAAGGGGTCGAGGCAGATGACTGACACCAGCCATCGGGTCTACGCCGTCGTCCTCGCCCTCGCCGTCTTCTTCGTCAGCTGGGCTGCCATCGCCGCCAAGCCGTGGGCAACCGCGAAGCCCGACCCGCGGCTGGCGGCAATCGCTCAACGTGAGCAGCGCCTGCGGACGGACGCGAAGCTCGTGCAGCAGATCGTCGACCGACGCCTGGCCACCTACCGCATCGCCCTCAAGCAGCGGCAAGCCGTCATCGCCCTCAGGCAGCGGCAGGCCGACCTCGCCCGTGCAGCTCAGGCGAGTGCCCGCGCCGTCGCCGTGTCCCAGACGAGCGTCGCCCCGGCCGTGCGAGTGGTCAACCTGCCGCCGCTGACGGTCACGAGGACATCGTGATGCTGCGGCATTCGTTCAAGGCCATGGGCACCGACATCGAGCTCCTGCTCGACGCGGAGCCCGGCGAGCGCGCCGAGCGCGCGTTCGCCTCCGCGGCAGCGGAGTTCGAGCGACTCGAGCAGATCATGTCGCGGTTCCGGCCCGACTCCGAGCTGTCCCGCCTCAACCGGGACGGCCGGATCACCGGCGCGAGCCACGATCTCGTACGTGTCGTCGAGCTCGCACTTGCCGCCCGCGAGACGACCGGCGGCCGCTTCGACCCGACGGTGCACGACGCCGTCGTCGCCGCGGGCTACGACAGGACGTTCGAGGAGATCCCGAGCGACAGCGTCTCGCCGAGCGCGGCCGCTGCCCGCTGCGGCGGCGCGGTGCGGGTCGAAGGCCTCACGGTCGAGCTCGAGCCGGGCACCCGTCTCGACCTCGGGGGCATCGGCAAGGGGTACGCGGCCGATCGTGCGGCCGAGCTGCTCGCACTCGCGGGCCCGTGCCTCGTGAACGCCGGCGGCGACCTCACGGTGCGTGGCGGATCGTGGCCGGTCGGGGTCGCCGACGGGTTGACGCTGGAGCTCACACGCGGCGCCATCGCCACCTCGGGACGCGACCGCCGCCGCTGGACGCGCGCGGGCGAGGAGATGCACCATCTGATCGACCCGACGACGGGACGCCCGGCGGGAGGCGATCTCCTCCGCGTGACCGTGGTCGCCGACTCGGCCGCCGAGGCCGAAGTGGCGGCGAAGGCGGCGTTCCTGGGTGCCGAGGTCGACATGCCGCGCGTTCTCGTCACCGCCGACGGACGCACCATCCTGGCCGGGGGTCTCGCATGAGGCACGACCCGACCTTCTGGCTGCTGGCCCGCGCGAGCGGCCTCACCGCCTACGTCATGCTGACACTGTCGGTGCTCGTCGGCCTCGTCGTGAAGTCGCGTCCGTTCGCGGCGCTGAAGCCGGCTGCCGTCACCGACCTCCATCGCATCCTCGCCATGCTGGGTCTCGGCGCACTCGTCGGCCACGCCGCAGCACTCGTGCTCGACTCCACCGTCCACGTGAGCATCCCGGGCCTGTTCGTGCCGGGACTGGTGTCCTACCGGCCGGTCTGGACGTCGTTCGGCGTTCTCGCCGCCGAGTTGATGGTGCTGGTCTACGCTTCGTTCTCGATGCGCAAGCGCATCGGCCCCAAGAACTGGCGCCGCCTGCACTGGGCCACCTACGCGATCTTCGGCGCTGCGACCGTCCACGGCATCGCCGCAGGCACCGATACCACGCGGCCCTGGGCCTTCGCGCTCTACGTCGCCGCGGTCGCATCCGTCGCTGTCGCCGCCACGTGGCGGTTCCTCGTACCCCCGACCCGTGCAGTGGCGCGCCGCACCGCCGCGTCCAGCGGCGCCAGGGCCGCCCGTTCGAGAGGAGAGCAACCAGCATGACCACCTATCGCATCGAGATCGACCGTTCTCTCTGCAGCGGCTTCGGCAGCTGCGTGGAGGAGGTTCCCGGCGTCTTCGCGCTCGACGGCGACGGCCTCGCCACCCTGCTCGTCACGGGCACGGACGACGAGGCCGTGCTCGACGCCGCCGGATCGTGCCCCATGGGCGCGATCACGGTGTTCGAAGCCGAAACGGGTGAGGAGGCGTCATGAGCGGCGTCGTCATCGTGGGCGCCGGGCTCGCCGGCGCCCGGTGCGCGGAGACGCTCCGCGCCGGGGGCTACGACGATCCGGTCACGGTCGTCGGCGGCGAGCGGGTCGCCCCCTACGAGCGCCCCGCTCTCAGCAAGCAGTTCCTCGCGGGCGAGAAAGCCGGGCACGAGATCCTGCTCCGTCCGTCCGGCTGGTGGGCCGAGCACGACATCGACCTCCGCCTGGGCGAGCCCGTCGAGCGCGTCGACCTCGACCGGAAGGTCGTCGAGATCCACGGCCAGGAGCTGCCCTGGAGCAACCTCGTGATCGCGACGGGGGCACGGGCCCGCCGGCTTCCCGGCGTCGGCTGCGAGGGTGTGCACGTGCTGCGCACGCTCGGCGACGCGGTAGCCCTGCGGTCGTCGATCAGGCCCGGCACGAAGCTCGTCGTCGTGGGCGCCGGCTTCGTCGGGGCCGAGGTGGCGTCGACGGCGGCCGGTCTCGGCGCGCACGTGACGATCCTCGAGGCCGAGACCGCACCGCTCGCCCGTGTTGCGGGAGCGGAGGTCGGGTTGACGCTCGCCGAACGCTGGCGCAAGCAGGAGGTCGTGGTCCGGCTGGGCATCCGCATCCAGAGCGTCGCCCCTGGACGGGTCGAGCTCGAGGGCGGTGACGTGGTTCCCTTCGACGCGCTGCTCGTGGCGGTCGGCGCCGAGCCGGCGTCCGAGCTGCTCGGCCACAGCGGGGGCATCCCGACCGACGCCTGCGGACGTACGGAGCACCCTGGAGTGTTTGCCTGCGGCGACGTGGCGGTCTTCGGTGGCCGCCGCGTGGAGCACTGGACGAGCGCTTCGGGCCAGGCCGCGGCAGTTGCCGCCACGATCCTAGGACGGCCGACCCCGTACCTGGACGCGCCCTACTTCTGGTCCGACCAGTTCGGGTTGCGACTGCAGATGGTCGGGACGACAGCCGGCTGGAGACACCTGGAGCTCGACGGGGGGTCCGACTCCTTCCGGGCACGCTACGTGGACGACGACGGCCGTACGCTCGCCGTCCTGCTCGCAAACCGACCCCGCGAGGTCGGAGCTGCCCGGCGCGAGCTCGCCAGCGCCGCGTAACCTGCAGTGGTGCGCTCCTGGCAGAGAGCCCTTCTCGGGACGCTGCTGCTGGCCGCGGTAGCCGCGGCCGGCATCGCGTTGAACTTCGGGCTGCTCCGCCTGACGCAGGAGTCGAACGACCCGGTCGGGAAGCTGAGCCCCAGGGCGGTCTTCAGCGAGCAGACCAGTCCGGCGACGACGACCGGCCGGGACGACACCCCTGCGACGGGGCCGAGCCAGGTGCCGCCCCCCACGCACGGAGGCGATGGCGACGGCGACGACTGAGAGCCGTGCAGCCGGGTAGTCCGGCCCACAAGTGCGCCCGCTCAGCGAGCGTGCGGCCCTGACGCCTCCGACGCGTCGCTGAGGTCGCGTCGGGAGGGGGAACAGTGCGTCAGCACGGGCCCCCGACCAGAGCGGCCTCAGCGGCGCGAGCGCCCGGTGGAGCCGGGCTCCGCCCGGCGCAACCGGGTGCGCTCGGCGGCGTCAGGGGTCGTGGAACCAGAAGAAGCCGACTGCGCCGGGCCCGGCGTGCGTGCCGACGACGGCGCCGAGGGCCTCGACGAGCTCGATCTCCGCCTGGGGGCGCAGTTTCTGCACGAGGTCGGTGAGCACGTCGACCCACTCCGGGGCGTCGGCGTGGGCGATGGCGACGCGGAGGCCCGGGGTGTCCTCGGTCGCGCCGGTGAACACGCGCGCGAACTCCTGGAGCGCGCGCTGGCGGCCGCGCACCTTGCCGATCGGCACGATCACGCCGTCGGCGACCGACAGGATGGGCTTGACGTTCAGGAGCGTGCCGGCGAGCGCCTGGGCGCGGCCGATGCGGCCGCCTTTCTGCAGGTATTCGAGCGTGCCGACGGTGAACACGACGCCGTTGTCGCGCTTGAAGCGCTCGATCAGCTGCTCGATCTCGTCGTCGTCCGTGCCGCGGGCGAGACGGCGCTGGATCGCCAGGGAGAGCATGGCGACGGCGAGCGAGGCGGTCTCGGCGTCGACGAGGCGGATCCGGTCGCCGCCGACCTCGCCGGCCGCGAGCGAGGCCGACTGGAACGTGCCGGAGAGCTTCGCCGACAGGTGCAGCGCGTACACGCGCTCGTACGCGCCGAGCTCCTCGAAGGTGGAGAGGAAGTCCTGCGGCGTCGGCTGTGAGGTCGTGGGCAGCGCGGGGGCGGCCTTGAGCCGCTCGTAGAAGTCGTGGGAGCCGATGTCGACGTGGTCGCGGAAGCTCTCCTCGCCGAAGCTGACGTAGAGCGGCACGACTCGCATGTTCGGATACCGGTCGCGCGCCTCCGGGAAGTCGGAGGTCGAGTCGAGGACGATCGCGGTGTTCTCGGTCGTGAGGTTCATGCCGGCTCCCGTGCGTTGCGGAACGCTGACCGTACCGCCTCGACGAGGCCCGAGGTGGGCGTGCCCTTTTCGATCAGGGCTTCGGCGCCGGCCGCGATCACGGCGAAGCGGTCGTGCTCCGTCGCCTCCGCGGTGAGGCAGATCACGACGGCCTGCGGCCGGGCGCCCTTGACCGCGGCGGTCGCCTCGGCCCCGTCGAGGCCGGGCAGCCGGAAGTCCATCAGGACGACGTCGGGCACCAGTGCGGCGGCGGCCGCCACTCCCGCCTGCCCGTCCGCGACGGCCCCGACGACGTCGATGTCGTCGTGCTGCGCGAGCAGCAGCTCCAGGGTCGACCGGTAGACGTCGTTGTCCTCCACGAGCAGGACGCGGATCACGTGCACGGCTACTCCGCCGAGAGGAGCAACGGGTAGTGGGGCTGGCCTCCGTCGTGCACCTCCACCTCCACGCGTGGATGGCGCTCGCCGATACGGGCGAGCAGGCCCTCGAGCGACGGCTCGTCCTGGCCGGTGAGGATGGTGAGCAGCTCGCGGTCACCGGCGAGGAGACGCTCGATGACCGCTTCCACGACCTGGTCGAAGTCGTCGCCGGCGGCGACGGCCGCGCCGTCGGCGAGGCCGAGCCAGGCCCCCTTGCGGACGGCGACACCGTCCAGCTCGACGTCGCGGGAGGCGACGGTGACCTCTCCTGTCGCGACCGCGTCCTGCGCCTCCTCCATCGCCCGCGCGTTGTCCGCGCCGGAGCGCTCCGGATCGTAGGCCACCATCGCGGCGAGCCCCGCCTGGACGGTACGTGTGGGCACGACCCGCACGGGCTTGTCGACGAGGCCGACCGCCTGCTCGGCGCTGAGGATCACGTTCTTGTTGTTCGGCAACACGATCACCTCGCTCGCAGGCGTTGCCTCGATGGCGGCGACGATGTCCGCTGTGGACGGGTTCATCGTCTGGCCTCCCTCGATCACGCGGGTCGCCCGCATGCTCTCGAACAGCCGGCGGTTCCCCTCCCCGGGTGCGACGACGACGACACCGGTCACGAGCGTCATCAGGCCGTCGAGCGCCTCGACGAGCCGTTCCTCCCGTTCGGTCGTCTGGCGGTGCATGTTCGCGATCTCGATCCCTTCGAGGGTGCCGCCGCCGCGGGTGCCGAGGCTGAGCGCGGCGCCGGGGTCGTCGGTGTGCACGTGCACCTTCAGCGCGGTCGGGTCGCCGACGACGAGGAGGGAGTCGCCGAGCTGCTCGAGCTCCCGCTCGAGGGCGTCGGCGTCGAGCCCCTCCCCCTCCACCACGAACACCGTGCAGTAGCGGTACCGCGAAAGCTCCTGGTGCACCGCGTCGATCCCCGCCGCGTGGGTGTCCTCGGCGGGGGCGGCCGGCAGCTCCTCGCCGGTGACGGCGGCGGCCAGCCCACGGATGATCTCGACCAGCCCGGCGCCGCCGGCGTCGACGACCCCGGCCTCCTTCAGCACGGACAGCAGCTCCGGTGTCCGGCGCAGCGCATCCTCACCACGTGCGACGACGCGCTGCAGAACGTCCTCCTTCGACAGGGTTCGAACGTCGGGCTGCTCTGCCTCCTCGGCCATCTCGCGAATCACGGTCAGCATGGTTCCCTCCACCGGGCGGCGTACGGCCCGGTAGGCGGCGTCACTCGCGGCGCGGAACGCGCGTGCCACGGTGGGGCCGTCGATCTCCTCGTGCTCGCCGAGCACCTCGGCGAAGCCGCGCACGATCTGGCTGAAGATGACGCCCGAGTTCCCGCGTGCGCCCATCAAGGCGGCGCGTGACAGCTCCTTCGCGACCGCCTCGTGGCCGTTCGCTGCGGACGCCTCGAGCGCCTCGACGATGGCGCGCACCGTGAGGGTGAGGTTCGTGCCCGTGTCGCCGTCCGGCACCGGGTAGACGTTGAGGTCGTCGATGCGCCGGCGGTGCGCCTCGAGGTTCTGCAGCGCCGCCCGGGCGAGCTCGCGTGCGCGGCCGATGTTCACGGCGAGCGCCTGACGTCTTCGATCCGCACCTCGACCGAGGAGACGTCGAGGCCGGTCTGCCGCTGCACCTCGTAGGCGACGCGCGTCCGGATCGCGGAGGCGACCTCGGCCAGGTTGAGCCCGTACTCGACGACGACGTGGAGGTCGATCTCGAGCCCGCCGCCGTCGTGGCTCTTCACCTCGATGCCGTCCGTCAGCCGGTCGCGGCCCGGCAGGCGCGGGAAGCGGCGTCCGGCCATGCCGACGATGCCGTAGCTCTCTGCGGCGACGTAGCCGACGATCTGGGCGACCGCCTCGGACGAGACGGAGATCCGCCCGAGCGGTGACTCACGCGCGAGATGGGTGCCTCTGTCCACGCCGCGAGGTTAGACGAGATGGGGACGCCGGTGGTTGCGCGAGCCGCCGCCGGCAGGGCGGAGCTTGGTCAGACGGCTTTGGTGACTTTGCCGGCCTTGAGGCAGCGCGTGCAGACGTAGGCGCGCATCGCCTTGCCGTCGAGGAGCATGCGGACGCGCTGCAGGTTCGGGTTGAAGCGGCGCTTCGTGGCGACCATGGAGTGGCTCCGGTTGTTGCCGAAGCCGGGCTTCTTCCCACAGATGGCGCAGACCTTGGACATGCGGCGGCCAATGGTACCGAAACGCTCCGTGCCGCGACACCGTCAGTCGTGGAACCATAGAGGGAGGTTCACTGGGAACCGTAGGTTCCCGGCTTCAGGGATCGTCGCGACCCGGGATCCCCGGTCGGGGATCCCGGGTCTGCGGTAAATCAACGCGCTGCTGCGGCGCGGAGGTTGGCGAACACGTCGGCCATCTCGAGGGCGGTGCGAACGGCTTCCGCGCCCTTGCCGACGCGGCTGTCGGCCTGGTCGGCGCGGTCGAGGGTGAGCACGCCGAAGGCGACGGGCACACCGGTCTCGATCGCGGCGAGCTGGAGGCCGCTCGCGGCCTCGCCGGAGACGTAGTCGAAATGCGGTGTGTCGCCGCGGATGACACAGCCGAGCGCGACGACGCACGCGAAGCGGCGGGTCTTCGCGAGCGCCATGGCGGCGAGCGGCAGTTCGAACGCGCCGGGCACCGGCATCACCGTGACGGCGTCGCGCGCGACGCCGCAGGCCTCGAGCTCGCCGAGGGCGCTCTCGAGCAGCCTCGTCGTGACGTCGCCGTTGAAGCGCGCGACGACGACGCCGACGGCGCGGCGCTCGCCTACCGGCTCGCCGTCGAGCACCGAGTAGCCGGGGGGCACGGTGAGGTCGCCCGGGGCGTGCTCCATCGTGGCGGAGACGTGGTCTGCGAGCGCGGCGGCGACAGGGTCGTGATCGTGAGCCTCGGACGCGTAGCCGGTGGCCTCGGCGGGCGCGCCGGGATCCGCTTCTCCCTCCTCGGCGCGGGGCCAGGCTTCGAGCGCGGTGTCGCTCGCGGCCGCCAGCACGTTCTCGCTCGCCGCCTCGAGGACGTCGTCTTCGCGGGGTGGCTCCAGGTCGAGGTCGAAGCGGGCGAGATCGTCGTCCCCGTGCGGCGTGTCGTAGCGGTCGCTCATGCTTCGGCCCCTTTCCAGTGCTCGGGATCGAAGCGGACGCGCTGGTGGTGCAGCTTCTCCCCGATCGTGTGCCCGAGCTTCTCACGCTTCGTGTCGAGGTAGCGGCGGTTCTCCGTGTTCGGAGTGATCTCGATCGGCTCCTGGGAGACCACGGTGAGCCCGAAGCCGGTGATGCCGGAGATCTTCTTCGGGTTGTTGGTGAGCACGCGAATCGTGGTCAGGCCGAGGTCGGCGAGGATCTGTGAGCCGATGCCGTACTCGCGCTGGTCGGCGGCGAAGCCGAGCTCGAGGTTCGCCTCGACCGTGTCCAGGCCGCTCTCCTGCAGCTCGTAGGCGCGGAGCTTGTTGAGCAGGCCGATGCCGCGCCCCTCCTGGGCCAGGTACAGCACCACTCCCGCTCCCTCCGCCTCGATCCGACGCAACGCGTGCTCGAGCTGCTCGCCGCAGTCGCAGCGCTGCGAGTGGAAGACGTCGCCGGTGAGGCACTCGGAGTGGACGCGGACCAGCACGTTCTCGGCGCCGGCGACGTCCCCCTTGACGAGGGCGACGTGCTGCTTGCCGGTCAGGACCTCCTCGTAGGCGACCGCCTGGAACTCGCCGAACTCGGTCGGGAGCCGCACGGAGACGACGCGTTGCACCAGCTTCTCGTGCTTCCGCCGGTACTCGATCAGGTCGGCGACGGTCACCATCTTGAGAGCGTGCCGGTCGCAGTAGGCAACCAGGTCGGGCACGCGGGCCATGGTGCCGTCGTCGTTCATGATCTCGCAGACGACGCCGGCCGCGGTGAGCCCGGCGAGGCGGGCCAGGTCGACGGCGGCCTCGGTCTGCCCGGAGCGCTGCAGCACGCCGCCCGGTCGTGCTTGCAGCGGGAAGACGTGGCCCGGCTGGACGAGGTCGTACGCAGTGGAGACGGGGTCGATCGCGACCTGGATCGTGTGCGCCCGGTCGTGGGCCGAGATCCCGGTGGAGACGCCCTCGCGCGCCTCGATCGAGACGGTGAACGCGGTGCCGTACGGCGTCTCGTTCTGGTCTGTCATCTGCCGGAGGCCGAGCTCCGAGCAGCGCTCGGGCGTCAGGCACAGGCAGATGAGGCCGCGCCCGTAGGTGGCCATGAAGTTGACCGCCTCGGGCGTGACGAACTGGGCGGCGATCGTGAGGTCGCCCTCGTTCTCGCGGTCCTCGTCGTCGACGACGACCACGAAGCGGCCGGCCCGGATCTCCTCGAGCGCTTCCTCGATCGTCGCGAAGGGGGTGGTCTCCGGCATCGCGGTCATCTCGGGGATGGTAGCCCGGGGGTGCTCACTGCCGGGGGACGAGCCGCTCGACGTACTTGGCGAGCACGTCGATCTCCAGGTTGACCTGCCGGCCGGGCGCGAGGTCTGCGAGCGTCGTCTCGGAGAGCGTGTGAGGGATCAGCGCAAGGCCGAAGCTGTCGTCGTGCAGCTCGGCGACGGTCAGCGAGACGCCCTCGACCGCGATCGAGCCCTTCTCGACGCAGTAGCGGAGGATCTCGTCGGGCGCCTCCACGATCACGCGCAGGCCCTCGCCCTCGGCCTCGACCGACTGCACGCGGCCGACGCCGTCGACGTGCCCCTGGACGATGTGGCCGCCCATCGTGTCGCCGGCGCGCAGGGCCGGCTCGAGGTTGACCTCCGAGCCGGCTGCGAGGCTGCCGAGCGTCGTGCGGCGCAGCGTCTCGGGCACGGCATGAAAGACGAGGCGAGGCCCCTCGACGGACTCGGCCGTCAGGCAGACGCCGTTGATCGCTACCGACCCGCCGACTTCAACCCCGGGGGCGGTGCCGGGCGCGTCGATCTCGAGGCGCACGCCCTGTTCGTCCCCGGAGAGGGAGACGACGCGGCCGAGCTCGCGCACGATGCCGGTGAACACGACGCAAGGCTACCGCGGCGCCGTCAGGATTCAACCTTCTACGGCTCGTTGAGATAGCCCTCGAGCAGCACGTCCGCGCCCACCTGCCGGGCGGAGAGGCGGGTCAGCGAGAGCGGCGCCGGCAGCTCGCCGAGCAGGTGCGGGCCGGCTCCGGCGAGCGTCGGAGCGACGAAGAGCAGAAGCTTGTCGACGAGGCCCCGCTCGAGGAAGGCGGTCGCGAGCGTCGGCCCGCCCTCGAGCAGGAGCGCCTGCACGCCCTCGGCGGCGAGCGCGGGCAGCTCGTCCTCGAGCGGGCCGCGGCGCAACTCGAGCTCGGAGCCGGGCGGCAGCGGCCCGCGTCCGAACGCAAGCCGCCGAGGCTCACGGACGACCGGGACGCCACGCGCGTCGAGACGGGGAGCGTCCGCCCGGACCGTGCCCATGCCGACGCCGACCGCGTCGGCGCTCGCCCGCAGCTGGTGCACGAGCAGGCGCGACTCCTCGCCCGTCACCCAGCGGGCGTCCGGAACGGTGACCCGTCCGTCCAGCGTCACGGCGACCTTGTAGGTGACGAACGGCCGGCCCCGCGCCACCCAGGTGCGCCAGGCCTCGTTCTGCGCCCGTGCCTCGAAGCGGTCGTCGAGCTCCACCTCGACGCCTGCAGCCCGCAGCTGCTCGAGCCCTCCGCTCGCGTCGGGGTTCGGGTCGTGGCAGCCGGCCACGACCCTCGCGATGCCTGCTGCGAGAACCGCGTCGACGCAGGGGGGCGTGCGCCCATGATGCGCGCAGGGCTCCATCGTCACGTACAGCGCCGCGCCGCGCGCTCTCTCGGCGGCGGCCGCGATGGCGACGACCTCGCCGTGCCGTCCGCCGTGCGGCTCCGTCACGCCCTCCCCCACGATCTCGCCGTCGGCGACCACGACGGCCCCGACCGTCGGGTTGGGGTAGGCGATGCCGAGCGAGCGGCCGGCCAGCTCGAGCGCGCGGTCGAGGCTCACGCGAGCGTCGCGGCGATGCGACGGTAGGCGGCCGCCGGGTCGGGATCGGCGAAGACGGCGCTGCCGGCGACGAGGAGGCCGGCGCCGGCGTCATGCACGGCGCGGGCGTTCGAGGCGCCGACACCGCCGTCGACCTGGATCGGGACGTCCACGAGCTCGGAGAGCCGGGCGATGCGGCCGAGCGCCTCCGGCATGAACGCCTGTCCCGAGTACCCGGGCTGGATGCTCATGCAGAGGACGATCTCCGCGCCGGCGTCGCCTGCGAACCGGGCCGCCTCCTCGGGCGCCGTGCCGGGATTGA
>Ga0209797_10001326_pt1 | contig 12394 bp, 10 predicted proteins | sample DOMMetBare3Fresh_2_FD_187472 | JGI IMG/M metagenome (GOLD analysis project Ga0209797, IMG submission 187472) | Wetland sediment microbial communities from St. Louis River estuary, USA, under dissolved organic matter induced mercury methylation -... | ecosystem: Environmental > Aquatic >...
GGCCGAGGGCTTCGAGTGCGGCATCAAGCTGAAGAACGTCACCGACATCAAGGAAGGCGACCACCTGGAGTTCTTCGAAGTCAAGGAAGTCGCCCGAACACTGTGAGCCCCCAAGCTCCCTCCGGCTGCTAGCCCCCGGGGGAGGCCTGTGCAGCGGACCGGCGGCGCCGGATCCACGTACAGGCTGGACCTGAAGCCTTGGAGCCCCGCAGTCGCGGGGCTCGTCGCTTGAAAGGCACGACGATGCGCCACAAGAGAAACATCCCGAACCGCAGCTTCCGCGTCGCCGACCAGATCCAGCGCGACGTGGCCGAGTTGATCCGCGAACTGAAGGATCCGCGCGTGGGCATGCTCACGATCAACGCGGTCGAGGTCACGCCCGACTATGCCCACGCCACGGTGCTGTTCTCGCTGCTGGTGGGGGACCCCGCGCAGTGCGAGGCGGCGCTGAACGAAGCCGCGGGATGGCTGCGCAACGGCCTGTTCAAGCGCCTGTCGATCCACACGGTGCCCACGCTGCACTTCCAGTTCGACCGCACGACCGAGCGCGCGGCGCAGCTGAGCGCGTTGATCCGCGATGCCAACGCCACGCGGGCGAAAGACGAATAAGTTGACCCGCGCCGGACCGCCTCGCTTGCATCCCCCGGAGGGAAGCCCGGGTCACTCGGCTCGACCGGGCACCGGCGCGCGGCCGCGCCGCGCCCTGCATGGCGTGCTGCTGCTGGACAAGCCGCTCGGCCTGTCGAGCAACGACGCGCTCCAGCAGGCCAAGCGGCTGTTCCATGCCGAGAAGGCGGGGCATACCGGCACGCTCGATCCGCTGGCCACCGGCCTGCTGCCTTTGTGCTTCGGCGCCGCGACCAAGTTCTCCCAGGCCAGCCTGGATGCCGACAAGCGCTACACCGCCACGCTGCGGCTCGGTGTGACCACCACGACCGGCGACCTCGAGGGCCCGGTGGTCGACACGCGCGTGGTGACGGCGGACCGCGCGGCGATCGACGCGGTGCTGGCCCGCTTCACGGGTGGTGTCGACCAGCGCCCGCCGATGCACTCGGCGATCAAGCACGAGGGCAGGGCCTTGTACGAATATGCGCGCGAGGGTCGTGAGGTCGAACGTGCCACGCGGCGCGTCACGGTGCGCTCGATCGACGTGCTGTCATGGGGCGACGACACGCTGGTGCTGGACGTGCGCTGCAGCAAGGGCACGTACGTGCGCACGCTGGCCGAGGACATCGGCGGTGCGCTCGGTTGCGGTGCGCACCTGTGTGCGCTGCGCCGCACCGGCAGCGGTGCGCTCTCCATCGAGCAGGCGATCACGCTCGAGGCCCTCGCGGCGCTGCCTGAAGGCCAGCGCGATCGATGCCTGTTGCCGCCGGACGTGCTGCTGGCCGACTGGCCTGAGTGGCGGCTGTCGGCCGCCGAAGCCGCGCGTTTCCTGACCGGACTGCGGCGCCGCGTCGTCGCGCCCGATGCGCCGCACGTGCGGGTGTACGGTCCCGACCGGACGGCGCTGCTGGGTGCTGCTCACATCACCGCCGGCGAACTGATCCCCGATCGGCTGCTCAGCCCGCTCGAGATCCAAGGGCTGTGCACCTCAACCCCCACGCTCCCTGCAGTCGCTGCCCCCCGAGGGAGTGGCGGTTCGCTGGGGGCGGCCCGGCGCCTACCGCAATGAACACCCAGATCCGCAACGTCGCCATCATCGCCCACGTCGACCATGGCAAGACGACCCTGGTGGACCAGCTGCTGCGGCAGAGCGGGACCTTCCGCGAGAACGAGAAGGTCGCCGAGCGCGTGATGGACAGCAACGACCTGGAGCGCGAGCGCGGCATCACGATCCTGGCCAAGAACTGCGCGGTCACCTGGAAGGGCACCCACATCAACATCGTCGACACGCCGGGCCACGCCGACTTCGGCGGCGAGGTCGAGCGCGTGCTGTCGATGGTCGACGGCGTGCTGCTGCTGGTCGACGCGGTCGAAGGGCCGATGCCGCAGACGCGTTTCGTCACCAAGAAGGCGCTCGCGCTGGGCTTGAAGCCCATCGTCGTGGTCAACAAGGTCGACCGGCCCGGCGCGCGGCCCGAGTACGTGATCAACGCCACCTTCGAGCTGTTCGACAAGCTGCACGCCACCGAGGACCAGCTCGACTTCCCGGTGATCTTCGCCTCGGGGCTGAACGGCTGGGCGTCGCGCACGCAAGGCAAGGTGGGCACGGACATGGCCCCGCTGTTCGATGCAGTGATCGAGCATGTGCCGCCGCACCAGGGCAGCGAGAGCGAGCCGCTGCAGCTGCAGATCTGCTCTCTGGACTACTCGAGCTACGTCGGCCGCATCGGCATCGGTCGCGTGCACAGCGGCGTGCTCAAGCCGGCGATGGACGTGGCCGTCTACGAGGGCCCGGACAGCACGCCGCGCAAGGCCCGCATCAACCAGGTTCTCAAGTTCGAGGGCCTGGCGCGCGTGCCTGCCGACACTGCGGGCCCAGGCGACATCGTGCTGGTCAACGGGATCGAGGACATCGGCATCGGCATGACGCTGACCTCGCTCGACGATCCGCGCCCGCTGCCGATGCTCAAGGTCGACGAGCCGACGCTGACGATGAACTTCTGCGTCAACACCTCGCCGCTGGCGGGCCGCGAGGGCAAGTTCGTGACCAGCCGCCAGATCTGGGACCGCCTGCAGCGCGAGCTGCAGAGCAATGTCGCGCTGAAGGTGAAGGAGACCGACGAGGACGGCATCTTCGAGGTCTCGGGGCGCGGCGAACTGCACCTGACGATCTTGCTCGAGAACATGCGCCGCGAGGGCTACGAGCTGGCGGTGTCCAAGCCGCGCGTCGTGTTCCACGAGGTGGATGACGAGCGCCAGGAGCCGATCGAGCTGGTCACGGTCGATGTCGAAGACAGCCACCAGGGCGGCGTCATGCAGGCGCTCGGTGAGCGGCGCGCCGACCTCGTCAACATGGAGACCGACGGCATGGGGCGCGTGCGCCTGGAGTACCGCATCCCGGCGCGCGGCCTGATCGGCTTCTCCAACGAATTCATGAACCTCACGCGTGGCACCGGGCTGATCTCCAACATCTTCGACGGCTACGAGGCCTACAAGGGCGACATCGCCGGGCGCAAGAATGGCGTGCTCATCAGCATGGACGACGGCGAGATCGTCACCTACGCGCTGGGCAAGCTCGACGACCGCGGCCGCATGTTCGTCAAGCCCGGCGACCCGGTCTACGAGGGCATGATCGTCGGGGTTCATAGCCGCGACAACGACCTGGTGGTCAATGCGGTGCGCCAGAAGCAGCTCACCAACTTCCGCGTCTCTGGCAAGGAGGACGCGATCAAGATCACCCCGCCGATCGAGCTCACGCTCGAGTACGCGGTCGAGTTCATCGAGGACGACGAGCTCGTGGAGATCACGCCGAAGAGCATTCGCCTGCGCAAGCGGCACTTGAAGGAGCACGACCGCAAGCGGGCTTCGCGAGAGGCAGCGTGACGCTCGCCGGCTGCGAATGCGAGTGCTCTTCGGCTTCGCCGTTCACTGAGCACCCCCCGTGCCCCCCGCCAAGCGGGGGGGCGCCTCGATCACTGCCCGGGGTCGCTGCGCGACGCTCTGAACACCCGTGACGCATCAACGTGCCGTGCTGCTCATGATCGTGAGCGCGCTGATGTGGAGCATCGCCGGCGTCGTGTCGCGCTGGCTCGATAGCGCGCAGGGTTTCGAGGTGACTTTCTGGCGCAGCGCATTCAATGCGCTGGCCCTGGTCGTGATGCTGGGTGTGCTGCGCGGGCCGGGCGCGCTGTTCGCCTCGCTGCGCGGCGGCGGACGTGCACTGTGGCTGTCGGGCCTGTGCTGGTGCACGATGTTCACCGCCTTCATGATGGCGATCACCCTGACCACCGTGGCCAACGTGCTGGTCACGATGGCGCTGGCCCCGCTGTTCACCGCGCTGGCCGCGCGCGTGGCGCTCGGCCACCGGCTGGCTGTGCGAACCTGGGGCGCGATCGTGCTCGCCGGCGCCGGCATCGGCTGGATGTACGCCAGCGAGTTGCAGGGCGGCCGTCACCTTCTGGGCACGGGGGTGGCACTCGCGGTGCCCGTGGCCGCCGCCGTGAACTGGACGCTGATCCAGAGTCTGCGAGGCCGTGCGGAGGCACCCGACATGCTGCCCGCGGTGCTGATCGGTGCACTGCTGTCGGCCGCGCTGACCTTGCCGCTGGCTTGGCCGTTGCGCGCTTCCGGGCACGACATCGCCTGGCTGGCACTGCTGGGCACGGTGCAGCTCGCAATCCCTTGCCTGATCTCGGTGACCGTGGCGCGCCACCTGCCCGCACCCGAGGTATCGCTGCTCGCGCTCCTCGAGGTGCTGTTCGGCGTGGCCTGGGCCTGGCTCGGTGCGGGCGAGAAGCCGAGCACCGCGGTGCTGGCGGGTGGGGCGCTTGTCCTCGCGGCGCTGGCCGGAAACGAGTGGCTTGCGTTGCGAGCGCGGCGCCTTTGAATTGGGGAGTCGGCGTCTGCGGCGGTTGATCCGCCGATGCATGCGCGGTCTACTCGCGCCGCGGGCATCGGGCCCGCCAATCGAGGACGCGCGATGAAAACCTACAAGGTCTTCGCTCCGCCCGGCGACCATGCGGCGATCGAGGCACTGGGCCGGCCCGTGATGCGCTACGACGCATTCGTCGTCGTCGAGCTCGGCGACGCCGCGGCGCGCAAGATGCTGCGTCGCTTTGCCTGCGAGGACCTGACCGAACAGTACCGGCTGTCGCTGGAGGGCGGCGAGATCGATCCGCTGTCGCCCGCGTGGGCCAAGGCAGTCCGAAGCGAGGCACCGGTGGACGACGCGCCGCACCACTACCTGGTGCAGTTCGTCGGCCCCGTCAAGGACACCTGGATCGCTGCGCTGCGGCGTGCGGGTGCCGTGCTGCGCCAGCCGACGAGCGGCTTCGGCTACGTGGTCAAGGCCGACGGCGCCGCGGTGCGCCGCTTCCGGGCCCTGCCCTTCGTGCGCTGGTGTGGCCACCTGCCGCACGCCGACCGCGTGGCGCCCGAGCTGAAGGGCGAGGTCAAGGGGGCGCCGCTGCCGCGCCGCCGAGTGCAGGCCGACACGCTCGTGCTCGAGGTGTTCGACGCCGCCGACATCGACCGCATCGCCGAGGGGGCACGCGCCCTGGGCTTTTCCGTCGTCTCGCGCAACAAGCGAGCGCGTCTGCTGACGCTGCGTGCGCCGTCGGCCGAGATGATGGCCAAGGTGATGCAGTCGCTGTCGGCGCTCCACGGCGTGCAGGAGATCCGGCGGCGCGCCGTCGTGCGCACCTGCAACGACGTCGCCGGCCGCATCGTGCGCCGCGACGTCGTCGCGCGTCCGGCGCCCGGGCTCGGGCTGACCGGCGAGGGCGAGGTCGTTGCGATCTGCGACACCGGTCTGGATACCGGCGATGCGGCACGGATCCACCCCGACTTCGCCGGCCGCGTGATCGCCATCAAGAGCTACCCGGTCGACCGGGCGTGGCGTGACATGGTCTTCAACGTCGGCCGCAACGATGGCGCGGCCGATCTCGACGCGGGCCATGGCACCCATGTGGCCGGAACGCTGCTGGGCGACGGCCGTGCGTCGGCGGGCGGGCCCGACCACCTGGCGGGGATGGCACCGCGGGCCAGGCTCGTGTTCCAGGCGGTCGAGCAGCGCATGAAGTGGCGGCCCGAGGTCGACGACGAAACGAAGGCGAGCGCATTCGAGATGGCGGGCATGCCCGACGATGTCGGGCCGCTGTTGGAGTTTGCCTACGTGCGCGGCGCGCGCGTGCACAACGACTCGTGGGCCGGTGGCGATGCCGGCGCGTACGACAGCTCGTGCCGCCAGATCGACCGCTTCGTCTGGAAGCACAAGGACATGTGCATCGTCGTGGCGGCCGGCAACGACGGCAGCGACACCGGCGGTCTTGACAGGAAGGGACGACGCATCACGCCCGGCAACGGCCGCATCAACCCGATCAGCGTGACGCCACCCGGCACGGCCAAGAACTGCATCACCGTGGGCGCGAGCGAAAACGAGCGTCCGCGCTTCAGGCGCACGTACGGCGGCATCTGGCCCGACGACTACCCGCGCGCGCCGTTCCGCGACGATCGTCTGGCCGACGACGCCGACAGCGTGGCCGCGTTCTCGGCGCGCGGCCCCACGCTCGACGGCCGCGCCAAGCCCGACCTCGTCGCACCAGGCACGATGGTCTTGTCGACACGCTCGTCGCAGCTGGCCTCGAACAACTTCGCCGAGGCGATCTACCCGCCGAACAAGCGGCGCTATTTCCACATGAGCGGCACGAGCATGGCCACGCCGGTCGTCTCGGGTTGTGCGCTGCTGGTGCGCGAGTTCCTGCGCACGCGGCGCGGCATCGCATCGGCGAGCGCCGCGCTGGTCAAGGCGGTGCTGGTGGCCGGCTGCGTGCGGCTGCCCGAAGGACGCGAGGCCCTGGTCGACAGCACCCAGGGCTTCGGCCGCGTCGACCTCGAGCGCTCGCTGGCCCGCCTGGTTCTGGCTCACGAAGGCGTGGGCCTGCGCACGGGCGCAGCCGCACGCGTGGACATCGACGTGCCGGGCGGTGCTCGCACGTTGCGCATCGCCATGGCCTACACCGACTACCCGGGCAAGACCCTGGTCAACAACCTGAACCTGTTCGTGGCTGGCCCGCGCGGCGAGCGACATCTGGGCAACCAGCGGCGGCCCGGCGGCACCGGGCTCGTGCTCGACGCGCGCAACAACGTCGAGGTGGTCGAGGTGGCCGGCGTGGCGCCGGGTCGCTGGGTGCTTCAGGTGGTGGCCTCCAACGTCTCGCGTGGCCCGCAGGACTTCACGCTCGCCGCGGTGCTGGTCTAGGGTTGGCCCGGGCATGGGCGCCGCCGCGTGCCCCTAGCATCGCCGCATGAAGCGCCTGTCTGGGCTGGACGCCACCTTCCTTCACCTCGAGACACCCGAGATGCCCATGCATGTGGGCGCGCTGCATGTCTTCGAGCTGCCCAGGGGTTTCAAGGGCCGCTTCGTCGATGCGCTGCGCCGCCACATGACCGAACGGCTGCCGCTCACGCCGGCGCTGCGCCGCCGCTTGTGGATGATGCCGATGAACATCACCAACCCGGTGTGGGTCGACGCGGTGCCCGACATGAAGCACCATGTCGTCGAGGTCCGGCTGCCGGCCCCGAACAAAGGCGGCAAGGCAGGCATGGCGGAGCTCGAGGCGCTGGTCGGCCGCCTGCACCCCCAGCGGCTCGATCGAGCCCGGCCGTTGTGGAAGTTCCATGTCATCGAGGGCCTCGCACCCGGGCCGAACGGCCACAAGCGGGTGGCGATGTACACGCAACTGCACCACGCTGCGGTGGACGGACAGGCCGCCGTCGCGCTGGCCAATGCGATCCTCGACCTCTCGCCCGAGCCGCGCCCGCTCGAGCTGAAGGCCTCGACCCGCGAGAAGCGGTTCCGCCTCTCGCTCGTCGAGATGGTGTCGGGCGCGGTCACGGGCGAGGTGCAGCAGATCACGCATCTGTTGCGCGTGCTGCCCGCAACGGTCGGCGCGGTCTCGTCGGCCGCGACGCGGATGGTCTCGCACAGCCGGTTCGTCACGGGACGCAAGGCGCCGGGCAACCTGGGTGCGGCACCGCGCAACCGGCTCACGCACGCGGTGACCGAAGGCCGCGCGTTTGCCGCCGTGAGCCTGCCGCTGGCCGAGGCCAAGGCGCTGGGCAAGGTGCACGACGCGACGCTGAACGATATCGTGCTGTGGCTGTGCAGCACCGCGCTGCGCGCCTACCTCGGTGAACACAAGGAACTGACACGCCAGTCGCTCGTGGCCGCGGTGCCGGTGTCGCTGCGTGCCAAAGGCGACACGCGCGCGGACAACCAGGCGTCGATGACGCTCGTGAGCCTGGGCACGAACATCGTGGATGGCGCCAGGCGGCTGGCCCATATCCGCCTCGCGACGCGTTCGATGAAGCGCACGCTGGCGGGGGTGAAGGACATCTTGCCCACCGACTTCCCGTCGATCGGCGTGCCCTGGCTGACGGAGGCGGCCAACGCGATCTACCGGCGCGCCACCGAAAGCGACAAGCTGCCGCCGGTGGCCAACGTCACGATCTCCAACGTGCCCGGTCCGCCGATGCCGCTGTACCTGGCCGGCGCGAAGATGCTGACGAACTACCCTTGCTCGATCGTCGTGCATGGCGTGGCGCTGAACATCACGGTGCAGAGCTACGACCAGTCGCTGGACTTCGGCCTGATGGCCGACGCCAAGGCGATGCCCGATGTGCGGCGTCTCGCCCAGGCGTTGCCGGCGGCGTTCGACGTCCTGCGGGCCCTGCCGGCCGACGACGACGCTGCGGCCGTTCCGGGGCCGCGGGCCGCGAAGGGCCGCGGGCGGGCTGCCGCTGCCTCGCCCCGTCGGCCGCCGGCCAAGGCAAAGGCCCGGGCCGCCTGAGGCCGTCGCCGCTCGCGTGACGTGTCGCACGCGCGACACGTGTCTAGGGCAAGCGCCCAGGGCCGCGGGATGCGGCAGCCGATAGCATGGGACTCGATGAAGTCGCGACCCAAGCACGGCCATCCGCCATACCGCCACCACGAGGCGCCGGCGCCGCTGTTCCATGAGGCCGACGTGCGCGCGCCGAACGCCTTCCTGGTCCTGCTCGAGGGCCGCGCACCCTGGGAATGGGCGGCGATGGTGGCGACGCTGCCTTGGCTGAAGCGACTGCCGCGCGGCGACGGCCACCCGGTGATCGTGTTCCCCGGCCTGGGCGCCACCGACATCACCACGGCACCGCTGCGCGGCTTCCTGCAGGACATGGGTTACAGCGCCTACCCGTGGAAACAGGGTTTCAACTTCGGCCCGCGCCGCGGTGTGCTCGACGCCGTGCGCGACTATGTCCAGCGCATCGCCGAGCGCCACGACGACAAGGTCAGCCTGATCGGCTGGAGCCTGGGCGGTCTGTACGCCAGAGAGATGGCCAAGGAGTTCCCGGCGATCTCGCGCTGCGTGGTCACGCTCGGTTCGCCGTTCGCGGGCCACCCGCGCGCGACGAATGCCTGGCGGTTCTATCAGATGGTCAGCGGGCAGGACATCCACGACCCCGAGCTGATCGAGCAAATCCGCGGCACGCCGCCGGTGCCCACGACCTCGATCTACTCGAAGACCGACGGCGTGGTGGCATGGCAGTGCAGCCTGAACGAGGACTCGCCGTTGTCCGAGAACATCGAGGTCCACGCGAGCCACATCGGCATGGGCATGAACCCGCTGGCGCTGTACGCGATCGCCGACCGGCTGCGCCAGGACCCGGCGCACTGGCGGCGCTTCGACGTCCAGGGAGCGCGCCGCTGGTTCTACAAGAGCACGGGCCTGGGGCCGTTCGCCGCCGCCCATCTCTGATGCGGATCCAAGCCAACGGCATCGGCATCGAGGTCGAGGACCAGGGCCCGCCCGATTCGCCCGGCGGGCCGCCGATCCTGATGATCATGGGCCTTGGCATGCAGCTCACGGCCTGGCCCGAGCCGCTCGTGCAGATGCTGGTGGAGCGCGGCCGCCGCGTGATCCGGATGGACAACCGCGACGTGGGCCTGTCGCAGCGCTTCGACCACCTTGGCGTGCCGAGCTTCGGCCCGGTCATGTTGCGCTACTTCCTGCACCTGCCGGTGCGCGCGCCGTACACGATCGGCGACATGGCCGGCGACGCCCTGGGCGTGCTCGACGCGCTGGGCATCGCGCGCGTGCACGTCGTCGGCGCGTCGATGGGCGGCATGGTGGCACAGCACTTGGCGGCCGGGCACGGCGATCGCATCGCGCGCCTGACGCTGATGATGACCACCAGCGGCGCAAGGCACCTGCCTCAGCCGAGCACGCGCGTGCGCATGGCGCTGCTCGACCGCGGCAGGATCGACCCGCACGACATCGAAGCGCTCACGGACCGGCTCGAGCATGTGCTCGACGTGATCGGCAGTCCGGCGTTCCGGCCGGATCGAGCGGCGCAGCGCGAGCGGCTGCGCGCGCTCATCACGCGCGCCTACCACCCCGCCGGCGTGGTGCGGCACATCGTGGCCGTGGTCGCCGACGGCGACCGCTCGCCGCTGCTCGCGCGCATCCGCGCGCCGACGCACATCGTGCATGGTGCGGCCGATCCGCTCGTGCCGGTGGCCGCCGCGCACGACCTGCACGCCAAGATCGCCGGCTCGACGCTCGAGGTGATCGAGGGCATGGGTCACGACCTACCCGCCGCGCTGTGGCCACGGCTGGCCGACAGCATCGCGGGCGTGACGCATTGACGCCGGTGTCGCCTGCAGCTTGCGCTAGATTGGCTCCGCGGCCCGTGTGGTCGCGCCGCCGATGAAGAACGCGCTCCTCGTAACGATCGTCGTCCTGGCCGCTGCACCTGCGTGGGCCCAGGCCTACCGCTGCACGGTCGACGGTCGCACCGTGTTCCAGCAGGCGCCTTGCGCCGGCGGCAGCAAGGTGGCCGGCGAGGCAGCTGCCGCGAGCAGCCTGCCGGCAGCGCCAGCGGGTGCCGCGCTGTGCGAGCGCCACGCGCGCGCTACGGGCACCTTCAACGACCCCGACAGTCTGCGCATCGGCCGTACCCGTTATGCGGGCGCGCGCAAGTTCGTGATCCACGACACCACGATCGCCGCGCGCACCTACCACCTCGTGATCAACGCGCGCAACGCGTATGGCGGCTATGACGGCGACACCGTCTACGAGTGCCAGTTGAGCGAGGACGAGGCGCGCGTGTTGAAGTTCGCCCGCGCGCAGGATCAGCGCCAGCCGCCAGCCAGCGAGCGATAGACCGCGACCAGGCCGGTGGCCGCCGCGGTCTGGCCCTGCGCGAGACGATCGCGCGCCAGCAGCAGCTCGCGCTCGGCGTCGAGCAAGGCCAGGAAGTCGATCGTGCCGACCTCGAAGCGCGCGCGCGCGATCTTCGCCGCGCCTTCGGCGGCCTGCGCCGCGGCAAACAGATACTCGGTGCGCTGCTGCGCGCGGTTGAAGGCCACGAGCGCGCCCTCGGTCTCCTCGAGCGCAGCGAGCACCGTCTGGTCGAACTGGGCCAGCGCCGCGTCGCGCCGTGCGTCGGCCGCCACCACCTGGGATCGGCGCTGGCCGTTGTCGATCAGGCTCCACAGCAGCGAGGCACCGAGGTTGTAGGCGAACGAGGCGGAGTCGCCGAGGTCGCCGATGCGCCCGGCGTTCAAGCCGAGCGTGCCCGACAGCGTGAGACTCGGATAGAGCGCAGCGCGCGCGCTGCCCGAGCGCGCCTCGGCCGCGCGCAGCTGCGCCTCCGCCGCGGCCACGTCGGGCCGTCGCGCGAGCAGCGTCTCGGGCGAGCCGATGGCTGCGAGCGGGGTGGCCGGCAGGCCAGGCAGCGGCTTCTGTTCGGCCAGGCGCACATCAAGCGCCGAGGGGCTGGCGCCGGTCAGCACGGCCAGCCGCATTCGCGTGCGCGCCAGCGCGGTTTCGAGCGCGGGCACGCTCGCCGCGGTGCCCTCGACCAGCACGGTCGCGCGTTCGGTGTCCAGCGCGGTTCCGCGTCCGACATCGAACCGTGCCTTGACGAGCTTGAGTGCCTCGCGCTGGGTGCCGAGGTCGAGTCGCACCGAGCGCAGCTGCTCCTGCAGCCCGCGCAGCTCGAAATAGTTGCGTGCCACTTCGGCCGCGACGCTGACCTGGACCGCGCGCTGCTGCGCCTCGGAAGCGGCAAGCGTCGCCGATGCGGCGCGCTGCTCGTTGCTGATGCGGCCGAACAGGTCGATCTCCCACTTCGTCGCGAGGCCGGCGCCAAACGAATTGAAGCTCGTGGCATCGCCGTTGCTGTCGCGTTCGCGGATGCGATTGGCTCCGGCGGTCAGCTCGAGGTTCGGTCGGCCCAGGCCCTCGGTGCCCTGCGCCAGCGCGCGCGCTTCGGCCACGCGGGCCGCCGCGATGCGCAGGTCGTGGTTGGCGGCGATCGCCTCGGCGATCAGCGCGTCGAGGTCGGCGTCGCCGAAAGCGCGCCAGAACTCAGCCACCGGCTCGCCGGGCGTGTTCGGTGCCTGGGTGAATGCGGCAGGCGCCGCGGAGCCGGCGCGCGGCGCAGGGGCCTGCGTCGCGGCACAGGCGGCCAGCCATGCGGCCAGCGTCAGGGACAGGGCGAGGCGGCTCGTCATCGCGGCGCCTCCTGGCTCTTGCCATCGGCTCCGGGCTCCCAAGGGTGCGCGGCCGCCTCCACCGCCGCGCGCAGCCTGGCTGCCTCGGCGCGGCGCCGTTCCGTGCCCTTGCGCAAGAGCGAATAGAACACCGGGGTCAGGAAGATGCCGAACGCGGTGACGCCGACCATGCCGGAGAACACCGCGATGCCCATCGCACGACGCATCTCGCTGCCGGCGCCGCTGCCCAGGATC
>Ga0209797_10001327_pt1 | contig 12390 bp, 21 predicted proteins | sample DOMMetBare3Fresh_2_FD_187472 | JGI IMG/M metagenome (GOLD analysis project Ga0209797, IMG submission 187472) | Wetland sediment microbial communities from St. Louis River estuary, USA, under dissolved organic matter induced mercury methylation -... | ecosystem: Environmental > Aquatic >...
CTTGGCGCGGACTTATGCCGAGGCCATGGACGCCGGTTCCAGGGTCACGGACCTCACCTCGGGACCGCCCCAGAGTCCGGTGCAAGCTGCAAGCAGGAGGAGGACGAGGCAAGGGACCGAGCGCGCGACCGGGGCGGTGGCGCTACTGCACGGGCTCGACGACCACGGCGGTGCCGTAGCACAGCACTTCGGTCACGCCGGACATGATCTCGGTAGCGTCGTACCGGACGCCTACCACTGCGTTGGCGCCGCGCCGCTGGGCATGGGCTAGCAGGATGTCGAAGGCGTCGGCGCGAGCGCGTTCGCACAGCGTGGTCAGCATCGAGATGTGCCCGCCCAGGAGCGTCTCGACACGGGCTCCGATCGTTCCGAACAGCGAGCGGGACCGGACCGTCACTCCTCTGACGACGCCGAGCGACTGCACGATGTGGTAGTTGTCGAGGGTGAACGTCGTCGAGGTCATCGTCTCGTCCATTGCCGCCCCCCATCGGTGGAGTGCCAACCTCGCGCCGGCCCGTCAAGCGGGCGGCAAGGCCCCGGCCCGCCTAGTGATCCAGTCCGGCAAACCGCCTCACCTCCGCCTCTTCGTGCACGACGTCGAATGCCGCGATCAGGTCCTCCGGCAGGCGCCGCCGGCGGCCGGTCGAGAGATCGATGAAGACCCACCGCGTTTCGGCCCGCGCCACGAGCTGGGCGTCGTCGTCCCGTACGAACAAGTACCGGCGGGGCGTCGCGCGCTGCGTGAACTCGGGCACCCAGGTGTGGATGGCCAAGCGGTCGCCGGAGAACGCGGGCCGGAGATACTCGACAAAGTGCGACCGCACGACCCATCCTGCGCCATTGGCGAGGTAGCGCTCCATGGGCCAGCCGACCGCCGCCGAGTGCTCGATGGCCACGTCCTGCATCCAGGCGACGTAGGCCAGGTTGTTCACGTGTCCCTGCCTGTCGATGGCGTCGCCGGGAACCAGAAGCCGCTTGGAATAGATGCGCACCGGCGACCCCCGATCGAATCGAACCGCGGCGCCCGATAAAGATCAGCCCTGCGGCGAGACGAGAATCTCCGGCGGCGCCACGGACTTCCGCCTCGGCGTCGCGTCCGCCGGGAGCAGCGCGAGCAGCTCGTGCCACCCAGGCCGGTGCCTCGCGTCACACGTCAAGTCGCCGCTCGTACGGCACCACCTCGCCCTCCTCGACATACCGGCGGAGCAGGCGCAGGTACATCGCCCAGCAATACGACGAGATCCGGAAGTGCTCGTTGGACTCCGGCCAACCGGTGTGATGGAACCGCACCTGGGTTCCGCGCGGCCGCGGGTCGAGCCGGAATCCGACCCTGGTGCCGAGCCAGTCGCGATCGGATTGGCCGAGCTCGAGCTCGAAGTCGGTGCCTGCGTCGCAGCGCGTGACCCGCGCGCGCCAGTCGGAGGCCGGCCCGAACCAGAGTTGGTAGGTCGCGCCGAGCTGGGCCCTGCCGCTCGACCGCTTCGTCCACCAGGCGTCGAGCTCGGCGGGAGTGCTGACGGCCGCGAAGACGCGCTGCGGGGGCGCACCGATGAGAACGTCGTGGAGAATGTCGGCCATGGTCCCGCCCCTCCCCTGCGTGCGGCTCCGTCACGCGCCGCTCCGCAGCCCAGCCGAGTTGTTCCTCGATCGAGCGGCTCCGGCGCGGCTGCCGGTGCGAGCGCTGACCCCCCCCCGGCTCAGGCTGCGACGGGGTCAGGGCCGAGGGCGTAGTGGGCCAGGATGCGGCGCACCAGGCCGGCTGAGTCGAGCTCCATGCATTCGGCGCCGACGAGCGCCTGAATGCTCTCATAGTGAAGCACCACGCTCCGGGAGCCGGCATAGGCGCGGTACAGCTTGAAGCGAAGGTCCGGGTACTTGGCGAGCGCCGCGGCCCAGTAGGTCCGGAGCATCTCCTTGCCGCGAACAGTCACCCGGCCGGGACCCAGCACCGTCTCTACCAGCGGTGAGGTGAGCTCCACGTCGTCGGTGTAGTGACTGAGGATGCGGTCGAGGTCGTGGCTGTTCCACGCCGCGATCCACTCGACGGCGAAATCCTGGGCCTCGGCCTCAGTCATGTCCCACCTAGTCCACCACGTTCAGGATCTCGCGGTAGCCGCCCTCGCTCAGCGCCGTCGCCTTCGGGTACCAGGCACGCCACTCCGGCACCGCCATGAGCGCCCGAGTCGACTGCTCGAACTCGGCGAGCGAGTCGTACGTCCCTTCCAGCACCAGCGTGTAGAAGTCCGGGCCCACGAGGTCGGTGAGCAGGCGATAGCGACCGCCGCCGAGACCCGCGCGCTCCGCGATCGCCAGCCCTTCCTTCCAGGCGGCGACTGCCTCCCGGGCCTGACCGAATTTCAGGCGGAAGACATTCCGCACGAGGATCATGGAAACACACCTGTTGGAGGGTGCCACACGTTACGACAGGTGCCGGCCGGCCGCCAGTCAGGCTCGGCGGCGGCGCAGTGCCGCAGCCGCCGGAGCAGGAGGCGAGTGTCGAGATCGAGGACGGCCGCAAGCGGCACGACGGGCGGTTCCAATTGCGGTTCCCTTTTGGGGACCGTCACCCGCCCTGGGCCACCGGCTCCGTGGCCCGGCCGAAAGCCGCCGCCCCTCGACCATGCTGGCAAGCGGCCGGAGTGATGATCGCCTGGAACGCGCCTCGCGCCGGATCGGCAGACAAGTGGATCCTCGGATTCGAGTCAGTGGGTGTTCGATGCGGTCAAGCTTGGTGAGAGGACCAGGTGGGCCGCACGGAACATCACCCCCGTCAGTCGGCAAGTGCGAAGGCTATCACCATGTCCCCCTGGGTGAAGCCGAACAGCGCGTTCCCGCCCACGGCGACCGCCACGTATTGTCGGCCCCCGGCCTCGTAAGTGATCGGCGGTGCGTTGACGCCGGCGGCGCACCGATAGGACCACAGTTCCTTCCCGCTGAGGCCGTCGAACGCCGTGAACCGGCCCTTCCCTGCCCCGGAGAAGACCAGGCCGCCGGCGGTCGCCAGGACGCCACCGACCAGCGGCTCGTCGGTCTTGACCTGCCAGCGCAGCCGGCCGAGAGCGCCCAGGTCGAGCGCGGTGAGCGTCCCCCCGGCCTCGTCGGTGTTCTGAGTGCTGGCGTACTGGAGGATGCTGCCGTCCGACCGCTGGGCCTCGTGGGCGACGTAGCGCGTGGGCAGATGCAGCGCGCCGACGTAGAACAGCTGGCGGCCGGGATCGTACGCGGACGGCGACCAGTTGGCCCCGCCGGCGATCCCCGGCGCGATCACCACACCTTCGCCCGGCTGCGGGGGGGTAAAGAGGTTGCGCTGGGGGACGAAGGCCTCGGACTTGAAGAGGAACCGGCCGTCGCGCCGGTCGTGCACGAACACCCATCCGGTCTTGCTGGCCTGCGCCACCGCCGGCACGACGCGGCCGGCGTGCTTCAGGTCGAGCAGGACCGGCGAGCTGGCCACGTCGTAGCCCCAGCGGTCGTGCGGAACCTGTTGGTAATGCCAGACGAGCTTGCCCGTCCGGAGATCGAGCGCGACGAGGGAGGACGTGTAGAGGTTGTCGCCCGGGCGCGAGCCGTCCGCCATTTGCGGAGACGGATTCCCGGTGCCGAAGATGAGCAGGTGGCGAGCGGCGTCCACCACCGGCGTGGCATAGATCGAACCCCCGCCGTACTTCCAGGCCTCGGTGTGCGCCGGCGCCGCGGCGCGCTCGGCGGCCACCTCGCGCTGCAGCGGCACTCCGTCGGGCGTGGCGACCCGGAACCGGCCTTCCCAGCCCGGTCCGGTCACATTCCACCGCCAGACCAGCCGACCGGTTCGCGCGTCGAATGCCGCCATGAGTCCCGGGCGCCCGTACTGCCCAGCCAGTCCCACGACGGCGAGTCCCTGGTCGGGATGCAGGCCGTACCCGACGCCCGCAATGCCGACAAATACTTTGCCGTCGTAGACGAGCGGCGCGGCACCGATGCCCACCCCGGTCGAGCCGGTGGCGCCGACGCGCGCGAGCGGATCGTCCTGCCTGAGCTGGCTCGTCGCCTCCGTCGTGCCATCGTATTCGGCGACCGTCACGTCCCACACGAGCGCGCCCGTCTTGGCGTCAAGCGCGAGCAGCCGCCCGTCCACCGTTCCGACGTAGACTCTGCCGCCCGACACCGCCACGCCGCGGTTCGCCGGGCCGCAGCACAGCTTCGTGGTTCGCGGAGTATGCGTGTACCGCCATCGCTCGCGCCCGGTCGCGGCGTCGAGCGCCACGACGCCGCTGAACGGCAACGAGACGAACATGACGCCGCCGACGACGATCGGAGTCGCCTGGAAGGTGGCCGTCACGCCGCTGTGGTAGGTCCACCGGGGAACCAGGTGTGCGATGGTGGCCGTGTCGATCGCTCGAAGCGCCGAGAAGCGCTGGCCGCCGAGATCATGACCGTGCAGCGGCCAGCCGGCGGGCGACTGCGCCGAGGCGATCGAGGCGAACAGCGCGGCGAACAGGCTTGCGTGAAGCGGGCGCATCGTCGGTCTCATTCCCCGAGGGACGTGTGTCACGCCGCGGCGCTGATCAGCCCTCGAGGTCACCCACGTGCTCGATAATGCGTCCCACCAGGCCGTACCGCAGGGCCGCTTCCGCGCTGAGCCAGAAGTTGCGGTGGGTGTCCTCCTCGATCCGCTCGAGCGGCTGCCCCGTCTCGCGCGCAAAGATCCGGTTCAAGCGGTCCCGCATCCGGAGGATCTCGCGGGCTTCGATGTCGATGTCGCTCGCCGTGCCGCCAGTGCCGCCGGCCGGCTGGTGCAGCAGGAAGCGGGTGTTCGGCAGGCAGAAGCGCTGCTCCCGCGGCACGGCGACGTAGATCAGCGCCCCCGCGCTCGCGACCCATCCGGTGCCGATTATGCGCACCCGCGGGCGGATGAAGCGCACCAGGTCGTGGATGGTGTCGCCCGCCTCCACGTGACCGCCCTGCGAGTTGAGAAAGATGGTGATCTCGGCATCGGAGTCAGCAGCGAGGGCCAGAAGCTGGCTGGAGACCGTCGCCGCGAGCTTCTGCGTGATCTCACCGCTGATGATGATGGTCCGGGCGCGAAGCAACCGCTCGCTGACCGGATCGTAGACGGGCGCCGGGGGGCTCTCGGGTTCGGGATGCTCCTGCATGATCTCTCCGTAAGTGAAGGCGATGCGTGAAGACTAACGGCACATCCCCGCCTTCGCCCGAGCCCTACTCGGGCCTGACGTAATACCCGGCGACCCGCCAGCGCCCATCCTTGTCCCTGGTCGGTGTCACCGTTTCGATGGCCGTCTTGCCGCCGCGCACCTTGGTCTGGTACTGCAGCACTACGTATTCGCCGGCCGGCGCATTGGGCAGGCTGGTCTGGACGGAGGCGCCGAGGAGCTGGCGGGCGCTGAACGGCTCGAACGGACCGCGGCCCTCCCGGACGGCGGCCTCCCAGGCGGAGCGGGTCACCGCGTCCCGGAAGATCCCGGCTGCACTGTCCCAGCTTTCCCCGTAGCGGCGCTGGTCCACCAGGCGGAGCCACGCGACCGCGACGTCCTGCGCTGCCGCCACGCTCTTCCCCGTGCTGTCCGGAGTCTGGGCAGTGACGGATGGGCCCGACGCAAGCACCAGGGCGGCGAACACCGCGATTCGCAGGCCCATGGAACGCCTCGGAGCTTCGAGCGGCTGCCCGCACGACTGAGTCAACCGGCGGGCCGTCGGAAGGCTGCCATGGCCGACGGCGTGAGCAGCAAGGAAACCGCCGAGCCCAGACATATGAGCGATGCCGTGAGCACAAGCTGAAACCTGCTCGGAGGAAGCCAGTATACGTCCCAACGCTCGACCACGAGGGTCGTCACCATGCCCACCAAGAGCCAAACGCCAGCCAGCACGAGCCCGAGGACCTGCGCCCACCGGGCCCGGTGCAGCAGGCCCCACGCAATCATGGCCGACCCCGCCAGGTGGAACGTGGCGTGCAGCCACCCGCGCGGCGCCGCCAATCCGGCTCCTGCAAGCACCGCTGTGGTGTTGATGAAGGTCATCACGCCATAGCCCATGAACAGCCCTGCCGCGAGCTTGACGCTGGCGGGGAGGGTCTCGCGATCAAGAGTCTCGGTCACCTTCCGCTCCTCTTCATTCTTCCTTCACCGCACGCGCCGTATCGTGTGTCGGAGGTAGCCATGTTCCCACGAGGTCTGTACCTGGTTTCCGCCGCCTTGCTCGCCGCGGCCCCTGTCTCGGCGCAGGTGAACCCTCGTCCGCTCCCCGCCGGAGTCACCGACAGCAGCATCGCGTGGGGTCGGCAGCTCTTTCACGGCTCCGCCAACTGCGCAGGCTGCCACGGACAGGAGGCCAGGGGGACCGATGAGGGCCCGGCGCTGTCCGGCGCGCTCTGGCTACACGGCCCCGGTACGTACGAGTGGCTCATCGAGCAGATCAAACTGGGGATTTCGGCCCACCGCACGTGGACCGGCAAGCCGATGCCGATGCGCGGCTGGTCAAACATGCCCGACGACGACGTACGCGCAGTGGCGGCCTATGTCTGGTCCATCACCCATCCCCCCCGCCCGGTTCCCTCGAAGCCGCGGCCGAGCTGAGCAAGCAATCGGCGCAGATCACTGGCATACGCCGATGCAGTCTGGCATGTCGCGATACAGCGCGAGCTCGCCCTGACACGTAGGAACAGCGTAAGTCGTTGCACCCGCGCACGCCTGCTGAACCGACTCGCGGCACCGCTCCTGCCACTCTTCCGCCCAATGCTGACGCGTAGCGCGGCTGGCGAAACTCCTTCAGGAGGTTGGCCGTGAAGAAGACTTCAGTCTCGCGTGCTTGGCTGGTCGTCGGCTTTCTGATCGTCGCGGCGTGCGGCGACAGCGCGACTGCACCCGGGCGCGACCCGCAGGTCATCAACTCGACCGATAATTTTCAGTACCAGATCTCGGACATCCAGGATTTCTCTGGATCCCAGGTCTACACTTGGCAGAACACGGGGACGACGGCTACCGTCAACCAATCCGCGTCGATCAGCGCCGGCTCGGCCACGCTCGTCATCCGCGACGCGAGCGGCGCGCAGGTGTACAGTCATTCGCTCGTCGACAACGGCACCTTCAGCAGCAGCGCCGGCACGGCCGGGGCCTGGAGCATTCGGGTCACGTACAGCGGAGCCAGCGCGACGGTGAATTTCCGGGCCGACAAGGCCAACTAGGCGCCCCCATGGGCGCGGAGCCGCCGGGCCGGGGCGGCTCCTGGCCGTCGTCGCCAGGATCCACTTCTCGGAGCGGGCGCAGGTGGCCAACCGCTCCGGCGGCAACAACCGTGACCCCTCCGCCCCGCGTCCTGCTCGTCGTCCCCGGCCAGTGGCCTCGCGCCCTGCTGAGGGCAGAGCTGCGGGAACACGGATACGACGCGCTGGGGGCTCCGGATCTCGCGGAGGCCATGATCTACCCCGCCTTCGCGCCGGAGCGCGGCGCCGTTCGCCTGATCGTGATCGACCAGGACGTGCTCGCCGGCACTGACCGGGCATTGGTGACGAGTCTCCTCGAGCGCCACGCCGACTCCGTCGCCATGCTCCTGGCCCGCAGTGGAACGACTCCGTCCTCCGGCCCGTGGCGGCGCGTGATCTCCCGTCCCGTCAGCATCGCAGGGATCATGCACACCGTGCTGGAGCTGCTCCCGCTTCCCGCCGAGCAGCGGCATCCTATCGACTGACCGGCTGCACCCCTACGCGGCCACTGTACCGAACAGCTTGCCGACCAGGGCGGTGAGCGCCATGGCGAGCGCGCCCCAGAGGACGACCCGTCCGGCTCCCACCAGCGTGCGCGCGCCACCCGCCCGGGCGGCGAGTCCACCCAGTACAGCGAGAAACGCCAGCGAGCTGCCGGCCACCGCGGCCACGAGCCACGCGACCGGTGTCAGGCTCGCAACCGCCAGCGGGAGCACCGCGCCGACCGCAAAGCTGGCCGCCGACGTGAAGGCCGCCTGCACCGGCCGGGCGCTCATCGTCTCGGAAATGCCGAGCTCGTCCCGCGCGTGGGCGGCCAGGGCGTCGTGGGCCATCAGTTGCTCCGCCACTTGCCGCGCGAGGGCAGGCTCCAACCCGCGCGCGGCGTAGATCCCGGCCAGCTCGTCGTGCTCGGCGGTACCGCCGGCGGCCAGCTCGCGGCGTTCGCGCCCCAAGTCGGCTTGCTCCGTATCGGCCTGTGAGCTGACGGACACGTACTCGCCGGCGGCCATGGACATCGCGCCGGCGACGAGGCCGGCTACTCCCGCCACGAGGACGGCCGAACGGCTCGCCTCGGCGGCGGCCACCCCGAGCACCAGGCTCGCGGTCGAGACCACCCCGTCATTGGCGCCGAGGACGGCGGCACGAAGCCAGCCGATGCGTTCGGTACGGTGAAGTTCGGGATGCCTAGGGTGCACGAGTTACCGTCCATGCGGGGAGGTGGGAAAGATGTGCGCTGATCGGGGCCCCGGCAAACCCTGCTCTGAGCCCGACGCTCAGGCGGAACCGTCTCCCGTCAAGCGCAGCCAGGTCCGCAACGCGGCCCAGTGGGTGAGGCCGATCGCCGCTCCTGTCAAACCCGCAACAGCGAATTCCCAGCTCAGGATGAACTGGGCGTTGACCAGCTCGGCGACGGCACCCGCGCACGCCCCGGCGAGAGCGAAGGGCCGGAGCGCGATGCGAGACGGTGACGACCGGCGGCCCAGCGCCACGACGGTCACGGCATACACCAGCAGTCCGCTGCCGAGGGTGAACACAAGGCGAGTCTCGCGCGACCCGGCCCTTAGCCAGAGCACCATGGCCCCCACCATCAGCACGACGAGCGTGGTGCCCAGCATTTCGATGCTGGTCAACCACCTCGGCGACCGACGGCGCTCTAGGTTCACGGTGCGTTCTCCCTAGTGAGAGCAGACTGAAGGATCCTGCACTGGGTTGGGCCCCATCGCAACTTGCGCTGCCGAAATCTGCCTCTCTCGTACTTTGCAACGCCTCAGGAGGGGTCTTCTTCGGCGGTGTCGTTCTCCTGGACGCCGTCGAACTCTTGCGAATTGACCGTTCCCGCTCCCTGGCCGATCGTACAGTCACGGCGTGGCGACACCATGCCGGTGGCGCTGCCGAGCAGGGAGCGAGTATGATGTCGCGTGAGTTCTTCTACTGGGACGGGCGGACGTGGCTCGTGCGCCTCCGGCCCGCGGTGCGGAAGGACGAAAGGCCCACCCATGTCACCCTGGAGCTCGTGGCGGACAATGAGACCCGGGTCGTGAGCTGCCGCAAGGACGAGTGGGACGTGCCCCAACCCGACTTCGCGGGACTGCTGGCCCGCTCCGTGGCGGCGGGCGCCTCACGTGGCGTCGCCCACCCCTCCGGAAACTCGGCGCCCGACTCGGACTAGTTCGCGGTTCCCTCTGCCTCACGGATCACCGCGGCGATCCGCGGCGCCGCCGCCGCGGCCAGCTCGCAGACGCCCTTGGCCTCGGCTCCCGAGTACGCATACGCGCGCTGTTCCTCGAGCGTCGAAACTTCCACGAGGCGCAGCTCCGCAGCGATCTCTCCGTCTTTCTCTGTGACGGTGCCATCGACGGCGAACGGGGCCACGCCTGCGGCACGAAGCTTCTCGAGGCTCGCCTGGACTGAAACGACGCGGAGTTTCGTCGCCCGGAGGTGTTCGAGCAGCCGCGTGCCGCAGCTGTCGGCCAGCCGGCGCAGCCGAGCGCTCGCTCCCGGCTCCACCTCCAGGGGCAAGACGGCGACCTGGGGCGAGGCAGCGGTCCGCTGCTGGGCGGCGGCGGCTTCCGCCTCGAGCGCCAGCACTGCGAGCGCCGCGAGCCCGATTCCGATCACGCGAGAGCATGGCATGATGCCTCCCCGGCTGAATCAGCGCGTCCGCATCCGCTCCAACTGCACTATGGGTCCGACCTGGTGGATCCCGGACAGATCGTCCCGCCGGCGCGCCTGAGCTTCCACCCGCAGGCCGTCCCTCTGGAACTCCTCGGGCAGGTTCGTCGGATCGTAGGTGACCTCATCATCGCCCCGGATGGCGTAGAAGCCGCCTTCGAGATCGTAGTATCGGACCTGCCCGGTGAGGTGGATCTGCTGTCCGACCTCTTCGGCGGCCGGTGACGGTACGACCCAGTCTGCGCCGCTCTCGCCGCACCCGACCAGGGCGAACAACACGACACTCAAGGCGAATGCCCGCCGATGGTACCTGCTGCGGGGGTTCACTGTTGCCCTCCACCCGGAAGCCGCCCGTGTTTGAATAGATCATACCACGCCTGCCGGTCCGATGGGCTGAAGACCTCGAGCTCCTCGAAGACCTCCCGCGCGAACTCCGTGGGTCCCGCCCCGCTGGCCGTGATGAGCCCGCGATCCCGCACCGCCAGCGCGTCCACGTACCGGCTCGCCCCCGCGTACTCGGGGACCATGCACTGCAAGTAGGCGAGCGTGTTGCTGGTATGGGCGCGGTCGTCGAGAACGCCGGCCCGGGCCACGGCCAGCGTCGCGCCGCAGATCGCCCCGATGGGCACGCTTGCGCGGCTCAGCTCCACTAAGAGGCTCTCGAGCTCGGCCCGGGGGTAGGAGCCCTCCCAAAGATCGCCACCCGGCAGGAGCAGCAGCCGTACCGCGGCCGGGCTGAGCCCCGCCAACGAGCGGTCCGGCACCACCCGGAGCCCACCCATCGAACGCACCTTCGCGCGGGTGAAGCCGACCGTCACGACCTCAAGGCCGCCCGTCCGGCGGAGTTCGGCGAGCGCGAATGCCGGCTCCCAATCGGCGAAACCGTCGAACACGAGCACGTGAACGGCGGGTGTCACGCCGGATCGCCGTTGGAGATGTTGATCACCAGGCACCAGTCTCCCTCCCGGCGATGCCACGCACCCACGAACTTCCCGGTCTGCACCTGGGCGGGCTGCAGCGTGTCGGGGGTGAAGCCGTAGTCGCCCCGGACCACCGCGAGATCGCCGGCTTCGCCCACGCTGATCTCCTCCGCCGCGACGCGGTGGGCGAATCGCGGCAGCTGATCGAGGAGGCGGGCAGAGAACGCCCGGATCGCATCCCGACCCACGAGGGCCGGCGTGTCCGGCGGCAGCTCCCGGGCGGCGGCGGCATAGATCGCCAGCATGCCGTCGAGATCCCGCTGCGCCGCGGCCTCGAGCCAGTGATCATCCAGCGCGCGGATACGGGCGGCGTGCTCCCCAATAGCGGTGCTCACCGGGGCTCGCTCCGCTGGGGGCGCCGCGGCCGTTCCGGTGGTCGCAGCACCCGGTAGAACCCGGCAATCCACGCCGCCATCCCGCCGAGGAAGGCGGCGAGCACCGCCACGAAGAGGCTACCTGGCAGGCGCGGCGGCGCCGATCGGTGGGCGGCCAGCAGGAGGACGTGCATCACGAGCGCCATGCCGGACATGAGACACGCGAGCCACCACACGTGCTCCCGAACCAGCCGGACGGCCTCCGTCCGGTGGGCGGGCTCGAGCCAGTAGTGCCGCGCCGGAATGTTGAGCCAGGCCGGTCTGGCGCGGCCGAGCCAGCCCACCAATCCGACGATCCCGAGCGGCAGCAGCAGCCCAATGATGACCAGGAGGATGACGTAGCCGGCAGGAGACGACCAGCCATTGGGTGCGCCTGCGGCGCCGAAATGGGTCGCCATCCGCGGCGGCAGCCGGTGGAAGGTGCCTCCCACCAGGACCACCCCGAGCAACGCGAGGCCCCCGAACGCCCGGCGCCCGTCAGCCCGCATCGGGAAGCTGGGTCATGCTCGCCACCGCCGCCCGGTTCACCAGGATGCGGATGTTGTTGCTGCCGACGTCCGCCGGCACGACATAGAAGAACCGCTTGATCGGGGGGAAACGCACCGTCAGCCCCACGACCCGCTCACCGTCCGCGAACCGGATATCTACGGCGAAGGCGCCTCGAGCGCGCACATCGCCCCGTGCGACTGTCATCGCCTCCTCGTGCTTCGGGTCGCCGGAGAGGTCCTTCACGAAGAAAAGGGCCTTGAGGTCGGCCAGCTTCACCTCGACCGTCCCCTGATCATGCGTCCTGACATGACAGGTAGGCCGGCCCGGGTCCACGTCCAGGCTGATACCCTTCACCACGCGTCCATCGATATGGCGAGCGACGACCTCGTTGGCCATGCATCCCTCCCCTGATCAGGCGCCGCCCGTGTAGTGCACCACTCTCAACCCCCCGCCGAAGGTCCCGGGTGTGGCCCGGCCACCAGGCTCCCCGCGACCGTGAGCCATGGCCGCACCCGCCACCGAACCACCAGGCCGTGCCGGACGTACGGATCCGCCTTCGCGAACTCCTCGACCTTGTCGGGAGAGTCCACCGCAAACAAGAGCACGGCGCCGTCCACCGGCTCGGTGAGGGCACCACCCAGCAGGAGCTCCCCACGCTCGGCAAATGGCTCGGCATAGG
>Ga0209797_10001328_pt1 | contig 12374 bp, 10 predicted proteins | sample DOMMetBare3Fresh_2_FD_187472 | JGI IMG/M metagenome (GOLD analysis project Ga0209797, IMG submission 187472) | Wetland sediment microbial communities from St. Louis River estuary, USA, under dissolved organic matter induced mercury methylation -... | ecosystem: Environmental > Aquatic >...
GCATCGCGCACGGCGCGCTCGACCGCGGCGCGCTCCTCGGGCGGGAGCGGCGGCCCCCAGGGATCGTCGCACGCCTCGGGTGACAGGGCGCCATCGGCGGCGGCGGCCCACAGCATCCGGCGCACGTAGCCTTCCATCGGCGGCACGAAGGTGACCTGGGCGAGGCCGTCGCAGAGCGCCGAGCGGGCGTGGAAGGCAGGCCAGTCCCGCTCGGCGTACGCGCGCAGGAGGCCGGCCTGGAGATCGGGAAGCGCCGCACCCATCCCGACGAGCGCCGCCCGCGCCCCGAGCATGAGGGAGTACCCGAGGAAGCGATCCTCCCCGGTGACGAGCAGCTTGTCGGGGTGCGCTCGCAGCAGGATGGCCAGGCGCTGGAACGTCATGACCGAATCGAGCGTGGCCACCTTGATCCCGACCACGCCGGGCAGGTCGAGAATGGCGTGAAGCGTGGCATCGTCGTAGGCCACCCCGCCGGCCGCCTCGTACAACCAGAAGGCAATGACCGGCAGCTCGCGGCTGAGCCGGGCATGGTATCCCACCGGGTTCGCGCGTTCGGGGAAGGCGAGCAGCGCGTCGGCATGCCCCCGGCGTGCCTCGATGGCCATGGTGATGTCCCGCGCTCCCGCCACCACCGGCCGGTCGGGCAGCGCTTCGCGCCAGGTGTCCAGCACCACGCGCCGCTGCTCCGCGGACAGGTGCGGTCCCCGCCCCGTGTGGGCCCACACGGCGACGCCCGCGACCGGCTGCGCAGCCATCCACCGTGCATAGTCGCGCTGGGCCGCTTCGTCCATCGCGCCGCCACGGAAGGGCACCGGCACCGCCGGCACGAGACCCCACGCGAGCCGCTCGACGAGGGAGGCCATCAGAGACTCACGGGTGCGAGCCGCGGCGCCGCTCGCGGAGGTAGCGCTGCTCGTCGAGCACCATGCGGAGCGGCACCCCCAGGCTCAGCCGGAGCGCGACCTCGCGCTCGCGCACGCGCACTACCGTCCCGAGCACGCGCACCTCCTCCCCCCGGCGGACCCGCACGGTGCTCTCCAGCTGGTCGCCCACGGCGCGGGTCTCTCCGTCGGCCGCGCGGTAGCGCAGTCCCTGCTCGCTGAGATCGATCACCTGGCGCTCGAGCCCGTCGCCGAGCAGGCGCGGGCACGCGGCGGCCGGATACACGATGCGGTAGTGCTCCCGCTCCACATCGAAGGCGGTCATCGGCGGCGGAGGGCGAGGGCGTTGCCGCTCTCGATGGCGGTCCGATCCTGGTCGGCGATGTCCAGCAGGTCCAGCTTCGCCCCGGCATTCTCGGGAAGGCGGAGCGGCTGCCCGGTGCCGAGCACGAAACGAGCGGGGCCGACGGTGGCGAGCAGCGTCTGCAGATGGTCCTCGGGCGGTCCCCAGATCCAGCAGATGTCCCACCAGATGCGCGACGCCTCTGCCGGCGTCGAGCCGAAATGGACTTCCTCGACAAACGGCCGGTCGGCGTGGGTCACGAGCAGCCGGACGCGTGGATCGCACCGGACCAGCGCGCGCACCGCGGCGGCAGGCAGCTCGCGGGCCGCGTCGTTGGGGTGGCGCTGGCGGCCGTCCTCGAACCGCACCGCGAGCGCGAGCGGCAGGCCAGCCTCGCCGCACGCGGCAGCGAGCGCCCGCATCGCGGGCCCGGCCGGGTCGATGCCGTAGAACGTCGGATCGGCGCGGACGGCGGGCGCGCCCTCCGCGGCGGCGCGACGCAGGGTTTCGCGCCACGAGGCAAGGCCGGGGTGTACCGCGGGCACCGGGCGGAGACGGCGGTGGCCCCGAGTGGCCTCGAGCAGCCAGGAATTCCCCTCAGTGGGGTCGCGCCAGAACACGCCGGGCAGGTGCGTCACCCAGGCCTCGTCGAGGCCGACACGGTCCATCGCCGCGACCACCGCGTCCGGCGCGGTGCCCGGCACGCGGCGGAACGGGTACGCGCCGACGAAGGCGTTCACGTCGATGCGCATCAGCCCGACGGGAAGGCGCCGGGGGGAAAGATGCCGGCGGCATTTCGCCACCGCACCCGCTCGAGCTCGCCGGCGGAGAGCAGATGCTCCAGATACCGGAGCTTGGCCCAGCCGGTCTCGATCGTCAGATCCGAGCCCCAGAGTATGCGCTCGACGCCGACCGCATCGAGGCATGCCTCCAGCATCCCGCCGTCCACGCCGCTGCCCGACAGGTCCACGAAGACGTTGGCGAGCGGCCGGACGGCCGGCAGCGAATGGAGCCAGTCGCCGCCGCCGCCGATGTGGGCAAGCAAGAAGCGGACGTCGGGGTGGCGTGCCGCCAGCTCGCCGAGCTCGCCGGCGTCGGAGGCCTCCTGGCCCGTATAGTCGCGACCGCGGTATTGCCAGATGTGGTGCAGCATCGGGACGCCGCGCTGAGCGGCGAGCCGGCAGATCGGATCGAGCAGCGGATCGTTGGCTCGGCGGCTCGCGGCGAGCTTGATGCCGATCATGCCGGCATCGAGGCAGCGTGAGATCTCGGCGAGCGCCTCGCCGGTGTAGTTCGGATTGACGGCGGCGTACCCGCGGATTCGGGCCGGATGCTGGCGCTGAAGCGCCAGCAGGAAGTCGTTGGCGTAGCCGAGGTCGGCCGGGGAGGGAAAGTAGGTAGGCGACGTCGCGCCCCAGCTGCCAAGGATGGAGGCGATGTGAATCGTGATGCCGACGCGCTCGCCCGCGCGGAGCCGGCTGGCGTTCCGGGCCTGCCAGTCGGCACGCGGAGTGCGGTCGTGCAGGAAGTGCGCGTGGACGTCGATCAGCACTCGCGGCTACCTCTCCTCCGCGTCGTCGGCTCGTTATCGCTGGCTCCACCTTCCGAGCCGTGGAGGCAATCTAATGTCGTCATCCTGAGCGAAGCGAAGGAGCCATGACCCAATGCATGGCCCCTTCGCTACGCTCACGATGACGGCGGTGGAGACGCCTGCGCCCCTCACGCCCGGGACACCGCCGCCAGCGCGTCGTCCAGCACCGCGAGCGCGCGATCGATCGCCGCCTCGTCGTGCGCCCAGGAGACGAAGTTGTACGCCGAGCGCTTGAACAGGAGCCCTCGGCGCGCCGCCTGGACCGCGAGCGCCGCACCCGCCGCCTCGTCGTGAAACTGGAGGCAGCACATCTCCGGCACCCCGGCGGTTCCGCGGACGATTCCGGAATGCCGCTCGGCGAGCGCCGCCAACCCCGCCAGGAGGCGCGCGCCGACCCGGCCGAGGTGCTCGGGCACCCGCAGGCCAGCCAGCACGCCGAGCGTGGCCCGGGCCGCCGCCAGCGCCACCCACTCGGTGGCGAGCGTGGATGAGATCCACGTGCGCTCCACCGCCGCCATCACGTCGGCGCGCCCGCCGACAGCGGCGAGGGGGAAGCCGTTGGCGATCGCCTTCCCCACGATCACGAGATCGGGACGCACACCGTAGCGCTCGCAGGCGCCGCCGATGGCCACCCGGCCGACGGTCTTGATCTCGTCCACGATGAGCAGGGCCCCGATCCTCGCGGTCTCCTCGCGAAGGACCGTGAGCCATTCGAGATCGGGCGGCGCCATGATGACCGGCTCGAACACGACGGCCGACAGCGAGTCACCGGCGGCCCTAATGCGCTGGCGGGTCCGCTCGGCGTCGTTGAACGGCAGCTCGGCATAGAGCGAGCGGGTGCTCGCGGGGACCCCACGCGCATCGGCGGCCTGACACCAGTCCAGCCAGCCGTGGTAGCCGCAACCGAGTACGGCCTCCCGGCCGGTCACGGTCCGCGCGAGCCGGACCGCCGCCGCCACCGCCTCGGCCCCGGTCTTGAGAAAGCGCACCCGTTCGATCCAGGGAATCAGCCGCCGGAGCTCGGCCGCCACCTCTTCCTCGAGCACGGGCGGCAAGGGCCCCACGACCCCGTCCCCAACCGCGCGCACTGCCGCCTCGGTCACTACCGGGTGGCCGTAGCCCAGGGCCACGGCGCCGAGCGCCATGATGAGGTCGAGATACTCCCGGCCGTCGGCGTCCCATACCCGGCAGCCCGACGAGCGGACCATCGTCCGCGGCACGCCGGCCGCGGCCCCGCCGAAGAGCGCCTCCGGCCGTTTGCTTCCCGTCGAAGTGAACCCCGCGACCGCGTCGGTCATCCGAGCTCCAGCACGCCGAACGCTCCGTCGGGCTGGCGATCGCCGCGAAGGTAGACCCAGCCCCCACCCCCGCTCCACACGAGCTGCCCCGCCCGCCGGAGTCGGCCGGGATGGGCCTCGTTCACGATGAAGTCGAAGCCGAGCACATCCCCACTGCGCGGGCTCCACTCGGGGGGCGCGAGGAGCAGTGTCATCGAATACCCGGTGCCGGTGGGCCGCCACGCTCCGGTCACCATGTCGGGCGTGCCGGCGCTGCCGGTCGTTGGGCGCACCCGGATGCCCCCGCGATCGTCGGACGGCACGACGAGGAAGCCGTAGGTCGGGCCCTGTGCGTCGGGGCGCAGGTACACCTGTACCCCGTCCGCATGAATGTCATCGGGCTCGTTGTCGAGGCGGAGCGGCGGTGCCCCGTCGGGGCGCGGGACGACCTCGGCCTTGACGACGTCCACCCCGAGGTAGAGGCCGTCCCGGTCCCAGTTGGCGAGGAGCGTCGCGGAGAACTCCTCCGGCCCGCCGTACGGCTCTTCGCTGCGCCGGTACTGGTCCTCGTGGTCGAGCGGCATCGGCTCGCTCGCATCGAACCCATCGAGGCAGCCGTCGAGCGCCGGCGGCGCGGCCGCGTGAGGTGCGGCTCCGGTGACGCGGGATGGCCGGTTCAGGTCGATCAGCGGTTTCGGCGCCGCAACCGGACGGCGAAGCCCGCCCAGCAACACGGCGCCTCCCGGCCCGGTGATCGCCCATCCGTCCGGCGTAGCGCGGTGGCGATCGACTCCCGACGCCGTCTCCACCTCGATGACCTCGCCGGCGACGGAGACCGACCGAAGCGCCGGGGCGCCCCGGGTACTTTCCAGGGCGGCGATCAGCCGCGCCGCGCGCCCGCGCGCGCGGACCAGATAGAACGTGGCCCGCTCGCCGCGATCCGGCCGGCCGGGGCCGTTGGCCCGCAGCAGCTCGCCCTCGAAGCGGAGCACAAGGGTAAGGCTGGCGCCGTCCTCAGCTTCCGCGCGGAGAACCACACCCTCCGCCGCCGGCCCGGTGAAGCGCTCGACTTCAGCGAGAAACGGGTCGTCCAGCTGGTCGGCCGCCCAGCCGCCGGCGGTCACGACCTCGATGCGGCCCGCGGGGTGCCAGGGCAGCTCGAGCGTCCGCTCCTCCGCGCCGTTCAGCTCCACGACGTCCAGCAGGTAGGCGCCGGCGACGAGCGTCCGGGTCAGGTCGCCATAGCGCCCGCGGGCCCAGCTCCAGCCCGGTTGCACATCGAACGCCTCGCACCGAGCATCGCCGGGTGGCTGCGATCGTCCGTCGAGCCTCGGGGCGTTGTGCGCCAGCGTCGAGCGGTACCAGAAGAGATCCCGGCTCACGTACGAGCCGGTGCCCGGGTCGGCGAGCCAGTGGTGCCCCTCGGCGTGGAGCGTGAGGTGCAGCCGGTCGGGATGGCCGTGGCCGCCGCCCAGCTGGCCGCACTCGAGGCTGGCGTACCGCGTGCCGTCGCGCAGGATGGCGAGCCCCTGCCCTTCGAGCAATGCGGCGCCGGGCGCCCACGGCGCCGGAGCGGCGGGCAGCGCCGGGACCATCTCCAGCAGCGCCCACCAGGAGAGATCGGCTCGGGCACGCGGTCCGGCGGGCGAGTGCTCGCCGGCCTCGTGCAGATAGGAGTCGAATGTCTCGGCGCGCGGGGCCGGTGCGGCGTAGAGCTCGCGCAGCCAGCCCCAGAGATCCGTGTCGGCGTTGCCCAGCCGTGCCAGGCCCACCTCCCAGAGCTCGAGGTACATCGGCTGCGCCAGCGACATCCCGAAGCGCGAGTCCTTGCGCGCGGGAAAGGTGTGGTCGGGGAGCGCGGTCACCGCGGGGGCGCGGAGCGCCGCGGCGAGCCGGACGGCCAGTCGCTCGTCCTCCAGCAGGTCCACGCCGGCCTGCCGCGCCCACCCCATCGCCGTGAGCTGGCCGCGAAGGGCGAAGAGATGGTAGTTCTCGCCCTCGTACCACATCCCGTCCTCACCGAAGCCCTGCACCAGGTGCGCCAGCATCCCGGTGGGGCCATGCACGACACGAGACGCGAGCTCCTCGTCCTCGAACCAGACCGCGATGGCGGCAAGGGCAGCGTTGTGCCACGTCTGCCGGTTGGAGAACCCCTCGTCGAAGTCGCCAATGAGGTTCGCCGCCTCTTCGGCCACCACGCTCACGCCCTCCGCGACCCGATCGTCGAGACGGCCACTTTCGCGGAGCATGGTCGCGGCGGCAAGGTAGTTGGCGACCCAGATCGACTCAAGATACGTCGAGAAGAACAGCCGGCTCGGCCCCAGCACGTTGTCACGATTCGGGAAGTCGAAGTAGGACGACGCGTAGGCGGAGAGCAGCTCAGCCGCCCGCTGCGCCGCGCCGTCATGTCCCACCACGCTCGCGAGCGCGGCCAGCGTCGCGGCACGCTCCGCGAGCCAGAGGTGCTGGAAGCGCGCCCAGGCCCGGTCGTGCCGCTCGCCGGCAAACATCCGGCCGCAGCGGGGGCAACGGTGCGCGGAGGCGCTCCATGGATCGAACTCCAGCGCCGCACCGTCTTCGGGACACACGCCGCCGTCCACCGAGAGGAGCGCCTTGGTCGCTGGGACGATCGGCTGCCGCTCCAGGAGTGGGGCGGCCCGCGAGCCGAGGCGCCGGGCCAGCGCGGCGAGGTCGGTGGAGGCGCCGAGCAGTTCGCGGCGGGCGTCGAGCTCGGACGCACTCAGCACCGGAGCACCCCCTGCCCCATCCAGCGGACCGGGAGAACCGTCATGCCCAACTCACGCACTGCATCGAGGGCGCCCGCGGGATCCGCCGGACCGACGAAGAACATCGAGCCGCCCGCGCCGGCGCCCGCGGCCTTTCCGCCGAGCGCGCCCGCCACACGCATCACATGGCAGAGGCGTTGCATCAGCGGCGTGCACATGGCGGGGTCGAGCGCCTGCTGGTGGCGCCAGTTGGCATCGAGCAGCTCCCCTACGTGGGCGATGTCTCCCTCCTGAAGCGCTCCCACCATGTGCTCGGCAACGTTGCGGAGGCCGTGCAGCGCGTCGGTCACGGCGCGGTCGCCGCGCTCGTAGGCCTGAATCACCCGCTCGATGGTGGCACCCGAGAAGCGGGAGGCCCCGGTGTAGACGAGCAGCATCCGCCGCTCCAGCTCGGCGAGCACCGCCCCGTCGAGCACCAGCGGCTCGACCGTGACGTCCGGATCGCGGAACCTCATCCGGAGGAAGCCGCCGAACGCGGCGGTATACTGGTCCTGGCGGCCTCCCGGAATCCCCGCCTCCACGCTCTCGAGCCGGCAGGCGAGACGCGCGACCTGGTGCGCATCGGGCGTCTCGCCTCGGGCCGCCGTGAGCGCACCGACCAGGGCCACGCCGAGCGCACCCGAGCTTCCCAGCCCCGAGCCCGGCGGCGCGTCCGAGCGGGTGGTGAGCAGGCAGGGACCGACGGGGAGAATGCGCAGCCCCGCCTGCAGCAGTGCGAGCGGACCATTGGGCGAGAGGGCGGCGTAGTCTGGCAGATAGAGGTTCGCGCCGAGGTCCTCCGAGACCAGGCTGATCCCCGCGCCGACCGGCTGCACCTCGGCGTGCGCGAACAGGCCGATCGCGGCGGAAACGACGACGCCCCCTTCGACCGCGGAGAAAGGCGGAACGTCGGTCCACCCGCCCGCGAAGTCGAGCCGCACCGGGGCCATGGCGTGAAAGCTCTCGCTCACGGTGCCACCCACCAGTCGTGCACGGTCGGCAGCTCGCCCCTCCGGTCCATGGTGACCCCGTGCACCCGTCGGTTCATCCCCTGGAGCCCTCGCGCGTGGTAGAGCACGACCACGGGGATCGAGTCGGCGAAGAGCCGCTGTGCCGCCGCGGGATCGTCTGGCGGCGTGAGACCGGCCAGCGAGGCGAGCGGGCCGAGATATGCAAGCCCCGCGTCGCCGGAGATCCCGAGAACGGCGGCGTCGAAGTCGTGGACCGGCCCGTAGAGGCGCGCCAGGAACGCGGACAGCTCGAGCTGTCGGATGCTGACGTCGATCCCGGCCGAGCGGAGGTGCGCCTGCACCATTTGCTCGAGCGGTGCCTCCCCGCTTCCCACCGTGAGCAGCTCGAACCGCATCGGGGGACCGGGGCCGTCGGTCGTGCTCGTGTCGCCGGACACCGGAACATAGCCGGGGATGTCGGGCGGCACCGGCTCCCGCGCGGGAGTCCCATACCCGTACAGGTATCCGTCCACGATCTCCCGGCGGTCGATGGCCGCGTCGAGGCGCCGCCGTGCCCCGAGGACATCGAACGGCGGGCGGCGCGTGTTGAGGACGATCCCGTAGGTGAGCAGCAGGGGATAGCTCAGGACGGCGAGAGCTGGATCGCGCGCCACGAAGCTCGCATGCGCCGGCTGGATGCCCGCGAAGTCCAACTCGCCGGCGGTGAGCGCGGCAAGCTTGGTGGCGGGCTCGTCCACTACGACCACGATCAGGCGCTCCAGCCGCGGCGGCCCGCCAAGTGCCGCCGGGAAGTCGGGGTTCGCCGCAAACACCCAGCGCCGGTTCGGCTCGTGCGCGACGAAGCGGAACGGCCCGTTGCCGACGGGTGCCTCGTTCCAGGCCGCCTGCCGCAGACGATCCCGCGGGACGGTGTCCAGCAGATGCGCGGGAAGGATGGCGAGATCGGTAAGCACATCGGGGAAGGCGGCGGGAGGCGCGGCGAAGCGGAGCGTCACGGTCGAGTCGTCGGACGCGACCACGCTGTCGAGCCCCGCGAGCTCGGCGGCGCGCGGGTAGCCCACCAGAGGATCACGCGCAGCGTCCAGCGTCCAGCGGACGTCTCGCGCCGTGGTCGGGATGCCGTCGTGCCAGCGCACGCCGGCGGCCAGCCGAAACGTGAGCGCGCGCCGGTCGGGCGACCAGCTCCACCTGCGTGCCAGGTAGGGCTGCGGCACCAGCGCTGAATCGTAGCGGGCGAGCGTGGTGAGGAAGACGTACCGCTGCACCTGGCGGGCGAGCGGATGGAGTGTGAGCAGCGGGTTGATGCTCTGGAGGTCGGCGCCCGACGCGAAGAGGACGGTCGCCCCGCGTCGCGCCGCGGTGGGCTGGCAGCCGGCCAGGCCGGCGAGAACGACCATCACGGCGAGCGGGCAACGGAGCACGGCGAAAGGTATCTTGCATCGCATGTTCCCGCTCGCTCGTCGTGCGCTCGCCGGCCTCGGCGTGGTGGTAGGGGTGGTGACGCTGATGTTCGCCCTGCTGCGCCTCGCGCCTGGCGACCCTGCCCGCCTGCTCGTCGGCCCGGCGGCGACGGCCGAGCAGGTCACGGCACAACGGCATGCGCTTGGCCTCGACCGGCCGCTCGCGCAGCAGTACGCGTCGTGGCTGGGGCGGTTCGTCCGCGGCGACTGGGGCACCAGTATCGCGACCGGACGCCCGGTGCGCACGATGCTCGGACAGGCCTGGCCGGCGACGGTGCGGCTGGTCGGCATCTCGCTCGTATTGAGCTATCTGATCGGGATCGCCGTCGGGGTGGTGCAGGCGGCACGCGGCGGACGGCTCGACACGGCCCTGTCGGTCGCCACGGTCACGCTGTTCGCGCTCCCGGGCTACTGGCTCGGCCTGATGCTGGTGATGGTCTTCACCTATCGGCTCCGGCTGCTGCCGGCGTTCGGCGCGGCTGGCTTCGATGCCGACTTCCTCCCGCCGGCGGCCCGGATGGCCGACGCACTCCGCCACCTGGCGCTGCCGCTCGCGACGCTCACGCTGGTGGGGATCGGCGGCACGGCGCGGTTCGTTCGCGGCGCGATGCTCGACGTGGCCGGCTCGCCGTTCGTGACGGTGGCGCGGTCGAAGGGCCTCTCCGAAACCCAGGTGACGCTGCGCCACGTGCTCCGGAACGCGCTCATCCCGGTCGTCACCCTGCTCGGCCTTTCTCTCCCCACCTTGTTCTCGGGCGCGGTGTTCATCGAGGCGATCTTCGCCTGGCCTGGCGTGGGACGCGTCCTGGTGGAGGCGGTGCAGGCGCGCGACTATCCGGTCGTCTTGGCGGCCACGGCGGTGAGCGCCGTGCTCGTGGTGCTCGGGAACCTGCTGGCGGAAGCACTCGTGAGCTGGGCCGACCCGAGGACACGATGAGGGGCGACCCGCGCCGCCTCTTCAGCGACCACCGGGCCGCCGTCGGGGCGGGGGTGCTGGGGCTCGCCGTGCTCGCGGCGCTCGCCGCGCCCCTGCTCGCCGGCGACCCGATCGTCCAGCGCGACATCGTCGCGACCCGCTTCCTCCCTCCATTCGCCACCGATCCACTCGGCGCCTTCCATCTCCTCGGCACGGACCGGTTCGGCCGCGACGTGTGGGCCCGCCTGGTGTATGGGGCCCGGATCTCGCTCGGGGTGGGAACGCTCGCGGTGCTGCTCTCGGTGCTCATCGGCGTCGCGGTCGGCGCGGCGGCGGGCTACTGGCGCGGCTGGGTCCGCACGACGCTGCTGGGACTCACGGACTTCGGGCTGGCCTTGCCGAGGGTGGTGCTGCTCCTGCTGCTCGCCTCGCTGTGGCAGCCGAGCGCGGGACTCGTCATCCTGGTGCTGGGACTCACGGGATGGATGACGATCGCGCGGTTGGTCTACGCCGAAGTGCGGGCGCAGGCCGCCCGCCCGTTCGTCGAGAGCGCGATCGCACTCGGCGTGCCGGGTCCCCGGGTCCTGGTACGACACATTCTACCGAATGCCCTCACCCCGGTCATCGTGGCCGCGGCGCTCGGCCTCGGCAATGCCATCCTCCTCGAGGCGGGCCTCTCGTTCCTCGGTCTGGGCGTGCAGCCGCCGACGCCGTCGTGGGGCAATCTGATCGCGTCCGGACGGGACACCCTGGTCAACGCGCCGTGGGTGGCCGCAACGCCGGGAGCGGCGCTGGTGCTGGTTGTCGTGGCGGCGACGCTGCTGGGGGATGCGGTGCGGGATCGGCTGGATCCGGGGAGGAGGGGAGTCGCCCTGAGCGAAGCGAAGGGGGCATGACCGGAATCATGCCCCCTTCGCGGAGCCTGCGCTGAGCGCAGCGAAGGGCTCAGGGTGACTCGCCGGCCCTCACGCCTACCTGCCCACCCACGTTCCCACCCCCGCCACCTCGTCGATCCGCCGCTCCATCGCGGACAGCGCTTCCGGCGCGCCCGCGCAGCCATAGTCGTGCTCGACGCGCTTGGTCCGGCCGCCGGCGCGCACCTCTATGATGACGGTCGGCAGGTCGGTCGCATATCGCTCGCAGCCGGGCGCGCCCGCGACGTAGCGGTCGGCGAACCGGAAGTAGCCGCCGGCCTCCAGCTCGGCAAGCAGGCTGTCCACCCGCATCGGGGGCACGACCGCGCTGAAGACCCCGGTGTCGGCCACGAAGCGCCGGCCTTCGAACCGCACCACCCCGGACCGATCCAGCGAGACCGTGTACACGGGGCAGGTGCCGAAGCAGGAACCGCGCTCCAGGAAGATCCGGTCGGCGGCAGGAGCCTGGTGCGTGGGCTCTGAATCCCCCATGGGCACTTCGGGCGCGCGCCGGGCGCAGGCGAAGGCCAGCGCAGCGGCCACGACCAGCGTCAGGCGCCGCGGCAGCATGCGGCGATGGACCCAGTTCATCGAGCCGGCACCGCGACCCGGAGCGACCGCGCGGCGACGCCGTCAGAGAGCTGGAGCTCCAGTTCGTCGCGATCGGTGGCCACCTCGCTCCGCCCGCCGCGGGCGAACGAGAGCACCTGCCCCGTGACCGGATCCCGCACCATCACCATCGGATGGGCCGCCGCGTCCCAGCGGAGCCCCACGCGGCCGGACCCGACGCGCGTGGTCCGGACGTCGATCGCTGCCCCGGGCACTGCCCCGGCCGCCGCGCGCAGCGAGACGATCGGCCGTCCGGGCACCGCCAGTCGAACCGCATCGAGCCGAGCGGCCCGGTCCGCCGCCAGCGGCACCGCGAAGGCGAAATGCTCGCCGCCGCGCGGGTCGTCGGCCACCTGCTCGGGGATGAAGCTGAAACCGAACAGTCGCGACCCGTCGGTGGCCCGGCCCTCGAGGCTGTACGGCCCGGCGCGCGTGGGAAGGCTGGGCCGCGTGACCACCTGAAAGGCGGGCTCGAGCACCGGCTGCCCGTCTACGATCCGTCCCCAGACGAGCAGGCAGGGCTGCATGGCCTGGGCAAACGCGGTCACGACGTCCGGATGCGCAGACCGGTAGTTGAGGACACCGGTGTACGTGTAGTCGCTGATCCATTCATTGCTGCAGTAGCCCATCAGGTCCGACGACGTCGG
>Ga0209797_10001329_pt1 | contig 12365 bp, 9 predicted proteins | sample DOMMetBare3Fresh_2_FD_187472 | JGI IMG/M metagenome (GOLD analysis project Ga0209797, IMG submission 187472) | Wetland sediment microbial communities from St. Louis River estuary, USA, under dissolved organic matter induced mercury methylation -... | ecosystem: Environmental > Aquatic >...
GTCGCCGACCGGCATCTTGTTGACGCGCGGGCCGTACGCGATGTTGTCGTAGATCGACTTGGGGAACGGGTTGGGCTTCTGGAAGACCATGCCGACCCGCCGCCGCACCTCGATGGGGTCGACGTCGGGTCCGTACATGTCGATCCCGTGGTAGGTGATGCGGCCCTCGACCCGGGCGGTCGGCACCAGGTCGTTCATCCGGTTGAAGCAGCGCAGCACCGTGCTCTTGCCACAGCCCGACGGGCCGATCAGCGCCGTGATCTGTCGACGGCCCATCGACATCGAGACGTCGCGCACCGCTTCGAAGTCGCCGTAGAAGACGTGCAGGTCGTCGACCTCGAGCACCGGCTCGAACGGACCGACCCGGACGGAGTCCAGCAGCTCGGGACGGCGGATGGCTGGGGTCTCGGTCATCTCTCCACCAGGGTCGGTTTCGGGCACGGGGTGGCGGTCCTGGGCACGGTCAGTACCGCTTCTGGAACCGGTTGCGCAGGTAGATGGCGAGGGCGTTCATGGCGAGCAGCAGCACGAGCAGCACGACGATCGTTGCCGACGCGAGGACGCGGAACTCCTCCTTCGGGTTGCTGATCCAGTTGAAGATCTGGATGGGCAGCACGGTGTAGTCGCTCAGCAGGCCGTCGGGGTTGAACGTCACGAAGGCGAGCCCGCCCAGCAGCAGCAACGGGGCGGCCTCCCCGATGGCCCGGGAGAGCGCGAGGATCTGCCCGGTGGCGATGCCGGGGACGGCAGCGGGCAGCACCTGGCGCCACGTGGTCTGCCACCGGGTCGCCCCGAGCGCCAGCGAGCCGTGCCGGATGGACTGCGGCACGGCGCGCAGCGCCTCGCGAGTCGAGATGATCACGGTCGGCAGGATGAGCAGGCTGAGGGTGAGGGCGGCCGCGAGGACCGTGAAGCCCAGTCCCAGGCCGCGGACGATCAGGCCCAGACCGAGGATGCCGTAGACGATCGACGGGACAGCCGCCAGGTTCTGGATGTTCACCTCGATGGCGCGGTTGTACCAGCGCTTCGGGTTGGCGTACTCCTCGAGGTAGACCGCGGCGGCGATGCCGGTCGGGATGCTGATGACGGCGGTCGTGCCGACCACCCAGATCGTCCCGAAGACCGCTGACTGCGCCCCGGCCAGGCTCGGCCGCCGGAGGGTGGGCATGTTCTGCCAGATCCTGGAGTCCAGGCGCGGCAGACCGCGCAGGATCACGAAGGTCAGCAGGGTGACGAGGAAGGACACCGCGACGACGAGGCCGAGCAGCAGCAGCCAGCGGAAGACTCGGTCGGCGTTGCTCTCTCCCTGGCCCTGGAGCGAGAGGGGCCGCTGGGTCGCCCCGGGCGCCTGCGTCGCGCTCACTCGTACACCTCGCGGAATCGGCGGACCAGTCGGATCGAGAAGATGTTCATGAGGAACGTGGCCACGAAGAGCAGCAGGCCGACCGCGAAGATCGTGTCGTACCCGAGGCTGCCCACGGGGACGTCGCCCTGGCCGATCGCGGCGATGAACCCGGTCATGGTCTGCATGCCTTCGAGGGGGTTCCAGGACAGGTTCGGCCGCTGGCCGGCGGCGATGGCGACGATCATCGTCTCCCCGACCGCGCGCGATATGCCCAGGACGAAGGCGGCCACGATCCCCGATAGGGCCGCCGGGATCACCACCTTGGTGGACACCTGGCGCTTGCTGCTGCCGAGCGCGTAAGCCCCCTGCCGCAGGGAGTTGGGTACGGCGGCCATGGCGTCCTCCGACAGCGAGGCAATCGTCGGGATGATCATCACGCCCATCACCAGGGCCGCCGACAGGGCGTTGAAGATCTCCGGCGTCTCACCGCCGAAGATCGGGTCGAGGATCGTGCGCAGCAGTGGCGTCACGAACTCGAGGGCGAAGAAGCCGAACACCACGGTGGGGATGCCGGCCAGCACCTCGAGCAACGGCTTGAGCACGCGGCGCAGCCGAGGCCGGGCGTACTCGGACAGGTGCAGGGCGGTGGCCAGGCCGAGCGGCGCCGCGACGACCATCGCCAGCAGGGTGATGAGCAGCGTCGCGCTGACCAGGGGAAGCACGCCGAAGGCGGCCGGGGTGAACTGGGGGGTCCACGTGGTCCCCGTGAGGAAGTCCAGCGGCGGGACCTGGCGGAAGAACTCGACGTTGGGGGGCACGAAGGAGAGGACGATGCCGACGGTCGTCGCCACCGACACGAGGGCCGCCAGGATCAGCCCGAGGTGGATCACCTTCTCGACGTGCCTCGGCCGGGACGGCCGCAAGGACATCGGTGGCGATGACCCTGCGGCCGTCCCGGTCTGCTCCTGGACGCTGCTCATGGCGTGATCGTGTCAGAGGCGAGGTCGGCGGGGGTCAGGACCCCGTCTTGGCCTTCAGCGCCTCCAGCTTGGCCTGCAGGGCCTTCTCCTGCTCGGCGTTCAGCGGGATGAAGAGCGCCTCGTCGGCGATCTTCTCGTTGTTCTCGACGTAGTACTCGACGAAGCCCAGCACCTCGGGCCGCTTGAGCGCGGCCGCGCTCGGGTAGATGAACAGCGGACGTGACAACGGCTTGTACGACCCGTCCTGGGCCGCTTCCTTGCTCGGGGCCACGCAGCCGCCACCGCCGTCGACCTGGACGGCAGTGAGCTTGTCCGCGTTCTCCTCGAAGTACGAGAAGCCGAAGTACCCCAGACCGCCCTTGGAGCCGGCGACGCCGGTGACGGTGATGTTGTCGTCCTCCGACGGGCTGTAGTCGGTGCGGCTGGCGCCCTCCTTGCCATTGATGGCGGCGGTGAAGTAGTCGAACGTCCCCGAGTCGGTGCCAGCGCCGAACAGCTTGAGCGGCTCGTCCGGGAACGACGGGTCGATCTGGTTCCAGTTGGCCACCTTGGAGCCCGGCTCCCACATCTTCTTGAGCTGGTCCACGGTGAGGCACTTGGCCCACGTGTTCTGCTTGTTCACCACCACGGTCAGCGCGTCGAGGGCGACGGTGAACTCGTCGTAGGTGATGCCCTTCGCCGCGCAGGCGGCCTTCTCCTTGTCCTTGATCGGGCGGGAGGCGTCGCTGATGTCGGTCTCGCCGTTGCAGAACTTCTCGAACCCGCCTCCGGTCCCCGACGTCCCGACGGTGACCTTCACGCCCGGCTCCGCCTCCTGGAACGCCTCGGCGGCGACCGTGCTCAGCGGCGCCACCGTGCTCGACCCGTCGACTCGCACCGACCCGCTGAGCGACCCTCCGCTCTTGCTCGATCCCGAGGCCCCGTTGCTCCCGCCGCAGGCCGCGAGCACGAGCGCGGTCCCCAGCAGCAGGCTGACCGTCGCCGTCGAACGGCTGACGATGCTGGACTTCACCTGGTGACTCCTCCGGTTGTGGCCGACGCTCGGCCGATGTCTGTCGTTGACGGGACGGACGGTACGCAGGCCAGGTGACCGGTTGGCCCGGCAGGAGTGAACAGCAGGTGAACGCCCCGTCAGGGTCGGTGTCGCTCGATGGCCACCACCGGCGCCGCGGAGCCTCGAGCCAGGGCGGCTCGGTCACGATGCAGCACGAGGAACGCCCCGGTCTCGAGCGGCTCGTCGGGTGGGTCGACCGGTGCCCCCTCGACCAGCCTGGTGACGACGGCCGGCAGCACCGGCCGGTGGGTGCAGACGACGAGGGGGGTGGGCTCGCCCAGCAGCGCAGCCACCCGGCCCAGGGTGGCGTCGGGCGACTCGGCGAACCCTAGTTCGGACAGCAGCGGCTCGGCCCACACGGTGAGACTGCGCCGGCTGGCGAACGGGGCGACGGTGTCGATGCACCGGCGGGAGTCCGACGAGTAGATGCGCTGGACGCCGAACGCCTGGAGCAGCGGGGCCAGCGCTTCGGCGTCGGCCAGCCCGCGAGGGTCAAGCGGCCGCAGGTCGTCCGCACCGGACCAGGCGGCCCGCTTGACGGCCTTCGCGTGGCGCAGGACGACCAGCGGGACGGTCTCGGCCGGTCCGCCCAGGAACGCGTCGAGAACCTCGGCGTCGTGCGGGTAGGACAGCATCGCCCGGGCCTTGTCGGGGGACAGCCAGACCAGGTCGTCGACCTCCGGGTTGGGGGCGAACTCGCGACGGTCCGCCTCGGCCGACCAGTAGCGGACCTCCTTGGGAACGCCCTCGACCAGGTACCGCATCGTCGGCAGGGGGCGACCCAGGGCGATCTCGTGACCAGTCTCCTCGACCAGCTCGCGGACGGCCGCGGTCAGCACGTGCTCGCCCGGCTCCAGCTTGCCCTTGGGGAAGGTCCAGTCCTGTTGCCGGGTGCGGTGAACCAACGCGATCTCCGGACCGTCGGGGCTGGGGCGCCAGAGCAGTGCGCCGGCAGCCCTGATCAGCTTGTCGGCCATGGCACGCTCACCGAGCCTGGGTCAGCCAACGCCGCCAGCGGGGTCGGGACACGTCCGGCCAGGTGGCCTCGAACCGGCGGCGAGCGGCCCTGACGTTGGCGCGCTCCGCGGCGTGCAGGAGTCCCAGGGCGAAACCCGCGCGTCCGCTCGCGCCTCGCCCGGCGGCCATGGCCCTGGCCGTGTCCGCGGCGATGACGGCGTCCTGGTGCTCGCCGAGCTCCTCGGTCACCAGCTCCAACTGCTTGGCCAGCAGCCGCGCCGGGTCGCCGAACACGGGGGTCACCGACTCCACGGCGTAACGGGCCCGCTTGGCGGCGATCCGGGTGCGATGCCACTCATCGTCCGGGCCGTCCGGATGCAGCCGCCGTACGCTGCGAGCCAGCCGCTGCCAGGCGCCGACGACGAGCGGGGGCAGCGCCTGCGCGCAGGGCTCGAGGGCCGCCTCGGTCAGCCGGGGTTCGCGAGCCGCGCCGACCAGGCTGTCGAGCAGGGTGAGGTAGCGGGCCGAGCCCAGTGCCACGGCGGCCTCCGCGCCGGCGGCCGCCATCTGCGTGTCGAGGACCCGCCGGACCACCCGAGCGGCCAGTGCCGCGTCGGCGTCGTCGCCCAGCTCGGTCAGGTGACCGAGCATGCGCGCCTCGAGGACCTCACGGTCGCGGACCCCGCCGAGCTCGCCGGCGATCCAGCCGAGCTCCGTGCGCAGGGCGTCGGCCCACTCCGCCTCCACGAGAGGGGCGAACACCTTCAGGCCGCTGCGCAGCCGGCGGGCCGCCACGCGCATCTGGTGCACCGAGTCGGGCAGGTCACGCCGGACCCGCAGGTCCTGCGCGACGAAGGCGGCGACGTAGCGGCACAGCAGGGCACGGACGGCGGCGCCGGAGGGGTCCCGCGGCCGGACGGCCTCGGCGGCCGGGATGTCCGGCGGCGCCTCGGCCGCCGGGCCGAGGGCGCGCGTCGCCTTCGACGCGTACCCGCCCTCGAGCGCCCCGGCGGCGAGCAGCGTGGCGACCACCGGCCCCAGGTCGTCGATCGAGCCGCCCGGTGCCGCTTCCACCTCCAGCTCGCGGAAGCGGGCGGCCACGTGCTCGCCGTCGAGCACCGAGACGGTGTCGTCGGTCAGCTCGCCGAGCGGTCTGCCGTCGGCGCCCAGCAGCGCGATCGGTCGTCGGTCCGTGCTCAGGGTGGCCACCGGCTCGAGCCGGGCCCCACGGGTGATCCCGAGAACGAGGTCGGCCAGCGCCGCCGGGGGGTCTCCGGGTGTGTCCAGCGGCAGGCGCAGCTCGTCCCGGGAGGCGGGCTCGACGTCGTGCGGGAGCTTGAGGTGCCACCCGTCGTCCTCGCCGCCCTCACGCCGGCGCAGGGTGATCCGGCTGCGGGCGAGCCGCAGGTCGGAGGTGTCGAAGTAGGTCGCCGTCAGCCGGAGCGCCGGACGGGCCACGGCGCGGGCGACCCCCGAGCCGGGCGCCGTCAGGTCGGGGAGGCGGAACAGGCCGTGGACCCGGAGCTTGCGCTCGACCTCACGGTGCGTCTCGGGCCGACTCACACCAGTCCCCGCCGCCGCTGGTGCAGGGCGATGAGGTGCTGCTGGATGTCGAGCAGCGGCCGACCCTCGGCGTCGGTGGTGCGCCGCTCCCACTCGCCGTCCGGGAGCTGGAGCCAGGACGCGGTGCCCTCGTCGAAGCCGAGGTCGAGCAGGGCGGTGAGCTCGTCGATGTGGGTGGGGCTGGGTAGTCGCACCAGCGCCTCCACGCGGCGGTCGAGGTTGCGGTGCATGAGGTCGGCGCTGCCGATCCACACCTCGGGGTTGCCGCCCCCGCCGAACCAGTAGATCCGCGAGTGCTCGAGGAAGCGTCCGAGGATGCTGCGCACCCGGATGTTCTCGGACAGGCCCGGCACGCCGGCTCGCACCGAGCAGATTCCCCGCACCCAGATCTCCACCGGGACCCCGGCCATGCTGGCTCGGTACAGCGAGTCGGTGATCGCCTCGTCGACGATCGAGTTGACCTTGAACCGGATGCGCGCCGGACGGCCGGCCTGGTGGTGCTCGATCTCTCGCTCGACGCGCTCGATCAGCCCGTCGCGGATCGAGTGGGGAGCCACCAGCAGGCGCTCGTACTCGGTGTTCATCGAGTACCCGGACAGCACGTTGAACAGGTTCGCGACGTCTTCGCCCACCCGGGGGTCGGCGGTGAGCAGCCCGAGATCCTCGTAGAGCCGCGCCGTCTTGGGGTGGTAGTTGCCGGTGCCGATGTGCGCGTAGCGGCGGATGCCGGTCGACTCCTGACGGACGACCAGGCTGAGCTTGCAGTGCGTCTTGAGGCCGACCAGGCCGTAGACGACGTGACAGCCCGCCTCCTCGAGCTTGCGGGCCCGCTTGATGTTGGCGCCCTCGTCGAACCGGGCCTTGATCTCGACGAGCACCAGCACCTGCTTGCCGGCCTCGGCGGCGTCGATGAGGGCCGCGTCGATCGGGGAGTCGGCGGTGGTGCGGTACAGCGTCTGCTTGATGGCCAGCACCTGGGGGTCGGCGGCGGCCTGCTCGAGGAAGGCCTGGACCGACGTCGAGAAGGAGTCGTAGGGGTGGTGCAGCAGGACGTCGTGGTCGCGCACCGCAGCCATCACGTCGGGCTGGGTGGCCGACTCGACCTCGGAGAGCTCACGAGAGGTCCGCGGCATGAAGGGCGGGTCCTTCAGCTCCGGTCGGTCGATGTCCATCAGCGCCCACAGGCCGGTGAGGTCGAGCGGGCCAGGGAGGGCGAAGACCTCGCTGCTGCTCACGTCGAGCTCGCGGACCAGCAGCTGGAGGACGTGCGGGTCGACCGTCCGCTCGACCTCCAGCCGGACCGGGGGGCCGAAGCGGCGGCGCATGAGCTCGCGCTCCATGGCCTGCAGCAGGTTCTCTGCGTCGTCCTCCTCCACCTCGACGTCCTCGTTGCGGGTGACCCGGAACGTGTGGTGCTGCATCACTTCCATGCCCGGGAACAGCTGGTCGAGATGGGCGGCGATGACGTCCTCCAGCGGCACGAACCGCTGGTCGCCGACGGCGAGGAAGCGCGGCAGGATCGGAGGGACCTTGACCCGGGCGAAGTGGGCGGTGTCGGTGACCGGGTTGCGGACGACGACGGCCAGGTTCAGCGACAGGCCGGAGATGTACGGGAACGGGTGGGCCGGGTCGACCGCCAGGGGGGTGAGCACGGGGAACACCCGCTCGTGGAACAGCGCGCGGACGTCGTCGCGCTCGAGCGGAGTGAGCTCGTCCCACCGCAGGAGCTCGATGCCCTCCTTGGCCAGGGTGGGCAGCACCTCGTCGGCGAAGACGGCGGCATGGTCGGCCATCAGCTCGCGACTGCGGGCCAGGATGACCTCGTGGACGTCCCTGGGCAGGCGCCCGCTGGCGGAGCGCATGGCGATGCCGGTGGCGATCCGGCGCTTCAGGCCGGCGACCCGCACCATGAAGAACTCATCGAGGTTGCTCGCGAAGATGGCCAGGAACTTGGCCCGCTCGAGTACCGGCAGCTCAGGGTCCTGGGCCAGCTCGAGCACTCGCTCGTTGAACGCCAGCCAGGAGAGCTCCCGGTCGAAGAAGCGGCCTTCGGGCAGGGCTGGAACGTCGGCCGGTCGAGCCACCGCCTCGCTCATGGCGCCCATGGTGTCATCACGCTGAAGCCCGCGCGACCGTTGTGCTGCTACCCGAGCCGCCGGAACATCACGTCGGTGTCCCACGTGGCGAAGCCCAGCGACCGGTACAGGGCGATGGCGGTCGTGGCGTCGGCGTCGACGTAGAGCATGGCCTCGGGCAGCCCCAGGCCCCGCAGATGGCGCAGGCCGAGCAGGGTCAGTGCGCGTCCCAGGCCCTGGCCTCGCTCGTCGGTGTCGACGGCGACGACGTACACCTCCCCGACAGGGTCGTGGCCGTGGCCGTCGTGGGAGTGCGGCCCGAGACTGTCGTGCCCGTGCACGTGGGAGCCGGCGTCCGCCGTCGCATGGACGCGGCCGCCGTGGACCTTCGTCCAGTGGAACCCGACCAGCCGGGTGCCCCGCTCGGCGAGGAAGAACCCCGAGGGGTCGAACCAGGGCTCGGCCATGCGTCGGCGCAGGTCGCCGACGGTCCATCGTCCCTGCTCGGGGTGACCGGCGAACGCCCGGGCGTTGAGGTCGACCCAGGCCGCGTCGTCCGCCCCGGGCTCGAACGTGCGCACCCGGACTCCGTTCGGGAGGGTCGGCTGGGGGAGCGGGGCGAACAGCGACCGCCGCATCTGCAGCAGGGTGCGCACCCGGGTCAGCCCGAGGGACGCGGCCAGCTCGGCTGCCGCGGGATGGCCGCCGTGCGACCACAGCCGCAACCGACCGTCGGGAGACTCCGCGAGCACCTGCCGGGCGAGCGCGTGCCCCACGCCGCGTCGCCGGCACCCAGGGTCGACCACCAGCTCGCCGCTCGAACCTTCGACCGCGTCGGTGACGTCGAGGTGGGCGTAGCCGGCCAGCAGCCGCGTGCCGTCCGGACCGGTGGCGTACGCCATGACGTGGCGCACCCGCTCGTCACCGCCGTGCCTCAGGTGCAGGACGACGTGCTCGGAGAGGGGTCGGACGCCGTCAGCCTCGGTGGCCCGCTCGACGAGCAGGGCGACGGAGCGCACCTCGTCGGCGTCCAGGCGGCCCAGGATCTCGATCCGAACGTCACGCTCGGTCACGTCCGGTTCCACGCGTGCAGCCTAATGGGGTACGTGGACGGCTCAGGGACCTGAGTGCCTTCCGTGGAGCGGGCGGCTTGACTAGGTTGCGGACATCCCTGCCGATCTCCCTCTGGAGGGTCGATGACCCGTATCCCCAGCCGACGGACCGCGCTCACCGCCGCCGTCGGCCTCACCCTGGTGGCCGGACTCGCCGCGATGCCCACCGCGTCGGCGGATCCGGCGCCGGTTCGCCTGCAGCTCCTGTCGTTCAACGACTATCACGGGAACCTCCTGCCACCGGACGGATCCCCGCTGGGTTCGAAGGTCGACCCGTCCGGGTCGGTGCTCGGTGGATCGGAGTACCTGGCGTCCACGCTGTCGTCGCTGCGGGCCGGTGTCGAGAACTCGCTGACCGTGGCGGCAGGGGACAACATCGGCGGCTCGACGTTCCTGTCGGGGCTGTTCCACGACGAGCCCAGCGTGGACTCGCTCGAGGCCATGCACCTGGACGTGACCAGCGTCGGCAACCACGAGTTCGACGAGGGCGTCGACGAGCTGCTGCGCATGCAGTACGGCGGCTGCCACCCGAGGGCGGGCTGCTACTTCCCGGACCAGCCATATGACGGCGCCGACTTCCCGTGGTTGGCCGCGAACGTGGTCTACAAGCCGGGCAACAGCAAGGGGATCCAGCCGGGCACCCCGGTCCTGCCGGGAACCTGGGTCAGGAAGGTCGGCAACATCAAGGTCGGCTTCATCGGGATGACCCTCGAGGGCACCCCCGAACTGGTCGCCCAGACCGGGATCGCCGACGTGGAGTTCAGGGACGAGGTCGAGACGGCCAACCGGGCCGCGAGCTGGCTGCGCGAGACCCAAGGGGTCCGGGCGATCGTGGTCCTGGTGCACGAGGGCGGCTTCCAGACCGGGCAGTACAGCCAGTGCACCGGCATCTCCGGCCCGATCGTGAGCATCGCGCAGAACCTCGACCCGTCCATCGACGCGGTCGTGACCGGGCACACCCACCAGCCCTACGTGTGTTCCATTCCTGACCCTGCGGGCCAGCCTCGGACGGTGACGTCGGCCTCGTCCTTCGGACGAGTGGTCACCGAGACCTGGCTGACTCTCGACCGCCGGACCAAGGACGTGGTGCGGTCGCAGACCACCTCGGTCAACCACCTGGTGCTGCGGACGACGCCCGACCCGGCGCTGACCGCGATCATCGCCAAGTGGCAGGCCCTGTCCGCTCCGATCGCGGGGCGCATCGTCGGCCGCATCACCGCTGACATCACCGGGAGCGTCAAGGACACCAACCGGGACAGGGAGACGTCGCTGCAGAACCTGATCGCCGACGCACAGCTCGAAGCCACGGCGTCGCCCGCCAACGGCGGGTCGGTGATCGCGCTGATGAACAGCGGCGGGGTGCGGGACAACCTGTTCTACGCAGGGTCCTCCGCCGGAGAGGGCGACGGCAACGTCACCTACGGCGAGGCGTTCAACGTCCAACCGTTCGGCAACCTGCTGGTGAGCATGGACCTCAGCGGCGCGAAGCTGCAGGAGGCGCTGGAGCAGATGTACGTCGGGACCCGCTCCCGCAAGCAGCTGTTCCTCGGCATCTCGAACGGCCTGACGTTCGACTGGCTCCAGGGCAACCCCGAGGGCTCGAAGGTGCCGAACGACTCGGTGCGGCTCAACGGCGTGCCGATCGTGGACACCCAGGTCTACCGGGTGACCGTGAACAACTTCCTCGCCGCGGGCGGGGACGGGTTCACGGCGTTCCTCGCCGGCACGAACCGGGTGGGCGGCGGCGACGACCTCGACGCGTTCGCTGCGTACCTGGGGGCGAACAGCCCCGTGTCACCGCCACCGACCAACCGGGTCAACGAACTGTGACCCAGGTCCGGTGAGCACGTCGAGGGGCCCGGCGCCGACGCGCCGGGCCCCTCGACGTTGCTCGGACGACGCGCTCAGACCTCGACCGGGGCCCGGTCCTCGGCGGCCGTCGGCTGGAGCACGAAGCGGTAGCCGACGTTGCGGACCGTCCCGATCACCGCTTCGTGCTCGGGGCCGAGCTTGGCCCGCAGCCGCCGGACGTGGACGTCGACCGTGCGGGTGCCGCCGTAGTAGTCGTATCCCCACACCTCCTGCAGCAGCTGGGCGCGCGAGAAGACCCGGCCCGGGTGCTGGGCGAGGAACTTCAGCAGCTCGAACTCCTTGAAGGTGAGGTCCAGCGTTCGACCGCGGACCTTCGCCGTGTAGCTCGCCTCGTCGATCGTGACGTCGCCCGACCGGATCTCGTCGGGTGGGCCCTCGTCGCCGGGGCGGCCGACCAACCGGCCCAGGGCGATCCGCAGCCTGGCCTCCACCTCAGCCGGGCCGACGGTGTCGAGCAGGACGTCGTCGATGCCCCAGTCGGCACTCACCGCGACCAGGCCGCCTTCGGTGACCACCAGCAGGACGGGGACGTCGACCCCGGTGGTCCGGATCAGCCGGCACAGGCTGCGGACCTGTGGGAGGTCGCGACGACCGTCGACGAGCAGCACGTCGCACGAGGGGGCGTCGAGCAGGGCGGACGGTTCGGCCGGGGCCACCCGGACCTGGTGCATGAGCAGCCCGAGCGCTGGGAGGACCTCGGTGGAAGGCTCCAGCGCGTTCGTGAGCAGCAGCAACTGGCTCATCGCGCCTCCTCCACGGTGCCGAGACGACGAAAGGACCCGGGGGCGACGGTGCCCGGATCCCCTGTGAAGATACCTCACATGGTCGTCGCCAGCTCAGCCCCGGAGGAGCGGAGCCTGCTAACGGCCGATGGGGTGAGGGTGTCGGTGGTCCATCGCCCGGCGTCCGGGGCGGATCGGCGGCTGGCGTTCGTCGTGGCCCACGGCTTCACCGGCAGCTGGCGCTCACCCGGATTGGCTCGGGTGACCTCGGTGCTCGCCGAGACCGGCGGGGTGGTGGCGATCGACCTGCGTGGTCACGGGCGATCCGGGGGGGCGTCCACACTCGGCGACCTCGAGGTGCTGGACGTCGACGCGGCCGTTCGCTGGGCCCGCCTGCTCGGCTACGTCCAGGTCGCGACCGTGGGCTTCTCGATGGGTGGGTCGGTCGTCGTCCGGCACGCGGCCATCCATCGCGGCGTGAACGCCGTCGTGTCGGTGAGCTCGCCGTCCCGGTGGTACTACCGCGGCACGCCGTCCATGCGGCTGCTCCACCGGGTCGTGGAGCGTCCGTGGCTGCGGGCGCTGGCCCGGGCGACCCGCGGGACCCGGATCGACGCGCAGGGCTGGGACCCGCTCCCGGCCGAGCCGCGGGCGCTGGCCGGCGACCTTGGCGTCCCGTACCTGG
>Ga0209797_10001332_pt1 | contig 12348 bp, 13 predicted proteins | sample DOMMetBare3Fresh_2_FD_187472 | JGI IMG/M metagenome (GOLD analysis project Ga0209797, IMG submission 187472) | Wetland sediment microbial communities from St. Louis River estuary, USA, under dissolved organic matter induced mercury methylation -... | ecosystem: Environmental > Aquatic >...
GGCATCGCCGCTCTCGGGCACTGTCACCCGGTGCGCGCCGAGGACGCGGAGGCGATCCTCGGGCTCGCCCGCTTCATCGACGTCGACCTCGTCGTCGTCGGGCCCGAGGTGCCGCTCGTCGCCGGGCTCGCCGACCTGCTCCGCCGCAACGGCATCGCCGTCTTCGGGCCCGGCAGGGCCGCCGCTGCGATCGAGGGGTCGAAGCGCTTCGCGAAGGAGGTGATGCGTGCTGCCGGCGTGCCCACCAGCGTCGACCTGTCCGAGCCCGTCGCCCCGTGTGTGCTCAAGGCGGACGGTCTCGCCGCCGGCAAGGGGGTCGTCGTCTGCCACACGCAGGCGGATGTCGAGGCCGGCCTGGCCGAGCTCGCCCAGCACGCCGGACAGCTTGTCGTCGAAGAGCTGCTCGAAGGCCCCGAGGTATCCGTCTTTGCGCTCTGCGACGGCGTCAACGCCCTCGCTCTGCCGGCTGCGCAGGACTTCAAGCGCGCCTACGACGGCGACCTCGGGCCGAACACCGGCGGCATGGGCTCGTACAGCCCGGTCACCGACCTCGGCGCGGCAGAGGTGGAGGAGCTCGTCCAGACGATCCACCGGCCCGTGCTTGCCGAGCTCGCCCGGCGCGGCAGGCCGTTTTCCGGGACGCTCTTCGCCGGGCTGATGCTGACGGCCGCCGGCCCGCGCGTGCTCGAGTTCAACTGCCGCTTCGGCGACCCCGAGACGCAGTCGCTCGTGCCGCTCCTCGAGGGCGACCTGCTCGAGGCGTGCGCCGCCGCGGCGTCCGGTGACCTGACAGGCGTATCGCTCGCCGTGGCGCCGGGCGCCGCCGTCACCGTGGTCGTCGCGGCCGGCGACTACCCGGCAGCGGGCGACCGCGGCTCCGTGATCGCCGGGATCGCCGACGCGGAGGCGACGGGTGCGAACGTCTTCCACGCCGGCACGGCCCTGCGCGACGGCCAGGTCGTCACCTACGGGGGGCGTGTGCTCAACGTGACCGCCGCCCGCGCGACCGTCGCCGAGGCTCGCCGGGCCGCCTATGCGGCGGTCGACCGCATCAGCTTCTCCGGCGCTCGCTACCGGCGCGACATCGCTCTTGTCGCCACGCGGTAGGGGCGTGCCGGGCCGGGTCGCAGATCCGGGGCAGTCTCTACACTGGATCGCGTGATCCCCCGCTACTCCCGACCGGCCATGACCCGGATCTGGTCGGAGGAGGCGAAGCTGCAGCGCTGGCTCGACGTGGAGCTCGCGGCGCTCGAAGGCTGGTCTGCGACGGGTGCCATCCCCGCCGCCGCGGTCGCCTCGATCCGGGAGCGGGCGATCGTGCCCTCTCCCGAGCGCGTGGCCGAGCTCGAGCGACAGACGAACCACGACGTCGCCGCGTTCGTCGACGCCGTGGCCGAGGGGCTCGGGGCGGAAGGGCGCTGGTTCCACTACGGCCTCACGTCCTCCGACGTGCTCGACACGGCGCTGTCGCTCGCAGTGCAGGACGCCGGCGCGCTCGTGCTCGAAGGGGTCGACCGGGCGTTTCGCGCGGTCGTCACCCGGGCCGAGGAGCATCGTGAGACGCTCTGCATGGGCCGGACGCACGGCGTCCACGCCGAGCCGACCACGTTCGGCCTCAAGCTCGCCGGCTGGGCGTTCGCACTCGACCGCGACCGCGACCGGCTGATCCAGGCGATCGAGGGGTTGCGTGTCGGGAAGCTCTCGGGGGCCGTCGGCACCTACTCCGCCACCGACCCCGAGGTCGAGCGGCTCGCCTGCGAGCGCCTCGGGCTCGAGCCTGCCCCCACCTCGACGCAGGTCCTGCAGCGCGACCGGCACGCCGAGCTGCTCTCGGCCCTCGCGCTCGCCGCCTCGTCGCTCGACCGCTTCGCCACCGAGATCCGGCACCTCGCGCGCACCGAGGTGCGCGAGGTCGAGGAGCCGTTCGGACGGGGCCAGAAGGGCTCGTCCGCCATGCCGCACAAGCGCAACCCGATCACCGCCGAGCGCATCTGCGGCCTCGCCCGCGTGGTGCGCGCCAACGCGATCGTCGGCCTCGAGAACGTCGCGCTCTGGCACGAGCGGGACATCTCCCATTCCTCGGCAGAGCGGGTCGTGCTGCCCGACTCGTTCCTCGCCGTCGACTACATGCTCGACCGCTTCGCCTGGCTCGTGGAAGGACTCGTCGTGCGACCCGAGCGCATGGCGGAGAACGTGCAGTCGAGCCACGGGCTCTTCTTCAGCCAGCGGCTCCTGCTGGCGCTCGTCGAGTCGGGGCTCGAACGCGACGAGGCCTACCGCCTCGTGCAGCGCAGCGCCATGCGCGCCTGGGACGAGGGCGTCGAGTTCCGCTCGCTCGTCGCTGCCGACGCCGAGATCGCCGGGCGCGTCGACCTCGACCAGGCCTTCGACCTGTCTGCGTACACGCGTCACGTCGATGCGGTCTTCGAGCGGCTGCGCGCGCTCCAGGCCGCGCGTGAGGGGGTTCGTGTCTGACCTCGTCCTCCTGGCACGCGGCAAGGTGCGCGAGATCTATGCCCTGGACGACGAGCGGCTGCTGCTCGTCGCCTCCGACCGCATCTCCACCTTCGACGTCGTGCTGCCCACACCCATTCCCGACAAGGGCCGGGTGCTCACCGGGCTCTCGGCCTTCTGGTTCGCCCGCACCCGCGAGGTGATCGCGAACCACCTGCTCGACCTCGGAGACGACGGCCGCACCACCGTCTGCCGCCGCCTCGAGATGCTGCCGGTGGAGCTGGTCGTGCGCGGCTACCTGTCCGGTTCCGGCTGGGTCGACTACCGGGCGACGGGCGCCGTCTGCGGGCACGAGCTGCCGCCCGGCCTGCTCGAGTCCGAGCGCCTGCCCGAGCCAATCGTGACACCCGCGACGAAGGCGGCCGAGGGCCACGACCTCAACATCGACGAGGCCGAGGCCGCGCGCCTGTGCGGGCCGGAGCGCTACGCCGAGGCGCGCGAGGCCGCGCTCGCCGTCTACCGGTTCGCGGCCGGCCACGCGCGGGAATGCGGCATCGTGCTCGCCGACACGAAGCTCGAGCTGGGCGTCGACGCCGACGGGCGCGTGACGCTCGCGGACGAGGCGGTCACGCCCGACTCGTCCCGCTTCTGGCCGGCTGCCGGCTACCGGCCCGGCGGCCCGCAGCCGTCCTTCGACAAGCAGTTCGTGCGCGACTGGTGCCTGCAGACCGGTTGGGATCGCACCGACCCGGGGCCGGAGCTGCCCCCGGACGTCGTGGCCGGCACACGCGCGCGCTACGTGGAGGCGTTCGAGCGCCTCACGGGGATCGAGTTCGACCGCTATCTCGCCGACCCGAAGGTGGTGCTGTGAAGGCAACAGTCCTGATCCGGCCGAAAGCCGGCATCCTCGATCCGCAGGGGGAGGCGGTACAGGAGTCGCTGAGCAAGCTCGGCTTCCCCGTCTCCCACGCGCGCGTCGGCAGGCTCGTCGACGTCGAGCTCGATACCGACGACGCCGCGGAGGCCCGCGCGCAGCTCGACCGCATGTCCGCCGAGCTGCTCTCGAACCCGCTGATCGAGTCGTTCTCGATCGAGCTCGAGGGAGAGGCATGACCGCAGCGCCGTGCATCGCGGTGATCACGTTCCCCGGCTCGAACGACGACGGCGACGCCGTGCTCGCGCTCGAGCTGCTCGGCGCCGCCCCCGCCCCCGCCTGGCATGCCGACCCCGTGCTGCCGGACGGGACTGCCGCCGTCGTCCTGCCCGGTGGCTTTTCGTACGGCGACTACCTCCGCTGCGGGGCGATCGCGCGCTTCGCACCGGTGATGGACGCCGTCTCGGCCTTCGCCGCCGCAGGCGGCCCCGTGCTCGGCATCTGCAACGGGTTCCAGATCCTCTGCGAGGCCGGGCTGTTGCCGGGCGTCCTGCGCCTGAACCGCCAGCAGCAGTTCGTCTGCCGCGACGTCACCGTCACGGTCGAGAGCACGGCGAGCGCGATCACCACCGGATGCACGCCGGGCGAGGAGCTGGTCATCCCCGTCAAGCACGGCGAGGGCAACTGGTACGGCAGCCCGGAGCTCGCCGCCCAGCTCGAGGCGCGCGGACAGATCGTGCTGCGCTACACGGAGGACGTCAACGGCTCGGTCGGGCGGGTGGCGGGTGTCGCCAACGAGGCCGGGAACGTGGCCGGCCTGATGCCGCACCCGGAGCATGCGGTCGAGGCGCTGCTCGGGCCGGTCGGGGGCATCCCCGTGCTCGAAGGGCTGATCGCCGCCGCCCGGGCGTTCGAGCCGGTCTTCGCATGAAAGCAGCCTCCTGGTCGCTTTGGGCGCTCGTCGATCCGGAACTCACGGCCACCCCTCGCGTAGGGCTTCCCGCAGGTCGGGCGCGCGCTCGAGCGCCGAGCCGAGTCTCTCGATGTCCTTCGCCCGCAGCGTGACCGGCCCGCGCCGTACGGTTCCGTCGGTCGTGTAGGCGAAACGGACGAGCCGCTCGCCCTTTGCCGTCTCGAGCAGCTGCACGATCGAGGCGAACCGCTGCTCACCGGCTCGCTGGGGCAGGGAAAGCTGCGCCAGCACCTTCGCCTTCCCCCAGGGTGTCGTCGCTGTCGCCATACAGGGCAACATAGACGCAGAGCCGTGCCGTGTCCGTGCCGTCTTCGTGTCGAAAGTGCGACCGGCTCGAGTGCGCCATCTCGAAACGTTCGACGCGAAACGGGCGCGCAAAGCGCACTAGGCGGCGCGACCGCCGGAGCGCGTGAGCTGGAGCAGGACGTCGCGACCGAAGGCCGCCTCGAGGCGCTCCACCTCGGCTGCCACCTCGGCGTCGAGGTCGTCTCCGCAGGGTCGTGCCTCCTGGCGCCACTCCTCCAGGTAGAGGTCCATGTCGGCGAGGCCCGCTTTCATGGCGGCGGCGTCGATCGCCTGCTGGAAGCGGTCGGGGAGCTGCGCGCGGGCGCTGCCCGCCTCACCCTTGGCGGTGACCTGGGCGGGGATGTCGCGCCAGTAGATGACCGTGAGCGTGGCGCTCATTGCTCCCCCGGGAAGGCGAGCTGCTCGACGAAGAGGTCGTTGAAGTCCTCCCGGTCGGAGAGCTCGACGTACTCGACCTCGTCGAACATCGCGGTAGCCGCATGCCGCTCCTGCATGGAGAGCAGCGCCATCTTGGCGCCCTCGCCGGCGACGTTGCCGGCCGAGACGATGCGCGGCAGGGCCAGCCTGGGTACGAGGCCGATCCGGACGGCGCTCGCGGGCGACAGGTAGGAGCCGAACGAGCCGGCCAGCAGCACCTGCTGGATCTCGGAGACGTCGATGCCGAGCTCCTGGACGAGCAGGCTCCAGCCCGTGGCGATAGAGGCCTTGGCGAACTGCAGCTCCCGCACGTCACGCTGCGACAGGTAGACCGCGTTCTCGACGTCTCCTACCTCGTTCGGCCAGTGGAGCACGAAGATCCGCTCGCCGTCCTCGCGGGCCACCAGGCGGCATGCAAGCTCGGGCGCGATCTCGGCGGCCTGCTCGTTCGGGACGAAGCGCCCCGACAGGTCGAGCAGACCGGCGCCGACGAGCTCGGCGACCGCGTCGACGAGGCCAGAGCCGCAGATGCCGACCGGCTCCGTGTCGCCGATCACGTCGAGCTCGATTGCGTCGTCCCTGATGCGCACGACCTCGATGGCGCCGTCGGCGGCGCGCATGCCGCAGCGGATCTGGGCCGCTTCGAAGGCCGGCCCCGCCGGGGCGGCCGTGCAGACGAGGCGCTCGGCCGACCCGAGCGCGATCTCGCAGTTGGTGCCGACGTCGATGAAGAGGCGCAGCCGCCTGTCGCGCGTCATGCCGGTGGCGAGCAGGCCGGCGACGATGTCGCCGCCGACGTAGGCGCCGAGGGCGGGGAAGAGCGTGGCCCGCGCGCGGGGGTGCAGTCGCAGTCCGAGCTCCGAGGCGGGCATGTCCGGATAGGAGGGTGCCACCATGATGAAGGGGGCGACGCCGATCGGCTCCGGGTCGATCCCGAGCGCCAGCTGCGTCATCGTCGCGTTCCCGGCGAGCGCCACTTCGTACACCTCGGTCGGGTCGACGCCGCCCTGCGCGCAGACCTCGTCTGCGAGCTCCTGCAGCGTCTCGCAGGCGAGCCCTCGCAGGCGCTCCAGCGCTTCGGGATCGAGCATGGTGGCGGAGATGCGCGAGATCACGTCGGCGCCGAACGGCTGCTGCCGGTTCAGCATCGACCGCACCGCGACGGGCGTGCCGGTGCCGATGTCGAGCAGCGTGGCGACGACGGTAGTGGTACCGAGGTCGAAGGCGATCCCGTGCAGGCGCTCGCTCGTGTCGCCGGGCTCGACGTCGATCAGGAGGTCGTCGACCACTACGCAGGTGACGCGGAAGTCTGAGTCCCGCAGCACGCGCGGGAGGCGCCGCAGTACGCCGGGCTCGACGCGTAGTTCGAGGTCGTCGACGGCGTCGAGCAGCCGCTTGAGATCCGTGCGCTGGTCCTGCAGCGTGGGCTCCTCGAGCTCCACGTAGCGCTTCTGCACGGCCGGGTGCAGGATCACCTGGCGCCCCACGCCGACGGTGGCCGCCTTCGGCCGCGTTTGCAGCGGCGGCACGTCGACGACGAGGTCGTGCTGCGCTTCGGAGCGGCAGGCGAGCCGCCAGCCGAGCTCGAGGTCGCCCGGGTCGAAGGCCCGCACGTCGAGCGGTGAGATCGGCACCGTGCCGTCCACCACCCGTACCTTGCACTTCTTGCAGGTCCCGTGCCCGCCGCAGGTCGAGTCGATCGCGATCCCGTTCCAGGAGGCGGCGTCGAAGACGGTCACGCCCGGCGGCACGCGCACGGCGGTGCCGGACGGCTCGAAACGCAGGGCGACCCTGGCGGGCGGCTCCGCCGCGCCTTCCTGGGGCTCGGGCCGCTCCATCGCGGTCGTCACGCAGTCGCCGCGGCCTGTGCCTGGCGGTGGGCGGCGATCCAGTTCGTGCCCCACTCGTCGCGGGCGAGCAGCAGGTCGGCGGCGCGGCACGCGTCCACGGTCAGGGCGGTGCGCGCGTCCATGATCGCGCTCGTGAGGCCGGCGTAGGAGGCGACCGCGAGGAACGCCGCGTTCAGGGTGTGGCGGCCCGGCAGCCCGAACGACGTGTTCGAGGCGCCGAGCGTCATGTTCAGCCCGTACGTGTCGCGGATGCGCGAGATCGTCTCCAGCGTCGTCACGACCGCCTGCGGGTCGGCCCCGACCGTCATCGCGAGCGGGTCGATCACGATGTCCTCCAGCGGGATCTCGTAGCGGCCGTGCACGATCTCGACCAGGCGTGCGCAGACCTCGAGGCGCTCGTCCGCCGTCTGGGGGATGCCCGTCTCGTCGTTGACGAGGCAGATGATGGCGGCCCTGTGCTCCTTCACCAGCGGCAGCACGCGCTCCAGGCGATCTTCCTCGCAGGTGACCGAGTTGACGAGCGCCTTGCCCTCGTACACGGACAACCCCGCCTCGAGCGCCTCCACCACGGAGGAGTCGATGCAGAGCGGGAGGTCGGTGTGCTCCTGCACGAGACGGACGGCCCGCGAGAGCAGGTCGGCCTCGTCCGTCAGCGGCACGCCCATGTTGACGTCGAGCACGTGGGCGCCCCCTGCGACCTGGTCTTCCACGTCCTTGACGATCTCGGACAGGTCACCCGCCCGCAGCGCCTCGGCGAACGCCTTGCGGCCCGTCGGGTTGATGCGCTCGCCGATGATGCAGAAGGGCTGGTCGGGCCCGATCAGGACCTCTCTAGACGGTGAGCTGAGGACGGTGTGCATGCGCGCGTCTTTCCTCCATGAGTGGGATGTCGAGGTCCTGGCACAGACGCGTGAGGGAGCCGTCGTGCCTGAAGTCCGTCAGGTGCAGGCCGCGCACGCCGGGCAGCGAGAGCGCGTGGCGTGCCTGCTCGAGGACGAGCTGGTAGGCGGCCTCCGCCTGGTCGTCGGCCTGCTCGACCTGCGCGATCACCTCGGCGGGCACGTCGATGCCGGGCACCGCGCGATCGATGAACGCGAGCGCCCGCGCTCCGCGCGCGAGGAGGATGGTCGGCAGAATCGCGGCCCGCGAGGTCAGTCCCTGCTGCTCGAGCGCTCCCACGAATGCCTCCAGGCGGTCGGGGTGATAGCAGATCTGCAGCTGCAGGAAGCAGGCCCCCGCGGCGATCTTCTTGGCCGCCCGGCGAGCGCGGTGGTCGAGCGGCGGCGCTCCGGGGTTCTCGACTGCGCCGACGAACAGCGGGGGAGCAGGCTCGAGCTTGCGACCCGACAGGTAGCGGCCGCGCGAGAGCGACGTCGCGACGCGGATCAGCTGGGGGCCGTCCAGGTCGAAGACGCGGCGGGCCTCTGGCTCGTCCCCCGCCGTCACATCGTCGCCGGTCAGACAGCAGACGTTGTGGACGCCGTGCAGAGCCGCTCCTACCATGTCGGCCTGGCAGGCGATCCGGTTCTTGTCCCGGCAGACGACCTGCAGGATCGGCTCCACGCCCGCCTGCGCGATCGCGATCGCGCAGGCGACGTTGGAGGCGTGGGCGTGTGCGGCCGTGTTGTCGGTCGCGTTCATCGCGTCCACCCATTTCGCCATCTCCTCGATCCGCCCGTGGAACGCGTCGAGCGTGCCGCCGTCGATCGCCGGCGCTTCCCCCGTGACGATGAGGCGGTCGCCCGCCTCCACCAGCTCCTGCAGCCTCGTCACGTCGTCACGTCGTCACGTCGTCACGCCGCCGTGTCGCCCTCGTCGGCCGCCTGCCAACCCTCCGGTCGCACCTTGTCGCGGCCGCTCAGCAGGTTCGCCCAGGACGAGGTGCCGGAGAGCCGGTTGTCCACCGGCGGGCGGAGCTCGTGGAGATGCTGCCGCCACGCGACCGGCAGCAGCGGCAGCGTGCGTGAGCGCTCCTCCGCCTTCACCCAGACGCAGCGCAGCTCGGGCTTCACCTCGCAGTGGCCGTTCTCGCGTACACCGCCGCAGGGCCCGTTCCTCAGCGTCTTCGGGCACGTCATCGGGCAGGTCATGCCGGTGTCGTGCAGGACGCACTGGCCGCACATGCGGCAGCCGAAGACCGGCTTCTTGAATGCGTGCTCGATGGCGGTGACGACGCCCATGATCGCCGGCTCAGACCGGTGCGAGCGGACGACGCTGCGCCAGCAGCTCCTTGGCGCGCTTCGTGGCGCTGGCCGCGTCGGCGGCGTAGCCGTCGGCGCCGACGACGTCCGCGTACTCCTGCGTCACGGGAGCGCCGCCGACCATGATGATCACGTCGTCGCGCAGGCCGGCCTTCTCGATCGCCTCGATGTTCACCTTGAACATCGGCATCGTCGTCGTCAGGAAGGCCGAGAAGCCGACCACGTCCGGCTTGTGCTCCCTGATCGCCTCCACGAACGTGTCCGGTGCCACCTGCACGCCGATGTCGATCACCTTGAAGCCTGCACCCTCCAGCATGATGTCGACGAGGTTCTTGCCGATGTCGTGCACGTCCCCCTTGACGGTGCCCATCAGGAACGTGCCGACCTTCTCCACACCGGAATCGACGAGCAAGGGCCGCAGCAGCTCCAGCGCCCCCGTCATGGCGCGGCCCGAGATCAGCATCTCCGGCACGAAGAAGTCGCCGCGCTCGAAGCGGGCCCCCACCTCCTCGAGTGCGGGGATCAGCGCCTCGAACAGGAGCGTCTCCGGCGGGATCCCTGTTTCGATGCCGGCTGCGGTGAGCTCCACGACCGCCGGCTTGTTCCCGACGAGCGTCTCGTCGTAGATGTGCTGCAGGATCTCTTCGTTCGTCATGCTCCTCGTTCTCCCGGGTAGAGGCGGATGGCGTCGGTCAGGGCGTCTGCCTCGGTGACGACCTGCGCGGAGAGCTGGGCCAGGCGCTCGCGTGACGTGCGCACGGTGGGGGCCGAGACCGAGATGGCCGCGATCACCGTTCCGCGCGACCCACGAACCGGAGCTGCCGTGGAGCAGAGCCCCGCGTCGAGCTCCTCCCACGTCGTGGCGTAGCCGACACGCCGAACCTGGTCGAGCTCGGCGAGCAGGTCGCCGAGCTCGGTGATCGTGTTCGGCCCGAGCCGCGCGAGACGGCCGAACGGCGGCTGCGCAGCTCCGAAGGCCATGAACACCTTGCCCATGGACGATGCGTGAATGGGGATCCTGCTGCCGACCCAGTTGCCGGCGCCGAGCGGATGGTTGCTGTCCACCTGGGCCACCCGGGCGACTCCGCCGGGGGTTGGGATCGCGACGTTCGTCGTCTCGCCGGTGATCTGGCCGAGCCGCTCGAGGAACGGCCAGGCGAGGGTCGCCAGGTCGCCGACGCTCGTGTCGCGTCGTGCGTATTCGACGAGCACCGGCCCGGGACGGAAGCCGCCGCCGGGCCGACGTTGCGCCAGCCCGTTCCGCTCGAGAGCGCGCAGCAGGCGGGCCGCGGTCGATTTCGGCAGCTGCGTGTCCTCCATGACACCTGACAGCGTCACCACCTCGTCGCTCTCGACGAGGCGAACGAGGATTCTCGCGGCACGGTCGATCGACTGGGCTCCGTCTTCGACTCTGGTCATCGGTACCGTATCATGGCACCAGCCTGGAGAGACGTCAAGTGACAGCGTCTGTCCTATGGGATAACATCCCATTCAGGTGCCGACTTATGGGACTAGCTGAGTTGTCTCCCGGGCTGCTGGCGAGCGGGACGCTCCCCGAGCGCGTCGCCGGACGCCTGCACCAGCTGATCGTCGACGGCACCTATCCAAGTGGTTCCCGCCTGCCGCAGCCTGCTGAGTTGGCGACCGAGTACGGCGTCACGACGGTCGTGATCGGTGAGGCGGTCGCCCTGCTCGTCTCCGCCGGCCTCGTCAGCGGCCGGTCGGGCGCGAGCGTCGTCGCCGCCGGCCCTGCGGCAGCAGCACCCGGGTTTCTCGCCTGGGTGCACGAGCCGGCCGGCGTTGAGGGGCTCGCGGAGGCGATCGAGGCGCGGGAGGTGATCGAGCGTGCCATCGTGCGGCTTGCGGCACTTCGACGGACGGAGGCCGACCTCGAGCGGCTCCATGCCTCACTGGCGGGGATGCGAGATTGCCGCGACGAGCCGGAGGCGTTCTCGGAGTTCGACTTCGCGCTGCACGTCGCCCTGTCCGACGCGGCCCGGAACCACCTGCTGGCGGGAACGCTCTCCGCGCTGCACGAGCTCGTGCGGGAGATGATCGGGCTCTTCACGCGGGCGGCGGCGACGGAGAACCGGATGGATGCGCTGACCGAGTCGCACGCGCGGCTCGTCGACGCGGTCGAGCGGCAGGACGCCGACGAAGCCGCGGGCATCATCTCGGAGATGATGGCCCTGTTGCGGATCGAAGCCGGCCGTCGCGGGGAGTCGATCCTCGGTGACTGACCGGAGCACCACCCGGCGACCCCCCGCGGCCCGCCGGCCGGAGCATCCTCCCCAAGGAAAAGGAGAACGACCGTGAAGACTGCCGAGCGCACACGCATCGCCTTCCAGCGAGGTACGCCGGACCGGGTGCCCGTCCACTGCTGGCTCGGCCTCCCGCTGATCAAGAAGCTCAGGCCGCCGGACAAGACGACGATGGACATGCTGCACTGGTGGATCGACGACCCGATGGGCTCGATCGTGAAGATGCAGCAAGACCTCGGGCTCGACCCGATGATCACGACCTACAGCCAGCACATCGGCGAGCACGAGATCTGGCCGCGCATGCTCTTCCCGCGGCCCTTCGAGACCGACACCTGGGTCGAGACGTTCGAGGTCTCCGGCCAGGGCGACGGCTGGCGTGAGCACTCGCACCGCATCCGCACCCCCGACGGGGATCTCGACTACTCGTACCGCACCGAGGACGGCTTCGGCACCTCGTGCCACGACTTCCTGCTCAAGGGCGACGAGCCCGAGACGAAGCTGCCAGCGCTCAGGCACTTCCCGTCCGCGGACCTCTACGACATGTCGGTGCTGACCGGCATGGCCGAGAAGGTGGGCGACGAGGCGTGGTGGCTGCACCATGTGATCGGCCCCTGGGACATGGCGGCCGAGATCCGCGGTCTCGTCGACCTGTCCATGGACATCTACGACCGACCCGCCTTCGTCCACGACCTCATGCGCGTGTGCACCGACTGGCTCAAGGGTTTCTACCGCCGTCTCGGCGAGACCGGCATCCACTCGATCTCGATGAACGAGACGTGGACGGGCGTCGGGGTGGCGCGAGACCACTTCGTCGAGTTCATGAAGCCGTACGAGGCCGAGTGCGTCGAGGCGGCACACGACGCCGGCTACCTCGTGAGCTTCCACAACTGCGGGCGGGCGACGCTCCTGCTCGAGGACATCGCCGATACCGGCCCGGACGCCCTCGAGACGCTCACCTCCAGCCGTTCCTCGGGTGACGTCGACCTCGCGGACGCGAAGCAGCGGATCGGTG
>Ga0209797_10001334_pt1 | contig 12335 bp, 10 predicted proteins | sample DOMMetBare3Fresh_2_FD_187472 | JGI IMG/M metagenome (GOLD analysis project Ga0209797, IMG submission 187472) | Wetland sediment microbial communities from St. Louis River estuary, USA, under dissolved organic matter induced mercury methylation -... | ecosystem: Environmental > Aquatic >...
CGGCTGCTGCGGCACCACGCCGGAGCACATCGCGCAGATCGCCCGCCGGGTCAGCGACTACCGGCCGCGCTCGACGCGCGACCCGCTGTTCACGGCACTGCAGGCTGCATGACCGCGCCGGTCGGCACCGCCGGCAGGCTGCGGTCGTGCAGCCGCTGCACTGCGGCCGGCGCAGCAGCCAAGCGAAGGCTGACGTTGGAATCCGACGGTGGCGATGGCGCCGACAGGCGGTGCGCCGGCAGGCCCATCGCGATCAGCTGCTCGCGCATCGCGCGCTGGCGCTCGGCGCTGTCCGGACCGGGCGCGGCCAACCCCAGGCGGGCCGAGGACTGCCGCCGCAGGCTCTGCCCGACGCGTTGCAGCACGCCGCTCAAGGCCGGCTTGGGCTGCACCGACCCGGCATCGAAGGCGAATTGCAGCGGGACGTCCACGCGCACCGCACCACCGGCTTCGGCGACCACCTGCACCGGCGTGCCGTGGAACAGCTCGCTCAGCCAGCGCTGCTCGGCGGCCAGCGGCCCGCTGCGCGTGGCCGCGCTCGGTGCCTGCGGCGCCGCTGCGGAGCGGCCGGCCGGCGCCGTCGACGCAGGAGGGGGCGCGGTCCGGCCGTTCGGCCGTGGCGAGGCCGGCTCGCTCCTCTGCGGGCTCGCCGGCGGCGCGCTGCCGCAGGCGGCGAGCACGAGCAGCAGCAGGCCGAGCAAGCCCACGGTGATCAAGACACGGTGCATCGCGCGATTGCAGCCCGGTCCGAGGCTGCAGCGACCGTGCAGGATGTAAGTGGCGTGAGCGCAGGTGTGCGGCGGGCTTGCCGTCGCGTCGATAGAATCGCCGCCGTCCCGAGGAGCGTTGCAACAGCGCCGTCGATCGCTGCCAGGCTCGGGAAGCCCAGCCTTGCCCCGTGCGAGGCGGCCACTGCAACGGCGCTCACCCAGAAGCCGCAAACGCCCCGGGTGAAACGCGCCATGACCGACCTCCGTTGCCTTGCCGATCTGCCGCCGATGCGGCTGGCCGGCCTCGAACCCGTCACGATCGGGGAAGGTCACCTCTTCGTCAACATCGGCGAGCGCACCAACGTCACCGGCTCCAGGGCCTTCGCCCGCATGATCCTTGAGGGGCGCTTCGAGGACGCGTTGTCGGTCGCGCGCCAGCAGGTCGAGAACGGCGCCCAGATCATCGACGTCAACATGGACGAGGCGATGCTCGACAGCGCCGCGGCCATGGAGCGCTTCCTGAAGCTCATCGCCGGCGAGCCCGAGATCGCCCGCGTGCCGGTGATGATCGACTCGTCGAAGTGGAGCGTGATCGAGGCCGGGCTGAAGTGCCTCCAGGGCAAGGGCATCGTCAACTCGATCTCGCTGAAGGAGGGCGAGGCCGAGTTCCGCCGCCAGGCCGCACTGGTGAGGCGTTATGGCGCCGCCGCTGTCGTGATGGCCTTCGATGAACAGGGCCAGGCCGACACGCTCGGGCGCAAGACCGCGATCTGCGCGCGGGCCTACCGCATCCTGGTCGACGAGATCGGCTTTCCGGCCGAGGACATCGTCTTCGACCCCAACATCTTCGCCATCGCCACCGGCATCGAGGAGCATGCGAACTACGCAGTCGACTTCATCGAGGCCACGCGCTGGATCAAGGCCAACTTGCCCGGCGCCAAGGTTTCGGGCGGGGTGTCGAACGTGTCGTTCAGCTTCCGCGGCAACGACCCGGTGCGCGAGGCGATCCACACCGTCTTTCTCTACCACGCGATCGGCGCCGGCCTCGACATGGGAATCGTCAACGCCGGCATGGTCGGTGTCTACGACGATCTCGACCCCGACCTGCGCGAGCGGGTCGAGGATGTCGTGCTCAACCGCCGTGCGGACGCCACCGAGCGCCTGCTCGAGGTCGCCGAGAACGTCAAGGGCGCGGCCAAGGACGACACGACCCGACTGGCCTGGCGCGCCGGCACGGTGCAGGACAGACTGGCGCACGCGCTGGTGCACGGCATCACCGACTTCATCGTCGCCGACACCGAGGAGTGCTGGCAGCAGGTCCGCGCCGACGGCGGCCGGCCGCTGCACGTCATCGAGGGGCCGCTGATGGCCGGCATGAACATCGTCGGCGACCTGTTCGGCGCCGGCAAGATGTTCCTGCCGCAGGTGGTCAAGTCGGCGCGGGTGATGAAGCAGGCGGTGGCCCAATTGCTGCCCACCATCGAGGCCGAGAAGCGGGCCCTGGTCGACGCCGGCGGCGAGGCCAAGGCCAAGGGCAAGATCGTCATCGCCACCGTGAAGGGCGATGTGCACGACATCGGCAAGAACATCGTCACCGTCGTGCTCCAGTGCAACAACTTCGAAGTCGTCAACATGGGCGTGATGGTGCCCTGCCAGGACATCCTGGCCAAGGCGCGCGTCGAGGGCGCCGACATCGTCGGCCTGTCGGGGCTGATCACCCCCAGCCTGGAGGAGATGCAGCATGTGGCCGCCGAGATGCAGCGCGACGACTGGTTCCGCGCTCGCCGCACGCCGCTTCTGATCGGCGGCGCGACGACCAGCCGGGTGCACACGGCAGTGAAGATCGCGCCGCACTACGACGGACCCGTGGTCTACGTGCCCGATGCCTCGCGCAGCGTGGGCGTGTGCGCCGAGCTGCTGTCCGACGAGCGCTCGGCGAAGTTCGTCGAGGAGCTCGAGGCCGACAGCGAGCGCGTACGCGCCCTGCACGCGAGCAAGAAGGCCACGCCGCTGGTCACGATGGCGGCGGCGCGCGCCAACAAGACGCCGATCGACTGGGCGGCGTACCAGCCGCCGGCGCCCAAGTTCATCGGCCGGCGGGTGTTTCGCAACCACGACCTCGCCGACCTCGTGCAGTGCATCGACTGGGGGCCGTTCTTCCAGACCTGGGACCTCGCCGGTCGCTTCCCGGACATCCTGGGCGACGAACTCGTGGGAATCGAGGCTGCCCGCGTGTTCGACGACGGCAAGCGCCTGCTGCAACGCGCGGTCGACGGCCGCTGGCTGCAGGCCAACGGCGTCGTCGCGCTGCTGCCCGCCAACACCGTGGACGACGACACCATCGCGATCTACGCCGACGAGTCGCGCCAGCAGGTGCTGATGCACTGGCGTCCGCTGCGCCTGCAGACCGAGCGCCCGGTGGTCGATGGTGTCAGGCGCGCCAACCGTTGCCTGGCCGACTTCATCGCACCGAGGTCGGTCCAGCCCGACTGGATCGGCCTGTTCGCGGTCACCGCCGGCATCGGCGTCGACAAGCGGGTGAGCCAGTTCGAAGCCGCCCACGACGACTACTCGGCGATCATGCTCAAGGCCTTGGCCGACCGTCTGGCCGAAGCCTTTGCCGAGCGCCTGCACCAGCGCGTGCGCACCGACCTCTGGGGCTACGCGAGCGACGAGACGCTGGGTCTCGGGGAGCTGATCGCCGAGAAGTACCGTGGCATCCGTCCTGCGCCCGGCTATCCGGCCTGCCCGGACCACAGCGTCAAGCGCGCGATGTGGCGCGTGCTGCAGGCCGACGAGATCGGCATGGGCCTGACCGAGAGCCTGGCGATGACGCCGGCGGCGAGCGTCTGCGGCTTCTACCTCGCGCATCCCGAGGCCCGCTACTTCAATGTCGGCCGGATCGGCGAGGATCAGCTGCTGGACTGGGCGACGCGAGAAGGCGTGGGGCTCGACGCCGCGCGGCGCTTGTTGGCGCCGGTGCTGGGTTGATCGGCAAGGCCGACAATCGACGCCATGCACCCACCCGCACGCGCCGTCTCGCTGCTGCTGAACGTGGCCCATGCGGTGGACCATCTGTTCCTGCTGATCTTCGCCACCGCGGTGGCGGCGATCGCTGCCGACTTCGGCTTCGCGCGCTGGGAGGACCTGATGCCCTATGGCGCCGGCGCCTTCCTGATGTTCGGGCTGGGCTCGCTGCCGGCGGGCCGCCTGGGCGACCTCTGGGGGCGGCGGCAGATGATGCTGGTGTTCTTCGTCGGCATGGGGGTGTCGGCGTTGCTGATCGCCACCACCCGCAGCGCCTGGGAGATGGCCGCTGCGCTGACGCTGATGGGCAGCTTCTCGGCGATCTACCACCCGGTGGGCATCCCGATGCTGGTGCAGGGGTCGAAGACGCCGGGAAGGACGATCGGCGTCAACGGCCTGGCCGGCAACCTGGGCATTGCCGCCGCGGCGCTGGTGACCGGCCTGCTGGTCAAGGCCTTCGGCTGGCGCATGGCCTTTGTCGTGCCGGGCCTGGCCTGCCTGGCGCTGGGCCTGGTGTTCGCCCGGGTCGTGCCGCACGAAAGCGAGCCGCCGTCGCGGCGGGTGCAGAAATCCGCCGCCCCGCTGACCCCGGCGCAGCTGGCGCGGGTCTTCGTCGTGATGACCGTGGCGTCGGCCGCCGGTGGGATGGTCTTCAATCTCACCACCAACGGCAATGGCCAATTGCTCGCCGAACGGCTGCGTGGTGTCGTCGACGACCCGGCCACGCTGGGCATGCTGCTGGCGGTGGTCTATGCCGTGTCCTCACTCGCCCAGGTCGTGGTGGGGCGACTGATCGACCGCGTGCCGCTCAAGCGCCTGCAGCTGACGATCGTGCTGGCGCAGGCGCCGCTGCTGCTGCTGGCTTCGCAGGCCCAAGGCTGGTGGCTGTATGCCGCGCTGCTCGGCGTGATGGTGATGGTCTTCGGTTCGATCCCGTTCACCGATGCGGTGATCGTGCGCTACGTCGACGACCGCATGCGCTCGCGGGTGGCCGGGATGCGGCTGACGGTGGCCATCGGGATCAGCTCGGGCGCGGTGTGGGCGCTGGGCCCGGCGGTCAAGGCCGCGGGATTCGACACCCTGCTGGTGGTGATGGCCGGCGTGGCGCTGCTCACTGCGGGGGTGGTGAGCTGGCTGCCCAACGAACCGGCCCCCGCTGCCTCGGGGTTGCCCGGTGCGTCGCGGGCAGGTGCAGGATGACGATGGAAACGGCAGCAGACGCGAGGAGTTCCCGATGAGACAGACGATGTGGATGGCTGCGGCCTTGATCGCCGCCGGTGCGGTCCAGGCCGCCGAACCCGTCAAGCCTGGCGCCAAGCAGTTGTCGGCGCTGTGCGAGGGCTGTCGCGTGGTCAGCGCCGTCAACACCGAGAAGCGCAAAGGCAAGGCCAGCGGCGTAGGCGTGGCCGGCGGTGCGGTCGCCGGCGGCGTGGTCGGCAACAAGGTCGGCGACAGCACGGTGGCCACCGTCGGCGGCGCGGTGATCGGCGGCGTGATCGGCAATGAACTCGAGAAGCGCTACAAGCGCCGGACGGTGTGGGTCGTCACCACCACCGCGCGCGACGGCAGCACCCAGCGCACCGAGTTCGAGCACGACCCCCAGCTCAGGGTCGGCGACACCGTGGTGCCCGACGGCGCCGGGCTGAAGCGGAAATAGCGCCCAACCGGCGCAGAATTCATGCGCCGGGCAGGGCACGCCGGTACTGCATCGCCTCGGCCAGGTGGGCGATGCCGATGGCGTCCGTCGCGGCCAGGTCGGCGACGGTGCGGGCGACCTTCATCACGCGGTGGATCGCACGGCCCGACCAGCCCAGGCGCGTGGCGGCCAGCTGAAGGAAGCGCGACGCCGCGTCGTCGAGCGCGCAGAGGGCATCGATCCGCCCCGGCTCGAGGGTGGCGTTGGCACGACCCTGGCGGGTGAGCTGGCGTGCCCGGGCCGCGGCAACGCGCGCCGCGACCTGCGCCGACGGCTCGCCCTCGGGCTGAGCCAGCAGTTCCGCCGGCGCCACGGCCGTCACCTCCACCTGCAGGTCCAGGCGGTCGATCAGCGGGCCCGACAGCTTGCCCTGATAGCGTGTGACCTGATCGGGCGTGCAGCGGCACGCGTGCCCGCTGGCTCGCGCTCCGAGCCAGCCACAAGGACAGGGGTTCATCGCCGCCACCAGCTGGAAGCCCGCCGGGAAGGTGGCCTGGCGTGCAGCGCGCGAGATCGTGATCTGCCCGGTCTCGAGCGGCTCTCGCAGCGCCTCCAGCGCCGAGCGTGGGAACTCGGGCAACTCGTCGAGGAACAGCACGCCGCCATGGGCGAGCGAGATCTCGCCCGGCCGCGGCGGCGTGCCGCCGCCCACCAATGCCACCGCGCTGGCCGAGTGGTGGGGGCTGCGCACCGGCCGGCATCGCCAGCGACCGGGGTCGAAGCCGCCCGGCGCCAGGCCGAGCAGCGCGGCACTGGCCAGGGCGTCCTCATCGGCCATCGGTGGCAGCAGGCCGGGCAGCCGACGCGCGAGCATCGACTTGCCGGTGCCCGGCGGGCCGACCATCAGCAGGCTGTGTTGTCCTGCGGCGGCGATCTCGAGCGCACGTTTGGCCGCCGCCTGACCGCGCACGTCGCGCAGGTCGTCATGGTCGTGTCTGGCGGGCGCACTGGCCGCCGCCGCCCTGACCAGCGGTGTGGCGTCCGGGCCCGGAATCATCGCGCGCACGACGTCCAGCAGGTGCGCGGCGGCGTGGACCGTCACGCCGGCGGCGAGGGCCGCTTCGCGCGCGCTGTCGGCGGGCAGCACGAGCGCTCGCCGGGGGCGTGAGCGCTCCAGCGCCAGCGCCAGCGCGAGCGCGCCGCGCACCGGCCTCAACTCGCCGGCCAGCGACAACTCGCCGGCGAACTCGAAGTGCGCCAGCCGCGCCGCATCGAGCTGGCCGTCGGCGGCCAGGATGCCGAGCGCGATCGGCAGGTCGAAGCGGCCGGATTCCTTGGGCAGGTCGGCCGGCGCCAAGTTGACGGTGATGCGCTTGTTGTTCGGGAAGGCGAAGCCCGAGTTCGTCAACGCGGCGCGCACGCGTTCGCGCGACTCGCGCACTTCGATCTCGGCCAGGCCGACCAGCGTGAAGCTGGGCAGACCGTTGGCCAGATGCACCTCGACTTGCACCTCTGGCGCCTGCAGGCCGTCCAGCGATCGGCTGCGGATGACCGACAGTGACATGCGCGAGCGTCCCCCCCCGGCGGGGATTCTGATCCGGTACAGGTCGCTGCGCGGCCCCCAGAGGGTGGCCCACCGTTGGGGGGAGAAGCGCGGGTCGTTTCGGGAGCTCGCAGGACCCGTCCTCGCCGTCCGCGGCCGCACCCGCTGTCGCCGCTCAGGCGGGCCTCGGGAGATCACACAGCCGCGACCGTGGACATGAAGCGAGCATGGGCCAGGCAGCCGCGTGCGGCGGCGCCTGGCGACCGCGAGGTCCTGCTTGGCGGCACGGGTGGACGTCGTCGACGCGTGCGCAGCGCGGCTGTCAGCCGATCAGCGCCACGAGCATCAGCACCACGGCCAGGGCCTGGAAGACGACGCGCAAGGTCATCCACTCGGCACTGGTGCGATGCCCCACCTCGCCGTGATTGGCCATCGCCGCGATGCCCAATCCGAGCGAGCCAACCACGCACAGCATGGCGACAAGTACCAAGAACGCCATCATGCTCATGATGTCTCCTTGCAGCTGCTGCCGCAGACGCGAAGGCTGGAACCACCCCGCCCCTGACCCCGGCTCGGTGGGTCACCGACCCACGCGACAAACCTACTCCTTGCATCGCCGACTTCCTTGACCTGCCGCAAGCTTGTCGCGACCACGGTCGGGCCGGCGACCCCCGGCAGGTTCTCGGTCGGACCGCTGCGCTCATTGCACCGCAGTGGTGCGCCACGCGACGCCGCCCCGACGGGGTGCATGCCGTGCAATCGAAGGTCCGCCAACTCACCAGCCTGGGGCGGACTGCCGGCGAAAGGGCTGGCACGGAAGCTGCGAATGCAGGTTCATCGAGTCCGCATTCCAACCACACCTCCACGGAGTCCTGCCCCATGACCAAGCCGCTCATTGCCCTGGCTGCGCTCGCCAGCATCCTGACTGCCGCGCCGATGGTGGCGCACGCCGCCGACGAGACGCCGGGCGACACCCCGGCCACCTTCAACGTTGCTCTGACCAGCGACTACCGTTACCGCGGCATTTCACAGACCCGTCTGAAGCCCGCATTCCAGTTGGGCGCCGACAAGGCCTTCGCCAGCGGCTTCTACATCGGCACGTGGGCATCGACCATCAAGTGGGTCAAGGACGCCGAAGGCGACGCCGACATCGAGCTCGATCTGTACGGCGGCTACAAGGGCGAGGTCGCCAAGGGCGTGGGTTTTGACGTCGGCGTGCTGCAGTATGTCTACCCGAGCGCGAAGACCGCCAAGTGGGACAAGAACTACAAGGATCCCAACACCACCGAGCTCTATGGCGCACTGAGCACTGGCCCGTTCACCGCCAAGCTGTCGTACGCGCTGACCAACCTGTTCGGCAATTACGACTTCGCTGCCAAGAATGGCAGCAAGGGCAGCTACTACATCGACCTCGGCGCTGCGTTCGATATTGGCGATGGTCTCATCGTCGCGCCGCACATCGGCTATCAGAAGGTGGTCGACATCGCCAACGCCAGCTACACCGACTACTCGCTGAGCGTCTCCAAGGACTTCAAGGGCTGGGTGCCCAGCCTGACGCTGTATGGCACCGACGCCAACAAGTCCTTCTACGTGCCGGGCGCTGCTGCCAACAGCAGCAAGTTCCTGGGCAAGGCCGCGCTGGTGGCGGCCATCAAGTACAACTTCTGAACCGGGGGTAGCGACCATGAAGATGGTGACTGCGATCGTCAAGCCCTTCAAGCTTGACGAAGTGCGTGAAGCGCTGGGCGCCATCGGCGTCCAGGGCATCACTGTCACGGAGGTCAAGGGCTTCGGCCGCCAGAAGGGCCACACCGAGCTCTACCGCGGCGCCGAGTACGTCGTCGACTTCCTGCCCAAGGTGAGGATCGACGCCGCCGTCGACGACCTGCTCGTCGAGCGTGTGATCGAGGCTGTCGAGGCCGCGGCCCGCACCGGCAAGATCGGCGACGGCAAGATCTTCGTCTCGCCGCTCGAGCAGGTCGTGCGCATCCGCACCGGCGAAACCGGCACCGACGCGCTCTGACGTGCGGTCCATCGTTCGAAAGACATTCCCATGAAGACACTGCTCTCGAGCCTCGTGCTCGCCTTCGCATTCCTCGGACCGGCCGCGCCGGCCGTGGCGCAGGACGCCTCGGCCTCCGCACCTGCGGCCACGGCTCCGGTCGCCGCGCCGAGCGCGGCGCCCGCGGCGCCGATGGCCGCCGCCAGCGCCGCGCCGGCGGCATCGGCCCCCGTGGCCAACAAGGGCGACAACGCCTGGATGCTGGTCTCCACCCTGCTCGTCATCATGATGGTGGTGCCGGGCCTGGCGCTGTTCTACGGCGGTCTGGTGCGCAGCAAGAACATGCTCTCGGTGCTGATGCAGGTGATGGTCACCTTCTCGTTGATCGTCGTGCTGTGGGCGCTGTACGGCTACAGCCTGGCCTTCACCGAGGGCAACGCCTGGATCGGCGGCTTCGACCGGCTGTTCCTGCGCGGCATCTTCGATCCCGCGAAGGGCGAGTTCGCGATGGCGGCCACCTTCAGCAAGGGTGTCTACATCCCCGAGTTGCTGTTCGCCGCCTTCCAGGCCACCTTCGCCGGCATCACCTGCTGCCTGATCGTCGGCGCGTTTGCCGAGCGCATCAAGTTCAGCGCGGTGCTCGCATTCATGGTGCTGTGGTTCACCTTCAGCTACGCGCCGATCGCGCACATGGTGTGGTTCTGGATGGGCCCGGACGCCTATACCGCGAAGGAAGTGGTCGACGCCACCAACGCCAAGGCTGGCCTGTTGTGGCAGTGGGGCGCGCTCGACTTCGCGGGTGGCACGGTCGTGCACATCAATGCCGCGGTGGCAGGCATCGTCGGCGCCTTCATGATCGGCAAGCGCATCGGCTACGGTCGCGAGGCAATGGCACCGCACAGCCTGCCGCTGACGATGGTCGGCGCCGCGATGCTGTGGGTGGGCTGGTTCGGGTTCAACGCCGGCTCGGCGCTGGAGGCCGGCAACTCGGCGGTGCTGGCGTTCATGAACACCTTCACTGCAACGTCGGCCGCGGTGCTGGCCTGGTGCCTGGGTGAATCGCTGGTGCGGGGCAAGGCTTCGATGCTGGGGGCGGCTTCGGGCGCCGTGGCGGGTCTGGTGGCCATCACCCCGGCGGCCGGCAACGTCGGCCTGATGGGGGCGATCGTGATCGGCCTCGTCGCTGGCTTCGCCTGCCTGTGGGGCGTCAACAGCCTGAAGCGCCTGCTCGGCGCCGACGATTCGCTGGACGTGTTCGGCGTGCACGGTGTCGGCGGCATCGTCGGCGCGCTGCTCACCGGGGTGTTCAACACGCAGGACCTGGGAGGCCCGGGGCTGGTCACCGACTGGGTCACGGCCACCGTGGGCTCCAACCCGATCGGTGCGCAGGTGTGGATCCAGCTCAAGGCGGTGTTGTTGACGATCGTGTGGTCCGGCGTGGTGGCGGCAGTGTCGTACAAGATCGTCGACCTGACGATCGGTCTGCGGGTGAGCGAAGAGGCCGAACGCGAAGGCCTGGACATCAGCTCCCACGGCGAAACCGCCTACAGCAAGTAGACCCGCATCCTCTCGAGCGAGCTTGGGGCTGCCTTCGGGCAGCCCGTTTTTCGTTGCGGCACCCTCGTGGCCGACCCTTGTGTTGCGGCAGGTTGGCCACCATCTTCGATGACTCCTAGAATCGCTTGGCCTCCCCGAGCAGCCGCAGTCACGCCATGGTTCCCCATCTCATCACTGCGCTCACCGGCCCGATCAACGAGCTGGAGGCGCGCATGCTCGAGTCGACGCCGGCGATCGAACGCTGGTTCAGGCTCGAGTGGATGGAGCACACGCCGCCGTTCTACACCTCGGTGGACCTGCGCAACGCAGGCTTCAAGCTCGCGCCGGTGGGCACCAACCTTTTCCCCGCCGGCTTCGACAACCTGACGCCCGAGATGCTGCCGCTGGCGGTGCAGGCAGCGATGGCGGCGATCGAGAAGATCTGCCCCGAGGCCAAGAACCTGCTGCTGATCCCCGGGCCGCGCACCGACGACGGGTCCTACCTGATGAGCCTGCAGCGCCTGGTGCGGGTCTTCCACCAGGCCGGCCTCAACGTGCGGCTGGGCTCGCTCGATGCGGCCGTGCAGTCGCCGACCACGCTGTCCACGCCCGACGGCGGCGCGCTGGTGATCGAGCCGCTGCTGCGCAGCCGCGGGCGCCTGGGGCTCAAGCACTTCGACCCCTGCACGATACTGCTCAACCACAACCTGTCCGACGGCGTGCCGCAGGTGCTGCAACGGCTGCACGAGCAGTACCTGCTGCCGCCGCTGCACGCGGGCTGGACGGCGCGGCGCAAGTCCAACCACTTCAAGAGTTACGAAGAGGTGGCCAAGAAGTTCGCCAAGCTGCTGGGCATGGACCCCTGGCTGATCCTGCCGATGTTCGGCCAGTGCGGCCAGGTCGACGTCGCCGAGCGGTCGGGCCTGGACTGCGTGCGCGGCCATGTCGACGCCCTGCTGACCAAGATCCGCCGCAAGTACAAGGAGTACGGGATCGCCGAGAAGCCCTTCGTCGTCGTCAAGGCCGACAGCGGTGCCGAGGGGCGGGGCCAGCTCACGGTGCGCGACACCAAGGAACTCGACGCCTCGGGCAGCCCGGTCGGCGCCTGGATCGGCGGCGACGAGGGCCGGCGGCGTCTGAGCGAGGTGATCATCCAGGAGGGCGTGCCGACCCACGAGCGGGTCAACAACGCGGTGGCCGAGCCGGTGGTGGTGATGATCGACCGCTACGTCGTCGGTGGCTACTACCGCGTCAATGCCGAGCGTGGCATCGACGAGAACCTCGACGCTCCCGGCGCGCGCTTCGTGCCGCTGGCCTTCGCCGAGAGCAACCAGCTGCCGCGACCGGGCGAGAAACCCGGCGCCAGCGCGCCCAACCGCTTCTATATGTACGGCGTGATCGGGCGTCTGGCGATGCTGGCTGCGAGCTACGAGCTCGAAGCCACCGACCCCGACGCCGAGAACAACGGCTGAGGGCGCAGAATCCCGGCCCATGCATCCCCTGGTGCCGGTCTGGCTGGCACGCCCGTCGTGAGCGCGGCCAACGCCCGCAAGTCCCCGGCTGCCCTGGCCGCGCTGACGCTGGGCGCGCTGGGCGTGGTCTATGGCGACATCGGCACCAGCCCGCTGTATGCACTGAAGGAGGTGTTCCACAGTGGGCACGTGGCGACCACGCCGGAAAACATCCTGGGCGTGCTGTCGCTGATCTTCTGGACGATGACGATCATCGTCTCGGTGAAATACGTGCTGCTGATCCTGCGCGCCGACAACAACGGCGAAGGCGGCCTGATCGCGATGCTGGCGCTGGCCACCACCGCGGTGAAGGACCGCCCGGCCCTGCGGCGGGTGCTGATGACGGTGGGCCTGTTCGGCACTGCGATCT
>Ga0209797_10001336_pt1 | contig 12335 bp, 10 predicted proteins | sample DOMMetBare3Fresh_2_FD_187472 | JGI IMG/M metagenome (GOLD analysis project Ga0209797, IMG submission 187472) | Wetland sediment microbial communities from St. Louis River estuary, USA, under dissolved organic matter induced mercury methylation -... | ecosystem: Environmental > Aquatic >...
CACATCTGCCGGCCGAGGCGCACCCCGGCGTCGCTCGAGGCCATCTCGATCCTGAAGCCGCTCTGCGGCGTGGACGACGGCCTCGAACGCAGTCTCGAGGTCTTCGCGGCCCTGGACCATCCCCGGTACGAGGTGCTCCTCGGGGTGAGGAGCCGGAGCGACGCCGCCTGGCCCGTTGCGAACGCCGCGGCGGCGCGCTGGCCCGGCCGCTTCCGGGTGGTCGTGCAGCGCGGCGAGCCGGGCCTCAACCCCAAGGTCAACCAGCTCGTCTCGCTCGCCCGGGCGGCTCGCCACGACATCCTCGTCGTCAGCGACTCGAACGTGCGCGTTCCCCGGGACTACCTGCGCGACATCGCGGCGCACCTCGAGTCGGAAGAGGTGGGGCTCGTGACCCATCCCATCGCGGGCGTCGGCGAGAGGTCCGTGGGCTCGCTCCTCGACAACCTCCACATGACCGCGGCCATGTCGGGCGGCATGGTGGCCGCCAAGCTCCTCGCCGGCAGGGACATCGTCATCGGGAAATCGATGGCCATGCGCCGCAGGGACGTCGAGGCGCTCGGGGGCTTCGAGTCGGTGAAGGACGTCCTGGCCGAGGACTATGTCCTCGGGGTCAGGGTGAGGGCCGAGTTGGGCAAGCGCGTGGTCGTGGCGGGCCTGCCGGTGGAGAACGTCAACCAGGGCCGGGGCGTGAAGGACTTCCTGGCCCGTTACACGCGCTGGTGCGTCATGCAGCGCAAGATCGTCGGCCCCGTCGTGTACGGCGCGCAGGCGCTCCTCAATCCCGTCGCCCTCGCGCTGGCCGGGGCCATGCTGGCGCGGGACGCGGCGGCCCTCGGCCTCCTCGCCGCGGTGTGCGCCGCGAAGGCGGCGCTCGATGGCGCGTCCGCGCGGGCGCTGCGGGGCGGCGGCTTTCCCTGGCCGAAGCTTTCGCTCGTGCCCGTGAAGGACCTCCTCTTCGCGTTCGCCTGGGCCTGCGGCCTCGTGAAGAGCACCGTGGACTGGCGCGGCAACGCCCTCCGGGTCCTCGAGGGCTCGCGCCTCGAGCGCGCGCAACGCGACGTGGAGGACGGCGCGCTCGAGGCGGATCCCCGTGCGGCCCTGTAGGGTCGGGGGCGGAAGGCCCAAGAGCGCGCCGTCCCGGGACTTCTGCGGATCCCCAAGAAAGACGGCCGGCGCCTCCGACCGGCTGCGTACGATGTCGACGAGAGAGGGGTGGACCGTGAGCACGAGGAGAGAGAAGCACTTCGAATGCGTATTCACCTCGGGAGGTGTCGAGACCGCGGTCCACCTGTCCGCCTGGGACGCGCTCTCCGCCGAGGAGCTCTTCCGCGAGGCCCTCCTCGCCGCCGGGATCCGCGTCGCCGGCGCGATCCGGATCCGGGACTCGAAGGGCAGGGTGGCGCGCGAGGCCCGCTTCGAGCCTACGGCCACGGCGCCCACCGTGGTGGGGTGAGGCGCGGCGCCCATGTCCCAGTACCGGAAGATCTGCTGTCCGGTGGACTTCTCCGAGGCGTCCCGGCTCGCCATGCACGAGGCGGCCGACCTGGCCCGTTGTTTCGGCGCCGAGCTGGCGCTCGTCCACGTGGCATCCCCGGTCTCGGCGCCCGCCGCGGAGGCGGTCCTCGCCCCGCCGGCGAGGCACGGAGAGGAGGAGCCCGACGCCCCCCAGCTCCTCGCGGCCTGGGCGCGCGAGGCCGAGGCGCTCGCGGGCAGGGCGGTGCAGACGCGCCTTTCGAGTGGACGGCCCGGCCCGGAGATCCTCCGCTACGCGCGGGAAGGCGACTTCGACCTCCTGGTCGTCGGCAGCCACGGCCGGACGGGCGTGAGGCACCTCGTCCTGGGCTCGGTGGCGGACGAGCTGGTCCGCGCCGCGCCCTGCCCGGTCCTGGTCGTCCGCCGCTCGGCTGCGCAGCCGGGCGCGACCGCGGCGGACTGACCCAGGCTCAGGCTGCGGCGGCTTCCCGCACCGCGGCCTGGTGGCGAGGCGCCACGCTCCAGGCGCGCGACGGCAGCGCGCCGGTCGCGAGCCATCCTTCCCAGAGCACCTCTCCCTCGGCGTGGGAGAAGACGCGCGCCCGGCCGAGCGCGGTGGTGCTGCCGGCGTTCGCGAGGCGAAGGTCCGGGACGCCGGGCACCGACAGGCGCCTCTCGGATGGGACATGGCGGTGGCCGTGCAGGACGAGCCGGCACCGGCCCAGGATGCCCCCGAGGAGATCCCGCCCGAGGGGCAGCTCCCCGGCGCAGGGCCAGCCGAGGAGGGTCGCGAGCTTCTCGGCCAGGTCGTCCTCCGGAAGCGGAAGGAGGTGGTGGTGGAGCATCAGCACCGGCATCGCGCCCGGCGGGACCACGCACAGCGCCGCCTCGACGTCGGCCACGTCGCGCGGGGTCAGCTCGCCGTGTCCGTCGACGAGGGAGCGGTTGTGCGGTGCGGTCGAGTCGAGCCGGACGACGTGGAGACCGGGGCGCTCTAGCACCGAGACGCGCCCGCCAGCCGCGAGGGCCTCGGCGGCGTCATCTCCCATCCGGTCGTGATTGCCTGGGACGACGGCGAGGCGGCCCTGCTCGAGGAGGGGCTCGAAGATCCGCTCGAAGAGACGGAGCTCGGACAGGCGGCCGCGGTGGGTGACGTCGCCCGTCAGCAGGACGTCGTCCACGCGCGCGGCGAGGACGGCTTCGACGAGGCGGTGAGCCGCGGCTTCGGTGGCCGCGTCGCGGCCGAGGTGCAGGTCGGAGATGTGGGCCAGCGTTCGGGTCAATCTCGCCTCCGGGCGTCGTTGCCCGGGACTGTGACCCTGCCGGGTGTCGGTTCCGCGGCGAGGGGGCGAAGACTCCGCGAAATCAGGGCCGGTTACAGTCCGATGAGCCGCGCGGCGACGCCGCAGGCGGTCCCCAGCACCGCACCGACCGCGACGTCGAGCGGGTAGTGGGCGCCGAGGTACACGCGCGATAGGCCGATCCCCGAAGCCAGGACGAGCGAGGCCGGCCCGAGGCCGAACCCGGCGCCGGCGAAGGCCGCCGCCACCGCGAAGGCGGCGGTGGTGTGGCCGGAGGGGAAGGAGAAGGCGTCCGGGTTCTCGGCGAGCGCCGTGAAGCCCGCGATGGCGCGCGTCGGGCGCGGGCGGAGGAGCCAGCGCTTCAGGGTCTGGGACACGGCCGTGGCGAGGAGGGTCGCCACGGCCAACCGAAGGCCGAGCCGAATGCCCGTGGCGCTTCCGGTACACAGGAAGGCGAGAGCCACGACCGTCCAGCTCGAGGCATCGCCCATGCGCGTGAGGGCCAGCGCGAGGCGCGTGCGCCACGGGCCCTGCCAGTGGCGCATGGCGAGGAGCAGCCAGGCGTCGAGGGCGAGCAGGCGGTCGAGGCGGGACGGCCGCTCCGCTGGGAGCGCAGCGGTCTCGATCCCGTGCGCTCCTGCCCCCGCGGAGCAGGCGACGAGGCCGTCGGTCTCGATTTCATCCCGGATCTTCACGCTCATCTCATAGAGGCTTGGCGCGGCGGGCGCAGGGCGCCCCGGCAACGTCTCCGTGACGAGCCTCTGCAGGGGGTCGGGCCGCGGATGGACTAGCAGGCGAGGTCGAGAGCGGCCGTCCGGAGGGAGCTCCTCAGCTCCTGGAGGAAGGCGCTCTCGAGGAAGCGATTGCGCTCGGGGTCGCTCGGGAAGCGGCCGTGGCAGGTCGGGCAGAGGAGGGCGACCACCGGGCGGAAATGGCCCGACGGGGCGTAGAACGCGATCGCATGGGAATAGGGCGGGGCTTCGCGGAGCGAGTCGAAAGCGTCCTTTCCGCAGGCAAGGCAGTTGCGTCCATCGGCGGTCGAGACCATGGCGTTCCTCACAGGAGGCCCACCTGCTCCCGGCGCGCGCCCGTCGCCGGCTCCGACGCCCTTGCTGACCGCGGCGCTCGCGGCCTGGCCTCCGCCTAGCCAGATAGCGCGGGCCGCCGCTCCCCTCCAGCGACGCTCTCGCAAACAACGCGTGACGCCCCGGCGTCAGGGACCGTAGACGAGGAGCCGGCAGCGGAGCCCCCCGTTCACGACGGGGAGCGCCCGGCCGGGGGGCCGGCCGAGGAGCTTCTCGAGCCCGCGGTCGGGAGCGAGTACGCCGACCGTCCATCCGGCGAGGCGCGGAAGCAGCGCCGCTAGCGCGCGCCAGGCCGCCTCCGCGTCCTCGCCGAGCCGCACGCCGTAGGGCGGATTCACGAGGCACACTCCGGGCCCCTCGGGCGGGATCACCTCCGCGGCGTCGCGGCGCTCGATCCGGACCCACTCCGACGCGCCGGCCGCGGCCGCGTTCTTCAGGGCGAGTCGGACCGCGCCGCCGTTCCGGTCGGAGGCGTGGACCGTTTCGGGTGGGGTCCGCTCCCGGGCGCGGAGCCGCTCGCGGAGCCGGGCCATCCGTTCGGCGTCGTGGCCGGGCCAGCGCTCGAAAGCGAACGATCGGCCGAGGCCGGGGGCGCGCCGGGCGGCGAGGAGCGCCGCCTCGACGGCGATGGTGCCCGAGCCGCACATGGGGTCGAGGAAGGGGAGGCCGCCGTCGTACTCCAGCGCGAGGAGGAGTCCCGCCGCGAGCGACTCCCGCAGCGGCGCCGCGCCGACCCGCGCCCGCCAGCCCCGCTTGAAGAGCGGCGCGCCGGCGGCGTCGATGGAGAGCGCGGCCTCTCGCCCCTCTCGCCGGACGGCGAGGGGTGCCCGCGGCCCGAAGCGGCGGCGGGCCGAGTCGAGCGCGGCGTCGAGGCCGCGCTCCGGCCCCTGGTAGAGCCGCAGCGCGACCGCGTCGGCGACGCGCGAGCCGAGGCAGGCGAGCGCCACCGCGTCCTCGCCGCCGGCCTCGGCCCCGCCGGGAACGGCTCGCGCCGCGAGGCCGAGCGCGTCGAGCTCGCGCTCCAGCACCTCCTCCAGGCCCGGCGCACAGGCCGCGAAGGCCAGGCCGGCCTCCCGGGCAGGTCGTGGGAGACGAGCCATTCCTCGAGCAGGCCTCGCTACGCCGTCGCGGTGCCGTCGCGCTCCGGCGGCTCGTCCGGCGGCAACGGGAGCCGCGCCAGGAGCGGCCGGGCGGCGAGGCGGACGAGCAGGATGGCGGGCGGCGCCACGAGGAGCCACGCGGCCGTCGCGCGCAGGTTCGCCCCGGCGTACCGCACGACGGTGCCCCAGGTGTCGGCGGACAGCTCGGCCCGGATGCCAGCCAGGGAGAGGCCGAGCGCCGGCTCGCCGAACAGCCAGGCCCCGAGCTGGAAGAAGGGGACGTAGAGCGCCACTTGCAGCGGGTAGGCGACGTAGTTCGCAACCTGGATGGCCGGCTGGTTGAGCCGGAGGAGTACGCCCGCCGCGGCGCAGAGGAGCGTCGTCGTCCCCAGCACCGGAAAGACCCCGAGACCGACCCCGAGCGCCAGGGTGAGGGCGAGCTTCGCGGGGCTCACCCCCTGGGTCAGCTGTGCCAGGAGGGGATCGACGAGCCGCCGGCGGAGAAAGGCACCCATGTGCGGAGGCGTACATAATCGCCGGCCCGGCGCTCCGCCGCCTCCGCGCGGCGATCGGCCCGTGCGCGGCCGCACGCGCGACCCGTGCGGAAGCCTCGCCAATTCCTTAGATTTCGGATAGAAGCGCTCGCCCCCCATGATCTCGGTCCAGAACGTCAGCAAGGCCTATGGGCCAAAGAAGCTCTTCGAGGACGTGAACGTCGCGTTCCACGAGGAGCGGCGCTACGGCCTCACCGGCCCCAACGGCGCCGGCAAGTCCACCTTCATGAAGATCCTGTCCGGCGACGACGAGCCGGATCAGGGGAGCGTGCAGCGACCCAGGCGGCTCGGCGTCCTGCGACAGGACCAGTTCCAGTACGAGGACGACCGGGTCATCGACGTCGTCCTGATGGGGAACGCCGTCCTCTGGAAGGCCATCCGCGAGAAGGAGGCGCTGCTCGCGAAGCCCCAGATCAGCGACGTGGACGGCCACCGGCTGGCGGAGCTGGAGGCGGTCATCGGCGAGGAGGACGGCTACTCGGCCGAGTCCGACGCCGCCGAGCTGCTCGACGGCCTCGGCATCGAGACCCGCTTCCACGAGGAGCCCATGAAGGCCCTCGCCGGCGGCTACAAGCTGCGGGTGCTGCTGGCGCAGGCCCTGTACGGCAAGCCCCAGGGCCTCCTGCTCGACGAGCCCACCAACAACCTGGACATCGACTCCATCCGCTGGCTCGAGGAGTTCCTCCGGGAGTTCGAGGGCGTGCTCGTCACCATCTCGCACGACCGGCACTTCCTCAACGCCATCTGCACGCACATCGCCGACATCGATTACGAGACCATCATCACCTACACCGGCACCTTCGACGACATGGTGAGGCAGAAGGGCGAGGTGCGCTCGCGCATCGAGTCGTCGAACTCGGAGAAGCAGAAGAAGATCGCCGCGCTCCAGGACTTCGTGGCGCGCTTCCACGCCGGCACCCGCGCCTCCCAGGTGCAGAGCCGCATCCGGCAGATCCACAAGCTCCGGCTCGACGACCTGAAGCGTTCCAACATCCAGGCGCCGTTCATCAAGTTCGAGCTGGCGAAGCAGAGCGGCAAGCAGACGCTCGAGGTCCACGACCTCGAGAAGCGCTTTGGCGGCCTCGAGGTGGTGCGCCCCTTCTCGGCGCTGGTCACGCGCGGCGAGAAGGTGGCCGTCATCGGCAAGAACGGCGTCGGCAAGTCCACGCTGGTGAAGCTCGTCGTGGGGGCGCTCGAGCCCGACGCCGGCCGCGTGAAGTGGGGGCACCAGGCCCAGGTCGGCTACCTGCCGCAGGACCAGGCCGGCGTCATCCGGCCCGGCACCAGCGCGTTCGCCTGGCTGCGCGAGATGGAGGACAAGCTCGGGAACGAGGAGATCTCGGGGCTGCTCGGCCGCATGCTCTTCTCCGGAGAGGAGCGCATGAAGCCCACCACCACTCTTTCCGGCGGCGAGACGGTGCGGCTGCTGCTCGCCAAGCTGATGATGTTCAAGGACAACGTTCTCGTCCTCGACGAGCCCACGAACCATCTCGACCTCGAGGCCATCAACTCGCTCGCAGAGGGGCTCGACCGGTACGAGGGGACCGCGCTCTTCGTCACGCACGACCAGGAGCTCATCTCCGAGGTGGCGACGCGCATCTGGCTCCTGCGCAGGGGCGAGCCCATCCTCGACTTCCCCGGCACCTACCAGGAGCTCCTCGAGAAGCACCCGGAGCTCGAGGTGCACCGCCGCTAGCGCGGGCCATGCGCCGCCAGGTCAAAGGCGAGGCGGTCCACCGGGAGCTGCTGCCCGGCGAGTCCACCGCCCTCCTCCAGGAGCTGCACCTCCTCACCCGCGACGGCGACCTCAACGCCGACAGCCTGCGCAAGCTCAAGCAGGTGAACCACCTCGTCCGGCTGATCGCGCCGGCGGTGGAGGACGTGCTCGCCCGCTTCGGCGACCCGGTGATCGTGGACTGCGGCGCCGGCAAGGGGTACCTCCCCTTCGTCCTCCACGAGCTGTTCCTCGGTCCGGCGGCGAAGGGGACGCTCGTCGGAATCGAGTCGCGCCCGGAGCTGGCGCGGGCCGCGGAGGAGCGGGCGGGGCGTCTCGGCTTCGCGCGCATGCGCTTCCTCGCCGGCGAGGTCTCGGAGGCGGAGCTTCCGCCCCGCATCCACCTCGTCACCGCGCTCCACGCCTGCGACACCGCCACCGACGACGCCCTTCTCCTCGCCATCCGCCACGGCGCGGACCACGTCGCCGTGGTTCCCTGCTGCCAGGCGGAGGTGGCGCGGCAGCTCGAGAGGGCGCCCGAGGGCTCGCCCCTCGCGGCGCTCCACGCCCACCCGTGGCACCGCCGCGAGTTCGGCTCCCACCTCACGAACGTGATCCGCGCGCTCGTCCTAGAGGCGAGCGGGTACAAGGTCACGGTGACCGAGCTCACCGGGTGGGAGCACTCGCTCAAGAACGAGCTCATCCTCGGAACGAAGGTGCGGGCGCGGAGCGCGAAGGCGCAGGCCTCGCTCGACGCCCTGCTCGCCGCGTCGGGGGTCCGCCCGAAGCTCGTCCGGGCGCTCGCCGGGCCGCAGGGCGCCGGGAATCCCGCGACCGGGTGAGGCGTTTCCCCGCCGTGAGGGCGCGCCGACACCCCAGGGGCGTTGTGTTTTCGGGCGCTTCGCCTTAATCATGGCCGCCGTGCCGCCGCGCGCCCTCGACCCCGCAAGGCCGCTCCTCGCAGCGCTCGCCCTCGCCTCGGTCGTCCTCGCCTGCGGCAAGGGCGGCACGCAGGGCCCCCCGGCCCGGCCCCCGCCCTCGGTGACCGCCGCGGCCGTGCAGGTGCGCGACGTCCCGGTGGAGATCCGGGCTCCGGTGGACCTGCGCCCGCTCATCCAGGCCGACGTGGGCGCGAAGACGCTCGGCTACCTCGACGCGGTGCTGGTGGACCGCGGCGACCGGGTGAGGAAGGGCCAGCTCCTCGCGCTGGTGCGCCCCTCCGACCTGCCCGACCAGCTCGAGGCCGCACGCGTCGCCCACGATCTCGCGAAGACCAACCGCGAGCGGGCCGAGAAGCTCGCGCCGGCGGGCGTCGTCTCGCAGCAGGAGCTGCAGGCGTCCGAGGCGCAGTACCAGTCCGCGACCGCGAACCTCGCCGCGCTGGCCGTGCGGCTCGGCGAGACCAAGATCACCTCGCCGCTCGACGGGGTGGTCGCGGCGCGAAGGCTCGACCCCGGGGCGCTGGTCGGCCCGAACGCCCAGACCGGCTCGATCCTGACGGTCCAGAACACGGATGTGCTCCGCGTCTTCCTCCCCGTGAACGAGCGGGACGTGGCCGACCTCGCCGTCGGCCAGGACGCCACCGTCGAGCTCGACGCAATGCCGGGCAAGCGGTACTCGGGCAAGGTGGTCCGGCTCTCGCCGGCGTTCGATCCGGTGACGCGGACGCTGGACGCCGAGGTTCACATCAAGAACCCCGGCGAGCTCCGGACCGGCATGTACGGGCGGGGGTACATCACCACCTCCATCCACAAGGACGCCGTGGTGGTCCCGGCCGGCGCCGTACAGATCTCGAACGACAAGAGCTACGTCTTCCTCCTCCAGGGAGACAAGGTGAAGCGCGCCGAGATCAAGACCGGCGTGGACGGCGGCAACTGGCTCGAGGTGACCTCCGGCCTCTCGCGCGGCGACCAGATCATCACGGCAGGCGCCGACATCCTCTCCGACGGGAGCCAGGTCCGGGCCCAGCTCGACGTCGATCCGTACACGGGCGCGAAGCTCACCGCCTCCCCCTAGGGCCCCGGCCGGCGAAGAACCATGTGGCTGACGCGTCTCGCCCTCCGCAACCCGGTCTTCATCCTGATGATGTCGCTGGCGGTGCTCGCCCTCGGGTGGGTCTCGCTGACGCGCCTCGCGGTCGACCTCTTCCCCAACATCGACATCCCCATCATCCAGGTCGCCACCTTCTACCCGGGCGCGGGCCCCATCGACGTGGAGAAGTCCATCACCGTCCCCATCGAGCGGGCGGTGGCGGCTTCTCCCGGCGTGGACCGCATCGAGAGCACGTCCAAGCAGGGGTTCTCCGCGGTTCGGGTCTGGTTCCAGTACGGGGTCAACCTCGACAACGCCCAGTTCGAGGTCCAGCAGCGAGTGGCGCAGATCCTGAACACGCTCCCACCCGGCATCGATCAGCCCTTCATCCTCAAGTTCGACGTGACCAACATCCCGGTGCTCTTCGTCTCGGTGAGCGCGGAGGGACTGGACGAGAAGGAGCTGTACGACCTCGGGTACAACGTCATCGAGCCACAGCTCGAGCGCATCAGGGGGGTGGCGAGCGCGACCCTCGGCGGCGGCAAGATCCGGGAGATCGAGGTGATGGTCCAGCGGGACGCGCTGCGCGCCCGCGGGCTCGGAATCCTCGACGTGGTAAACGCGGTCCGGAGCTCCAACCTGCTCCTGCCGAGCGGCACGCTCCGGTCCGGCGACCGGGACTACAACGTCTTCGCCAACACCCAGTTCGGCGAGGCGAAGCCGCTCCGCGACGTGGTGGTGAAGCCCGCGGCGAGCCGGACGGCCGGCGAGACCACGTCGCCGGTGCGCCTCTCCGACGTCGCCAACGTGGTGGACGGCTCGGCCGACCAGACGGAGATCGCCCGCGTGAACGGCAAGCGCGCCGTCTACTTCCGCGTCCAGAAGCAACCCGGCGCCAATACCGTCGCGGTGGTGGATGCGGTCAAGAAGGCGCTCCCGAAGCTTCGCGGCATCCCTCCCAGCGTGAAGCTCGCGACGTCCTTCGACCAGTCGGCCTACATCCGGGCCGCCATCAGCTCGCTCGAGCACGAGGCCCTGCAGGGAGGTCTCCTGGCGGTGCTGGTGATCCTGCTCTTCCTCGTCAGCTTCTCGGCGACGGGGATCATCGCGGTCGCCATCCCGCTCTCGATCGTGGCGACGTTCGTCCTCATCTACTTCGCCGGGATGACGCTCAACGTATTCACCCTCGGCGGCCTCGCGCTCGGCGTGGGGCGCCTCGTCGACGACTCCATCGTCGAGCTGGAGAACATCCACCGCCACCTGGCCCTGGGGCAGGACAGGAGGTCCGCCGTGCTCGCCGCCGCCCAGGAGGTGGCGATGCCGATCTTCGTCTCCACCGTCACCACCATCGTCGTCTTCTTCCCGGTGGTGTTCCTCATGGGCGTGGCCCGCAACCTCTTCATGCCGCTCGCGGCCACCATCGCCTTCGCCCTCATCATGAGCTTCCTCGTCTCCCGGACGGTGACGCCGCTCCTGTGCCTCGGCTACCTGCATGCCGAGGCGCACGGCCCCGGCGAGCGCGGGCTCGCGGCCCACGTCCACCGGCAGCTCCATCGCCTCGACGAGGCTTACGCCCGGGCGCTCGGCTGGGTGCTCTCGAACCGGGGCAAGGTCATCCTCGGCATCTTCCTCGCCTTCGTGGCGTCGCTCTTCCTCCTGAAGGTCATCGGAACCGAGTTCTTCCCCGAGACCGACGAGAGCCAGTTCCAGGTCATCATGAAGACGCCGGTGGGCACCCGCGTCGAGATGACGGAGAAGGTGGCGGAGCGCATCGAGCAGGGCATGCGAAAGGCGCTCGACCCCGTCCGGTCGAAGGGCGGCGGGCCCATCTACACGACGCTCATCTCCAACGTGGGCCTCCCGCTCGGGCGCAGCGCGCTCTTCAGCGGGAACACCGGCCCGCACGCCGGCACGGTGAGCATGTACCTCGTACCCCACACCGACCGGCCCGTCACCGACAACGAGGCGGCGGACAGGGTGCGGCAGACCCTGCGCGACGCGCTGCCGGGCACGCAGACCTACTTCTTCATCGGCGGGATCGTGAAGCGCATCCTGAACTTCGGCTCGGCGGCCCCCATCGACGTGGAGATCGTGGGGTACGACCTCGAGGCGGCGAGCGAGTACGCCAAGCGGCTCGTTCCAAGGCTGCGAACGCTCGCAGGCGCAAAGGGGAACCCGCTGCTCACCGACCTCCAGATCTCCCGCGAGGAGAACTACCCGGAGCTGGACGTGGTGGTGGACCGGGAGAAGGCGGGCATGCTCGGGCTCTCGGAGCAGCAGGTGGCCCAGAGCGTGCTCACCAGCCTGGTCGGGAACACCCAGTTCTCGCCGATCCCGTACATCGACTCGAGGACCGGGAACCAGTACTACATCAACGTCCGCCTCGACGACCCCTTCCGCGACCAGGTGTCGGACCTCTCGGACGTCTTCGTGAGGACCCCGGCGGGACCGGTGGTTTCCCTCGCCAACATCGCGACGGTGAAGCGCTCCTCGGGCCCGGTGACCATCAATCGCAAGTACCTGCAGCGCATCGTGGACGTCAGCGCCAACGTGGCGCCGGGCACGGACCTCGGCACGGCGAGCGCCGCCGCCCAGAAGGTCCTCGACGAGATGCCGCCGCCCGAGGGCTTCACCGCCCAGCTCGGCGGCCAGACCGCCGCGCAGAAGGAGGCCTTCGCCGGACTGCTCTTCTCGGCCCTCATGGCCATCGCCCTCGTCTACATGATCCTGGCCTCGCAGTTCCGGTCGCTGCTCGATCCGCTCGTGATCATGTTCTCGGTCCCCCTCGGGGTGAGCGGCGTCTTCGTCGCCCTGTGGGTCACCCGCACCCCGCTCAGCGTGAACAGCTTCATGGGCATCATCATGATGGTGGGCATCGTCGTCTCGAACGGCGTGCTGCTCGTGGACTTCGCGCGGGTGCTGCGGGCGCGCGGGCGGCCGCTCCTCGAGGCCACCATCGAGGCGGGGAAGACGCGGCTCCGCCCCATCCTCATGACGACCATCGCCACCATCGTGGGCCTCTTCCCCATGGCGCTCGGCATCGGGGAGGGCAGCGAGACGAACCTGCCGCTCGCCCA
>Ga0209797_10001338_pt1 | contig 12334 bp, 9 predicted proteins | sample DOMMetBare3Fresh_2_FD_187472 | JGI IMG/M metagenome (GOLD analysis project Ga0209797, IMG submission 187472) | Wetland sediment microbial communities from St. Louis River estuary, USA, under dissolved organic matter induced mercury methylation -... | ecosystem: Environmental > Aquatic >...
GGTCGGCAAGCTGACCGGCGGCGGCAATACCGCCTGGTTCGAGGCGAGTCTCGAGGGTACCGAACTGCACCTCGTGGTCGCGGATGTCGGCGCCAACGGACAGCCGGACCTGGAGAAAGCACGAGAGATCACCTTCACCCGCTCCGGCACCGCGATGGCCGCACCGGCTCCCGCGCCGGCAACGCGCGGTGCCCCCGCACCCCCGCCGGCACCGACGCCCCGGTCCCCCCCCACACCGGCCACCCCGCGGACTCCGCAGACGGCACCGCGTGCACCCACTGCCGCGCCGGCCCCGCAGGCGGCGGGGAGCCCGCAGGATCAGCAGCTCCGGAATTTCCTGCTCAGCTCGGCGTGGTGCAGCTTCTCGTACAATCAGCGGACGGGAAGCTCCAGCACCAGCCGGAATGTCTTCCTTGCGAATGGGATCCTGATGATCGGGACCAACCGCGAGGGGGGCACCGTCAACCAGAACGGCGGAGGGAACGTTGATCTGGGCGGAGGCGCGTCGGGGAGCTACTACAGCCAGAGTCAGGGCGGCCAGCAGGCGCGCTGGCAGGTGCAGGGCGGACAGCTCTACGTCGATCTGGGTCAGGGGATGCAGCCGGTCGCCATGCAGATCACCCGGAACTCGAGCGGCTACCCGATCATCAACGCGGACGGGACCGAATACTCGCAGTGTCAGTGACCTGAGCGCCTCGCCGCCGAGGAGTTCCGGAGCCGCTGGGGAGTGGCTACCCTTCCGCGTGGGTATTCACTCCTCCTTTTCCAATTACCAGATGCCTCTTCCCGTCTTCTCCGACGCCTGGGCTTCCGCCTGTGCGGAAGTGATCAATCGAAGCAGCGGCTATCGCGCCGCCGCCGCGACCTGGGAGGGCGCCCTCATCCTCCTGATGACGCCGGACAAGGTTCCCGGCGAGGAGCGCAGGGTCTTCCTCGATCTCTGGCACGGCGACTGTCGCTCGGCGCGCGCCGCGACGCTCGACGACGACGCCACCGCGCGCTACGTGCTCGCGGGCACGGTGTCATCCTGGCACCTCGTGCTGACCGGCCGGACTGCGCCGCTGCTCGCGATCATGACCGGGAAGCTCAGACTGGCCAAGGGCTCGCTTGCCGAACTGGTCCCCTATACCGCCGCGGCGAAGGAGCTGGTCACGGCGGCATCCATGATCGAAGCCGTCTTCCCCGGCATGGAGTAAGCATGCGGCAGTTCGCGACCACCAGTCCCCGTGGGCTCGATCACGGGCTGCCGCCGATGCGGCTCTGGCACAAGTCCAAGAAGCTCGGCATCTGGGACCCGCGCGACATCGACTTCACCCAGGACCGCCGCGACTGGCTCCGCCTCGATGCGCAGCAGCAGGACACGCTGCTTCGCCTCTCCAGTCTCTTCCAGGCGGGCGAGGAGTCGGTCACGATCGAGCTGCTCCCGCTCATGATGACGATGGCGGCGGAGGGGCGGCTCGAGGACGAGATCTACCTCACGGCCTTCCTCTGGGAGGAGGCCAAGCACGTGGAGACCTTCCGCCGCTTCCTCGATGAAGTCGCGGAAGAGCATTCCGACCTCTCCCGGTATCACACCCCGAGCTACCAGGTCATCTTCGGTGATGCGCTGCCCACGGCCCTCGGCCGACTGCGGCACGACCGTTCGCCGGTGGCGCAGGCGGAGGCGTCGGTCACCTACAATCTGATTGTTGAGGGGGTGCTGGCCGAGACGGGCTATCACGCCTATCACGCGATCCTCGCGCGCCACGGGATCATGCCCGGGATGCAGCAGGCGGTGATGCTGCTCAAGCGCGACGAGTCCCGCCACCTCGCCTATGGGGTCTACCTGCTCTCCCGCCTCGTCGCCGAGCACGGTGAGCCAGTGTGGCAGGCGATCGAATCGCGGATGGGGATGCTGATCGAGCCCGCACTCGGCGTCGTGAGCGAGATCTTCGACGCCTATCCCGTCATGTCGTTCGGGCTCGAGATCAGCGAATTCACCGACTTCGCGCTGGCCCAGTTCCAGGCCCGCACACACCGTATCCAGCGGGCACGGGATGGCACCGGGGTGGAAGAGTGGGAGGAGCCAGCGGGCTGACTCGCCTCAGGGCGTCGCCGGCTTGCGGTCCACCCGCCAATCCCCGGTGTCGGGGGGGCCGCCCTGCTCGCGGTAGGAGCGATACCTCCCTCGCAGCGTGTTGCCCTTCAGCCGGCCACGGAAGGTCGTAATCTTGCCGCATTCGCACGCCGGATCGTAGTACCGCTGCACCTCCCCCGACACCTCGCCGCGATCTACCCGCACGAACCGGATTTCCAGCGCCCGGGGGATGCCCGGATCGGGCATCTGATCCAGCCGACCATCATGCGACTGCAGCGGCCGGCCCCAGCCCTGGGGCACCATGACCAGCTCGCCGTAGGCGGTGTCGTGCGGTGCCTGCAGGTGAAAGTCGATGGAGCCGCGCCGCGCGCCGTCGTCGGATTCGTAGGTTCCGTCCCACTCGCCGACGAGCGCGGCAATTTCCGCGGGGCTCCCCTGGATGGGTATCGGTTGCGCGGGCGAGCCGCCGCACCCGGCCACGAGGGGAAGCAGCAATGACCAGAGACGGGCGTGGCGCATGGGAACACTCCTCCACAGGATGCCGAAAGGTGGCCGGGCCGGCGTGAAGGAACCCTGAATGGGGGCCGTTGGGATGCTCATTCGGCGAGATCCGGCCTGCGGCACTCAAGCGGGTCAGGCCGTGAGCCGACAGTACAGACATGGCCCCTCAGCCTTTTCACGCCAGCCACCGGGAGCGCCGGATCGCGCTCCTGGGAGCGACGGTCCTTGTCCTCGCGGCGCTCTTCAGTCTGGAGCGATTCCTCGCGGCGAGCGCCGTGCATGCCCAGCTCTCGCTCCCCCGGCTCTACGCCGAAGAAGCGGCGCGGTGGGCGCTCTGGCTGACGCTGCTCCCCTGGCTGGGCCGTGCGGGCGGCCGCTTGCGCCTGCCGCGGTTCCAGACGGCGGGGGCCGCGCTGCTTCACCTGCTCGCCGCGCTGGTCTTCGCGGCTACGCATCTGACCCTCCTCGGGGCGATCACCCACGCCACCTCTGCCCCGGGGGCCGCTGCGGCCCCAATGCCAGACGTGATTCCGCACGTCGCAGCCAACCTGCTCAGAAGCCTGCTGGAGTTCCTGGGCGTCGCCGGCGTCTATCACACGCTGCGCCACATCGCCGACCTCAAGGTGGCCGAAGAGGCGCTCCGCAAGAGTCAGGAGCAGCTCTTCCAGGCACAGAAGATGGACGCGGTGGGACGGCTCGCCGGCGGCGTCGCGCATGATTTCAACAATCTGCTCACCGTCATCGGCAACTATACCGCGCTGGTCATCGAGGACCTGCCGGCGGAGGATCCCCACCGCGCGGATCTCGAAGAGGTCCACAAGGCGAGCGAACAGGCCTCGCGGCTCACCCGGCAACTGCTGGCCTTCAGCCGGCGGCAGATGATGCAGCCGAGGCCGATCGACCTGAACACCGTCGTCGCCGACATGGCCGGGATGCTGCGCCGCCTCATCGGCGAGAACATCGCGCTGCTGGTGCGCGCCCGTTCCGGAGTCGGCCTCGCGCTCGCCGACCCAGTGCAGGTGGAGCAGATCCTGCTGAACCTGGTGGTCAATGCCCGTGATGCGATCAATGGCCACGGCACCATCTCGGTGGACATCGGGAACGCGGACCTGGATCACGAATTCGCCCGCCTGCACGAGGGCGCCCGGCCCGGCTCGTATGTGATGCTCGCCGTGAGCGACACCGGTGCCGGGATGGACCGCGAGACTCAGCGCCGGATCTTCGAGCCGTTCTTCACGACCAAGGAGCTGGGCAAGGGGACGGGACTCGGACTGTCGACGGTGTACGGGATCGTGAAGCAGAGCGGCGGCTACGTGGCGGTGTACAGCGAGCCGGGTCAGGGGAGCGTCTTCCGGGTCTACCTGCCCCGGGTGGGCGTGGAGGAGCCGACGCCGCTCATCCCGACCCGGAACGTGCCCATCGCGGCGACCGGGACCGGCACGATTCTCCTCGTGGAGGACGAACGCAATGTCCGGGAGCTGGTGCGCAAGGTGCTGCTCCGCCACGGGTACGAGGTGCTCGCCGCCGAGAATGGCCACGCAGCGCTGGAGGCCATGGCCCGGCATCCCGGCGCGCTCCACCTGGTGCTGACCGACGTGATCATGCCGCAGGTCTCCGGGCGGGAGCTGGTCGCGCACATCCGGCTCAGCCATCCCGGGATCAGGGTGGTCTACATGTCCGGCTACGCGGATCAGGCGCTGACCGACCGGGCGGCGCTTGGCCCCGACGTCGGCTTCCTGGCAAAGCCCTTCGCGACCCGGGACCTGCTCAAGACCGTGCGCGACGCGCTGGCCGACCTCTCCATGGGCGCGGACTCATCCCAGTTGCCGACCCTGCCGCCGAGCGCCTTCGGACGCGCGGCGCTCCAGCCACCCAGATAGCAGAACGGGCGACCCGTCGGGTCGCCCGTTCTTCCCTGAGGGCGAGCGTGTCGCCCGCCCGTCGATCCCGCTCAGCTCACTTCAGGAACAGCAGGTCGCGATAGGTCGGCAGCGGCCAGAGATCGGCCGCGACCTGGGTCTCGATCGCATCCGCGTAAGTCCTGAGCTCCGCCATGGCCGGCCTCACCTTGTCCCGGATCCAGGTGGCGTGCTTCACCGGATCGTCGTCGTGGTGGGCGACCACCTTCTCGAGAGCGCCGAGCGCCTCACGGAACCGGGAGACGAGATTCACGAACTCGCCCAGCGCGGCGAGGGTGTCGTTGCACTTGACGCCCGCGGCCTCTGTGGTGGCCACGGCCCCAGCGATCCGCGACTGATTCTGCAGCGCCGCGGGCAGGATCTGGGTGCGGCCGATGGTGATCATCGTCTCGGCTTCGATGGTGAGCTGCTTGACGTACTTCTCGTACGAGATCGCGGTCCGCGAATCGAACTCGGACTTGTTCAGCACGCTGTACTTCCGGAACAGGTCCACGTTCTTCCGGGCCTTAAGGGCGCCCAGCGCCTCCACGGTGTCCCGCAGGTGCGGCAGCCCGCGCTTTTCCGCCTCCTGGTGCCACTCGGAGGAATAGCCGTCGCCGCCGAAGATCACTCGCTTGTGCTGCTTCACGATCTTCTTGAGCAGCGCCATGGCGCTCGCCTGCACCTTGGCCGGGCTCGGGTTCTTGCCGACCACCCGCTCCAGCTCGGTGGCGACGTAGTCGAGCGACTCGGCCGCGATGGTGTTCAGCACCGTGTTCGGCCAGGCGATCGACTGGCTGGAGCCGACGGCGCGGAACTCGAACTTGTTGCCGGTGAAGGCGAACGGCGAGGTCCGGTTGCGGTCGCCGCTGTGCCGCGGCAGCATCGGCAGAGTACGCGCCCCGAGGTCGATGGTGCCGCCCTTGAGGGTGCGCTTGAGCTGGCCCTTTTCCACCTGGTCGAGAATGTCCTGCAGCATGTCGCCGAGGAAGATCGAGATGATCGCCGGCGGGGCCTCGTTGGCGCCGAGCCGGTGGTCGTTGCCCGCGGCGGCGATGGAGGCACGCAGCAGGTCGGCATGGATATCCACTGCGCGGATGACGGCGCAGAGGAAGACCAGGAACTGCATGTTGGTGTGGGTCTCGTCCTGCGGATCGAGCAGGTTGTGGCCCGCATCGGTGGACATCGACCAGTTGTTGTGCTTGCCCGAGCCGTTGACGCCGGCGAACGGCTTCTCGTGCAGCAGGGCGACCAGCCCGTGGCGGATGGCGACCCGCTTGAGGGTCTCCATCGTGAGCATCTGGTGGTCGCTGGCCAGCTGGCTCATCTCGAACAGCGGCGCGATCTCGTACTGGCCGGGCGCGACTTCGTTGTGCCGGGTCTTCACCGGCACGCCCAGGGCATACAGCTCCCGCTCCGACTCGGCCATGAAGGCCAGAACCCGTGCCGGAATAGTGCCGAAGTAGTGGTCCTCGAGCTGCTGCCCCTTGGGCGGACGGGCGCCGAAGAGCGAGCGCTCGGCGATCACCAGGTCAGGCCGCTTGAAGTAGAGCTCGCGGTCAACGAGGAAGTATTCCTGCTCCGGGCCAACCGTGGTGAAGACGCGGGTGACGCCGGCATCGGTGCCGAAGATCTTGAGGATGCGCATCGCCTGATGGGACAGCGCCTCCATGGAGCGGAGCAGCGGGATCTTGGTATCGAGCGCCTCACCGGTCCAGGAGACGAAGGCGGTGGGGATGACGAGGGTGACGTTATTGGCGCCACGGATCAGGAAGGCCGGGCTGGTCACGTCCCAGGCGGTGTAGCCGCGGGCCTCGAAGGTTGCGCGCAGTCCGCCGGACGGGAAGCTCGACGCATCAGGCTCGCTCTGAATGAGCTCGGAGCCGGAGAAGTTGAAGATCACCCCGCCCAGCCCGTCCGGCGCGATCAGCGAATCGTGCTTCTCCGCCGTGGAGCCGGTGAGCGGCTGGAACCAGTGGGTGTAATGGGTGGCGCCATTCTCGATCGCCCAATCCTTCATGGCGGCCGCCACCACATCGGCGACGGAATGATCGAGCGCCTCACCGAGATCGATAGTCCGAATCAGGCGCTTGAAGACGTCCTTCGGGAGCCGCTGGCGCATCACGGCACGCGTGAAGACATCGCGGTTGAAGAGCGCGTCGATGGATTCGAGCTGGCCGCTCGTCGCTGCTGGGGAGGTCACCGGGGAAGCCCTCAGGCTGAAAGGTTGCGCACGGGGGCGCGGACTGGCGGCGGGAAGATAACGACTGGGGAAACGCTGTCAAAAGTGGAGGGGCGGGGAGGCGCCAAGCGCCTCCCCGCCCCTCGGGATTTGGTCCGGACCCGCGCCGAATCAGCGGTCGCCGCGGCTCGCCTTCCGGCGCCGGCGGCGCTTCGCCTCGGCCTGCTTGAGCGCCTTGGCGACGCTCGGCTTCACGTAGTAACGACGACGGCGGACCTCACGGAGGATGCCCGACTTCGCCAGCTTCCGCCGAAAGGCCTTCAGGGCCCAGTCGAGGCGGTCATCTTCACCGAGAACGATTTCCATGAGTCTGTCGCCTACTTCTGCATGCGGGTGACCTTCTCTGCCGCCGGACCCTTCGGACCCTGCACCACGTCGAACTCGACCACTTCGCCCTCGCGAAGCGACTTGAAACCGCTGCCGACGATCGCCGAGTGGTGGACGAAGCAGTCCTTCTGTCCATCATTCGGGGTGATGAAGCCGAAGCCCTTGCTGTCGTTGAACCACTTCACCGTCCCGGTGGTGCGAGCCATGCCCAACTCCTTGATGTGCTGATGAACGTGTAGTCGGAGTTCGGGACGCCCGTAGCCACCGACGCTAAAACAGGGATCTCGGCCAGAGCCAGACCCCTGGAACTGCTTCGCTGGTCGACGGTCGCAGACAGCACGGCTTCCATCGGAAGCCACGAAGCTAGCGACCTGCCCAACCGGTGTCAAACAGGGGACTTAGGGCCGAGCGACCCCTTGATCCGCCGGTCCCACTTCCCCTGGCCCACCACCCCGATCCCTCCTGCCAGTGTCGGCACAACGCCATCCGAATCCAAGTCCGGCATCCCCACCTCCCCACCGATCGGAGAGGCCGGATCGGTGCGCCATGCCGCCGGTCAGCGGGCTGAAATGCAGGCGCCGGGAACGGCGTTCGCGGCGGTCGAGTTCCACTGCCGAACCTCCAGGCCCAGGCAGGCGAGCAGCGTCCCGGCGATGTTCGCCTGATGGATCTCTTCGGCGCCCGCGACCTCCCCACGATCGGGGGTGTAGGGACCGATCACGGCCAGCCAGATGTTCGCTGACCCGGGCACATCTTCGCCATGATCGGTCCAGTCGGCGGGCGTGATGCCCCGCCCATGATCGGTGGTGACGATGAGGGTGGTCCGGCCCCGGTACTCCGGCAGCGACTCGGCCGTCCGCCACAGCTCCCAGAGAAAGCCATCAAGTGCGTGCAGCGCGTCGAGCACCCGGTCGTAGCGGCGGGAGTGCGCGAGGTCATCGGTGTCATTCATGGCGACGTACAGCACCCGCGGCTGGTAGCGGCGGAGCCATGCGAGGGCCATCGCACCCGTGAAGGCATCGAGCCGGCTGCCACCCCAGAGCGCGAGCGCCCGGCTCTGCAGCACCGCGAGCCGGCGCATCTCCGGGGTGGCCAGGGTGCCCGGTATGGAGTCGTAGCCGGCATTGACGAAGACCCCGTCCTCGTGGCTCGCCGCATACTCCCGGAAGTTCTCCCAGCTCCCGAAGACCGCGACCTGCTCCCGGCGAAGCCCCAGCCGGCGGCGGGTGTACTCGAGCACCGTCTCGTGGCCATAGCGGACCCGATCGTTGCTGGTGACGTCAGACTGGGCCTGGCCGGTGAGGATCTCCTGATAGCCCGGCGCTGAGAAGCCGTGGGTGTTGGTGATGGTCACGCGGCTGCCGCGGACCGCGTTGCCGAGAACGATGCCGCGCGGGGCCAGCGAATCCCAGAAGAAGGGCATGACGGCGCGACGGCGCTCTGCGGCGGTGGAACGCCAGTAGGTGGCCCGGAGCTGATCGCGGTTGGCGATGCCGCTCAGCGAGTCGGTCGCGGTTATGACCGAGTCCATGCCACCGAAGAAGTCCTCGGGCCGCACCCCGTCGAGAGTGACAAGGATGACTCGGCGGGGCCGCTCGGCCTGGGCCGCGAGGGCCGAGGGGAGGAGGATGAGAAGAGGCAGGAGCGCCCTGGGGGCGAGGCCAGCGAGCATCGATCCTAGTCCGATGGGTGGAGCTGGGAATCTAGCTCCCCGGGATGAGGCCTGTGGCGTCTTTCTGACACGTTATTGACAAATTCGGCAGGAATGTAAACGTTTACATCACCTATCAAGCCCGACAGGATTGTCGGAATTCGATCCAACATTGGATTCCCCTGATCACCCAGACGCGCCCATTGCGTGGGGGGTCTGACGCCCGCGAGCCTCCGCCGATGGTAACCATCAAGGATGTCGCCCGGATTGCCAAGGTTTCCGTGGCGACGGTGTCGCGGGTGCTCAACGACAGCGACTTGGTCCGGGACCATACCCGCGACCGGGTCCGCCAGGTGGCACTGGATCTCGGGTACAGTCCGCACGGCGCCGCCCGCAGCCTGATCACCAACCGCACCCATACCCTCGGGGTGCTGCTGCCGGATATCTACGGGGAGTTCTTCTCGGAAGTCATTCGTGGCATCGACCAGGCCGCCCAGCGGGAGGGCTATCACCTGCTGGTGTCGAGCGCCCGGGACGATATCGAAAGCGCGTTGCGCTCCATGCGGGGCCGGGTGGACGGTCTGATCGTGATGTCCCCGGCGCTGGACGCCATGGCCTCACGGCGGAGTCTGCCGGAGAATTTCCCTGTAGTCCTGCTCAACTGCCCACCGAGTGATGCGGCGTACGACAGCCTGGGAATCGCGAACTTCGAAGGTGCCCATGCCATGGTGCAGCATCTGGCGGAGCTGGGGCACCGGCGGATCGCAATCATCCGCGGGGCGGAGCAGAACTTCGATGCGGCGGAGCGGCTGCGCGGGTACCGGGCGGCGGTGCGGGAGCTGGGGCTCGATACCTCGCCCGGTCTCGTACTGCCCGGGGATTTCAGTGAGGCGGCCGGGCACGCAGCCGCCCTGACAATCCTGAGCAACGGGCTCCGGCCGACCGCCGTCTTCGCGGCCAACGATGGGATGGCGATTGGCGCGCTCAGCGCCTTTCGCGAGGCAGGGCTTCAGGTCCCGGTGGACATCGCCGTCACCGGGTTCGATGACATCCCGATGGCACGGTACGTCGAGCCGGCGCTCACCTCCGTGCATGTCGATATCAGCGCGCTGGGCGAGCGCGCCACGGCCTGGCTGCTGTCCTCACTGGGCGAGCCGCCGGACCGCCAACTCCGCCGCGAGACGCTTGCCACGACCCTCATCGTGCGGCGTTCCTGCGGCGCCCGGAGGCAGTAAGCCCCCGAATTTTCACCACCCCTGGAGGAAGTCGGTATGACGATCCGAAACGTTGTGCGATGGCTGGGAGGAGTGCTCGCGGTGCTCGGGCTCTTTCTCCTGATGGCGGGTAGTGCCTCCGCCCAGACGAGTACCGGTACCATCCGTGGCACCATCACGGGCGCCGACGGCAAGGGCTTGAGCGGCGCCGAGATCGTGGCGAAGAACATCTCCAGCGGGGTCGAGCGGTCGGCGACCAGCCGCGCCGACGGCGGCTATACCCTCGCCGGTATGGTCCCCTCGACCTACCAGCTGACGGTGCGGCGCATTGGCAGCGGGGCGCAGGCGCGCATGGTCGTGGTACAGGTCGGCGCCCTGGTGGTGCAGGACTTCCAGCTGGAAGAGCGAGCGGTCGAAATCGGGGAACTGACGGTGACGGCCCCGGCACCGGCCATCGAGACCCGGACCTCGGAAGTCGCCACCAACATCACCCAGGCCCAGATCGAGAAGCTGCCGACGCCCAGCCGCAACTTCCTCGACCTGGCGGCCCTGTCGCCCGGCGTGAGTGTGGCCGAGGACCGGATCAACGGCACCTCGAAGAACATCACCGCGGGCGGCCAGAGCGCCAACTCGGTCAACATCTTCGTCGACGGGGTGAGCCTCAAGAACGACCTGACCGCCGGTGGCATAGCGGGCCAGGACGCCAGCCGCGGCAATCCGTTCCCGCGGAACGCGGTGCAGGAGTACCGGGTCATCAGCCAGAATTTCAAGGCGGAGTATCAGAAGGCGTCCAGCGCCGTCATCACCTCGACGACCAAGTCGGGCGGCAACATCTGGTCCGGCAGCGCCTTCTTCGGATACCAGGACAAGGGGCTGGTGGCGCGGGACACCTTCGATATCGCCAACAAGGTGAAGAAGTCCGATTACAGCCGGTCGATCCTCGGCCTCAGCGCCGGCGGTCCGATAATCAAGAACAAGCTGCACGTCTTCGCCTCGTACGAAGGCAACTACCAGAACCGCACAGCCACCGTGAACTTCACGCCGCCGACCGGGATCGCGGCGCTCGACACGGTGAACCTGACCAGCTACAACGGCTCCAAGCAGTCGCCGTTCCGGGAGACCCTGCTCTTCGGCAAGCTGAGCTACGCGGTAAACTCGAAGTCGTCCGCCGAATTCAGCATCAACAACCGGCACGAGACCGACGTCCGGGACTTCGGCGGCACCACCTCGCTGCAGTCCGCCACGAACTTCCGCAACAAGGTCACGATCGGGACCTTCAAGTACAACTACTTCAGCGGACCGTGGCTCAACGAGGCGCAGGTGAGCTATTCCCGCTTCCGCCGCAATCCGTCGCCCGATACGCCGGGCCTGCCGTCCAGGGTGTTCCACTATCCCGGGCAGGACGCGCGGATCGGCAGCAATCTCAGCATCCAGGACTTCACCCAGAAGCGGCTGGGGTTCCGGAACGACCTGACCTACAGCGGCTTCCAGATGGCCGGCCAGCACGTCTTCAAGCTCGGCGCCGTCGTGGACTTCGTGAAGTATGACGTCATCAAGCGGAACGACGAGACGCCGAAGTTCGAGTACGCCCAGTATGTGGACTCAACCAACTACGGCTGGACCACCGATCCGACGCAGCTCGCGTTCAATTTCCAGACGCCGTACCAGCTGACCTACGGCACCGGCGTCCCGGGCCTGAAGGTGAACAACACCCAGATCGGCGCCTACCTGCAGGATGACTGGACCCCGACACCCCGCCTGACGCTGAACCTCGGCCTCCGGTGGGACTACGAGTCCAACATGTTCAACACCAAGTACAAGACCCCGCAGATCGTGGTCGACACCCTGACGCGCTACAACGACTCGCTGCCGTCGCCGCTCGACCTCAACCGCTACATCAGTACCGGCAACAACCGCAAGCCGTTCAAGGGCGCCTTCCAGCCGCGGGTCGGCTTCTCCTACGCGCTGGACAACGACAACAAGACGACGATCTTCGGCGGCTTCGGCATCTTCTACGACCGCTCGATCTTCGACTTCTCGGTGGACGAGATCCAGAAGCTGACCCACCCGACCTACTCGATCCAGTTTGCCGCGCCGGGCCAGACCCCGAAGCCCGGCCAGGTCGCGTGGAACAACAGCTACCTGACCGCCGACACGACGGTGCTGAACGCGCTGGTGAAGAGCTCCGGCCAGCCCGAGGCCTTCCTGCTCGACAACAAGACCAAGCTTCCCAAGTCGAAGCAGTGGAGTCTCGGTATCCGGCGGGTGATGGGCAGCTTCGTCGGCACTGCGACCTACCAGGCGCAGCGCGGGACGGACCAGTTCACCTACACCTGGGCGAACATCGGGCTCAACCCGAATGGCTCCTGCTGCACCAGCTTCAACATCGGGGCCCACGGCTTCCGGAATTTCATCGCCTCGACC
>Ga0209797_10001339_pt1 | contig 12323 bp, 11 predicted proteins | sample DOMMetBare3Fresh_2_FD_187472 | JGI IMG/M metagenome (GOLD analysis project Ga0209797, IMG submission 187472) | Wetland sediment microbial communities from St. Louis River estuary, USA, under dissolved organic matter induced mercury methylation -... | ecosystem: Environmental > Aquatic >...
GTCGACGTCTACCCGGGCAAGGACCTGCTCAGCTTCGAGCAGGCCGCCGGTCCGTTCCTCGACTGGGCCGCCGACCGGCCCCGACCGGTGATGATCGGCGAGTTCGGGATGGAGGAGCGCGAGCCCGGGCAACGGGCGCAGTGGCTGCGCGACACCCGGGCGTTCGTGCGCCGGACGCCGCAGATCAAGGCGCTGGTCTACTTCGACGCCCGCCGGGACACCAAGCCGGTCTTCGACCTCACCCTGCGCTCGGGTGATGCCCTCCAGGCGTTCAAGGAGCTGGCCGCCGATCCCTGGTTCGACGTCGCCCGGACCAGTTGATGCCGGAGCCGATCGACAGCCGCCGGCTGGTCTTCGTCGGGGGCCTGCACCGGAGTGGGACGACCCCGCTGGCGCGCGTGCTGGCCACCCATCCGGACGTGTCCGGGTTCGGCGGCACCGGCGCCAAGGAGGACGAGGGGCAGCACCTGCAGGACCTCTACCCGCCGGCTCGCGCGTACGGCGGGGCGGGTCGGTTCGCCCTGGATCCTCGGGCCCACCTGACCGAGGCGTCCCCGCTGGCTTCCCCCGAGGCAGCTGAGCGGCTGCTCGCCGTCTGGCGGCCGTACTGGGACCTCTCCCGGCCCCTGCTCGTCGAGAAGTCCCCGCCCAACCTGCTGATGACCCGGTTCCTCCAGGCTCTGTTCCCCGAGGCTGCGTTCCTGGTGATCGTCAGGCACCCGGTGGTCGTCGCCCTGTCCACCGAGAAGTGGCTGCACCTGCGGACCCTCGACACGCCGATGGCGAACTGGTTCGCCGCGCACGAGGCCTTCCGTGCCGATCGTCCCCTGCTGAGGCGGGTGCACGTGGTCGGGTACGAGGACCTGGTGGCCGACCCGGCGGCCGCACTGGCCGGCGTCGGGGACTTCCTCGGCCTCGACGGACCGGTGCCGACCGACGCGTGGCAGGCGAACCGCAGTGACGCGTACGCCGCCCGCTGGCGGGCGCTCGCCGACGACCCCCGTCCGTGGCGGCGGTGGTCGCGCAGCCGCCTGGTGCGTCGCTACGCCGTCCGCGCGGCGTCCTTCGGCTACGACCTCGAGCGCCTCGACCGGCGTGAGCCCTGGCCCCAGGCCGGCCCGGTCGGCTGACCGGGTGGCGCGCGGGCAGCGGCCGCGTACGCTCGTGGACCGATGAGCCTGCCCGGACTGCTGACGCTCGTTGGCGGCGACCCAGCCATCGCCGAGGCGGTCCGCGCGGCCCGCGCGGGCGACCGACCCGAGCTCGACGTGTCCGGACCCGCGGCGCTGCGGCCCTTCGTCGTGGCGGCGCTCGCAGCCGGGCCACCGCTCGGGGCCGGGCGTCCAGTCCTCGCGGTGACCGCGACCGGACGCGAGGCCGAGGACCTGGCCGCCGCGCTGCGCGACCTGCTGCCCGCCGGTTCGGTCGCCGACCTGCCGGCGTGGGAGACGCTCCCGCACGAGCGGCTCTCGCCGCGGTCGGACACCGTCGGCCGGCGTCTGGCGACCCTGCGCCAGCTGGCCCACCCGGAGGACTTCGGCGGGCCGCTGCGAGTGGTCGTCACGCCGGTGCGCAGCATCCTCCAGCCGCTGGTGGCCGGCCTCGGCGACCTCGAGCCGGTGGTGCTCCGGGCCGGTGACGAGGTCCCGCTGGACGCGGTGGTCGAGCGGCTGGCCGCCGCCGCGTACACCCGGGTCGACCTGGTCGAGCGACGAGGGGAGTTCGCCGTCCGGGGAGGTCTGGTGGACGTGTTCCCGCCGACCGACGAGCATCCGCTGCGCGTGGAGTTCTGGGGCGACACCGTCGAGGAGGTGCGCTGGTTCCGGGTCGCGGACCAGCGCAGCCTGGAGGTGGCCGACGACGGGCTCTGGGCCCCGCCGTGCCGCGAGCTGCTGCTCACCGACCAGGTCCGGGCCAGGGCTGCCGCGCTGGCGGAGCAGCATCCTGGCCTGGCCGACGTCTTCGGCCGGCTGGCCGAGGGGATCGCGGTCGACGGGATGGAGTCCCTGGCCCCGGTCCTGGTCGACTCGATGGTGCTGCTGACCGACCTGCTCCCCACGGGGTCCGTCGTCATGGTCTGTGACCCCGAGCGGGTGCGCACCCGCGCGCACGACCTCGTCGCGACCGGACAGGAGTTCCTGGCCGCCTCCTGGGCCGCGGCCGCCGCCGGGGCAGCCACCCCACTCGACCTCGGGGCGGCGGCGTACCGCTCGCTCGGTGACGTGCGGGACGCCGCAGTCCGGCGCGGCGCGTCCTGGTGGACGGTGAGCCCCTTCGCGGCCGACCAGGCGCTGGGGGAGGACCACGCCCTCGGGCTCAGCGCCCGCGCGGCCGAGGAGTACCGCGGTGACACCACCCGCGCCCTCGACGACGTGCGGCGCTGGCTCGCGGACGGCTGGCGGGTCGTGCTCGTCACCGAAGGTCACGGGTCGGCGGAGCGGCTGAACGAGCGGCTGCGCGAGGCGGAGCTGCCGGGCCGGCTGGTCGTCGACGGGGCGCAGCCGCCCGACCCCGACGTGGTCACCGTGACGACGGGCTCCCTGACCCACGGCTTCGCCGACGACGCGCTGCGAGTCGCGGTGCTGACCGAGACCGACCTGATCGGGCAGCGTTCGTCCACCAAGGACATGCGACGGCTCCCCAGCCGCCGTCGGCACCAGGTCGACCCGCTTCAGCTGAAGCCCGGCGACCCCGTGGTGCACGAACAGCACGGCGTCGGCCGCTACGTCGAGATGGTGCAGCGGACCGTCGCCGGCGCGACTCGCGAGTACCTGGTCGTGGAGTACGCGCCGTCGCGGCGGGGGCACCCCGGCGACCGGCTCTACGTGCCGACCGACCAGCTCGACCAGGTCACGCGGTACGTCGGCGGGGAGGCACCGTCGCTGAACCGGCTCGGTGGCGCCGACTGGGCGAAGACCAAGGGCCGGGCGAAGAAGGCGGTCCGCGAGATCGCCGCAGAGCTGATCCGGCTGTACAGCGCCCGGATGGCCAGCCCTGGCCATGCCTTCGGGCCGGATACGCCGTGGCAGCGCGAGCTGGAGGACGCCTTCCCCTACGCGGAGACGCCCGACCAGCAGGCCGCGATCGACGAGGTCAAGGCCGACATGCAGCTGCCCGCTCCCATGGACCGGCTGATCTGCGGCGACGTGGGCTACGGCAAGACCGAGATCGCCGTCCGGGCGGTGTTCAAGGCCGTCCAGGAGGGCAAGCAGGCCGCCGTGCTCGTGCCCACGACCCTGCTCGTGCAGCAGCACACGTCGACGTTCGCCGAGCGGTTCGCGACGTTCCCGGTCGTGGTGCGCGGGCTGTCGCGGTTCCAGTCCGACCGGGAGGCGGCCGAGGTCGTCCGGGGGCTGGCCGACGGGACCGTCGACGTGGTGATCGGCACCCACCGGCTGCTGACCCCCGACATCCGCTTCAAGGACCTCGGGCTCGTCGTCATCGACGAGGAGCAGCGCTTCGGCGTGGAGCACAAGGAGCAGCTCAAACGGCTGCGGACCGCCGTCGACGTGCTGGCGATGTCCGCCACGCCCATCCCGCGCACCCTGGAGATGGCCGTCACCGGGATCCGCGAGATGTCGGTCATCCAGACGCCGCCGGAGGAGCGTCACCCGGTGCTGACCTTCGTCGGGGCCTTCGACGAGCGGCAGATCGGTGCCGCCATCCGGCGTGAGCTGCTCCGCGAGGGTCAGGTGTTCTACGTCCACAACCGGGTCGAGTCGATCGACCGGGCGACCGCGCGGCTGCGTGAGCTGGTGCCCGAGGCGCGGATCGCGACCGCTCACGGCCAGATGAGCGAGCACCTGCTCGAACAGGTCATCGTCGACTTCTGGGACAAGGCCTTCGACGTGCTGGTCTGCACGACGATCGTGGAGTCCGGTCTCGACATCGCCAACGCCAACACGCTGATCGTCGAGCGCGCCGACCTGCTGGGGCTCTCGCAGCTCCACCAGCTGCGCGGGCGCGTGGGCCGGGCGCGGGAACGGGCCTACGCCTACTTCCTCTACCCCCCCGAACGGCCGCTGACCGAGACCGCGCACGACCGGTTGGCCACCGTCGCGCAGTACAGCGAGCTCGGGTCGGGCATGCAGGTCGCCCTGAAGGACCTGGAGATCCGCGGCGCCGGCAACCTGCTCGGCGGGGAGCAGTCGGGCCACATCGCCAGCGTCGGCTTCGACCTGTACGTGCGCCTGGTCGGCGAGGCGGTCGAGGAGTTCAAGCACGGCGGTCCGGTGGAGCAGGTCGCTGAGGCCAGGGTCGAGCTGCCCGTCGACGCCCACCTGCCGCACGAGTACATCGCCGGGGAACGCTTGCGGCTGGAGGCCTACCGCCGGATCGCCGAGGCCGCGGACGACGCCGCAGTGAGCGCGGTGCGCGACGAGCTCGAGGACCGCTACGGGCCGCTGCCGGAGCCGGCCGAGCGGCTGCTGGACGTCGCCCGGCTGCGGGTCCGACTGCGCCGTGCCGGCCTCTCCGAGGTGACCCTGCAGGGACCGAACGTCCGCTTCGCGCCGGTCCAGCTGCCGGAGTCCGCCCAGCTGCGGCTCAAGCGGCTCTACCCGCGCTCGGTGGTCAAGCCGGCGGTCCGTACCATGCTGGTGCCGCGCCCCAGCACCGCTCCGGTCGGCGGCCAGCCCCTCACGGGGGTGGCGCTGCTGGCCTGGTGCCGGGGGGTGGTCGACGCCGTCCTGCCGGACGGCCCGGACGTGAAGGGGAACCCGTGACCGAGGCAGCCGGTTTCAGGCGGGCCCGCCGAGGCAGGCGGGCCATTGCCGCGGCGGCCGCAACGGCGCTCGTCGTCGTCCTCGCGGCCTGCGACCCCACGGAGACGGGCACCGCGGCCCTGGTCGGCGGGTTCCGGATCAGCGAGACAGACGTGCAGGGCGACGCCAGGTCCGTGCTCGAGACGGTCGAACGCCTGAAGGGGCAACCACCGGACGGGCAGGCCCTGCTGCGCTCGCTGCTCCAGCGTCGGATCATCAACCGCCTGGTCCAGGTCGAGGCGGCCCGGGTGGGGGTCGAGGTGACCCAGGGGGACGTGGACCGGCTGCTCGCCGAGAGCGGGGGCAGGGACCAGCTCGCGGAGCGGTTCGCCCAGGCCGAGGGGCAGTGGGCCCCGGCGTCGGCCGTCGACGACGCGGCGCGCTCCTTCCTCCTGCAGCAGCGGATCGCCAGCACGCTGGCGGCCGGCGCCGGCCAGGAGGAGCAGGGCCAGGCGTTGCAGCAGGCGCTCGCCGCGCTCGCCCAGGAGATCGGGGTGACCGTCAGCCCTCGCTTCGGCACGTGGAACGCCCAGACGTTCGAGCTCTCCACCGTCGAGGACCTCTCCCGCCCGGCCGGATCGGCGTCACCGTCACCGTCGGCGTCACCGTCGCCGTCCGAGTCGCCGACCGGTTAGGCGGCCCGCGGGATGGCCGTCGGGCTCACCGTGCTGGTGACCAGTCCGCGGGTGGCCGCCGGCCTGCTCAGCTGGCCCGCCTGGCGGGCCCTGCACGCCGCCGACGAGGTCTGGGCGGCCCGGCCTGACGAGCCCGGCCCAGCGGCCGTGCGAGCGGCGGGGATCGAGGTGGGCGCTCTCCCGGTCGGCTCGGGCCCGGCCGAGCTGACAGCTCGCGCGGTCACCCGAGCGGTGGTCTGGCTGGCCGGTGCCGACGACGAGATCCCGGCCGACGCGACCGTGGTCGTCGGGTCGACCGACCTGCCCGGCGCGCGGGTGCTCGACCTGGTCGCCGTCATGGACCGGCTGCGCTCCCCGGGCGGCTGCCCGTGGGACGCCCAGCAGACGCACGAGTCGCTGCTCCCCTACCTGCTGGAGGAAACCTACGAGACCGTCGAGTCGGTCGAGACGGGGGACCTCGACGACCTGCGCGAGGAGCTCGGCGACCTGTTGCTCCAGGTGGTCTTCCATGCGCGGCTCGGCGAGGAGCATCCCGATCGGGCCTGGTCGCTGGACGACGTTGCGGCGGGCATCGTCGCCAAGCTGGTCGCGCGGCACCCGCACGTCTTCGGCGACGAGCACGCGCCGACGGCCGAGCACGTCGAGGCCAACTGGGAGGCCATCAAGCGGGCCGAGAAGGGCCGCCGGTCGGCGGTCGACGGCGTCCCGCTGGCGCAGCCCGCCCTGGCCCTGGCCGACGCGCTGCTCGCGCGGGCGCAGCGGGCGGAGGTCGTCGCGCCAGTGCCCAGCGCCGATGTCGAGATCGGGGGCCATGAGCAGCTCGGCGAGCTCCTGCTGGCGATCGTCGCCGCGGCGCGGGCGCACGGCTTGGACGCCGAGGCGGCCCTACGGGAGTCGGCCCGCCGATTCGCCGGCCGGGTCAGGGCTGCCGAGGCCGGACCTTCGGCGGGAGCGGACTCCCGGCCCGAGTAGGGTCGGAGGGATCCACCCGGACGGACGAAGGAGCACCCCGTGGCAGCGATCGAGGCCGTCGGAGCCCGCGAGATCCTCGACTCGCGCGGCAATCCCACCGTCGAGGTCGAGGTCGCCCTCGACGACGGCACGGTCGCCCGGGCGGCCGTCCCCTCCGGCGCCTCGACCGGCGCCTTCGAGGCCGTCGAGCTGCGCGACGGGGATGCCAGCCGCTACGGCGGCAAGGGCGTCGAGAAGGCGGTGCTGGCCGTCATCGACGAGATCGGGCCCGAGCTGCTCGGGTACGACGCCAGCGAGCAGCGACTCGTCGACCAGGCGCTGGTCGACCTGGACGGCACGCCCGACAAGTCCCGACTCGGCGCCAACGCGATCCTCGGGGTGTCCCTCGCGGTGGCCAGGGCGGCCGCCGACAGCGCGGAGCTCCCGTTGTTCCGCTACGTCGGTGGGCCGAACGCGCACCTGCTCCCGGTGCCGATGATGAACATCATCAACGGGGGCGCGCACGCCGACAGCGACGTGGACATCCAGGAGTTCATGATCGCGCCGATCGGAGCCGGGACCTTCGCCGAGGCGCTGCGTTGGGGGGCGGAGACCTACCACAGCCTGAAGAGTGTGCTGAAGGCGAAGGGGCTGTCGACCGGGCTCGGTGACGAGGGGGGGTTCGCCCCCAACCTGCCGAGCAACCGGGCCGCTCTCGAGCTGATCGGCGAGGCGATCGACCAGGCCGGGTTCCGCCTCGGTGAGGACATCGCCGTGGCCCTGGACGCGGCGGCCACCGAGTTCTACCGCGAGGGCGCCTACCAGTTCGAGGGCGCCGCGCGCACCTCGGACTGGATGACCACGTACTACGAGGGGCTGCTCACCGACTTCCCGCTGGTGTCCGTGGAAGACCCGCTCGCCGAGGACGACTGGGCCGGCTGGGCGGAGGCCACCGCGAGGCTCGGCGGTCGGGTCCAGATCGTCGGGGACGACCTGTTCGTCACCAACCCGGTGCGGCTGCAGCGCGGGATCGACGAGAGCGCGGCCAACGCCCTGCTGGTCAAGGTCAACCAGATCGGCACGCTGACCGAGACGCTGGACGCGGTCGCGCTGGCGCACCGGTCGGGCCTGCGCTGCATGTTCAGCCATCGCTCGGGCGAGACCGAGGACACCACGATCGCCGACCTGGTCGTGGCCACCGACGCCGGGCAGATCAAGAGCGGCGCCCCCGCCCGGAGCGAGCGGGTGGCGAAGTACAACCAACTGCTGCGCATCGAGGAGGAACTGGACGACGCCGCGCGCTACGCGGGTCGCTCCGCGTTCCCCCGCTTCACTCGGTAGATCATGGGCGGGTGACCTCCCGCCGTCCGGCCGCCAAGCGGGCGACTCCGGCGCCCGCCGGGCCTGCGCGCTCGCGCCCGCTCGGGCGGCGCGGCCCGAGCACGTCGCCGTCGGCCGTCGCCCCCCCGGGTCGGGCGGACCGGGCCCGGCTGACCGGCAGAGCCGCCGTGCTGTTCCTCGTCGTGGGCCTGCTGCTCGTCGCCTTCGCCTGGCCGATGCGGGAGTACCTGCGTCAGCGGGCCCGGATCGACGCGCTGCGCCAGCAGGTGGCCGCTTCCACGCGCGAGGTCGCCGACCTGGAGGCGGAGCGGGCGCGGTGGCGGGATCCGGCCTACGTGGAGGCCCAGGCCCGCACCCGGCTGCACTTCGTCCGACCCGGCGAGGTGGCCTACGTCGTCGTCCGGCCCGGGGGGCCGGTGGACCCCGTGCAGCCGACCAGACCGGCGCCGCCGTCGGTGGCCTGGTTCGAGGCGCTCTGGCAGACCGTGCGCGTGGCTGATGGAGCAGGCTGACGTCCAGGCGGTCGCCGCCCAGCTCGGCCGCCCGCCACGGGGGATGCGCCGGATCGCACACCGGTGTGCCTGCGGCCGCCCCGACGTGGTCGAGACGGCTCCGCGGCTCGATGACGGCACACCCTTTCCGACCTTGTACTACCTGACCTGCCCCAGGCTCGCCTCGGCCGTGAGCACGTTGGAGGCCTCCGGCCTGATGCGCTCGATGCAGCAGCGGCTGGCCGACGACGCCGACCTGGCCGCCGGCTACCGCCGGGCGCACGAGACCTACCTCGTCCGGCGCGAGGCGATCGACGCGGTGCCCGAGATCGCCGGGGTCTCCGCCGGTGGGATGCCCGACCGGGTCAAGTGCCTGCACGCGCTCGTCGCGCACGCGCTGGCCGAGGGTCCCGGGTGCAACCCGATCGGCGACGAGGCGCTGGCGGCGGTCCCGCCGTGGTGGGCCGCCGGGCCCTGCGTGCCCGACCACCCGCTCGGCGGGGGAGCCCGATGAGCAGCGACCGGGTGGCCGCGGTCGACTGCGGCACGAACTCGATCCGGCTGCTGGTCACCGACCTGGACGCCGACCGGGGGACGCAGCACGACGTCGCCCGGGAGATGCGGATCGTCCGGCTGGGCGAGGGGGTCGACCGTACCGGCCGCCTCGTTGCCGCCGCGATGCAGCGGACGTTCGCGGCGTGCGAGGCGTACGCGGCCGTCGTCCAGGCGTCCGGGGTCCGCCGGTTGCGCTTCTGCGCGACCTCGGCCACCAGGGACGCCGAGAACCGACAGGAGTTCGTCGACGGCGTCATCGACCGGCTCGGGGTGTCGCCCGAGGTGCTGGACGGCGACGAGGAAGCCGCGCTGTCGTTCGTCGGCGCGACGCGGGAGCTGATCGGCCGCGAGCCCGCGCCGTTCCTGGTGGTCGACATCGGCGGCGGGTCGACGGAGTTCGTGCTCGGCACGCAGCGGCCGACGTCGGCGCGGTCGGTGGACGTCGGATGCGTCCGGATGACCGAGCGACACCTGCACGGCGATCCGCCCACACCGGCCGAGGTGACCGCGGCCCGGCTCGACATCGAGGCAGCCGTCGACCAGGCGGCCCGAACGGTGCCGCTGGCCGAGGCGGTGACGCTCGTCGGGCTGGCCGGGACGGTGACCACGCTGGCCGCGATCCAGGCCGGCCTCCCGGCCTACGACCCGGGCGTGACCCACCACTACCGGCTGCCCGCCGAGGCCGTCCGCAGCCTGACGCTTCGGCTGCTGGGGCTGACCCACGACCAACGGGCGGCGATCCCGGTCATCCACCCGGGACGGGTCGACGTGATCGCCGCCGGCGCCCTGATCCTCGACGAGGTGCTGGCGCGGACCGGCCGTCCCGAGGCGCTGGTCAGCGAGCACGACATCCTCGACGGCATCGCCTGGTCGCTGACCGCGCCGGCCCCTGGGCCCTAGGTCCCTCGCCAGCCCTGCCGACCTGGGGCAGGATGACGGCTGACGGACACCAGACCCATCCGAGGAGGGCCGGCCTATGCGGGCATCGGTAGGCGACCGAATCGTCGTCAAGAGCAAGCACGTGGGTGAGAACCCGCGCGACGGCGAGGTCATCGAGGTGCACGGGACCGACGGCGCCCCGCCCTTCCTGGTGCGCTGGGAGGACGGTCACGAGGGACTGGTGTTCCCCGGGCCGGACACCGTGATCGAGCACCTGGAGCACGGCAAGGCCGGGTGAGCCGAGGCTGATCCGCGCACGACCGGGTCGTGGCAGAGTGGGCCGCGTCCCGGTCGTGACCGTTTGTGCTCCTTCTCTGCCCGGAGGTTCGTGTGGGCCTGCGCGTGACGTTCCCCGCCGACGGCGGCACCTGCGAGGGGTACCTGGCCGTGCCGGAGTCCGGTAGCGGGCCAGGGGTCGTGGTGATCCAGGAATGGTGGGGGCTGGTCGGCCACATCACCGCGCTGGCGGACCGGTTCGCGGCCGCCGGCTTCAGCGCGCTGGCCCCCGACCTCTACCACGGCGTGGCGACGACCGAGCCGGACGAAGCCGGCAAGCTGATGATGGGCCTGGCCATGGACCGGGCCGCCCTCGACATCGCCGGTGCCGCGGAGTTCCTCGCCGAGTCGCCCACGAGCGACGGTGCGGGCGTGGCGACCGTCGGCTTCTGCTTGGGGGGATCGCTGGCGCTGTGGAGCGCGACGCTGTCGCCCCGGGTCGTGGCGGCCGTCGGCTTCTACCCTGCGCTGCCCTGGGAGCGGATGAGCCCCAGCTGGCCCTCCTACGCAGGCAAGGTCGCCCAGTTCCACTGCTCGGAGGACGACGGGACCTCGGCCGCGCCCGGGATCCAGCAGGCGGTCCGGGCGATCGAGGCGGCCGGCGGCAGCGTCGAGACGTTCGACTACCCGGGCACCCATCACGCGTTCTTCAACGACGACCGGCCCGAGGTCTTCGACCGAGCCGCCTCGTCGCTCGCCTGGGAGCGGACCCTCGCTCTGCTGCACCGCACCCTGCCGGCATGACCGGCTCGCCGGCCGCCCCAGGGAGTGGGTGGCCGGGGGATCCGGCCACCGGCGCGACGCCGGTCGCGCGCAGCGCCGCCGAGGTGGTGCGGCTCGCGGCGGGGACGAGTCACCTGGCCGAGCTGACCGCCCGGGTGTCGGTGTGCTCCGCCTGCCCGCGGCTGGTCGACTGGCGGGAGTCCGTGGCTCGGGAACGCCGCCGGGCGTTCGCCGACCAGCCGTACTGGGGTCGGCCGGTGCCGGGGTTCGGGGACCCGCGGCCCCGGATCCTCGTCGTCGGGCTGGCGCCGGCGGCGCACGGGGGCAATCGCACGGGCCGGGTGTTCACCGGGGACCGCAGCGGCGACTGGCTCTATGCGGCGCTGCACCGGGCGGGACGCGCCGCTCTGCCGACGTCCGAGCACGCCGGCGACGGTCAGCGGCTCAGCGACGTGCGGGTGCTCGCCGCCGTCCGGTGCGCGCCGCCGGCCAACCGACCCACCCCGGCCGAGCGCGACACGTGCGCTCCCTGGCTGGACGCCGAGCTGGCGCTGGTCCGCCCGTCGTTGCGGGTCGTGGTCGCCCTGGGCGGCTTCGCCTGGTCGGCGGTGCTGGGCGCGCTGGCCAGGTCCGGCGACGCCGTGCCACGACCCCGGCCGCGGTTCGGGCATGGGTGCGAGGCGGAGGTGGGCGGGCTGCTCGTGCTGGGCAGCTTCCACCCGAGCCAGCAGAACACGTTCACCGGTCGGCTGACCGAGCCGATGCTCGACGCCGTCCTGCACCGCGCGGTCCTCCGCGGTGCCGAGGTGTAGCGATCGGGCAGGGGTGGCAGTCTGCAGGGCATGGACGCCAACAGGCCCGCTCCCCACCCCTCGGCCGGAGACGACGACCGCCCGCCGCGGATCCTGGTGATCGGCGGCGGCTACGTCGGCATGTACACGGCGCTTCGCCTGCTCAAGAAGCTGCGTTTCGGCGAGGCGGTCGTCACCGTTGTGGACCCGCGCTCGTACATGACCTACCAGCCCTTCCTGCCCGAGGCGGCGGCCGGCAGCATCCAGCCGCGGCACGTCGTCGTCCCGCTGCGCCGGGTGCTGCGCGGCGCCGAGGTCGTCACGGGTCATGTCACCGCGGTCGACCACGCCGCACGGACGGCGACGGTGCAGCCGCTCGAAGGGGATCCCTACCCGCTGCGCTACGCGCATGTCGTGGTCGCGGTCGGGTCGATCTCGCGGACCCTCCCGATCCCCGGCCTGGCCGAGCTGGGTACCGGGTTCAAGACGGTCGAGGAGGCGATCCAGCTGCGCAACCGGGTCATCGAGTGCCTGGACATCGCCGAGTCGACCCCCGACCCGGCCATCCGCAGGCGCAACCTCACCTTCGTGGTCGTCGGCGGTGGGTACGCCGGCATCGAGGCGCTGGCCGAGCTGGAGGACATGGCCCGCTACGCGACCCGCTACTACCGCACGATCCGGCCGGAGGACCAGCGCTGGGTGCTCGTCGAGGCCAGCGGTCGGATCCTGCCCGAGGTCGGCGAGGACATGGGGCGCTACACCCTCGACCAGCTGCGGGAGCGGGGCATCGAGGCACGGCTGGAGACTCGGCTGGTCTCCTGCGTCGGCGGGCACGTCGTCCTCTCCGACGGCACCGAG
>Ga0209797_10001340_pt1 | contig 12319 bp, 16 predicted proteins | sample DOMMetBare3Fresh_2_FD_187472 | JGI IMG/M metagenome (GOLD analysis project Ga0209797, IMG submission 187472) | Wetland sediment microbial communities from St. Louis River estuary, USA, under dissolved organic matter induced mercury methylation -... | ecosystem: Environmental > Aquatic >...
AGGTTGATTCGGCTCTCAATAAAATTTGGATTGGTCGGTGTGAATTCACAATGGCGATCGCTTATAAATCGTATGGGACTTTAGTGTCGTTTGTTTAACCGCACCTATTATAGTGAGGTCACCCCACCTGACCACGGCAGGGTTGAGACGCGTCGTATTTGGTGCAGCGCAGCACTGAATGCATACCTTGATTTCCCCCATGTAGGACAGGTTTTCCTGATCGAACGCGAAGTCTTTCATAAAAAAAGCCAAAAGCTCACCCTTGAAACAGCCCTGGGCATCACCAGTAGACCGCCTGAGCAAGCGAATGCTCAGCGCCTGTTAACCATTAATCGTGGGCATTGGGCCATCGAAAATTCCTGTCACTACATTATCGACTGGAACTATGACGAAGATCGCAGCCGAATTTCTAAGGGTAACGGCCCAGAGAACATGACACGACTCCGCCGTTTTGCAGTCGGGGTGATCAAAATGTTCACGAAAGGAAAGACTAGCGTGGCTGAAAAAATGCAGCAGTTGAACCGCAATATCCGGCTGGTATTTGACTATTTGCGTATGACTGTGAATTCCACACGCGGTGTCACGCCTGGATTATGAAATTAGCGCAAATTTACCGTGGTGAGTTGACCCTCATAATCATTCAACGGTGCGAATTTGCATCGTATCGATAATCTTGTCTTGAGCCAGGGCATTACTGATAACAATGAGTGTCTGTCCATCCTTCACCCATTTTTGCCGCTTTAAATAATCAATTGAGTGCTTGATGGTGTCCTCCGGATCCTTGGAAAACGCCATCTCAAACGGCTCGACACCCCACAAAATCAAGAGGTTCCTGAATAACTCGGGGATATCGGTAAAGGCATAAATAGGGACTTTCGGCCGTAATGAGGACAGCATACGCACCAGATAGCCGCTCCTGGAAAAAACCAGGATGCCGGAATCCTCTATATCATTAGCCAGAAATACGGCCGAGCGCAGCATCTTTCCTTTCGGGGTCGGCAAATGCAGTTCTTTATTGGGTTCATCGTTATGCAAACTCTCGATGCGCCGCGCAATCCGGTTAAACACCTTGACGCATTCCACCGGATACTTGCCTGTCGTCGTCTCACCCGACAACATGATAGCGTCGGCTTTTTCCAGAACAGCGTTTGCGACATCGGACACTTCCGCACGCGTCGGAACGGGTGCTGAAATCATCGATTCCAGCATGTGTGTCGCAACAATGACGGGGCGGCTTTTCTTGATACAAGCCTTGATAACCTGATGCTGGATAATCGGTAATTCCTCATATGGACATTCGATACCCAAATCACCTCTGGCAACCATAATTCCGTCGCTGGCATCAATGATTTCCTCTATATTGCTGATTGCCTGCTGATCTTCAATTTTCGCAATGATCCGCGCTTTTGAACCATGCTCAGTTAAAAATGAACGCAAGGAATGCAGTGCATCGGCATCCCGCACAAATGACAGGGCATAAAAGTCGATGCCCTCATCCAGGCCTATCGCAACATCGCCCTGATCTTTTTCGGTTAATGAGGGCAGCCCCACTCGAACGCCCGGCAGATTGATATGCCGGCGGTTTCCCAATTGCCCGGGAATGACAACCCGGCAACGAATTCTGTCATCCAGTATGGCAATCACTTGCATGCGTATCAAGCCGCTGTCGACGAGAACCGTATCACCTACCGAAACGTCACTGATCAGGTTCGGGTAGTTGACATTAACATAGCGGATGCCCTCCAGACTCGCATCGGCTGTTGGCACGCTCATTAATAAATCAAAGAGTTGGTCATGCTCCAGATAAATTGGCTCGCCGATATCGCCTGTACGAATTTCAGGGCCTTTAATATCCATCATAATGGCGATATGACGGCCAGCTTCCCCACAAACGCGTTTGATCTGCTGAATAATTCCCCGCGTCCATTCATGGGTAGCATGCGCCATATTAATTCGACAAATATCGACGCGCTCATTGATTAACTGCTTCAGAACCTCATCGATTGATGTTGCCGGCCCAATAGTAAAGATGATTTTGGTCTGACGATAGCGCATCTCCAATGTCGGATTGTCCATAATCACGTTAGTACTCGCCAGAGAGGTGGTTTTGTTTTTCAACATGTTAGACACCTGGTTTGAGTGATATTAATGCAAAACTATCAGGTAACAGAAAGACCCTCATTACCCGGCTAGTCATTTATTTATGGGGAATATTGAACCAACATTCTGCAACCATTACCGTTTACAACCAGAAGTTGATACGCAAAAAAACCTCCCAATGTAGTATTACAAAGAGAGGAGGTAAACCAAGCAGGAACATGAGGGGATTCTGCTTGTAGATACGCCGCACTGTTAAAAAGGAAAGCAAAAGGTTTAGCCGGGACGTCTTACGATATTGCTGAAGATAGCGGCGCCCGCAAATAATACGGTTGAAACTATGAAATCGCCGGAAATAAAACCTACTATGCCAGTGATGAACAGCAGTCCAATCATGATATCTTTGTATATACTCATCGTTTCACCCCAATAATGGCCGTAAACAGGTTAATCAACATCGCACAATAGATGCCTAATTTATAGCTAGCATAAGTTACGCCATGAATTTACTAGCCAGAAAAATTTAATTTTTATTATTTAAAACAATATTTTATAAGTTTTATGCGATGTGATTGAAATTTAATTTAATCAATCTATTTTAAATATTTCGATTATTACGCTTAACAAATGTGCAATTGCATTAACTTTTGCACCAATAAGGCACCGTTGACATTCAGTAATGTTGGACAGGACTGGACAGGATAGGTTGGGTTAGTTAAATTACACCCTTCATCGCCGGCGACTTATTGGGTGTTCTTGTGGATTTGTAAATGAGGAACTTCTGCCATAGAAATTAAAACAATTTTAGCGCATGGAGTTTGCTGCAGAGCCTCATTACGGACAATAACCCGTTGTCTAAAGCGGCCACCTTAGCATTGGGGCGGATCGCCAATCACTTGATTAACAGTAAGAATATGGACGCTTGCAAACAGGAAGTCGAACGGTTAATCAGTCAATACAGAAAATTTGCCTATAGCCTGTAAATTCAGTCTCTAATTTTTTCTACATTATAGTGATTGTTATAGCCAGCTCATTCACTAAAGCAGCTTAATATCATAAACACAATAATATGAATATTATTTAGGGTAAATTTCGATGTTCTTTTTATTGTCAATAATGGGCAAATTTTGTCGCTGTATCACAGAGAGTAGGTAGACCTTATACTCAGTCCGTTCCGGGGTCTGATCTGGCGATTCCGGATCAACTTCAAACACGCTTTCAACATGAGCTAGCTCGATATCGAAATGTTCTGAGTACAATATTTTGATCTCTTCGGCAACTCCAAAGGCATGGCTCAGGGTCTCCTTTTCTTCTGCATCTTCAGTGGTAAGCAAAAAAACCATGGCGGTTTTTGGCACAATCAGCCTCAGGTGAGAGACATAGAGCTTACGAATATCCTCCGGTAGAGCGGTCAGCGCTGCCCGGTCATAAACCGTGTCGATCTGACCCAGTTCTGCCATGCTCAGTGAGAAGTAATCTCCGCATAGGATACTAAGCCTCCCGTGTTGCCACAGGGTGAATTTACCAATCTGTCGCCGGGCTGGCTTCAGGTGGTTTTCCCGGAAAAAGGCCCGAACCGCGATAGGACTCAACTCAACGCCGATAACTTCATGTCCCTGTTTGGCAAGCCAAATCATATCCAGGCTCTTGCCGCAGAGAGGGACAAACACTCGGCTTCCTTGAACCAGATCAAGACTGGGCCAGAATCTGGTAAGAAGTTGATTCACCGTTTTCTGGTTGAAACCGGTTCGCTGGTCTCGCCAGCATTTTAACCAAAGTACGTTGTCGCGATCTGTCATAGTTGCTCCAATTGAAGTGATAGCGTAAATGTCAGATTAATAAGCCGGCTTGACAAGCAGAGGCCGTCAACGAGTTCCATCCCTACCTTTCAAATCAAACCACCTCACCCAACCCATTAAAATGAATCTCCCTGACTTCATCGTCTTCAGTTATTTGCGCATGTTTTAAAACACCATTGTCGTAATAATGGTAGCGATGCTCGGATTCAACTTCACCATAAACCACTTTCTGGCACAGCAGCATGTTGTCTTGGGCGTCAAAATAGCCACGGTAATAGGTGTTTCGATTAGTTAAACTGGCTTCTGTTATTTCATTGACCAGTTTTAGCGGGAGTTTAATGCCGCTGAAACTGACGAAATAGCGACATTCGGTGTATTGTTCAGGATTCATGATGTGCAGGATGTATTTAAAATAGATGGGTAGAGATGATCTCTATGATTTGATCCAAGGTCAGGTTTTCATTTTCACCGACAATATTATGGGCGGAAATGGGGTATCTCAGGTCTATGCCGTAACGCCCTGTGGACTGTCCAAAGGTGTAGATATAGGCGGAAAGGCCAGGGTCGTCAAGTGTGCAGAGATCAATGGCTTGATAATGTTGTTCCCGGGTGTTCAACGCCAGCGTGTTTTCACCGTAACGATGCACCAGTTCCAATAAGAGGAGCTTAAGCGGCATGTCTTTATCAATGGCCCAAACATTCATAGTGACACGCAGGGCTATATCTTCCTGACTACGATTGGCCGGGCGTAGTAGTTCAGTATCAACAGACTTTGCGCCTGGTTGATTAACCATAGCGAAAGCAAAAATCCCAGCAAGGCACTGCCGGCAATCCACAAATCTGCGTACAGGGCGTCATCTGCCAACACCCAGTCGGCAATGCCGGCGCCGGTAAACAGGGCTATTAACGGCACCACATACAATAACAAGGAAGCTCGTAGCAACAGGGTTTCATCAATAGCGACCATGACCTCATCGCCCGTTTTCAGTTGCATGTCGCTATCAACCGGCACTGACTTTTTCTTAAGAACGCTGCCAAGTGCGTTGGTTGTACACGAGGCTTTTTGCCGGCAACCACCGCAAGCACTATTCTGCCCGCTTTCGACCCAGACTTGATGATTTTCTATTTTCACGACTACCGCTAATTCTTCTATCATCGCTATCACCCTTTAATCGATGAGGGTAAGGTGCTTTTCGGCAAAAAAAAGCGTACCGTCAATTTCTTCCAGACGCAGCGCTTGCAAGCGTTGCCCAAGACAGACCGGGCTTTGGCATTCTCCTGTTTTTGGATCAAAGATAAAGCCGTGCATCGAGCAACGCAGATATTTTCCGGTTTCATCAAAAATAGCATCCTGCTCGCAGTTTAAGGGTCTGTGCATATGCATGCAATGGTTAATGTACGCATAGGAACACCCTTCAAAAGCGAAAATAATGGCCGAAATCGGCTGCTTCTTATAGCTAATCTGACGAATTAAAAAACGTGTTTCATTCAGTTCACTTAGTGTGCAGACGGGTTTCAATTTGTCGTTTGCCATTGCTGTACCTTACTGAATCATTTGCCCTGAACTGTTTATAACCGATGCGATGTTACACAATCTAAAGATTTAATCCCAAGCCTTTGCCAGCATTTTTAACCAGCCATCCAGCCTGTCCGGCGTGAGGTCTTTCTGATTTTCCTGATCCAGAGCCAGGCCTAAAAAGCGCCCATCAATAACCGCCTTGGACGCTTTGAAGTTATAACCTTCAGTAGCCCATTCGCCAATGAGGGTGGCGCCACAGTGCTTAAACTGCTCGTATAAATAAAACACGGCATCAATGAATTCCGTCGGGTAACTTTTTTGATTGCCCAACCCATAAATTGCTACTTTTTTACCGCTAAAATCCTGTCCTGCCAGCGCCGGTAAAAACTCTTCCCAACTCTCAGTGGCGTTTCCTGTCGACAGGCCCGGCAACAAACCTTCGCCATAGGTCGGCGTACCCAAGATCAGCGTGTCATAGGCCAGCATATCCGTCACGGTGGCATTACGAACATTCACCGGTTTAGCGGCGATAGCCGAACCCAATGCCGTTGCAATATCTTTTGCAATGCGCCGGGTATTTCCGGTATCAGTCCCAAAAAAAATGCCTACTTTAGCCATGACGCCCTCGCTTAATAAAATGAATTCTTGAAGTTTTAATTTGAGGATAGGTTATAAAATGTGTTTAGCGTCCTTGCCAAAACCCAACAAAGCCAAAGCGTTTTCCTATAAACAAAAAACAACCACTGCTTTTAAAAGACCCTGATTAATAACAGGCATCAGCAAGGTAGCTGTAGAGCCTTCTACTTCATATTTCTCAACGATAGCGGGCATCCCGGTCAGCCATACTCGTCCCAATCCGCCCTCTCCTCTCGCAAACGATGTTTCTGCATAGACTTCTGCCAGATTGGATTTCTTTGTAGTGAAGCCCTCATTAAAAACCAGGTGCTTCCTCTTTTCATCTGGCAGCCATATTTCAAGCTGTCTGACAATAGGTGTCGCTTTAGCTGAAAGAAATGTCATTAAATAGACAAACCCGGCTTTATCCGGCAAGGGAATGCCCAGCGCTGTGGTTATACCGGCATTTTTTGCATCACGCCCTCGGATAAATGACTCTGATTCGCCCAGATCAGCAATGATGACGGGCAAGCCTTTTTCCCATACTCGTCCCGGCAGGCCAAAGCCTTTCATGATTCTGGTTTTCCGGGAGATAAACTCAAAATAGTCCAGCGTACCGTAATAGCCGTCTATAATCCCTACTCCATCGCTACCCTCTGGTTCGTTACCCCATACTTCAATTGCGCCAGCATGATCTTCATCATCACCACACAAAAAAACGACGACAGCCATTAAAAACTCACCTGAAAATACCGGTATGCCAATAGCACAAGTCAACCCGGCTTTTTGGGCAGCTTCGGTGCGTTTAAAACAGGAATGGGTAAATTCTTTTACTACGATAGGATGACCCAAGGCCCAGGCAGTACCGGGTACGCCTTCATAATAATTAAACCGGGTTTGCTCACTGGCTGCTTTAAATTCCTCAAGATCGCCGTATGCTCCGGATGCCAGTTCAAGCTGGGTTCTATCCTTACCAGGAATCCATATTTCTGTTACTTTTATAAATGTTTTCATACAATCCTTCGTGACGGTTGGGTCGCTGCCTTTAGTATCGATTTTTAATGTTTTATTTGCAGCAATCCTTGTTCCTTGCTTACCAGCCTGTCCAACCATTCATCCGGGGTATAGGCTTTGATGCTGACAGCGTGAAGTTTTCCTGATGCCAGGGGCTCTTTCAAGGTTGCCATAACCAATTGCTGTTTTTTAACCAAGGTCAGGTCAGTGAATTGCTCACTGACAACAACGATCAATAAATCACAGCCTTCACCTTCGACCAGCACTTTTGCGTCAGGTATGCCTTGTTGCACCAGTAGCTCTACATCGTAGCTGGTTAATGACTCTTTTTCGGTTTCTGCTTTTTTGGGCGCCGCGGCTGTTAATAAGGGTAACAGACTGCCGTTGTTAGACATTTCTTCAATGATGTCGCAACCACCGACCAGCTCGCCATTAATAAAGAGTTGCGGGTAAGTCGGCCAGTGCGAAATGCTCGGTAACTTTTCATGAATGAAAGGCGCCTCCAGCACGTTCACATAAGCATAAGGAATGTTGGTTCCCTTCAGTATTTCAACCGATTTAGCAGAAAAACCGCACTGCGGATTAGTCGGTATGCCTTTCATATAAATTATGATGGGGTTGGTAGCCAGTTGATGGCGGATTTTATCTTCGGTTTTCATTGGGTTCTCATATATTGTTAATTGGATAATTCAATATTTATCTAAAAAAGCTTAACCACAGAGGTTTAGTGAGCACAGTATTTTCAATACATTCATATATAAATGTGAATTAAGAGCTCATTGTGAAGCTATGAAATCAAAGAAATATATCAGTTTGATTTCCCCTCACTCTACCTTTGCGGCTGGCGAGGGATTGTTGTGCCTCGCGCTAAATAGTTACAAACCTTTTTCTCTGTGCTTCCGTGTTCCTTCGACTAAGCTCAGGACAGGCTCTGTGGTTAAAAATATTCTATAAGGAGGGTATTATGAATTCGTTCACCGACTCTCTACCCAGCCTGTTGCCTGAGTTTGATTTCATCTTTTTTAATCAATTTGATTTCACCTTCGCCTCTGACGACGTCGGCATCGACAATACATTGTTCAACATCATCACAGGAGGGAATATCAAACATGGTTCTTCTGAGAATATGCTCCATAATGCTCCGCAACCCGCGCGCTCCCGTTTCGCGTTCTATGGCCTTTTTGGCGATTTCGACGAGAGCCTCCTTTTCAAATATCAGTTCCACTCCTTCGTAGGCAAACAATTGTTGATACTGGCGAACCAGGGCATTTTTAGGCTCCGTTAACACCTTGATTAACGATTCTATGTCCAAAGGTTCCAGTGGTGCCAATACCGGAAAACGGCCAATAAACTCAGGGATAAGGCCGAATTTACGCAAATCACTGGATTGTGTGGCGTTAAGCATCGCCTCCAAGGCGGGCTTCTCAGACGGATTGTTCACTTCGGCATGGAAACCGATCGCCGAATTTGTCGGCATCAGGCGTTTTTCGACATGTTTTTCCAGGCCCGGAAACGAACCGCCGGCAATAAACAGAATATTGCGCGTATCAAGGGTGGTTTCTCCGTCCTTGTTACGTTGGCCTTTGCCGGAAACTTTAACGTGTGAACCTTCGACCAGTCTCAACAATGCCTGTTGCACGCCTTCACCGGATACATCTCTCGTCCCTGTTTGTTGCTCGGGGCTGCGGGCAATCTTGTCAACTTCATCCAGATAAACGATGCCCCATTCGGCATTGGCCATATTGCCTTCTGCAACATCCAGTAATCTGACGAGGATGTTTTCCACATCATCGCCAACATAACCCGCCTGCGTCAGCGTTGTAGCATCAGCAATGACAAACGGAACGCCGACAATTTTAGCCAGGGTGCTCGCTAACAAGGTCTTACCCGTACCGGACGGTCCTATCAGCAGAATATTGGATTTGCCGATTTCAACATCTTTATCAAACTCACCCAGTCCGGCATCGCCGCTTTCATGCTTAAGCCGCTTGTAATGGTTATAAACAGCAACGGACAGGATTTCTTTAGCCAGATCCTGACCGATAATGTAGTGATCAAGATGCGCCTTTATCTTTGCCGGAATAGGCAACGGCCCCTGCATTTCAGAAAGCTCTTTTTTCCGGCTCCAATTGCTGACAACCTGATTGGCCAGTACCACACAATCGCCGCAAATATAGCCCTCGCTTCCGGCAATCAAAGGTACTGTTGGGGATTGAGCTATGCCGCAAAAGGAACAGTGCTTGATGTCTTTATCGCTCATGGATAATTCCTCGGATTACTTGGTTAAACTGGCTAACCAGGCGCGCTGACAGGTTCGCCGCGAGCGTTCCAGCATTATTTCACGTATTTTCGGTGCCGCTTTTTGTAACGAAAGTGTTTCCGCTCTTTGTATTTGCTTGCATAAAACGAGATGGAATCCTATTTCCGATTCAACAATTTCGCTCACTTCACCGGCTTTTATGCTAAAAAGCACGGCGTCCAATTCCGGATAAAGCTTGCCGCGCGGCACGATACCCAGAACGCCACCTTGCAGAGCAGTCGGGCATTCGGAGTGTTTTAATGCCAATTCAGCAAATTTATAAGGTTTCTTATGCAGTTTTGCGCTGATTTCCTGCATTCTTGACAATGCCGCTTCACGAGTATTTTCGGGATAATCGGGATTAATGCTGATAAACAGATGGCTTGCTTCACGCCGCTCAGGCAGATTGAATTGCTCCGGATGCAGGTGGTAATAAATGCCTATCTCTACTTCATTGACATCAGGCGCACGTGAAGCGATGAGTTCCATAACCACATTAACCCTGCACTGACGGTAAAGCGCAGCATTCAGGCTATCCTTGTCAAGGTGATTTTTTTCCAGGTCAATGAATAACGCCTCATCATCCACATAACGATCACGGATTTCCTGGTAAGCAGCTTTTAGCTCCTTTTCGGAAATAATCACGGCTCCGGCTTCAGGGGCGTTCAGGATCCGGTTTTCAATTTTGAACTCGTTAACAGCCTGCACTTCTGCTTGCCTCAATTCATCGGCTTGCAATTCATCAGGTGTTTTTTTGAATAACGCCAGAGCTACTCTTAACAAAGCATAAGGATCAGTCCGGTCAGAGGTGTTAGACGGATTCATATCAAAGCTCGGGTTCGTTAAATGATTCCGGGTGCGCGGGGGCTAGAGCTGACTCAGGTACTTGCAAGGTTCTGCCCTGAAATGCAACATGGTATTGGATCTTTTCGCTGTCTCTTAGTACTTTAAAGACTTCGCCCTCGGTACCTTTTGCAAACAGGATATTACCCTGTATGCCTAAATCAATCGTACAGACAACCTTGTCCCTGAACTCAAAACGGCTGGGGTTCCAGAGCTCATCTGCACCTATCAGTTCTTCCAGCCGGCAGCCCACCATCCGTCCATGATTCAAAAAATGCACGGTAAAAATGACCTGATCCTGTAGAAAAGTGCCCACTTCAACGACATTACCCACACTGCCCCGGCGAATCAACAGAGCACCTACATCCATACCGGGGTAGGTGCCGTCATTGCGGACGTTTCGGGTAACCCGGACGGATTCACCAAATTCAAACCGGCCTTCGTCGAAGCGATCGGGTTTCATGTCTTTATATCATCCAATGAAACAAAGGCGGTTTGGGGCTCGCCCATGGAAAATACCTTAAACACTTTTTCTGTTTGCGCATCGGACTCGACAAAATCCTGGTAAGCGCGCATCAGCAGTTTACTGTAGACAGCGCGCTTCACCGTTTCGTCTTCAGGCATTTCATCGGCGGCTTTCTGCAAGTAATCATGAAAACGTTGCAGTATATGCAAGCGGTTGACATGCACCACGCTGGGCTCGTATTCCAGTTGAAAATACTGCAAAAAGTCTTCTGCTGATTCCAGTTCTTCCATTTCTTCTTCAAAACTCATCGGTATTCTCCGTTAATTTTAGATAGGGCCAACTAAAGCGGGATCCTGATTTAGCAGATAGATTGCCAGAATGATAAACGCCACTAAGGCTATGATGGTTACTAATGATTGAGATATATGGTTAAACATGGTCTTGCTCCGAAATATAAATTTGCTTTGGAACATGCATGAAATAAGTTATGCACTTTACCCCCTTTCTCTCCGTGAGAAGGGGAAGTGTGCTCAAGTTCTTTCGTGCATGATTTAATCAAGCCGGTTAGCCGTGGGGTAGGTTTTGCATACGTTTCGACATCCAATGGCATGCTCAGTGCGTTCTACACAACGACACCCGTTTTACGCTTGACCACCAATTCCAATAATCCCTGTGCGCCGATCCGGTCCTTGCTATCAAGTTCGACCAGTTTTTCAAAAATGCTCTGACTTACGTCCAGGTTGTGCAAACGCATGTTTAAAAAACCTATGGCTTTTAGTGTAAATAAATACAACCTGACCTGCGTTAATGAAGCCGGCGGAGTATCACTGATATGATTTTGATGCAAATCACGCCAATCCTCAGGGAAACCGATCAAAGGCCTTATGACTGCCAGGGCTTTCAACGTTGCCTGCAAGGCATCTTCCAGCCGATGCTGGTAATAGTAAAACCGGTTCAAGGCAACAAGTACGTTTAGCGATTGAGGCGCCAGAAAATACGCTTTTAGCAAAGGCAGTTCGGCCTCACCCGTTTCATAGTTTTCTGCGGCGGCAGCTATCATCTCTTTAACGCCTGTAACATCCGGTTCTTCAAAATATAAATCGTGTGCTTCAAAATCCAGCAGATCCATTTAAACCCTCGCCGCCCGCTTTACCGGACTTTCTTTTCTCGGCACGCAAACGCTTTCCGCTTCGCAGTTATCACAACTTTCTTCAACCGCTACTTTGGGTAACTCCATTTGCCGGGCCTCCAGCTCATCAATACGTTCAATTAAACAGGCGATAGCCTTTCCTACCGGGTCCGGAACCAAATGATGATCCAGATCAATACCATGCCGGTTTTGTATTTTTGTGCCTTTAGTTTGAATAACGCGCCCCGGAATGCCCACAACCGTGCAGCAAGGCGGGACATCTTTAACGACGACAGAATTAGCGCCGACCCGGACATTGTTGCCTAGGGTAATCGCCCCGAGAATTTTGGCGCCAGACCCGACCAGCACATTATTACCCAGGGTAGGATGACGCTTTTCCTTGTTCCAGGTCGTGCCACCCAAAGTTACGCCATGATATAACGTGACATCATTGCCGATCTCTGTCGTCTCGCCGATCACCACGCCAAGCGCGTGGTCAATAAATAAACGCCGGCCAATGGTCGCGCCCGGATGAATT
>Ga0209797_10001341_pt1 | contig 12308 bp, 13 predicted proteins | sample DOMMetBare3Fresh_2_FD_187472 | JGI IMG/M metagenome (GOLD analysis project Ga0209797, IMG submission 187472) | Wetland sediment microbial communities from St. Louis River estuary, USA, under dissolved organic matter induced mercury methylation -... | ecosystem: Environmental > Aquatic >...
GATGCGACTGCCGGGTGTGACCGGGCCCACTTCGCCACACGGGGCGCTTCTCGTGCAAGCGGGCACACGGGTCCGCGGTCCCTCGCCGGATGAGCACGGGCGCCACCACCACGGCTGGCGCGCCGCTTGCTGGAACGCTGCCCGGTGCGCCTCTTCCTCGACCTGGAAGCGATCCTCCCGGGCGGCCCTACCGCGGGCGTCGACCTCCTCGATCTACCCGTGGCGCTTGGGATTCCACGCCCAAGGGTGCAGCACGCCCCGGCCCGCCACCGCCCGGCCACTCGCGGCGATCTCGCCCAGGCTGGCCGTTCGCGTCGCGGACCAGGCGTACCGCGCCGCGGACGAGGCCGGGACCGAGACCGGGCCGCTGCTCGGCGGGACCGTTCCCGCGGCGGGGAAGGAGGGGACGCGATCCGTGATTCCCGACTCTGAAGGCGAAGTCGCCGCGGCAAGCGATCTCGCGACCCTGCTTCGCTGCTGCCGGTACTGGCCGAGCGCAGCGGCAGTCGCGGAGGCGCGGGCGATCGGCCCGGACCGCGCCGGGGCCGTGGTCCGCGCCCTGCTCGACGCCGACCCGATCGGACCGGGCGGCGACCGCCCGGCCGTCCCGGCCGCGAGCCTGGCGGGCGTGCTGCGTCTCGACTCGGCCGCCGCGTCGCTCATCCGCTGCGTCGAGCGGCTCCCGGGCGGCGACCGGCTCTCGGCCGCGGCGCTCGAAGCCATCGAGCGGATCGGGCCCGCCGCCCTCGAGCCGGCCCTGGCGGCCTTCGACGCCTGCCCCGACCCGGCCGGGCGTTCCAGGATCGGCGACGCGCTGGTGAGCGCGGGCGTGAAGGACGGCCGCGTCCTCGAGTCGCTCCTCCGCAGCTTCCGCGAACGACCGGACTGGGCGCCCGTGAACCTGGTCGCGTACGGAGACCGGCGGGCCATCCCCGAGCTGTCGGCGGCCCTGGACCGCGCCGCGGTCCTGGACGCGAGCGACCTGAACCTCGTCTCGGACCTCTTCGTGATGGAGCTGGCGTGGGCGGTCGAGGTGCTCGGAGGGAGGCTCTCGCCTTCGCAGCAGCGCAGCCTCGACAGGGCCGCCGACCGGCTGCGCGCCCTCGAGCGGACCTGGTGGGATCCGGGCTACCTGGCGATCGACGAGCCCTGGCTCGACTGCCCCCCCGCCCGGCGGCAGCCACGCCCGGGCCGAAACGAGCGTTGCCACTGCGGCAGCGGCAGGAAGTACAAGAGGTGCCACCTCGAGGCCGACCGGCGCGGGGGGTGACACGGAAGAGCCCCCTTCACTCGCCCGCCGCGCCCTCGCCGTCCTCGGCACCCTCGCCGCGCTTGGCGCCCGGCTCCGCCATGGCCAGGTGGTGCGCCTTCCGCCCGCCCCGCGCAACCGCGTGCGGCGCGGACTCGTGCTCGAGCAGGAGCTGCGCGGCGTGGACGGCGCGGGCCGCCAGCATCTGCGCTCCCTCGCGCAGCTCCCGGCTGCCCTTCACGTAGTCCACGTTGCGCTCCATGTCCTCGGCCGACCAGCCGCGGCTGTGCGCCACGAACGGGAACTGCGGGAACTGGCAGCCGAGCTCGCCGAAGAAGCTCATCATCTGCCCCACCACCGACTGCACGTTGTCCTGCCCTCCGGTGATGACGAAGGCCGCCACCTTGTTCCGCAGCAGCACCCGGTTGGCGATGGTGATCTGGTTCTGGATGCAGTTCATCCGCTCCACCATCTTGTAGTAGAGGGAGCCGGCGTTGCCCCAGCGGATCGGCGTCGCCACCAGGAGCACGTCCGCCCAGTGCACGAAGGCCTCGTAGACCCGGTCGAGCTGATCGGACGGGTCCATCTGCGTGATGGAGCAGGGCCAGGTACAGGCCCGGGCGCTCTTGGAGTAGTAGCCCTCGCAGTGCCGGAAGGTGAGCTCGGCGAGCCGGATGGTGCGCGTCTGCACGCCGAGGTCGCGGGCGGCGAAGTCCATGGCCACGTCGAGGAGCGCGTCGGAGGTCGAGTAGCGCGGGTTCCTGGGATCCATGTTGGTGGTGGAGATGCCCGCCACCCGCACGCCTCCGGGCTCGCGCGCGATCCGCCGCGCCAGGGGATGCGGCGCGTGCGGGGCGCGGGTCCGCGGCGTCGCCGACTCGAGATCGACGAGCAGTCGGCCGCCTTCGACCCGGACCGCGTAGGCGGGCACCGCGTCGGCCTCGAAGCCGGGCTCTCCCTTCCCGGTCGCGGCGTGGTACTTCCAGCCGTGCCAGGGGCACTTGACGTACTCGCCGTCGAGCCGCCCCTCGCCGAGCGGACCGCCGGCGTGGTTGCACGTCCCCGAGATCACCCCGAATCGCCCGCCCAGGTTGGTCACGGCGAGCCGTGTCCGGCCCACTGTGACCGGCGTCGCCGGCTGCGTGAACCGGTCGGCCGGACCGAGGTCGTGCCACTTGGCCATGAGTCCTCCTGTGCCGCGCCCGCGGACGGCCACCCGCCCTCAGCGCGCCAGACGAATGCCCGTCGCCTGCCAGCGGGCGCCCGGCGGGAAGAAGTTGCGGTAGCTCGCCCGTAGATGGGAACGCGGCGAGAGGCACGAGCCGCCGCGCAGCACCATCTGGTTGGCCATGAACTTGCCGTTGTACTCGCCGAGCGCGCCGGCGACGGGTCGGAAGCCGGGGTAGGCGACATAGGGGCTTGCGGTCCACACCCAGGCGCCGCCGAACGGCGACTCGGCCTCGCCGCGCGACAGCGGCACGAGCGAGCCGTCCTCCACGAACTGGCCGCGCACCGGCGCGCCGCGCACGTGGACCTCCCACTCGAGCTCGGTGGGCAGCCGGGCCCGAGCCCAGCGGGCGTAGGCCTCGGCCTCGTAGTAGCTGACGTGGGCGACGGGCGCCGCCGGGTCGAGGGGCAGCCGGCCGTGCAGCGTGAAGCGGGTCCAGGCGCCGTCTCGCTCCTCCCAGTAGAGGGGCGCCTCCCACCCGCCGGCCTGGACGGCGGCCCAGCCGTCGGAGAGCCACAGCTCCGGCCGCCGGTAGGCGCCGTCCTCCACGAACTCTGCGTACTCCCCCGCCGTGACGAGCCGCGTCGCCATCTCGAACGGCCGGAGGTGGAAGAGGTGCGCCGGGCCCTCGTTGTCGAAGGCGAACCCGCCGCCCTCGTGCCCGACGCGGCAGAGCCCTCCCTCGAAGCCGCGCCATGCCATCCGCTGTGGCGAGGATGCCGGCACCGGCGCGTCGCGGTAGACGGGCTCGAGCGGGTTCTTCGAGAAGGCGTGGAGCAGGTCGGTGAGGATGAGCTCCTGGTGCTGCTGCTCGTGGTGGAGCCCGAGCTCGGCGACGTCGGCGAGGCCGGGCCGCCCGGCCGAGGCGGGCTCCCGCAGGAGCGTCTGCACCTGCTCGTCCACGGCGGCGCGGTAGCCGTGGATCTCCCTCACGGTGGGGCGGGTGAGCAGGCCGCGCTCCGGGCGCGGGTGACGCGGTCCCGCCGCGACGTAGTAGGAGTTGAAGAGCGTGCTCCAGGCCGGGTGGTACGGCCGGAAGCCCGGCGCGTGCGGCGCGAGCAGGAAGGTCTCGAAGAACCAGGTGGTGTGGGCAAGGTGCCACTTCGCCGGGCTGGCGTCGGGCATCGACTGGACCACGCAATCCTCGACCGCCAGCGGCTCGCACAGCCGCTCGGTGGCGGCGCGGACGTCCGCGAGCCGGGTCGCAAGGTCTGCCAGGCGGGACGGCTGGGTCCGGGCTGCCTGGCTCGTTCCAACCCTGTTCCGCGTGCGGTTCCGCGTGGCGTCGAGCATGAGGTCCTCCCGGGCGGATCCTGTCCGGCGCCGTAAACCCATGTTCCGAGCCGATGCAGGGCGTTACCCGCATTCCAGGTCTCGGATGGGTTGACCCCTCCCGGCGAGTCATCAACGGCGCGCCGCGGAAAGGGCCGACAGGAAGAATGCCCGCACCTGCTCGCGTTGACTCGCCGCGCCACGGCTCAGGCGCGCGAGCGGCAACTCGGCCCCGGTCCAGCCTTCCAGGTGCCACGACCCGCCGCCAGCCAGCGGCGGTAGTCCGTCCCGCGGCAGGGGCGGGCTCAGCGTGGCGTACCAGTAGGGGCGTCCAGCGGCGCCGTCGCCGGGCGACACGCCCAGGCCGACGGAGGCCGCGCCGACCTCGGTGGTTCCGGCGAGATCGAAGTGGTGCGGCCAGAGCCGCAGGGGCGCGTTCTGCTCGCCGAGCACCTCCCTGAGGAGCGCATGCGTGCCGGCGAAGAGACGGTCCAGCTCCTCGCGGGTGCCCTCGCCGCCGCCCGGGAAGCGGGCGCCGTCGGCGAGCGGGTGGTGAGGGAAGTCCGGCGGGTGGGTCGGCAGGGCGAGCCCGCGCGGCGGCTGGCCGCGCCGCTCCAGCTCGGCCCGCATGAAGGCGAGGGCTTCGCCGAGCGTCCGTCCGGCGAGCGGCAGCGAGACGAGCGGCGCCCCGCCGCCGTCGCAGAGCTGGACCTCGAGCGCGACCGGGTCGATCCCGCTGCGCAGATTGCCGCTCCCCACCGCCGCTCCCACCCAGGAGCGTCTCGCCCGCACGGACAGGCTCTGCTGCGAGTCGTCCGGTGCCTTGGGCGCGAGCGTCTCGCCCACCGCCGCCACCGGCTGGATGGCGTGGTGCAGGACGAGCCGCGTCTCGGCCAGGCCGTCCGCCGAAGGGTCCAGCTCTTCCCAATCCAGGGTTCGCATGCCACCTCCGTGTCGTCCGATCGCCTCGTGACGCATGTCGTCCGACGGCACGCGCCGTTACAAGTCCCCACCCGAGGCGTTGCCCGGCGGCGGCCCCGCCAGTAGAGAAGCTGCCTTCCCGATCCCGAAAGGACCTCCATGCGCGCCGCCGTCATCGCCAAGTTCAACCAGCCCTGGGAGATCCAGAAGCTCCCCGACCCGCGCCCCCAGGCCGGGCAGGTGCTCGTCCGCATCCGCGCGAGCGGCATGTGCGGGACCGACCTGCACGTGCACCACGGCTTCTTCCCGCTGCCTACGCCCCTCGTCGCCGGCCACGAGCCGGCCGGCGAGATCGTCGAGGTGGGCGCGGGCGTGACCCACTTGAAGGTCGGCGACCGCGTCGGCGTGCACTGGAACCAGAAGGGCTGCGGCCGCTGCGCCATGTGCCAGTCGGGGCGCGAGGGCTCCTGCGCGCAGACCCAGTCCTGGATGAACCTGGGCGGCGGCAACTCCGAGCTGATGCTCGCCTGGGCCTCGGGCTGTACGCTCCTCCCCGACGGCCTCGACTTCGCTGCCGCCGCGCCCATCTTCTGCGCCGGCTACACGGTGATGAGCGGCCTGCGCAACGCCGACCCGAAGCCAGGCGAGCGCGTCGCCATCCTGGGCCTCGGCGGCCTCGGCCACCTCGCCCTCCAGTTCTCCCACGCCCTGGGGCTCACGACGTTCGCGCTCACCGGCCAGGCGGGCAAGAAGGAGGAGCTCCGCAAGATGGGGGCCGACGAGGTGCTGGTGGCGGGAGACGACCCGGGCAAGGCCCTCTCCGAGGCGGGCGGCGCCGACGTCATCCTCTCCACCACCAACTCGGGCAAGCAGGTGTCGAGCGCCTTCCGCGCGCTGCGGCCGGGCGGGCGGCTCGTCAACATGGGCGTCACCACCGACGGCCCCATCGCCATCGACGTGATGACCCTCATGATGGGCCAGCGCCAGCTGCGAGGCAGCTCGCAGGACGAGCGGAGCGACCTCTACGAGGCGCTGCAGCTCGTCGCCCTGGGCAAGGTGAAGCCGGCCATCGAGACCTACCCGCTCGAGGAGGCGAACGCGGTGCGGGAGCGGCTCGCGGCGGGCAAGGTGCGGTACCGCGCGGTGCTGCTGCACGGGCGGTAGATCGCCCGCGAGCGGCCCGGTGGCGCGGGCTGCGGTACACTCGCCGTCGCCATGCCGGGAGCCCGCCGCAAGAGGAAGGCGACGACCGAGGCGCGCCTCCTGGGCCTCGCCTCCTGGATCCTGTCCCAGTCCGGCCCGGTCGGCCGGGCCCGGATCTTCGAGGCGTTCCCGGACGACTACGGCGGAAAGCTCGACGCCGCCGAGAGGAAGTTCACCCGGGACAAGGACGCGCTGCGGCGCCTCGGGTTCAACCTGGAAACCGAGCCGCTCGGGAGGGAGGAGGGCCAGGTCGGGTACTTCATCGACGCCCGTTCCTGCGCGCTCCCGGCCATCGACTTCACGCCCGACGAGGCGGCGCTGCTCTGGACCGCCGGCACGAGCGCGCTGCGGTTCTCGACCCACCCGCTCCAGGACGACCTCGAGAGCGCGCTCCGCAAGCTCGTCGCAGGCGCGAGGGGGCTGCCGCCGCGCGCGGCCGCCGCCGAGGAGCTCGTGCCGGAGGCCCAGCCGAGCCAGGAGAAGACGCTCGGGAAGCTCATCGACGCCTGGGAACGGCGCAAGCGGCTCCGCGTCGGCTACTGGCGGGTCGCGACGGGCGAGGTGGTCGAGCGCGAGATCGACGTCTACGGCTGGGCGAGCCGGCGCGGCGAGTGGATCTTCGTCGGCTGGTGCCATCTGCGGGAGGCGGTCCGCATCTTCTACCTCTCGCGGGTCCGGACCCTCGCCGTGAACGGGAAGAGGCCGCAGGACCCGGACTACGAGGTCTCCGGCGACTTCGACATCCGGCGCTGGTCCCGGCAGGAGATCTGGGACTACGACGTCCACCCTCCCCGCCCGGCGACGGTCCATTTCCGCGGCACGCTGGCGAGGATCGCGAGGCAGCTCTTGCCCTCCGCGCAGGTCACGACGGGCGCCGATAACGACCGCGTGGCATGCCTGGAGGTGCGCAACCTGCGCGGCCTCGTCCGCCAGGCGCTCGCGTGGGGTCCGGACGCCGAGCTGACCGAGCCCGCCGAGGGCCGCGCCATGGCGCGAGAGATCCTCGCCTCCATCGAGGACTGGAGGGCGCCGTGACGGTCGCCTACGGGCTGGCGCGGGCGCGGAGGCTGCTCCTCCTGCTCGCCGCGGCGGCGCGCGCGGCTCGGCGCGGGGCCGGCGTTCCCCTGGCGCGGGCCGTCGAGCTGACCGGAGCGCGGAGCGAGAAGCAGGTGACGGAGGACGTCGCCGCGCTGTCCTCGCTCTGGGTCGAGCCCTCGGCCTCCGAGGACGTGGTGGACCTGTACGTCGAGGACGGCCAGGTCTTCGTGACCTACGCGCTGGCGTTCGGGAGCCCGCCGGCCTTCTCCCTGGCGGAGGGCGCCGTCCTCCACGCCGTTCTCGCGCCGTTCGAGAGGGACGGCGGGCGGGCGGTGAAGGAGGTCGTGCGGAAGCTGCGGAGGGCGGTCCCCGAGGTGCTCCGGCCCGAGGCGGACCGGCTCGCCCACGGCCTCGACCTGGCGGTCGCGCCGCCGGGACCTTGGGCCGGCGTGCTCCAGGGCGCCATCGACAGGCGCGGCGAGGTGGTCGTCGAGTACGGCGCCGTCGGGGACGAGGCCCCGCGCCGGCGCACCGTCGAGCCGCGCCTCCTGTTCCTCCGCGACGGGCACTGGTACCTCGCCGCCTGGAACGTCGAGCGCGGCGCGGAGCACCTCTTCCGCCTCGACCGGATCGCCTCGGTCGAGCCCGGCACCCGCGTCTTCGGCGAGCACAAGGGCCCGCCGGTCTCGCGGTACGGGCGGAGGAACCTCTACTTCGAGTCGGGCGCCGAGCGCGAGGTGGCGGTCCGGTTCCGCGGGGTCGCCGCGGCGCTGGCGCGCCAGCGCCATGGCAGCCGTGCGCGCGCCGAAGGCGACGGGACGACGACCGTGGCGATGAGGCTCACGCCCGGCAACTACCTGTTCGGCGTCTTGCTCGGGTACGGCGGGGAGGCGACCCTCACCGGCCCGCCGGACGTCGTCGAGAGCTTCCGGGCGCGCGTCGCCGAGCTGGCGGCGCGCTACGCGTAGCGGCTGGCCTGCGCTGCGAGGAGCGCGTCGCGGCGGTGGCCGGCGCCGCCCGCGAGGCCTCGCCGGGGGCCTACCCGAAAGAGCGGTCGGCCCGGGTTGATCCATCCCGATGCCAGCGCTAGGAGTGCCGCGAGCCGAGCATGGGAGGGCCCCGGCGTTTCGGAGGAACTCCCATGGCCAGGATGACGATCAAGAAGTTCTCGGCGCCCGACGAGACGCGGCCGTTCGCCGCGAAAGGGCACGCGGAGATCTTGAAGTTCGGCGATGGGGTGGTCGGCCGGGGCGTGTTCGAGCCGGGCTGGCGGTGGTCCAAGCACGTCAAGCCCATCGCCGGCACGCGGAGCTGCGAGGCCCCGCACTCGGGCTACGTCCTCTCGGGCCGGATGCACGTCGTCATGGACGACGGGGAGGCGGCGGACCTCGAGCCCGGCGACTACTGCATCATCCCGCCCGGCCACGACGCCTGGACGCTCGGCGACGAGGCGTGCGTGCTCATCGACTTCGCGGGCATGGAGAACTACGCCAGGTCGCGGCCGGGAGCCGCCGGCGAGATGGGCGCCGGAGAGCACGCCGGCGTGCACTGACGGCAAGACCGGCGCTCGCGGCGGATCGGGCGCGGCTTGCGGCGCCCCAGGGGTCACTCCTGGAGCCGCGCCTCGATGCGCCGGTCGGGGACGAGCCACATGAGCGCGACCAGGACGTAGGTCGCGTCCGCGATCCACTCGTTCACGAATGCCAGCGGGATCGCGGCGGCATAGAGCGCCAGGGACAGCTTGCCCTTCAGGTCCTTCCCCATCGCGAGGGCGAGCTTCGAGCCCGCGCCCTGGTCGGCGACGATCGCCCTCGCGAGGATCGAGTACGCGATGCCGGCCATGAGCATCACGCATCCGTAGACGGCCGTCGGCAGCGACGAGAAGTGGTTCTCTCCCATCCAGCCGGTCACGAACGGCACGAGGGACAGCCAGAAGAGGAGGTGGAGGTTCGCCCAGAGGATCGTGCCGTTGATGCGCGACGCCGCGTGCAGCAGATGGTGGTGGTTGTTCCAGTAGATGCCGACGAAGACGTAGCTCAGCACGTAGGTCAGGAACACGGGCAAGAGCGGCCGCAGCGACTCGAGGTCCGCGCCGTGTGGGACCTTCAGCTCGAGCACCATGATGGTGATGATGATCGCGATGACGCCGTCGCTGAACGCCTCGAGTCGCCCCTTGCTCATCGTTTCCCCTCCGTCATCGCGCCACGCTCATAACGGCGTGCGCGATTCCCCGCACGGCGCCGGAGCGGTCGCCGGCCGCGACCATGACGGTCCCGGACCGTGGTCCCGGGCGTCACGCCCGCTCGTGCGCCGCGGGACGCGGTGCAGGCCCCTGCAGCGCGCCCAGGGGAGCGGCGACGCCGAGCACGAGGAAGCTCCAGATGACCACCCAGGCGGCGAGCAGCACCACCCCGGCGAGCACGTTCCGGAGAAGGTCCGAGGGCACCGGCCTCGAGGCCGGCATCCCGTCCGAGAGGTGAAGTCCGATCGACCGAGCCATGATTTCCTCCTAACCGGCATTATGCCGATTGATGGTTGACAACCTACCCCTGGACACTTAACCTGTCAAGAGGCATAATGATGGTTATGGCGGGCGCCCCAGGAGAGACGGAGTGGACCTTCGAGCTGCTCGGGGGCCGGCTCTGCCTCGACTTCGCGAACACCGTCTCGGGCAGGCGGGTGACGGACCCGCGCGACCGGCTCCACGACTACGCCGGCCTCCTCTCCTGGGGCCGGCAGGCCGGGGCCATCGGCGAGGCGCAGGCGCGGCGGCTCCTCGCCGAGGCCCGGCGGCGCCCGGCCGACGCCGAGCGCGCCTTCCGCGAGGCCATCGCGCTCCGCGAGGCGCTGTACGAGGTGTTCCTCGCCTTCGCGCAGGACCGCGACCCGGGCAAGGCCGGCCTCGAGGCGGTGAACGCCGCGCTCGGGCGGGCGCTCGCCCACCGGCGCATCCGGCGGGGCGAGGGCTGCTGCGCGTTCGGCTGGGAGGAGGTCCCGGGGGCCCTCGACGCCGTCCTCTGGCCGGTCGCCGCCTCGGCGGCCGAGCTGCTCGTCTCGGGCGACGACCTCGCGCGCGTCCGGGTCTGCGGCCTCTACGAGTCCGGCGAGTGCGGCTGGCTCTTCGTGGACCAGACGAAGAGCCACACCCGCCGCTGGTGCTCGATGAAGGACTGCGGCAACAGGGCCAAGGCCCGCCGCCACTACCGGAAGGTGAAGGCCGCGGGGGCCTGACGCGCGGACCGTGCCCAACCGGGGCCTCCCCCACGTTGGAGCAGCCGGCCCACGCTGCCAGTGCTAGCTACCACTCGCGAGGCTGCGAGAGGCCTCGCGGGCGTGCTGCCGTCCTGAACGAGCAGATCGGAGGTTCCGATGAGCGCGGACGTCGTTGCGGGCGAAGCGGGCAGGACCTCGAGCGAGGGGCCGGCGAGCACGGCCATGGGCCTCATCGTGCTTCTGGGCCGGGTGCTCTTCGCTGCCATCTTCGTCATGGCCTCGTTCGGCCACTTCAAGTCGGGAACCATCGCCTATGCCGCTTCCCAGGGCGTACCGATGGCAAACGTGCTCGTCCCGGTGTCCGGGGTGATCGCGCTCGCCGGCGGGCTCAGCATCTTGCTCGGCTTCAAGGCCAGGTTCGGCGCCTGGCTGATCGTCATCTTTCTCGTTCCCGTCACGTTCATGATGCACGCCTTCTGGGGCGTGACGGACCCGATGGCGGCCCAGATGCAGCAGATCATGTTCATGAAGAACGTGTCGATGCTCGGGGGCGCGCTGCTCGTCTCCCAGCTGGGCGCCGGACCCTGGAGCCTCGACGCGCGGACAGGGTGAGGCCGAGCGGGTCAGCGCGCCTTGCCGCGCGTCTGGGCCTCCCGCGCCCGGAGGTCGGGCTGGTACTGCGTCGTGTCGAAGACGACGAAGCCCACGAGCAGCACGGCGAACAGCGCCGAGACCACCAGGACCACGAGCTGGAAGCGGTTCTCGTACAGCAGGTGCATGAAGACGAGCGCCACCACCGACGCCTTGAGGCAGGCGATGGCGAGGGCCACGACCACGTTCGCCTGCCCGAGGTCCACGCGCGAGACCGCGACCGTGAGCGCCGTGAGCGCGAGCAGCGCGGCGGCGGCGCCGAGGAGCGCGGAGGGCGAGAGCACGTGCGTCTCGCGGGAGGCGTCCGGGCGCCCGGGAGCGGAGCTCTTGTGGCCGATCACGGTTTCTCCCTTCACATGAGGTAGAAGAGCGGGAAGAGGAAGATCCAGATCATGTCCACGAGGTGCCAGTAGAGGGCCACCGTGTCCACCGGGCCGTAGTAGCCGGGGCCGAAGTCGCCGCGGCGCGCCCGCCGGACGAGCCAGAGGTAGAGCCCCATCCCGGCGAGCACGTGGATGCCGTGCAGGCCGGTCATGAGGTAGTAGACGCTGAAGAAGGTGCCGAGGTGCGCGGGAACGGGGAGCGCCCGCACCGCGGCGGGGAGCGTGGCGAGGATCTCCTCCGAGGGGTGGCACGCCGAGCCCCAGCCGACGCCCTCGTGCAGCTTGTGGGAGTACTCGACGTACTTCACGACCATGAAGACGCCGGCGAGCGCGAACGTGGCGAGGAGCGTGGCGAGCAGGGCGCGACGCCGGCCGAGCTGGGCGCTGCGCACCGACCAGGCCGCCGAGAGGCTGCTCGTGACGAGGACCGCCGTGTTGAGCGCACCGAGCCGCCAGTCGAGGAAGTGGCGGGCGTACTGGAACAGCTCGTGGTGGTTGGCGCGATAGACGCCGTAGGCGGTGAAGAGGCCGCCGAAGAAGAGGATCTCGCTCCCGAGGAAGAGCCAGATCCCGAGCTTGCCGGTGGCGGCCTGCGCCCCCAGGCTCTCGAACTGCATGGCGAGGAAGCGCGGCCGGTCCGGAGCCGGCGCCGCGGCCCCGCTGCCGGTGTCGGGCGCCGTCATCCGCGTCCCTCCACGCCGGCGCGGACCCAGCCGGCTTCCTCGGAGACGAGCCGCAGGCCGGTGAAGTCGTAGGGCTTCGTCCCGCGGGGCGCCTCGGCGAAGTTGTCGTGCGCCGGCGGCGACGGCGTCGTCCACTCCAGCGAGGCGGCCCCCCAGGGGTTGGCCGGCGCGCGGCGCCCGCGGAAGAGCGAGGCGACGAGGCCGCCGAGCGCGACGGCGAGGCCGAGCGCCAGCACGAACGCGCCCACCGTCGAGAGACGGTTGTCCGCCTGGAAGGCCGGGGCGTAGGTCGCGTACCGGCGCGGCATCCCCGCCACCCCGGCGAGGAACTGGGGGATGAAGGTGAGGTGGAAGCCGACGAAGACGAGGGCCGCCGAGATGCGGCCGGAGGTCTCGCCGTACATGCGGCCGGTCATCTTCGGCCACCAGTAGTGCAGGCCGGCGAGGAAGGCGGTGAGCACCGCCCC
>Ga0209797_10001342_pt1 | contig 12304 bp, 10 predicted proteins | sample DOMMetBare3Fresh_2_FD_187472 | JGI IMG/M metagenome (GOLD analysis project Ga0209797, IMG submission 187472) | Wetland sediment microbial communities from St. Louis River estuary, USA, under dissolved organic matter induced mercury methylation -... | ecosystem: Environmental > Aquatic >...
CCGGCCATATAGGGTGCGAGCCAGCGCAGGTCCAGGCTGTCGAGCGAGAGCGCAACCTGTGCCGCGCGATCGTTGGCGTTGCCCTGCACGCTGAAGCTGGCCGCGCTCGCTGCGCCGTCGGGGGGCGCGACGCGGCCTTGCACCTGCAGCGGCGCGGTCGTCGCTTCGAACGGCCACTGCAGCGGGCCGACGGCAACGTCGAGCGCGTCGACGCGCAGCGCCGCGGCGGGCCGCGTGGTGGCGTCGCGCCAGTCGATGCGCGAGCCGGCGAGTTCGAGCTTGTCGATGGCGAGATGCCAAGGCTTGCCCGGCGCGGAGGGCGCAGGTGCCGCAGATGCGTCCCGTGCCGGCGCCGCCGCGCCGGACGCGCGGGGAGCGAGGTTGATCGCGCCGTCCTCGGCGCGCCGCGCGTCGATCGCCAATCCTTCGAGCCGCACGGTCGCCAGCGCGACGCGCTGTGCGAGCGGCTGAACGTCCTTCAGGCCGACCGTCAGGCGCTGCCACGCGATCGCCGGTTCGCGTGACGGACCCACGACGAACGCCGCGTTGGCGAGCGAGGTCTGCCCGACGACCGCAACCTTGGGCGCGCCGTCGCTGGCCAGCGAGAACTGGATCGCCAGGTCACCGGCCAGGGTGCCGCGCAGCGGCTTGAGCGGCAGATCCGCGGGCAGGTACGCCAGCCACGGCGCGAGATCGAGGTTGGCGATCGACACTTTCAGCAAGGCGTGCCGGTCCTTCGCGAACGGCTGTGCCTGCGCGCCGCTGTCGAAAGCCGCGCCGCCCAGCTTGAAGGCCAGGCGCGGCTCGGCGTTGACCTCGATGTCGGCCGGCAGGTTGGACAGGAAGGGCAGCGTGAGCTGGAGGTCGTCGACGAGGTGCTGCCGCTGCACCGGTTGATCGTCGAAGAACAAGCGGCCGCCGGTCAGGCGCAGGTTGTACAGCGCGAATCGCGCCGGCTCTTCCATCACGGGCGCGTCGCGGCCCGGCTTGAGGTGCTCGAGGATGTCGTCGATGTCGTAGCGGCCGTCGGCCGTGCGCGCGATGCGCAGGCGCGGCGCATCGACCTCGAGGGCCTGCAACACCGGCGCGAGCCGCAACAGCGAGCGCAGCTCGGCGTTCACGTGCACGCGCGCGACCTGCAGCTGTGGCGGCCCCTTGCCGCCGGCGGCGCCGACGTCGAGGTTCTCCACCGTGAGTGCGAGCGACCAGGGTGCGAAGTCGACGCGGCCGATGCGCACTTCGCGCCCGAGCAGCGCGCCCAGGCGCTGCTCGCCTTGCCACTTCGCCAACGGTGGTACCGCCAGCCAGGCCAGCGCCCATATCAGCAGCAGCGCGACCAGCGCGATCGCGCCGCGTCGCAGCCAGGTCATCGTGCGCGACGGTGTGCCCGCTACCGGTTCGGTCATCAGGCCATCGTGCCCGATGCGGGCGGGTGCAGCCAATCGCGGGAAACGCTACGGGGCGGCAGTGCACAATCGGCGCCCATCGCAGCGACACCCCGCCAGACCACGTGAACGAGATCTTCCTGTCACTTGGCATCGAATCGTGGAAGCCCGTGCTGAGCGCACTGCTGCTGCCGCCGGTGCCGTTGCTGCTGCTGACGCTGTTCGGCGCCCGCCTGATGTTCTGGCGCAGAGGCCTCGGGTGGCTGCTGATTCTGCTGGCCGTGCTGGGCCTGTGGTTCTCTGCGTGCAGCGCGGCCGGCGAGTGGTTGCAGAAGTCGCTGCTGTCGCCGCCGCCGCCGCTGTCGGCCAGTCAGTTGGGCGAGCTGCGCAAGTCCATGCTGTCGGGCAAAGGATCGGTCGCGATCGTGGTGCTCGGCGGCGGCCGCGAGTCGCGTTCTCCCGAGTACGGCGTGGCGAGCTTGTCGCCGCAGGCGATGGAGCGCTTGCGCTACGGCGTGTGGATCGGGCGCGACATCGGCGCGCCGGTCATGTTCTCCGGCGGCCTGGGCCATTCCGCCGAACCGGGCGCGCCCGAGGCCGAGATCGCCGCCGAGATCGCCGCGCGCGAGTTCGTGCGGCCGCTGCGCTGGACCGAGCCGCGCGCGCGCGACACCCGAGAGAACGCGCAGTTCAGCACCGCGCTGCTCAAGGATCAGGGGATCCAGCAGGTCGTGATCGTCACCCACGGCTGGCACATGCCCCGCGCCATGCGCGCCTTCAAGGAGGCCGCCCAGCGCAACGATGCGAAGTGGGAACTCGTGCCGGCCCCGATGGGCCTGGCTCAACGCGTCGAGCGCCCGGTGCTGCGCTGGATCCCGTCGTCCGAAGGCTTTCTGCTGGTGCGCGCGGTGCTGCGCGAGAAGGTCGGCTGGTGGCTCGGTGCGTAAAGTCCCCGGGCCATAAAGACAAACCCCTCCGCGCCGAAGCGGGAGGGGTGGGTGGCTCGCGCCACCTTTCGGGGCTCGGGAGGTAGGAGGTCCCGGGCTCCATGGGCACAGAGACTGCGCCGCTGGGATTTGCCTGCATTTGAGGCAGGAACAAGATACGGCTGCGGGTGCGCCGGGGCAATGCAAGCCGTGCAATCGTCGCGCACCGAGCCATTGCCAAAGCCGCCTTGACAACGCGTCAGCTGCGCGGCGGTGAGGCCATCACCGCATCGAAGATCGACGCCACGCGTGCGCGCACGTCCTCGGGCATCGTGATCGCGCGGCCCCACTCGCGGCTGGATTCACCGGGCCACTTGTTCGTCGCGTCCAGGCCCATCTTGCCGCCCAGACCGCTCACCGGCGAAGCGAAGTCGAGGTAGTCGATCGGCGTGTCGTGCACCAGCGTCGTATCGCGCACGGGGTCGACGCGCGTCGTGATGGCCCACACCACTTCCTTCCATTGCCGGATGTCGACATCGTCGTCGGTCACGACGATGAACTTCGTGTACATGAACTGGCGCAGGAAGCTCCACAGGCCGAACATCACGCGCTTGGCATGGCCTGGGTAGGCCTTGCGGATCGAGATCACGGCCATGCGGTAGCTGCAGCCCTCGGGCGGCAGGTAGAAGTCGACGATCTCGGGAAACTGCTTCTGCAGGATCGGCACGAAGACTTCATTCAGGGCCACGCCCAGCATCGCCGGTTCGTCGGGAGGCTTGCCGGTGTAGGTGGAGTGGTAGATCGGGTCGCGCCGGTGCGTCAGGCGTTCGATGCGAAAGACCGGGAACCAGTCCTGCTCGTTGTAGTAACCCGTGTGGTCGCCGAACGGGCCTTCGAGCGCATGCAGGTAGCCCCCGCGCTCCATCAGCTTGACCCCCAGTTCGCTTTCGCCCGTGAAGCCTTCGGGCGCCGTGGGAATGTGGCCCTCGAGCACGAACTCGGCGCTCGCCGGTGCCTGGAGCTTGCGCTGGCCGTCGCCGACACGCGTATCCACGACCTCGGTGCGCGCACCGCGCAGCAGGCCGGCGAACTGGTACTCCGACAGGGTGTCGGGAACGGGTGTCACCGCCCCGAGGATCGTGGCCGGGTCGGCACCCAGCGCCACCGCGATCGGAAACGGCCGGCCGGGGTTGGTGCGCGAGAAGTCCCGGAAGTCGAGGGCACCCCCGCGGTGCGCGAGCCAGCGCATGATGACTTCGCGGCGGCCGATCACCTGCTGCCGGTAGATGCCGAGGTTCTGGCGCAGCCGCGGCGCGCCGCCCGACTGCGGCCCGCGCGTGATGGTCAGGCCCCAGGTGATGAGCGCTCCGGCATCGCCGGGCCAGCAGGTCTGGATCGGCAGTTGCGCCAGGTCGACGTCGTCACCGTCGAGCACCACGTCCTGGCACGGCGCGGAACGGCGCACCACGGGCTTCATGTCCCACAGCGCCTTGACCATCGACAGCATTCGACCCGCGTCCTTGATTCCCTTGGGCGGCTCGGGCTCCTTGAGGCTGGCCAGGACCCGTCCCACGTCGCGAAGGCCAGCCAGCCCTTCAGCCCCCATTGCGAGGGCCACCCGCTCAGGTGTGCCAAACAGGTTGATCAGCGCGGGGACTTTGTAACCCACTGGATGTGTAACCAGCATGGCGGGCCCCCCGGCCCGCAAAACTTGGTCAGCGATCGCTGTCATTTCCAACCGCGCCGACAGCGGTTCGGTGATTCGCTTGAGCTGGCCCAGCGATTCCAGTTGGTCGATGAAATCTCTCAGGTCGTCGTATTTCATTACTTTCTTGTCGTTACGGTGTATGTGAAATACTTGACTGGTTATTTTGGCGCTTCCTAAAATGGGTTTGCCTTGGAAAACAAGGGTTAACCCGTGTCCAGCATCGTTGGGGTGCCCAGGACACAACCGCTGCCCGCCGAGTAGGGCGGACCGGAACCGTCGACGCAGATCGCCGGTACCGACCCGCCGCGGCCGATTATGACCATCGATGTCCTCACGCCGTTGCTCGCGGCGCGCCGGGCCCGGTGGCGTGAAAGGAAGTTCGTGACAGCGAAACAATGGATCCGTTCAGCCCGTGACTCGTGCGATGTCTTCGTTCGCGACGTCGGCAATGGCCTGCTCGAAGTCAGCCACAACGGACTGGCCCTGGTCGGGCTGGTCGTGGTGGCCGTGGTGGTGTTCGTCGGCAGCCACGCCGACATGCGTCGCAGTGTCGAGACTGCCGCGCTGGGATGGCTGCAGGAGCGCCATGAGGCGCGCGCCGAACGCAACGGCAACCTGCTGGTCGCGCTCGCAGAGCCCGATGCGATCGCCCGTGCGACCGCGTCAGATCCGTCGCAGCTGCCGCGGCAGCAGGCCGCGATCGCCAACTGGCTGTCACGCCGCTACCAGGTCGCGCCTGAGCCGCTGAGCCGCCTCGTCAATGAAGCCTGGACGGTGGGCCAGCGCGCCCAACTCGATCCGACGCTGATCCTGGCCATCATGGCGGTCGAGTCGCGCTTCAACCCGTTCGCGCAGAGCCCGGTCGGGGCGCAGGGCCTGATGCAGGTGATGACGCACGTGCATGACGACAAGTACGAGGTCTTCGGCGGCAACCACGCTGCGTTCGACCCGATCACCAATCTGCGCGTGGGCGTGCAGGTGCTCAAGGAGTGCATCGCCCGAGCGGGCAGTCTCGAAGGCGGCCTGCGCTTCTACGTCGGCGCGGCCAACCTGCCCGACGACGGCGGCTATGCGGCCAAGGTGCTGGGCGAGCAGCTGCATCTGAAGCAGGTTGCACAAGGCCGACAGGTCGCGATCACCGTGCCGCAGGCGCCACTCACGGCGCCGGTGCGCATGCCGGAAGCGGTCGAGGTCGCGCCGCCGGTGCTTCCCGCGCCGGTTGCGGTGCCAGACAAGGTCGCCCGGGCCTCGTGAGGCCGGGCGCCGCTACACTGTCCAGCCTGCGCAACTGGCGATAACGGCGGCGGGTGCTTCCCGTACCGCCCGAGGTGGGACACCACCGGGAAGCGCAGGCGGCCTGCCGACGCGTCCGTCGAGGGCCGTGTCCGCCGTTCGCCTGGGCAGCCCTGCGCATGAGCTCCTGTCTTGCCGGATGGCGAGGCCGGGTCCGCGCGACGGCCCGACTTCCGGATGAGGACCGCCACGACCATGTTCGATCGCACCCAGTACAGCCTTGACACCGTGGACCCCGAGATCTGGGCCGCGATCCAGGCCGAGAACCGGCGCCAGGAAGAGCACATCGAGCTGATCGCGAGCGAGAACTACACGTCGCCTGCGGTGCTCGCGGCGCAGGGATCGCAACTGACGAACAAGTACGCCGAGGGGTACCCCGGACGCCGCTACTACGGCGGTTGCGAGCATGTGGACGTGGTCGAGCAGCTGGCGATCGACCGCTGCAAGCAGCTGTTCGGCGCGCGCCACGCCAACGTGCAGCCCAACTCGGGCTCACAGGCCAACCAGGCCGCGTTCATGGCGCTGCTGCAGCCGGGAGACAGCTTTCTCGGCATGTCGCTGGCCGAGGGAGGCCACCTGACGCATGGCTCGCCGGTGAACATGTCGGGCAAGTGGTTCAAGGTGCTGAGCTACGGCCTGACCGACAAGGAAGAGATCGACTATGCGCAGGTCGAACGCCTCGCACACGAGCACAAGCCCAAGCTGATCCTGGCCGGCGCCTCGGCGTACTCGCTGCGCATCGACTTCGAGCGCTTCGGCCGGATCGCCAAGGCTGCGGGTGCCTACCTGATGGTGGACATGGCGCATTACGCCGGTCTCGTCGCGGCCGGCGTGTACCCGAATCCGGTGCCGCATGCCGACGTCGTGACCTCCACGACCCACAAGAGCCTGCGTGGTCCGCGCGGCGGGATCATCCTCGCCAACGACGACGAGATCGCCAAGAAGATCAACAGCGCGATCTTCCCCGGCATGCAGGGCGGCCCGCTGATGCACGTCATCGCGGGCAAGGCGGTCGCCTTCAGGGAAGCGCTCGACCCGTCGTTCAAGGTCTATCAGCAGCAGGTCGTGGCCAACGCCCGCGTGATGGCCGAAACGCTCACGCAGCGCGGTCTGAGGATCGTCTCCGGACGCACCGAGAGCCACGTGATGCTGGTCGACCTGCGGCCCAAGGGGCTGACGGGCAAGGACGCCGAGGCGGTGCTCGGCCGTGCGCACATGACGTGCAACAAGAACGGCATCCCGAACGACCCGCAAAAGCCGATGGTCACCAGCGGCATCCGTCTGGGCTCGCCTGCGATGACCACGCGCGGTTTCAAGGAGGCCGAGGCGCGCCAGACGGCCAACCTGATCGCCGACGTGCTCGACGCGCCGCGTGACGAGAAGGTGATCGAGGCCGTGCGCGTGAAGGTTGCGGCCCTGACGCGCGACTTCCCGGTCTACCGCTGAAATGGCGACCCCAGGCCGGCATGGCTCGCGTCCGCCCGGGCGACGACCCCAGGCCGCCGGGCGCGGCAATGTCTGGGCCTGAAGTCGTGCGCTGCCCCTTCTGCAGCCACGAGGAAACGCAGGTCGTCGAGACCCGCGAGTCCGATGAAGGCGACGTCATCCGGCGGCGCCGCCGTTGCACTCACTGCGACAAGCGCTTCACCACGTATGAGCGACCCGACATCCTGCTGCCGCAGGTGGTCAAGAAGGACGGCGCGCGCGTCGAGTTCGATCCGGCCAAGCTGAGGGCGTCGATGCTGCTCGCGCTGCGCAAGCGGCCCGTCAGCGTCGAGCAGGTGGAGGCCGCACTCGAACGCATCACCGAGAAGCTGCTGACGAGCGGCGCCAAGGAAGTGCCTTCCACGCGTCTCGGAGAGCTCGTGATGCGCGAGCTCAAGCGCATCGACAAGGTGGCCTACGTGCGCTTCGCCTCCGTCTACCGCAGCTTCGAGGACGTCGACGAGTTCCGCCAGCTCATACGCGACATCTGAGCCAAATGCGCGCGCTCCCTCCGAAGGGGGAGGCGCCCGTTCTCCCCCTTCGGAGGGAGCGATTTGCCAGCTTCGGCTGCCTAGAGTGATCCCATTACAGCGAGGAGATCACCATGACCGGCAGGAGTTTCTCGATCACCCCCCTTCATCGTTGCGCGCAGCGTGGCCTGACCCTCGTCGAAGCCTGCGCTGCGCTCAGCGTGGCCGTCGTGCTGGTGACCGCGGGCGCGCCGTCCTTCAAGTCCACCTTCGAACGCAAGACGCTGCAAGGCCTGGCCGCGGAACTCGCGGCCGACCTTCAACTGGCGCGTGGCGAGGCCGTCGCACAGCAGGCGGGCGTCCGGTTTGCGGCGCATGGCGGCGACGGCGGCAGCTGCACCGTCGCGTACACCGGCCCCGCGAACGGCTGTCGCTGCGGGGACGCGGCAGCGCCGGTGTGCGAGATCGGCGCCAACGCCCTGCGCTACCGCTTCCTGCCCGCCTCGACCGGCATCACCGTGAGTGCCAACGTCGCATCGGTGCGGTTCGACCCGCGCCTGGGAACGGCCACGCCGGCAGGCGCGCTGACGATCGCCTCGGCGAGCGGCGCCTCGGTGCGCCACATCGTCAACATGACGGGACGCGTGCGCTCGTGCAGCGTGGTCGGCAGCGTGCCCGGCTACGCCGCCTGTTGAGCACGCGTCCGGCACCCACTCCCCCAGGCGAGGGGGTCGCCCGCTGGTGCAAGATGAACGGGCGCAATGGCGCGACGAGCGGGATCGGCCCCGATGGTCGGACGGGCCGGCAATGCCAATAATGACGTCAATGATGACTCCCGCCCGACCGACGATCCCTCCCGCGCAACGGCGCGGCTTCACGCTGATCGAGGTGATGATCGTCGTGGTCATCGTGGCGGTGCTGGCCGCCATCGCACTCCCGAGTTTCATGGCGCAGATCCGCGCCAGCCGGCGCGCCGAGGCCGTGGCGCAGCTGTCGCTGATCCAGCAGGCCCAGGAGCGCTGGCGCGCGAATCAGCCGGCGTACGCGAACGTGTTGATGACCGCGAACCCGCTCGACTGCGACACTGAACCCGAGCGCATCACGAACAGCTGCCTGGGCATCGCGGCGGTGGCCGGTGCGCGATACGTGTACACGATGGGCCCCGTGTCCGCGACCGGCTACACACTGACGGCCACGCCGCAGGGCAACCAGAACCTGGACAGCGCCAGCGGCGTGTCCTGCAACCCGTTGACCGTGACGCTGGCCGGCGGCACGCTGACCAACGCCCCGGCCGCGTGTTTCCGCCAATGAGATCGCACCCCGCAAGCCGCCTGCGCCGTGGTTTCACGCTGATCGAGCTGATCGTCGCGATGGCCGTGCTGGCGATCATCGCGGTCGTGGCGGCCCCGGCCTTCGGCGAGTACTTCGCCACCCAGCGCGTGAAGAGCGCGGCCGAGGAACTGCTGACCGACTTCCAGTACGCGCGCATGGAGTCGGTGCAGCGCAACTTGGCCGTGGCCGTCAACCTGTCGAGCAGCGGCTACACGATCACGCAGGGAGCGAACACGCTCAAGTCAGTCACGCTGGCCAGCGGCTCGAGTGTCTCCGCCGGCAACACCGTGGTCGCGACCTTCGAACCCACGCGCGGCACGGCCGCGCTGCCCAATGGCGGCGCCGTCACGCTGGCCAACAGCGGCACCGCGCGCACGCTGCGGGTCACGATCAGTCCGATCGGCCGCGTGAACATCTGTTCTCCCAGCGGCGCCTTGAAAGGGTACGACGCATGTTGATCGAGAGCCGTTCCAGGCTGGCCCGGCGCGCGAAGCAGGCGGGCATCTCGATGGTCGAGCTCATGGTGGGCGTGGCCATCAGCCTGATCATCGTGGCCGGCGGCCTGAGCCTGCTGGCCAACTTCACCGGCGAGAACCGCCGCCTGCTGCTGGAAACGCGCCTGAACCAGGACCTGCGCGCCGCATTGGACGTCGTCACGCGCGATATCCGCCGCGCCGGCTACTGGCAGGGCGCGACGACGAGCATCTGGGTCAACGGCGGGCCGAACGTGCCGCCGCAGAACACGTACCGCGGTTTCTACGCGTCGCGCTGCAACGCGACGACGCTCGGTGCTTCGGCGCCCAGCCCCGCGGCGTCGGCCAACTTCGTGTGCTACGCGGTCAACGAGAACGTCGGCACGCCTCTGAACGAAACCACGCGGGCCAGCCTGTACGGTTTTCATCTCAGCAACGGCGCGTTGATGGCGGTGTTCAACGGCGGCGCGGAACAGGCCGTCACCGACGCAGGGACGATCACGATCACCGACTTCGTCGTCACGCCCGTCCCGCAGGTCGTTCCGATGGCCGGCTTCTGCAAGTACACCTGCACCGTCAACTGCCCGCGCGTGATCGTGCGCGAATTCGAGGTCCTGATGCGTGGCTTCGCACCGGGCGACCCGACGATCGCGCGCACGCTGCGCAGCAACGTCCGCGTGCGCAACGACTACTACGACGGGCAGTGCCCCACGTCCTGAGGTCATCGCCATGAACAGATCCTTGCTCGTTGCGACGCGCGCCCGCCAGCGCGGTGCGGGCGCGTTGGTCGCCGTCGTGCTGCTGTACGTCGCAATGGCGATCATCGTGGTGTTCGCCAACCGCAGCCTGATCTTCGAGCAGAAGACCTCGGCCAACCAGTACCGTGCGACGATGGCGCTCGAGGCGGCGGAGGCCGGCATCGAGTGGGCGACGACGATGCTGAACAAGTCGGGCCTGATCAACGCCACCTGCAACGACCTCGCGTCGGGCAGCGGCTTCAGCTTCCGCGACAAGTACCTCGACTACGTCAACGGCTCGCAAACCTGGAACTTGAACGCGGCGTCGGGCACGGTGGTTGCCGCTTGCGTCACCTCGCAGGCGGGCACCGACTGGACCTGCAGTTGCCCGACCGCAGGCACGGCGCCCAGCGTCACTGCGCCGGCGGGTGGCGGTTTCAAGCCCGGTTTCGCTGTTGCGTTCGTCACCAACGCCGCCACGCGCGCGGTGGATCTCGTCTCCTACGGTTGCACCAGCGCGATCACGAACGCCACCTGCGCCGGCGACGCGGCGGCCACGGTGCGCGTGACGCTGGCCAGCGTGGTGGCTCTGGCCACGACGCCGGGCGCGCCGCTCACGGCGCGCGGCTCGGTCAGCATCGGCAACGCCGCGCTGGGCGTACAGAACGGCGACCCGGGCTCGGCCGGCATCACGGTCAACGCCGGCATGGGCGTGGATGCGTCGAACCTGCGCATCACCAGCACGCCAGGGACGCCGCCCTGGGCCACCGTGGTCGGCAATGACCCGTCGCTGCGCAATTCGACCGAAGACCAGATGTTCCAGACCTTCTTCGGCATGCCCAAGGCGACCTGGCGTGACTCGGTGGCCGACGCGATCCTGACCTGTCCTTGCACCGAGTCGACCATCGCGACCGCGCTGGCGGGCAACAAGCGCAAGCTGTGGCTGCAGGGCAACCTGGTGATGAACGCCAACCAGACGCTCGGCAGCGTCGACGACCCGTTCATGATGATCGTCGACGGCACGATCGAGATGCGCGGCGACCTCGAAGTCTATGCCGTGATCTACGCCACCGGCATCACCTGGGACAACACCGGCGGTGGCAGCGCGCTGCTCGTCGGCGCGGCGATCTCCGAGGGCAACTACACCGGCAACGGATCGCCGGACTACTACTACGACCCGCGCGTGATGAACAACCTGATCGCCATTCCCGGGCGCTTCGTGCGCGTGCCGGGCACTTGGCGTGACTTCCCCTGACGGCCAGACGACGACCGCCTTGCATTGAATTCCCGGAGCCCACGATGAGAACGCAACTGCACTTCCGCTCGTATGCACGTGGCATCGGCCTGATCGAGGCGCTCGTGTCGCTGCTGGTGCTGGCGCTGGGCATGATGTCCTTCGCCGCCTTGCAGGCGCGACTGCGCCTGAACTCCGACGTGGCCAAGCAGCGTTCCGAGGCGGTGCGCCTGGCGCAGGAGGACACCGAGAACTTCCGCGCCCTGGGCACGCTCGGGGCTGACGGCACGATCACGAACAACTTCGCCTACAGCGGCATCACCGCCGGCGCGACCACGCGCACGATCTCGGGCAGCAACGCGACCTTCACGCTGACGCGAACGGTGGCCGACGCGCCGCGCGCGAGCGGCATCACCGACGCGTCGATGAAGAACTTGGTGACCACGGTGACGTGGACTGATCGCACGGGCGCTTCTCAGTCGGTCATCCTGCGTTCGATGATCGCCCGCGCGGACCCGGCCGTCGCCGCGTCCCTCGCGCTGCCAGCCAACGGTTCGCCGCTGCGCGACCTGCTTGGACGCGACATCCAGGTGCCGATCCCGGCCAAGAACCTCGGCGACGGCACCAGCGCGGTCAAGCCTTTGGCCGGTGGCGACGTCGCCTATGTGTTCAGCAACGACAGCGGTCTCGTCACGCGCCGCTGTCAGGGTGGCGCTATCGGTTCGACCTCGACCAGCGGCCTGACGACGGGCATCCTCGCGGGCACGTGTACCGATATTCCTGGCGGGGCCTACCTGGTCAGCGGCTTCATTCGCACCTCGCTCGCGAGCACTCCCGACGCCACCAACCCGAACGACCTCGCGCCCGGCCCGATGGCGATGCGCGTGGATTTCGACAGTTCACCGCCGCCCACCGGCACACAGGGCACGGCGCAGCAGTTGACTGCGACCTACTGGTCGTCTCGGGTGACGACCGCCACTGGCGCCGTCGGCGAGACGATCGGGTCTGGCCCCACCTACGCGGCGGCAGAATGCAATGCCGAAGCGACGCAGACGGTGCGCTACACGCGGCCGGTCAGCTATACCCAGACCAACAACGGCAACACCACAACCGTCACCTCGACGACCGAGGTCGCGCTGATTCCGCAGAGTGTCACGTCGATCACCCCGGCCACCGTCGCCCCCTATGTCGGCCTGCCGGCCTCCGACGTCCAGAGCCCCACGGCAATCGGCGAGCGGTTCGACGCCTACACCTGCCTCGT